>Ga0114950_10000864_pt1 | contig 21999 bp, 16 predicted proteins | sample N075metaG_FD_83503 | JGI IMG/M metagenome (GOLD analysis project Ga0114950, IMG submission 83503) | Deep subsurface microbial communities from Kermadec Trench to uncover new lineages of life (NeLLi) - N075 metaG | ecosystem: Environmental > Aquatic > Marine > Ocean trench > Sediment | place... | reverse complement strand
TCCGCTCGGCTCGGCTCTTCGATACCACTCTTCCTTGCTAGCTCCTTCAAAAACGATTCGTAGCTTTCCCCCGTGTCCCGTCGAACGATTGACCGTAGCGCTGCATTCGCTTCCAGCGTCGTCATGAGCACGCCACCGGAGGATCGCACGAGCGAGCTGCTGAAAGGATCACTTGATGTGCAGCGCCTCGCGGCCGCTTACCTCGCGGCAAAAACGCGGCTAGATCACAGCTCTATCAACGATGCGACCAAGGCATCCGCAAACACTTTCTTGGATTACGCCCGAGCTGCGCTGGAGAAGCACAGGATATACGCGGGGTGGGAGTTCTTGCAGTCATTTGAGCGTGAAATGGTGGACGAGTTCAAGGGCACGGCGCTGAGATTGCGCTTGGAGTCTGCCAAAGCCGAAGCATCGAAGAAGCTGAAAAACTGGCGTGCCTGTGCCGCGGATGAGGCGGGAAAGTCGGGCGACAACGCGCAAGATCAAGAGCTTCGCGATCGCCTCCGTGAGATCCTCTACCACGTTCACACCCAGTCTCAGAACGAGTACTTCAACATCGAGCAGATCAAGAAGCAATCGCGAGTCATCGCGGTTTTCTTGGTCGGATCCGCGTTGCTGCTGTTCGAGCTGTCCAATTTCATAACCGCCGGGGTCGACGGCATCGACGTTGATGCGTTTCGGCTCGGGATGCTGAGCGGTGTGTTTGGCGGCATGCTGAGCGTTGCGTATACGGTCATGCGCTCCGATCCGTCGACACGCATCCCGCAGCTAAAAGCTTCGCTGGGGCTGACGATAACGCGGCCCTTATTTGGTCCGCTGGTCACGTTCGCGATCCTGATGCTCATGCACCAGGGATTCTTGAGCTTCGGAGACAACACGATGGCTGCCCTGGTCGCGCTCAGCTTTTTGGGCGGATTCAGCGAGCGATGGTTTCTGGGTCTCGTCGAGCGTATCAACGCTCGCGCAACCGAGGGGGCCTCATAGCCTCGTGACGACGCCGAGCGAGTTCTTCAGGGCAGGCGTGGGCGATCTCTGTAACTAATGTAACTGTTGTAACTGGTTTTTTTGGAAAGTACAGTCTGTAGAACCTTTGGGAAGCGTTGAAAAGAGATTCTCTACGACCCCCCCTAACGCCAGAGACCAGTTACATCGGTAACAACGGATAACGAGTCGCCGTTCACGACGACACACTCCAGGCTACCATCCGCGAATTCAACGATCGTGTCCGTCTCATCTAGTAGATAGGTACCGACCCATAGTGTGTCCAAAGGGACTCTTTCCGGAGCGACTAGCGTCTTGGTCGCGGGAGAACAGGGCACCGGCCCCGTAGCGGTCAGCCGGTAAAGGAGGGAAATCATGCCACCGAAGATCAAATCGGCGGAATTCAAAGCGTTGCTGAGACTGGAAAAGTTTGCGGTGGGGCGTCGCGATAGGGTCGTCGAGGAATTCTGGCGGCACGTCGAGCTGGTGGTTTCCTCCTTGAATGGCGTGAGCGTGACTGGTTCCTTGGAAGAGACCAAGCGTCGATGGGTCTATTACATCGACACCGAGGGATTTGATATCTGGGGGACCTCGCATAAGCGCAGTTGCCGCGAGCGAACGACGATCAAAGACGGCAAACCAGAACCCATGAGACGTGTCTCCGTGAAGTATCGTGACGACGACATCGAAGTGGCGGACGACGCGCTCGTTCTACCTAACCCCAAGGCCGTAAGACGCCACAATGCTGAAGACGCCAAAGAAAAACTCGAGGAGGACGTCGTCTTGAAGCACGGCGAAGCCGACCCCCTGCGGCGTATCTTTTCGAAATCCGGCCAGGCGGAGTTCCCGGACGGGAGTACATTCGAGACCGTCGGCCATCTTGCTGAGGTGTTCCACGAGCTGAAGAAGTTGAAACCGTCAATCCAGGATAAGAAACTCGCTATCGTGAACGATTTCGTCGCACACGAAGTCAAGTATGAGGGTGCGGAAATCAAACTCGATGGCAAGTGTAAAGCCGACGTCGCGTTGACGTTCTGGCATCGAGGTCGAAAAGTCACCGAGCCATTCGCGAAAGGCGAACTGGTCGTCGCCGAGTTCTCGTTCGATTACAAGCTCAAGAAATGTTCGGCAGCCCACACGGCCGAGATCGGCCACGAACTTCTGACGAAACTAGGTTCGGACGACTGGATGCTCGGCGGAGGTGATACGAAAACGCAGATAGCCTACAAGTCCGCGGGAAGCTGAGGGCGCGATACGAGCACGGGCTCTTAACAAGGCTGTACGAACGGGCGAAATAGTGTGTGCCGAGTCAAGATCTGCTCTGAGCCACTGCAAAAGCTGCGCTTTAGGTTGTCTTCGGAGACACTGGGGGGCCCAATACCAGCCCCCGGGTCGAGTTCGTAAGTGCGGTTGTTCTCCACGTAATTCTGGAAAAATGACGAAATGCAGCGCTTTTGTGGCGATGGAATGCGTACGAATCACCAACCGTAGACAGCGGAAGCACCGGCACCGAACGTCACAGGTCAAAGGTTCTTTCCTTTGTGTAGACACCGAGCCCAACCAGTGGTTGGATCACCATGAAGGCCTCCTGTGCGGCGCCTGCATCTCCTGTTTTCCACACCGACGACGTAATTCGCTCCAGCAGCCTACGCGGCGGTACTGCTCGAAATGGGGGAGCCCGTGACGACGACAAGCCGCCGTTTCAGCTCCTCATTGAGCTGCACCTGTTCCCGGAACACGTCAGTCTTGAGCCGCGCAATGTCCCCCGGCTGCCACTCCTTTAGGAGACTGAACAACGGACTATCGACCGGCGCCTGCTGGACAGCTTGCTCTCGGAGGTCCCGGAGCCTCGCGGCCACCGACTCGCGCACAATCACTTAGCCCGATGCGATAAATGCAGTTTCAAAGCGATCCCATTGATGAGAGCGCTTTGAGCGCTTTGAGCGCTTTTTTCTCGTTCTGCGGCGACGGTAAATGCGCCGTTCTTCGCCTAGCTCCTTTCTCGACGACGCTGGTCCTTCTTCCGGGCTTCGACCAGCTCTGCCTGGAGAGTCTCTCGTTGACTCTCTTCGCTAACAGGCGAGCGATCGTCATTTGGCGCCTTGGTGGTCGGCCATTTCCAGCCATAGCCCCATCGAAACGAAGTCGGGAACAGCCCGATGCCGCCCACTCTCACGCCAAGCCAACGCAACGGCGCGAGGAATCCCGACCGGGTCTCCTTGACGCACTCCAAGAACTTGCTGTCCGCGTCCCGCCGCTCTTGGAAGGTTCCTCCTTTCCAGTAGGCCCAGTCATGTTCGATGCAACACTCGTTCTGATCGTAATCCGGCACAACGCTGCAGTTGTCCGTGGTGAACTCTTTGTCCATGACCAGCTCCTTGATTGACGTACGCCGTCCCAGAAACAACGAACTCAATAGCTGCGGCAGCCTGCGCGTTTAGAATGGATGATTCTACCTCAGCGGGAGCTAGAGTAGGATCCATTGATGCACGGACGGTTTCGGACGCGGTATTCGGATTCGGAGATTTATTCGTGAATGCACGAGGCGTTGTTGCACGGCCCGAAGCAAATCGCTGACCTCCCGGTGCCGGTCGCAGACTCACTCGGCGCAGTACGTATCGGGCATCCCGAGCGCGGTCATCTTGTTGAGTATCTCGCACCCGATTCGGTGTTCAACTCGTTGCCTCGCCAACGTTCGAGCCTGCATCTCGGGCCCGATGAATCCAGGCGGCCGCGAGGAGGTTGAGCTTGGTGGCAGGGACGAACTCTTTCCTCGCCAGGAGCTTGTTGCTCACCGTGCGCGGATTGGGAATCAGAAGGTTTTCCTTGTCAGGAAAGGCGTCGTTTAGAGGTACGTTGCGGCCGAAGCGGGCGCCGGCCTTCCCCATCTCCGGGACGTCCAAGTCATTGTGCGTGCCATCGGCGGTGCGGGCGCGCCGCTGTCGCGGAGTCGTGGGAGGCAATGGCTCGTCGGGGTCCGGCTCGATGGGAAGGTCGGGCTGCGTATTGTGAAGGTTGTGGTGGCGGAGCTCCTCTCGGAAGCCGAAAAGCTTGATGAGCGCCAGAAACGTTGGCAACCGGTACCAGGGAACCTTCATGATAGATCCTCCAGAAATTCGGCAGTGCCGCGCTTCATCCCGACGTCGAGAACGGCGGTGGGTCAAAGACCGTCATGATCTCCTCGATCATCTCCTCGTGGGACCGAAAACGGCTCTCCTCGTAACAGCCGAGCGGGTTCTTGGCTGCATGGGCCAAACATTTGTTGCAGTAAGTGCAGGGCTCATCGGGTCGATCCTTGCCCGCGGAGAACATTTTTACGAGATCGTTGTTGGCGATGAGCGGTCGCGCGATGGTCACACCGTCGCAGCGACCGGCCTCGATGGCCCCGCGGATGACGGAAGCCGTCTGGAAACCTCCCGTGCAAAGAACCGGAACTGGCACCGCCGCTTTGATCACCTCGGACGCTTCTAGGTTGATTCCTTCGATCGTCTCACCGCGTGCCTTGATCCACGCGCGGCGCAGAAGTGGGCCGAGCAGTCGACTTCGCAAGCTTTTGTAGTTCGCGAAAGTACGACTCCCACTCGAGGCCATGATGTCATATGTGCGGACCGCAGCTTCGAGCGGGAGGTCTCCCGGCGGGTTCGTCGGGTGTGGGAAGGAGCTTCCTGACGAAACGTGAATCGCGTCGACGCCGTCCTCCGCGAGCCATTTGCAGACCTGTATAGAGTCCTCGAGGGTGTTGCCGGCGCGCTTTTTGTCAGGAAAAAAATCCAAGACATTGTGGTGCTCCACAGCGCTGATCTTCATCTGTAAGTGGAAATCCGGCCCGACCTTCTCGCGGATGGCGCCAACGACTTCGCGAACGAACCGGGCGCGGTTCTCGAGCGGGCCACCATATTCATCCTCTCGATCATTGATGGCAGAGCTGAGAAACTGAGTGATCAGGTAGCCGTTTGCCCCGTGGAGCTCGACACCGTCGAGCCCTGCCTCTCGTGCTCGCCGCGCGCCCTCGGCGAAAGCGGTCACCGTCTCCGTGACCTCGTTCTTTGTCATTGCGCGGCACGGGAATCCGTGCAACTCCTCGTCCTGGTCGGTCGAGCTCAAGCCTGAGCCGAACTCGACGCCGGGGATATCTCGCTGCCGACCGCTGTGACTGAGCTGAAGGATGAACTTGCAGTCTTGTTCGTGGACCTTCCGGCCCAGCTCGCGCCAGAAAGGTATGCACTCATCGCGATCGATGGTTGCATAATTGGGCACGATGCGGCCCTGGATCGTGACCGGCACGAAGGACGAGATGATCGCGCCAACACCTCCTCGCGCGAATTTCAACTCCCAGTTTATGCGGGCCTGAGTTCCGGAGCCGTCATAGTTGTCGAACCGTCCGGAGACGTTCGAACGGAGAATCCGGTTCTTGATTTCCAGGTTCCGAAAACGAAGGGGCTCGAAAATCGGGTCATCCGGCATGCGCGTTAGTGGTTACCGCCCGCTCGGCAGTAGAAGCACTCCCCCGTATTTATTTCATGTCAACTCTATGCGTGAGGCCAGGATGGGCCGGCAACAACGAAAGGAGTCTAGTTGAGGCGAGTATCGAATACAAACCCAAACGTCAGTTGACGGCGTCCCGGGGTAAGGAGTAGCCTCGGCTCGTTGAAAACTCGACACTCCTAAATGAATTCTTGAAAAGCGAGGAGGCGGACATGGCCGGTTGGTTCAAACCTTGGCACGAGCGCGGGATCGTTGGCGGACTACTCGCCTTGCTGGGAATCCGCAATCAACTCAGGCGAGAGAATCTGTATGACACTGAGCCGGAGCTCGAAAAGAAGGCGCCACCCGGACCGGAAGACCGGAGACGACGTGCCCGTATGGCCGACGGCACTTACAACGATCTCGAAACGCCTGGAATGGGCCGCGTCGGCGCCAGATTCGGCCGCAACGTTCCTCTGAACCGCGGCTTTCCCGATACCGAACGGCTGCTCGAGCCGAGCCCGCGCGAAGTGAGCCGGAAGCTTATGAAACGCGACGCTTTCGTCCCTGCCGAGCACATCAATCTACTCGTCGCGGCATGGATTCAGTTTCAAGTACACGGTTGGTTCTCCCACGGCCCGAACCAGAAAGACAACCAGTTCAATATCCCGCTCGAAGCCGACGACCCGTGGCCCGATTCCGAGCGGCCGATGCTGATTCGGCGCACGCAACCAGACACGACCCGTACCGAGGAATCGAAACACTTGCCTCCGACTTTCACGAACACGGAGTCGTTCTGGTGGGACAGCTCGCAGCTCTATGGAAGCAGCGAGGAGCAGCAAGCCATCGTCCGCGGCGAGGGGGGGAAACTCCACATCGGCGACGACGGACTACTGCCGTTGGACGAAAGCGGCATCGATATCACTGGATTCAACAAGAACTGGTGGGTCGGTCTCAGCCTGATGCATACATTGTTCACGCTCGAGCACAACGCGATCTGCGATCGGCTCGCTGCCGACAACCCCAAATGGTCCGACGACGACCTCTTCGACCACGCGCGACTGGTGAACGCTGCGCTCATCGCCAAGATTCATACCGTCGAGTGGACGCCAGCTATCCTCGACCACCCCGGCGCGATCGCCGGACTCGAAGGGAATTGGTGGGGTCTCTTCGGCAAAGGCAAGGAGCGCACTTTCGGACGACGGTTCGACACATTCCGCGGCATCCCCGGGTCGAGGACGGACCACCACGGCACACCCTACTCCCTCACCGAAGAATTCGTCTCGGTCTACCGATTCCACCCGCTCATGCCCGACGCCTACGATTTCCGCTCGCTCACGGACGACACGGTCCTCAATGACGCCACACTGGCCCTCGAGGACGTGACCGGCGCCGAGGCCCGCGGGGTCGTCAACGCCTTCGGCATGGCGAACCTTTTCTACACGTTTGGCACTGCGTTGTCGGGCGCTCCGGTCCTTCACAACTTTCCGGACGGACTCCGCGAGCTGCGCCGACGCGACGGGGCTCTCGTCGACCTGGCGGCGATCGACATATTGCGCGATCGCGAGCGGGGCGTGCCGCGCTACAACGATTTTCGGGAGCTCCTGCACTTGGAGCGCGTGACCTCGTTCGAGGAGCTGACGGCCAACGCGACGTGGCAGCGCGAGATCCGTGAGCTCTACAAAGACGACGTCGACGCCGTCGATCTCCAAGTAGGCCTATTCGCGGAGACGTTTCCCAAGGGATTCGGCTTCGGCGACACCGTTTTCCGCGTGTTCATCCTCATGGCGTCGCGACGGCTGAAGAGCGACCGGTTCCTATCTCGAGACTTCACGCCCGAGATTTACACCCAAGCCGGCATCGACTGGGTCGACAACACAACCATGGTCGACGTCTTGAAGCGCCACTACCCCGAGCTCGAGGCACGGCTCCGGGGAGTCGACAACGCCTTCACACCCTGGCAGAAACAAGGTACCTGACTAAGTAGTCTTTTTCATAATTACAGTACGCCGGGCACTCTTGGAAGTCAGGCTCGGATAGTGCGAATGTTCGACGAATTTATGTGCCCACAACACAATCACTTAGCCCGATGCGATAAATGCAGTTTCAAAGCAATCCCATTGTTGAGAGCGCTTTGAGCGCTTTGAGCGCTTTTTTTCTCGTTCTGCGGCGACTGGATCTCGATTGCCTTCCTAAGCAAGATGTGGAGCCGACCACTCGAGTCACGCCGAGTCCGGCCAAAACTTTCCTCGTGGCTCTCGATTCTTTCGACTCGCACGCTTAAACCCAGAGAATTCCGCGCACCGTGGCCCCTTCCTATATAAGACGGACATAAAGGTGAGAGTACGCGTCGTTCGCCAAAATAAACTCGCCTCTCGATTGACGTAGCAAGGACGTTAGTCAAGGTACTGCTCAGTTTGCGGGTCTCAGGGCGAGGCTCAAGAGGGAGGTTTCATGACCCAAACTTCGTCTCTATCTCCAAGAGGTGAAACATGCGGATGGATAGCGGGGATGGCCGAGTTTCCTGCTCAGGGAAATTCAGAAGGAGCGGACCGAGAAGGAGCTTTGGAACTTCATTGAACGCCTCGCGATGGAGGTGCTGATGATGAGGTGGAAGGAGGAGTTGGTTTCTAAAAGATGGAGCAATCCGACCCGGACCACGGCCCGACTGGGCTTGGGACCCGCCGGAGGAGGTTCATTGAGACTGGGTGTCTTGTTGCTCCGCCTCTTCGAGCAGGGCGCCCTCCTGCCAGAGGTCCATCAGGAAGTTCGAGATCGTGAGACGCAATCGGGTCCACGTCGTCTCATCGTTCGACTCGAAGACGACCCACTGCGTGCCTTCGTCAATGGATTCCTCCACGAACATAAAGAGTCGGCGCACATTGACATATTTCCACTCGGGATCGCTCGAGGTCGTACGGGCGCCCCAGACGACAACACCGTTGTTCTGGTCGAGTCGAAGTGGATTAACGTGGTGAGGCACGAGCACATTTATCATCTCCTCGGTGACGGGGAACTCGAGGCCCACCGCGCCGCTGACGCTGGCAGCGACTCCGGCCGGCGCCTTATGGACTCCACGCTCTTTGTCGGTGCGCGCGAAAACTCCCGCCACATGGCCCGTGGGCGGGACCAGAATCTCAGATTCATGTCCGTCTTACTTAGAAACGTTGACAGCGCGATTCAGAAGTCGCGCTCTTTGAACCCTTGCAGAGAAGGAGATGAATGTGAGTGACGAAGACACTACAATCCCCGTGATAGACCTCGCCAAGAAGGTCTTGCCCTATGCTGACAAAAAGCTGGGCGAAGCACCTTTTGAGATCGTCGACTCGTCGACGAGCCAGAAGATCCCCATCGGCATCGACAACGTTACCTTTACCATCAATGGTGGCGTGGCGCTTCACGTGTTCAACTCCGTGGACGACAAGGACCCGGACGGGGTCATCGGAAGCGACACGAAGAACGAAGAAAAGTCCGTGAAGAGCGGGCTCGATCTGAAACCCCAAATACCCTTCGACGGGAAGAAGGCGTGGCTGAAGTATCGCGTCGAGGCGGGCGCCAAAGGAAAAGCCTCCTTCGAGCTGGAAAAGGATCTGAAGTTCGGCTTTTCTGTCGAGGCCGAAAAAGGCATCGCCTTCAGCGACTACCGCCGGCATGATCGCAACGAGACCGTCGGCAAGGCGGTGCTCGGGGTTTCATCGGCGGACGACGGAGATCTCCTTTCTCCCCGACTCCTGCTGTTTCGCAAGCACGTCGAGGCCTTGGAGCCTGGCGACGCACTCGCGATGACCGTTCGCGGCAAGCTCGGTGCAAAAGTCACCCTGTCGTGGTCCGACGTCATCGCGAGCCAAGTCAATCTTCTCGGGCGCCTCATCGACGGCGGCGAGGTCTTCAACATCAAAGTCGGGGCTTCCGCCACCGTGAGCTTCCAGGTCTCGGTGGAGGACGACTACGTGCTGATCTTCACCCGCGCGAGCGGCACGGACCTGCGCGTCGCCCTCAAGAAGGCGAACAAGAAGTCGCTGTCCGGCTCGCTGGGCATCACCGTCGGGGCCGAGTTCGAAGATAGCAAAGCGGTCGAAAAGGTTCTGAAGAACTTCGTCGAAGGCTTGATCAAGGACAAGATAGACGTCGTCGACAAGCTGCTCGCCGCCTCGAATCTGAACAAGAAACAGCTGGAGACACTCAAAGCGGTTTTCGATCGCATCGGGGAGAACACCCCGCTGGAAGAGATTGCGAAGAGGCGGGCCGAGCTGAAAAAGCACTGGGAGACGTTCAAGACAACGGTGGCCAAAACGATCAAAGAGGTGGCCACGGCGAAAGCATCGATCAGCTTCGCGTACGAGTATTCGCGGGTCGAGACCGATACGAGCGTCTTGCAGGCCCGTTTCAACCAGTCGCGTCTGCCGCGCTACCACACGGATCTGATCCGCGGCGATTTGACCGGCGTCCTCAACGACGCGACGGCCGGCAACGGTGTCACGCTCGAGGCCTATCTCAACGAGAAGTCGGTCGTCCGCACGCGCTCCTACGGGCTCACGCTCGGCCTCGGCAAGTGGAGCTTCTCCGGGAAAGACGTAAGAAAGCTCATCGAGATCAAACGCGAGAATGCACAAGGACTCAAGCAGATCTCGTTTCAGGGAACGCGATCCTACGAGCAGGACATGGCCGGCGAGAAGCTGACTTGGACGACGGACTTCCAGGCATCAATGCCCAAGTTCTCGGCCACGAAGGATCCGAAAGCGAGCGAGTTCGCATATGCATTCAGTCTTATCGCGGAGTGGGACGGAAAGACCTCAGATGGAGACCTCCGCCGCTATGTCGACCACGCTGTTCTGTGGCGCGCGGTGACACCGGGAGAGAGCGATTCGGTGAAGGCAGAGCTCGCCCAGGCGATCGGGGGAAAACAAGCGAATGTCGTTTGTCAGCTCAACTTCCCCACGGAGGTTCTAGAGCCGGTGCTAGCGAAGGCAAATTTCAGCGACGCCCAGTTGTTCGGTACCGCCTTGGGCGCCGCGATGTTCCCGACGGACCTCTTCCCCGCCATTCGACAGAACCTGGCTTTGCGGCGCAACTGGTACGGCCCGCTTTGGCAGCATTATCTCGAGGCAGACGGGATGACCCCGGCTCAACTCGCCTCGGCCGCGGCAGCGCGGTTCCAGCACGACTACATCCTCCTGGCCAGACATGAAGCGGAACACTGGAAAACAGCGCGAACGACGACCATTGCCGGACTCGCCGATCTCAACAGCCGAACCCGTCAACAGTGGCGATCGTTCGGCGCTGGGCTGGTGGCGCTCCGGGAAGCCATCAAAGGCGGACAGTCCTACGAGAAAATCGAGGCCTGCTACGGCGATATTCAAGAGCTCTTCGCTCAGTGGCATCACGTTCGCGCACTGGGTGCCTACCTGAGGTACCTGATCGAACGCGATCCACATCTGCCCAAAAAGGTCGAGTCGTCGATGACGGTCAAGTACAAGAAGGCGGGGAAGGACGAGACCATCGTCTACGGCGTCTCGCAGGGTAAGAACAACTGAGCGGACTCGGGGCGTGCGCGACTCGGTTGAATCACCGGGACGGTAGGAGCGCATGACGTCCCGACGCACTGTGAGACATCCGGCGAAACAGACAAGGATAGTTCTGAATCTAGTTGAAATTGGTGAGTGACTTTCTTCAAAGATCATCGGTTGTTGCAGCGGGCGGTCAAAAGAAAGGAGGCACCCCGTGAGAGCAGACACGAAGAAAAAGAATGCATCTCAAATGCTTTCCGGTATGGGTAGGAATCGATCGAGAAAGGCACAAGCGCAACGACATAAGCCGATCGAGTCGACATCCCTTTGAAAAGGTGACGAAAAAGCCTACGCGCGGAAACGATGCGTAATGGCGAGAGGTTGAAGCAATGGGACTAGGACAAAATTACGACAGAGAGTTGATGAAGAACCGCGAGTTTGGAGCTGCGTCTCTGCCCGGATCACCTATGAGAATCAGGGCGATCCTTCCGACGGACGATGGCTTATTCAAGCGCATCGGGAATCTCCGGGAGAGCGGAATCTCGTGCGGTGTGTCTCGTTTTGGGCCTAACGAGCCGGTTGTTCTATCACAGAGTGCGATAGAGTAGGGATTTCCAAGGTTCCTCGGAGATTGGCCCCGCTAACGCCAACAGACGAGGGACGAAATTTTGGTGGAGGCTGTAATCATGCGCGAGAGTTTCAAAATCCAACTCATTCAAGATGGCACGCCGATCCGGGTCAAGATGTCTGAAGACGAGAGCGGACTCGTGCTCAAGGGGGAAACGGACGCCTCCCCGCGCCAGTTCTACCTTGAGTTCGATAGTCGAAGTTCTGTGACCGCTCTCAGGATGCGAACCGTGCAACGCATCCACGGGTGGCGCCCGTGGGAGTTTCGGCTGAAAGTCACGGTCTCCGACGATGGATGTCTTCAGTTCCGAGGCGCTAACGAGCGGGCCCTTCCATCGGGGCATTATTGGATCAAGCCCAAGATCGAAGACTTGGAACTCGCCAAAGGAAAGCGCATCAAGCTCCGCATCAAAGAGGGCGAGGAAACTCTCGTGCCGGTAGCCGCCAAGGAGGACCCGCGGCGGGTCGAATTAACGACCGACATCGCCGGCTGGGACGACGAGATGCGCCGCGTGGCGACGGCCCCCGACTCCAAGCTCGACAACAAGAGGATCGCAAAGTGGCTTGCGAGCGATGCGCCTCGCGAGCGTCGCAAGGCCTGCCTGTTGAACGTACTTGCCGCACTGAGGGGCCGGGAACTACCAACAGGCTCGTTGCTGCATCCGGTGCAAGACGTGTTCTTCGCCGGGGTGGATCGAGTCTACACGCGCGCGGCCGCGAGCCTGTACGCAATGGTGGTGGAGCTTGCAGAAGGCTCGAAAAAACGGTTCTACGACGAAGGCAGCCCGAAGTCCAAGATTCACCTTAAGCTTCTGGATCGGGCGGCGCAGAGATTCGGCGTGGACCCCAAGGATTTCAAGTTGCGGAGTTTCCGTGCGGAGGGAGGGCCAAGTCTTCAGATCGTGTTTGGTGTTCCCAAGGGCGTGGCGGCCGTGCACCTCGCCGAAATGGACATCGATCTGGGCAACCCTCTTCAGGACGTCAAGGGTTTCGTCGTTCACCTTGGAGAGCTCCTCGATAGCGGACGTACGGATCACCTTTCTTTGCGAGAGAAGCTCGCCAAAGGGAAGACACAAAAGTTTCTCTACTATCGAGTCCGAAAGACGTAGGCGGACGCCATATCACCGTCGTCGTCTCAGTTACGGTCTTGTGCACGCTCAGTAAGGAGAGTGAGATGAACCGATACCCCTCAATTTCCGTTCGCATCACGACGCTGGGCGCGCTCCTTGTTGGAGGGCTTTTGGCCGGCGGCTGCGCCACCCATTCGCTCTACATCCGAGACGGGATGAATACGCAGTGTACCAACTGCGATCCTGCAAAGACGGGCGGCGAACTCCGCTACCGCGTGATTCTGATCGGCGACGCTGGCGAGCCCGTTACCGGGACCGCGGCCGCGGTTCGGAAAGCGAATTTCAATTCGGTTCGGGACGCGACGATTCCCGGGAAAACGATGATCGTTTTTCTCGGCGACAACATCTACCCAAAAGGGTTGCCGCCGAACGGAACCCAGCGCGCGGCCGAGGAGGATCTACTGACACGACAGCTCGAGTTAGCCGCGGGCGACACGAAAGCTGTTGTTATTCCGGGAAACCACGATTGGGATAAGAGCGGTCCGGACGGGTTGAAACGAATCGAAGCCCAAGGGGATTTTGTGAACGGCTGGTTGCAAAGCGATGACCGTATTCAGTTTCTGCCGAAACGAGGCTGCCCCGGACCCGTGTATATGGAGGTCGGTGAAGGTGAGGCGCGAGTTCGCTTGGTGTTCTTCGACTCTGAATGGCTCGTTCGATCGGGCGCCAATCGCGACAAGCAAAAGAACGAATGTAGGCACGGGCCGGTCGGTGATTTAGAGCGGTACAGTCCACACGAGGTCAACGAAACCCAATTCGGCGAAGCGATCAAGGCTGCTTTGGCAACGGACCGCCACCTGATCCTTTTCGGGCACCATCCGATTCGAACGGCGGGAGCGCAACGGCGGAAAGTACCCGTGGTGGCAGCATGCTGTCTCCTTGTCCCTTTATCCTCTCGTCCGATATCGAGTATTTCGCTCACCCCAGGACTTGTCCTCGACAAGAAATAAAAAAACGTGAAATTGTTGGTGACGAACTGGCGGGCTGCGGTGCCATCTCCGGATTCTATAGAACCCTCCAGAATCCAGTTCGCCTAATCGGGTCTGATCGCTACACGAATCCTAGGAAGCGTGAGTGGAACTCGTCGCTGTCGAGCATGACGGCGGTTCTATGCGCCAGACGGCCGTTTCTGACTTCGTCCTCGGTGTGCTGGCGTCCCCGAGGATCCGGCTCTCGCTCGAGAATTTTCTTGTAGAGCACGTCGGGCCACTCTTCGGGCTTGAGCGCGCTTCGGTTCTGCCGGAACTCCATGCTGTTTACGAGAGCCTCACAAAACTCCAGCATCGTGCCGCCAGATGCGAAATGCGCTCGGTACGTCGCGCGGCCACCCGGATCCGGGTCTCGACCGAGAATCCCGCGGAACCCGTGGGTGATCTGCACTTCACGAGCTACGGCGTCGGGATCAGGGACGGTGTCAATGGGTACTTTGTCCGTGAGAGAGAGGCGACCTTCGATCATGCGCGTTGCCTCACCCGCAAGCCGGAGGTAGAAATCCGACGAGACTCTAGTCCCGTCCGCGTCTAGTGTGAGAAAGTATTGGTCCGTCGGGATCATGCGTCGATCTTCCGCCGCTTTGGCGATCGCAGTAGCCTCGTCGAACTCGTCGAACATCGCAATGAAAGCAGAGGTCTGGAGCTTCGCGACGTGAAACGCCTGAGCCCAGAAGAACTCACCCGCTAGCCGCGGGATGGCGTTTTGAGGCGCTGAGGGCGTGTCCTCCATGTGCCGAGACAACGCCCGCTCAGGGGCGTTGCGTTGGTTGGACTTTAGGTTGGACCAGGCGAAACCGGGAAAGATGACGCGCTTGAGATCGATGCCCTCGGCCTCACAATACGCCTTATCGGGTGCCCAAATGGTGTTGGCATGCTCGGCAACTTGCGCCGGATCCCGATAGCGGCCGACCGCCCACGGGATCACCATGTCGAATCGTTTATAGACCTTGAGCCACCGCCTGCCTTCCGGCGTCTCGTTCCGGCGCCAATCGTAGGGAACCCCGCCCACAACGTAGCACCCGTGGACCTCTCGAAGCTCGCGGATGACACGCTCTGCGTGCTCCGGCGTTCCCTTGCGATTCTTGAAACCGAACCCCCAGATCGCCACCACAGGTCGGTCCCCTTGGCGCGCGTAGCTCTCCGAAGCAGGAAGTTTTAGATCGTCGCGGATGGTTGTCCGGTAATCTCTCAGCATCAACTCGGCCAAGTTGTGGCCGTCGTGGCCGGAAATGTCGTACATGATGTAAAACGTACGGCCACGGCGTTCCGATGCGAGCTTCAGGTGCGAAGCAACGCTGTTCCTCCACTCGCCGCGCTCTTCAGCGATCCCGACGACGAAACGCTGCAATGCGACGCCGTTCAAGCCGTAGTCTTGCATCCATCGAACGTGCAGGTCCAACACACCCTCGTGGTCGGAATCGAAGAGCCTCGTTACGCCACCTTGACCGAGGTTGGCGTATCCCGTGCGAGCCAATGCGTCGGCCGGGTACTCGCGAACGTCCGGATAGAGCTCGATTGCGCTCGACCCGCGTCTTGGCTCGCCTGAGCGGCTCCAGTGGGACCAACGTCTGAGCAATCGATTCCGGGGCGTGGCGAACCAGCCCTGGTAGCCCGCGAGTACCATTTTTCTGAATTCCATGTTGTGGCTCCGATCGTTGGCTGCAGAAGAGTTATGCAGCTCCATGAGTACACACGCCATCTACGGGCTGCGGCCGCCTCATTGGGTATCCGTGTCACTTCGTGCCAATGAGAAGCTGTCGCGCGACTGTATCGTTTCCAGGCATTACGCGCGAACACCTTCCATGACCCGAGCCCAGTCGAAAGCCGGGTGCTCGCGTAGCTCCTCCCAGTACTTGAGCATGATGGCTCGCGATTCGTCGCCTCGCTTGATGGGATGTTTCTTCATGATCTAAGACCTCTCTTTCAACTGGCTCTGCAGCCGATCGGACATCTGCGATAGTTCGAGGACCGGTGCGCCCATCGATTCTATGGCGCCCCCTGTTGCCTTCGACGTTCGCCCCATCGCCAGGATTGCGTGGAACGCGAGCTCATCTCCGCAGCCCTCAGCGACAGCTTCGAGCTCCTCCTCCGTCACACCGAGACTGTCCGCCAGGCGGCGCCGGCCCTCGGTGAAGTTCTCACCCAGAGTCTCGAGGGCGGCAGTGAGCGACGGGCCTCGGGGACCGGCCGGCATGTCGATTCCCGCGGTCATGGCCTCCTGGCTGAAGTCCTTTCGGACCTCCGCGGGGTCCGGCAGCTGCGTTCTAAGAGCCCTCTCGGCGTTGACTATGCCGCCGAAGCCGCCGAACAGGCTCCGCGGCGCGGGATCTGCCGACCGTTCGATCACTTTCCGGAACACCTCGGTCAGTCGAACGCCGTGTGGCCGGTATTTGGTGATCAGGTTGCCCCGGCCGTGGAACGCTAGCCACAGCGCCGCGACGCCCGCTGCCATCGCCGTGGCGAACGAGGTGCCGCTCGACTGCACTGCGATCGCATCGCCGTCATCGAAGCCTGCCTTCCAGACGTCCTGGGCAGGGCCGGTGAAGTCGATGCGCCGGCCCCGCGCTGAACCCTCCCAGATGCCGCGCGCGGCGTCGCAGCCCGCCATGCAGATGCACTCGCGGTATTTCGCAGGCCACACGATCAAGCGACCGGTGTAGTTGCCCGCCGCCGCAACGATGATGAGGTTCTCGTTCCAGGCGCGCTCGATGACATCATGGAGCGCGGAGTCCCCGAGCCAGCCGAGCGAGATCGAGATGACGTGGCAGTTGTTTTCGATGGCTAGTTTTATCGCCTTGCGCAGGCGTCGCATCCCCGAACGCAGAAGCACTGGAGCGGGACGCAAACGCCCCTTCTGCGCCACCCGTATAGGAACGAGCGTCACCCCTGGGGCCACGCCGAGGATGTCCCGTCCGCTCGCGGACATCAGCACGCTCGCCGTCCCGGTTCCGTGGAAGCCGTCTACGTCCAAAGCGTCGGCGTCGCCCCCCACGTAGTCGAACCCGGATCCGATATCGATCGCGTCGGGCCGCTCCCACAGCTCGTAGTGGCGGGTGTAGCCGCTGTCCGGATGGGCGATGAGGATACCCTCTCCGCGCGTCTTCCCGCCCGGGGGAGGCGCCAGTTGCCAGGCGTTCTCGACGCGGAGCAGGTCGGGGGCCCAGTGTTTCTTCTTGGCGGCGCGATCCGCCGCCGTCTTGAAGCCGAAGAACTCGGCATGGCCTTCCGAGGGCCGCGTCCCCTCGATCGGCGATTCGATTTCCCATGAGGGCTCCGCGATGATCAATCGATCATCCGAGCGTAGCTTGTGAACCACGTTCCAAGCGTCCGTCACCGTGATCTCCCCGCGCGGAAGCAGATCGTAGTCGAGCGGGCTGTGCTCCTCGTCGACGGCTTCGCCCTTCCACTGCTCTTGGAGCTCCTCCAGGATCGAGTCAAAGGCGGCCTTCTCGGCCACGCGCACAACGATGCACTCAAGCTGTGGGTTCTCGAACACGGGCAGTCCGTCGGGCGGGTCGAGGAATTCGTCGCGAGCCGGTGGCTCCACAGGGGGCGCCGCGGCGATCGGGTCGGGCGTCGCGCTGGGGCCTGCGACCCCGGCATTCACCTGCAGCGTGAGCCGGAGCGGGATCTCGACTGAGCCGTCGGACCGAAGCGTCGGGCCCGGTGCCCCACTCGCCTGCCTTGGCAGGTTCGTGAAGGCTGCGTCGAAGAGGGCGTTGGTTGATTCTGTAGTCCGCTGCAGCCGCGCTCGAGCGTCCGCGACGATGCGACTGATGCGCACGCCCTCGTTCGCCACCCAGCGAACGATGCGGTCCTGCTCGTCGCGCTCCGGTACCGACGCGTGGTGTAGGGCAGCCAGCAGCCATTGATCGTTGCACACGGGTGAGCCCGAGGAGCCGGGCTCGGTGTCGGTGCTGTAGATCAAGTAGTCGCCGTACACGCTCTCCAACTCGTTGCGGCGCAGTCCGACCTTTTGGGTGCCGCCTTGCGGATGCTGGAGGATGTTGAGCCGCTCGCCCACCAGGACCTTTCCCGATTCCTCGATGAGGTGCATCCAGCCTCGATGCTGTGCCTCAGCCTCGTCGTAGTCTGCGCCCAGGGTGACAATTGTGTAGTCGAGGCCCGGACTGGTGAGGAAGAAGGTCGCCGGGTCGAGGGTGAAGAAGTGCGAAGTCTGCACCGAATCGAGAAGTCCCTCGACGAAGTCGAATTCGATGGTGCTGTTCGCCCCGTCGGCGGGGCTCTCAAGAACGTGGTGGTTCGTCATCATGAGCCGGGGCGAAATCATGAAGCCCGTCCCGAACCCCGCTCGCCGTCGATGCCGATCGCGGATGTGGATACGTCCGACACACGTCGACATCCGCGCGCCCACGCGCAAGAAGTCGGCCGAGAGAAGATCATCCTCGGCGAGAATTCGCTCCAGCATCCGTCGCTCGGTCGTTTCGCCTGGCGCGAGGTCTGCCGGATCGATGCCGAGCATCTGTGCACGTGCGATTATTCGCCCGTGATCGTCGATGAGCGAGCAATCCGCCTTTTTCCTCTTGCGCCGGAGATCCTTGACGTGCTGCTTCCGCGTTTCACGGCTTGCTCGGTCCTGCTGGTAGCGGATTTCCGCGCGTCGCGTCTGCTCGACTAATCGCTGATTAATCATAGTTCCTCCTACACGATGTCTCCGAGTGCGAATGGTCTCGAGTCCATCAGGGAACCGACATCTCCACAATCACCGGACAATGGTCCGAGATCTTGTCCCAAGACTCTTTGTCCGCCTGCCGGAAGGTCATGTGACGAAACGACGACCGGTCCACCAACTGGATTCCTCGCTTACCGAACACAATATGGTCGATGAACTCAGTGAACACATTGTAAGCGCGTTTCAATGGGACTCTAACGAGAAAAAAAGCGCTCAAAGCGCTCATCATCACTGAGTTCAATGGCTTCGAACGGCTCTCGCAGCTCAGGAAGCCTACGCCGAGACTGGAGCCTTCCCAGAGCTCCTCTCCATCTATCATCTGTTCGGCGACCCAGCTCTGCTGATGCGGTAGGAGTCACGCTCTGTGGAGAATCCTGAACGGCGTTTCCCAGAGCTTCTCTCCATCTACCACCTCTTCGGCGACCCGGCTCTCTAATGCGTAAGGCCCGAGCATGGGGGGCTCCCCTCAGCGCTTGTTGTATTTCTCCTTCACCCTGAACACGCCGAGCCCGTAAGCACAGTCATAACTCACGCCTTATGAACACTTTGAAATTCCTCCCTTTGGTCGCATTCTGGCACTCCGATTGCAATTCCCCATCCGTCGTTCCCCTGCGGCCGGAACTCTACCCGTATGCGATATTCATGGAACGACTCAACGTGCGCGCGTCTGGTCGTGCGCCTCGTGCTCATTCTTGGGGTCACGGTAGCCGGCGGAGCCAGTAATGACGCCGACGGCGACACACGTCGCGAGTGGGTGTTCGTCGATACCACCGTCGCGGGTTACCAGGACCTCGTCGACGACGTGTTGGCGGGCGGCGACGACGGACGCCAGATCGAGCTGGTGCTCTTGGACGGCCGCCGCGACGGGCTCGAGCAGATCGCCAAGGCGCTGGCCGGCCGGAGCGGCACGGACGCCATCCATCTGATCACGCACGGCAGCCAGGCCGAGCTGCAACTGGGGACGGCGCGGCTCACCCTTGATTCGATGATCGGCGCCTATGCGGACGCGCTGTCGGAAATCGGCCAGGCCCTCGCCGAGGGCGGCGACATCCTGGTCTATGGCTGTCATTTCGGACAAGGCAGCCTCGGCCGGCAGGCAGCCGGCCGGCTGGCTGCGCTGAGCGGGGCGGACGTCGCCGCCTCCGATGACCTGACCGGCGCCCGGAGACTGGGCGGCGATTGGGAGCTGGAAGTCCGCACCGGTCCTATCGAAACAGCCGTGGCTTTCAGCTCCGCGATAGGGCAGAGCTGGTCCGGTGTCTTGCCCGCGACACCGAAGATTATCCGGCGCGCCACCATCGACGACGACGGCAACGGACAGATCGACCACATCGAGATCGAGACCGACGAGAATCTGAACGACGATTTCAGCGGTTTGACCATCACGGTGGACGGCTACTTCGTGACGGGCTACGACACCACCCTCCCCAGTGTCGGCGGCGGCGGCGGCGATAAGGTCTTCTACGTCGTGCTCACGGAAAGCGGCAGCGGCGATACCGGCGTCGTGCCTCATGTGAAAGTGACGGCCAACAACTCCTTGGGCAACGGTAACGACATTCCCGTCGACATCGACAGGATCATCGGCGGCAGCTTAGACGCCGTGGCCGGCGACAAAGAAATCTATTTGATGGATGCCAACGGCACGCCGCTCGACATTGGCCAAAATTTCCCACCATTTCTCACAGACAACTCTGTAACGGACGATGAACCGTCCACGTCACCAAATGGCCACACGATCGCTTATCAACGCAGCAATGGTGCTGACAAAAAGCAGATCATGACGATGAACTTCGACGGCACCGGTCAGGCCGAACTTGTCCCCAATCCGACATTCAACGAATCGCATCCTCACTACTCAGCGGATGGCACCAAGATCTCCTTCAGGAGTAACCGCGACGGCCACAATGATATCTGGGTCATGAACGCCGACGGCTCAGACCAGGGCCAGATCACGAGCGACCCGGAGAACGAAACGGACAATGCCTGGTCACCGGATGGCAGAAAGATAGTTTTCTTTAGGGCCCGGGGGGACGGGCCCCAGACCCGCGACATGTGGGTGATCGACGTCGATTGTAGTGGGAATCCATGCGTTGGCGGTACCGAGACGCAGCTAACGTCCCCCCCCGCGGGCAGAAATGATGAACAGCCCAGGTGGTCACCGGATGGTACCCAGATTGTTTTTAACAGCGCGCGCGATACAGGATATCCCGTCGTCGATATCTGGATAATGAACAGGGACGGCAGCGGCCAGACAAACATCTACTCTGATTCATGCACCAACCGAGATCCGCAGTTTCACCCGGATGGCAGCCATATCATCTTTAGCAATGGGTGCGCTTCGGGCAGCCCCTGCGCACCGGGCGGCAGCGGCGCCAACCTAGCCAGAATCAATCCTGACGGCACCGGTTTTGCGTGCATCACCACCGACGACAACTACGACTGGGCGACGCCGGAGTATAAGCGCCGCGTGACCCTGGACGCGGCCCCGCCGGTGATCGTCAGCGCTATCGGGGCCGTGGGCTCGAATACGCTGACGGTGACGTTCTCGGAGCCGGTCTTCACCACGTACCCGGCCGAGGACGACCTGGTGAAGGGAGACTTCACCTACAGCAATGACTCGGGTGGCGCCGCCACCAAGATCAATGCGATGGGCGGCGATGCCGACGGGAGCGACAACGTCATTACGCTCACGGTCGACCAGCCCTTCGAAGCGGAGGACAGCGGCGATACTCTCGAGGCGGCTGCGAGTCAAATCTACGGCATGTACTCGGCGCCCATCGGCGCAACGTTGACGGTGCCGATTACCCTCCTCGACGCCACGCCGCCCACGGTGGCGATCACCCGGGCTGACGCCAATCCGACCACCGCCAACTCGGTCGTCTTCGATCTCCTCTTCAGCGAGGACGTCATCAACGTCAACGCGGCGGATTTCACCCTCGACCTTACGGGAGTCACCGCCAACATCCTGACGGTCGGCGATGCGGGCGACTCCGATGCCTCCACCTACACCCTCACCGTCAACTCGATCACCGGTAACGGAACACTGGGACTGGACATCGGCGGCAACGACATCACCGACCTCGCCGCCAACGCACTCGACACCACACCGACGGCTGATGAGCTCTACACGATCGACAACGTCATCCCGACCGTCTCCATCACCCGCGACGACGGCGATCCGACCAGCGCCAACTCGGTCGCCTTCAGCGTCGACTTCAGCGAAGATGTCACGGGCGTCGACGCCGCCGATTTCACCCTGGCCCTCACCGGAGGCGTCACCGCCAACATCCTTTCGGTCGTCACCGTCACCGCATCCACCTACACGGTCACCGTCGACACCATCACCGGGAACGGCACACTGGGATTGGACATCGCCGGCGGCAACAACATCATCGACCTCGCCGCCAATCCCGTCAACACCACGCCGACGACGGACGAAGAATATTCAATCACCCTCGCGGTGAACGACCCACCCTCGTTCACGCTCACGGACGGCGACGGCATCACCACTCAGGACCTCGACGCGTGGCGGGGTGGAGACGGCCATGACAACCCTAACGCGATCATCACTCAGAGTGATGGCAAGATCCTGGTTACTGGCTACG
>Ga0114950_10000863_pt1 | contig 22000 bp, 20 predicted proteins | sample N075metaG_FD_83503 | JGI IMG/M metagenome (GOLD analysis project Ga0114950, IMG submission 83503) | Deep subsurface microbial communities from Kermadec Trench to uncover new lineages of life (NeLLi) - N075 metaG | ecosystem: Environmental > Aquatic > Marine > Ocean trench > Sediment | place... | reverse complement strand
TCGGGCTCTGTCCACTCCGGCATGGCGAGAGAAGAGACGTCCATCGGTTCGGCGGATCCATCGGTTGAAATTCTCATGTCCTTGCCGATTATGGCCCACTGCGCGGTCGAAGGATTGAGCGGATCCGTCAAGGCGTCCTCGTAGTCTTTCACGAAGACGTAGCTGACTCTCGCGTTGACGGGAAGCACGGTCGAGTAGTAAAAGAGGTCAGTGCCTTCGACGCGCGACATGGAGCGTTCCTGTCGCGCTCCGATCAGGTCGCCGCCGAGGGCGATGTCTTCGGCTTCTCCACGATAGACGAAGTGAACCGTCCCCCCGCCCTCGATGATCGGGAAAGACTCTTGTTCCTCGAAGAACGCGTCGATAACGGCCACCTTGTCATCGGTGGTGCGCACGTCCGAAAGGAACTCCGCGAAGCGGCTGCCCGACTCCATGTCAACGTCTTCATTCGACGTTCGACGCGTCCGTTTCCGTGACGGCGATGGAGGGGTCCATCTCAATCCGAGCGATGGCGCCGAGACTCCGCACGAAGAGGCTGCCATCGGCGAAGCTCGGAGGCGTCCATGCAAGGTCTTCGAATATCTGCTTGCCGGCGATCTCTTCATATCCTTCCGGTGTGGCCTTGGCCACGTGAACACTTCCGTCCTTCGTGACGATGACGAGATGCCCGTCGACAAGGATTAGAAAGCCGTCGCCAGGCGGCCGGGATTTCCATGCCGCCTTTCCGGTCGACACGTCGACACAAGTGAGGAATCGACTGCTAAACCCGTAGACGTATCCTTCGTGATACACCGCGACGGCATAGGTGTTACGGATGGTTCTCGCCTCCCATAGCTCGCTGGTCTTCGAGGCGCTCCCGCTGCCGCCGAGCTCCACGACCGCGGAGGAGTCGTCCTTGTAGTTGAGGAAAAGGCGGTCGGCGCCGGCCGCGACCGGCACCATCACCCACGAGCCGATAAAATCGTTGCCTCCGTGCTCGTAGCTCCACAAAACCTCGCCCGTCGCGCCATCGAGGCTCAGCAGTGTTTTGTTGCCGCTGGCAAGCACCTGAAGGCTGCCGTTGCGCGTCATGGGAATCGGCGTTTGCGCGACAACGGAGTCGGTCCCCGCAGTCCACCGCAGCTCGCCGGTCTCCGGATCAAATCCGGCTACCGTACCCGCCTTAGAACCGATTTGCAGGATGAGCGTCCCGTCGAGGAGCATCGGCGACGACGCGAATCCGTATAACGGGACCGGTTCACCGAGATCGTCAGGGAGGTCGATCGTCCAGACGAGCTCGCCATCCAGATTGTCGACAGCGAACAGGCGTCCAGTTGGGCCCAGCGCGATCGTAAGGTTGCCGTCGATGAGCGGCGTAGACATGGGCCCGTCATAGGAGCCGTCGTGCCCTTTGTAGACCGGGCTGAACGGAAAGCGCCAGCTCTCCCGCCCCGTCCTGGCGTCGAAAGCGATCAGGATGTTGGACTCTCCGTCCGTGAACATGGTTACTGCGACACCGCCGGCGACGGAGATGCCAGAGTAACCGCTACCGAGGGGCCGCTTCCAGGAAGTCTCGAGAGCCGGAGGGCGACTCCCGAACACGTCGCGCTCGCGGGCGATGCCGTCGACGTTGCGCCCGCGAAACTGCGGCCAGTCGTGCGTGTCCTGCATGGGCACGGCGACGGCGGGTAGCAGAAGCAACAGCATCACGCTGTACCGGAGGGCGTGTGAGTGCAACATCGTTCTGGACTCCCTTTCGATTGGACGGTGCATTGTAGCCGAATTTGAAAGGGGAGCCCAAAAATGCCATCAAATCTCCATGATCGCTTCCACGTCCGGGTCGAGAACGGGAGGGGGTGACAAGAACGAGATCAGGAAGAAAATCGACGTGGAAGCGAGAAGCGACACCGTGCCGCCGTGGATGTTGTGGGGCAGCCGGATATCGAACACTTCGATGGTGAAATTCAAGACGAGGCTCACCGCGATCGCGACGCTCGCGGCGAGGGGCGTGGCGCGCTTCCAATTGAAACCGATCCCGATCGCCGGCACGAGCGCCGCGCCGAAGGTCCCCCATCCGAACGCGCCGAGAAGCGCCACTAGCCGCGCGTTCTCGTAATGCGAATAGAGTGCAAAGAGCGCCGCGAGGACCGCGATGGCCACGGTGCCGATGCGTGCCCAGAAAAGCTCGCGCGTGAGCGAGCGTCCGGTAAGCGCTTTCGGGATGTCGTGCACGAGAGCCGCGGCGCCGATGTTGAGAAAGCTATCCGCCGTCGACATGATGGCGGCGAAGAGCCCCGCGAAGACGAGTCCCGCGAGCACGGGTATTGCTGCAGGAAAATGGGCGCGGCCGCGTCGGCGCCCGCGAGCTCCGGATGCGCGCCCGAGAGCACGAGCGCACGCATGACGAGGCCAATGCTCACCCACAGAAGCGCGGTGAGCGTATAGCCGAAGACAGTGACGAGCGGCACCCATCGATAGTTCTGCACGCGCGCGATCATCATCCCTTTCGTGAGAATCTGAGGCTGTCCCGCCGCGCCTACGGTAAACATGAAATACCACGAAAGACAGCCAATCATCCCCAAGGTGCCCCACGGGCCGGCAGCCTCGGCATCATCTGCCAATATCGTCGCCACCGCTGCCGTCGCGCCGCCCTCGAACACGACAAGCGTCGTGAGGAAAACGAGAAAGCCGGCCACGACCATCACGATGCCTTGAAACATATCGGTATAGACGGAGGCCAGGATGCCGCCGGTCACGCAGTAGAAGACGAGAACGGAAGACGAGATCACGACACAGGTCACGAGGCTGACCTCGGGAAAGTATTCCGTGCCGACGAGAATACTTTGTAATACGGTCGCCATCGCGAGTGTCTGTGTCGCGAGATAGCCGAGGATGCCGAGAAGAATCGCAAGCGCGGTAAGAAAGCGGGTCGCCTCGCTCCCGTAGCGCGCCGCGACGGCGTCGGGAAGAGAGATCGCGTCGAAGGCACCCGCGAACAAACGCAGTCGCTTTCCGAGCAGAAAGTCGGCGACCGCATAGCTCGTGGACACCGAGATCACCATCCACACCGAGCTCATCCCGAGCGAGTAGACGAGTCCGGGCCCACCGACGAAGCCGAAGCCACTCATCGTGCTCGAGAAAATGGCGATACCCGTGATCATGATGCCAAGCTGACGCCCGGCCATGAAGAAATCTTTGGCCGAATGGGTCCGTCGCATTGCCCAGAAGCCGACGACGATACAGAGCCCCATATAAAGCGCGACGCTTCCGAGAATGATCGGGCTTCGGAGCTCGCTCACGACGACCGGCGCTGGCTTTTTTTTCGGATTTTTTGAACAACCCGCTCATATTCCTCGTAGTCGTCCTTGGTGAGAATCCAGCGGTTATAGCCGATCACGTAGAGCAGATTGAAGAGGATCGTTACCGGGAAAAGACCGTAGAGCATGATCGCCGACGGCCCCGGGAGCGTCAAAAAAAACGACACGGCGCCGCCGTCCATCGTGCGGGCGTAGCTCACGAGAAGCCAAACCCAGAACGCGAGAGCCACGGCGAGGCTCGCGACGAGGGGCGGACCCAGTCCTCGGAGCGACGCGTCCTTGCGCGCGCCGAATGCCATGAGCGCCACGTAGTAAGCGAGCGCGGCAGCGCCGAAGAGTCCGCCGAGCCACAACACGTTGGCGTGACGAGCGCTTCCGGACCCGCCACTCGCCATCGTGGAGAAACGCTCATGCGGCTTCCCGCCGACGTCACCGAGCTCCGGCGTCGAGAGAAGCAAGGCGACGGCTACGATGACGAGGACTAGGCTTCCGACCAGAAGCGTGAGAAAACGCATGGCAGTGGCCCCGCAGTATATGACACGAGACCGCGCTCCGAATACCATAGGGAATGTGTCCGAGCGCGTGCACGAGCTCACCGATGGGAAAGGCGTCGACCGAATCGAAGTGGAGTTTGGCGGCAACTTGACGACGAGCCTCGACGTGCTGGAGCCCAACGGCGTCATCGCCGCTTACGCCTCGGACGCCGTGAGAGAGCCGACGCTTCCCTTCTACCAGCTTCTCTACGGCAACGTCACGCTTCGCTGTGAGCTCGTCTTTCTCATGCCCAAAGAAGCGAAGCGAGAAGCCGTCTCCGACATCACGGGCTGGCTCGAGAAGAACGCGCTCATCCACAATTTCGGCCCGAGCTTTTCGCTCGACGAGATTACCGCGGCCCACGAAGCCGGCGAAGCCGGCGCCTTAGGCAAAGTCATCGTTCAGATTTCGGAGTGAACGTCGTCGCGACGGAGCGCTTTCGATCGTAGTGACGCCGAGCCTTCGCTCGGTTTCCGCAATCCGCCATAGAGCACCACCGCCGGCCTCCGGTTCGACTCTCGTCGTAGAAGAGCCAAGCACATTCCTCGCTCCCGCACGACTTCAGCCGCTCCCGCTCGCCCTCGGTCAAGAGATCGGCCGCACATTGCGCGATGGGCCCGAGTATCGCGTGCGCCGGCGCTCCCCACACGAGCTTGCCCCTCCGCAGGTAGAGCTCTTCTCGTCGCGGGAGCTCCTGATTCAAGCGTTCGAGATCCGACCGACGCAAACGCTGGCCTCCGAACCAAGCGACCAGCAGGCGAGAAATCGATTCTCGGAGAGCCCGGGCGCGGGTCAAAGTCGTCTCACGCTCCGCCGAAGACGTCTTCTTCGTCGCAGGCACGATCCCTGCGGCCGCGCTCCAGTCGAGCAAGTCGGCATAGGTGACCAGATCCTCTCGCGGCGTCACCCGGCCACGCCAGCTGAGCGTGTTCACAAAGTCCAGCGAAAGTCGCCCACCGACGAGTTTCCATCGCTTTGCCATCCCTAACCTGCCTATAGGTTAGAATACTTGAAAATGTCACGCAAGCACGTTCTCTTTATCATCATGGCCACCATCTGGGGCTTGACCTGGATCGCTATCAAGACCGGGGTCGAGGCGGTTCCTCCATTTTTCTTCGCCTCGGTACGTCTTCTCATCGCGGGAAGCGTGCTGCTTCTGCTGGCAAGGACGACCGGCGTCGCGACATCAATCGACGGCTTCCGCGGACGTATCCTCCTCGCCGGTGTGCTCGTCAACACCGTCACCTATGGAATGATCTTTTGGGGCATGCAATATGTTCCCTCGGGCCTCTCCTCCGTCGTGAACCTCGCTCTCATCCCTGTGGGTCTTTTCACGATTGGGCTCGCCGCCAAGGAAGAAACCTACTCGACCCGAAAGGCGGCCGCCATCGCACTGGGAGTCTCTGGCTTGATGGTGCTCTTCGTGCCGAAATTGTCTTTCGATGGTAATCGACTCGCGCTTCTCGGCATGGTGGCGCTCGTAGTGGGAACGCTCGCCTACTGCTGTGGCTCGATCCTGAGCCGGCCTCTTCTGCGTCAGCTACCTCCACTCGTATTGAGTGGGTGGCTAGGCCTCGTCGGAAGCGCCGGGCTCGCGATACTCGCATTCTTGTTCGAGCCGATCGACCGAGCGACCTTCGATGCCTTTTTGGCGCCGCGCGTCGTGGCGAGCTCCCTCTTCCTCGCCTTCGGCGGCTCCATCATCGCCTTTACCATCTATTTGCGTCTGTTGCGGGACTGGGGCCCCGCGCGCGCTGGTCTCTATGCCTTCGTCTCGCCAATCATCGCCGTCATTCTAGGCGTTCTCGTCTTCGGCGAGCCTTTCGGCACCTATGAGATAGCCGGCTCCTTCATCCTGCTCAGCGCCGCCGCGCTCACGATGCGATAATCTCTCTCGATGCACGCCGTCGTTCTCGCCGCCCTGCTTCTGATATCGGCGCCCTCGCGTCTCGATGTCATTTTGGAGCGAGGACACATTCTCGTCGGCATGACCGGCGACTACCGACCCTTTTCCTATCTCCACGAAGACGGTACGTTCGAAGGGCTCGATGTCGAGGCGGCGCGAAGCCTCGCAGGTGCGCTCGGCGTCGACGTGCGGTTCGTAAAGACGAGCTGGCCGACGCTCGTTCAAGGGATCCTCGAAGGCCGTTACGACATCGCCATGTCCGGCGTAACGCGCACGCTCGAGCGTCAGAAAGTCGTCGGTCTCTCGGATGGCTATCTCTCGATCGGCAAATGCACGCTCATCCGTGCTTCCGACCAAGACCGCTTTACCGGGCTCGAAGCGATCGACCAACCCGGCATTCGGGTTGGCGTCAACCCGGGCGGCACGAACGAGCGCTTCGTGAGAGCCCATATCTCGAAAGCCGAGATCGTCGTCATCGAGAACAATCTAGCCATCCCGGAGGCGGTTGCGACGGGCCGTGTGGACGTCATGATCACCGACAACGTGGAGGCGGTCCTCGCCGCGCGAAGAGATCCGCGACTCCACGCCGTCGCGCCGGATCGGCCGCTGACGAGCGAAGAGCTGAGCTACATGATCCCGCGCGACGACCCGGTATTCCTGAACTGGATCAACCTATGGCTCCACCAAATGGAGCTCGACGGCAACCTCGACAGCCTCCGCGACCGCTGGACCGGAAGGTAGGCTCTCACCATTCCGTTGACGTTGGAACAAGATGCCCAGCTTAGCTCCAGACGCGAAATGGCGGCGCGGGCCGGCCGAGCGGCTCGAAATTGACCTATCCTTTTTCATGCGCATTAGTCTAGTCCCCTCAGGTTTCGGAGCTAGGCTCTAACCCGTCAGAAGCGAGGATTTTGTTCGCGTTTTAGATCTAGAGCAAGACAATCTCACCGCAGAGGCGCAGAGCACGCGGAGAAGAAGAAATCCGGGATTTGCCTCGGCGTCCTCTGCGTCCTCTGCGGTTCAAACGCTTTCAGGTTTTACCTGGCTAGATCTAGCGGCCTCTAAGCTAACTGGCTCAGCTCGAGCGCTTTTTCTCGAAGCGTGCGTAGCGGTAGCGGTCGAGTAGCTCGACCTCTATCCCGTCGAGGATCTCGAGCGCCGCCAAACGGCCGACCACCGGAGACAAGGTCACGCCGCTATGCATGACCGAGAGGTAGACGTCCGGAACCCCTTCGGAAAACCCAATTACGGGGAACCCGTCGCGGGGCAAAGGACGATAGCCGAGCGTGACGCGCTCGAGCTCGAGCTTACCGATTCCGGGAAGATAGGTCTTCCCCGAGGCAAGTACCCTCTCGCCTTCTTCCTGCGTCGCCTCTGTGACCGGCGCGGAGCCGAATCCCATGCCCGCAACGAGCCGGCCGTCGAGCTTTTGCTTCATGTGCGCGCCCGGGGACAGAACGACCCGGTTGATGAGACGCTCCGCCGGTTTTGTATGTGCGAGAACGCCAGGAGACTCGATGAGCGGCACTTTGAGCCCGGCCATCGCGGCGAGCTTCGGCGTGTCGACACCCGCGGCAATCACGAGGACATCGAGCTCGAAATCGCCTTGGGTCGTCGCAACGCCGCGGAGACGTCCCCATTTCAAGTCGAGCCCGGTCACTTCGCAGGGATAAAGGATCTCAGCGCCTCGAGCTTTGGCGTGATCGAGCAGCACCTCGGCCGTATGGACGGGATCGATGCTTCCCTCTTGCTCGCTATAGGACGCCGTTAGCACCTCGCCTGGCTCGACGCCGCTTTCGAGCTTCTCGAACTCGGCGAGGTCGATCAGCCGCGCCGGGTAGCCCCACGCTTGCTTGCTCGCAACTTGCTGGCGTAACCGACGGGCCCGATCCGGAACGCCGTACCATTCGAGGCTCCCGCCCCATTGCACTTTCAGGTCGCCCCCGAGCTCGCGCTCGAGATGGCGATAGCCGAGAGCCCCCAAGCGGTTCAGATGGTGATAATGATGCGGTCGCTTCGAAAAGGTCGCGTTGATCCACGCAAACGAATTGGCGGTCGCGCCGGCGGCCGGTCGCGTTTTCTCGAAAACCGTGACCTCGGCGCCGCGGCGCGCGAGATGGTAAGCAAGCGAGCCTCCGAGAATGCCGCCACCGACGATACCCACCCGGCGCGGCGCGGCCGATGCCTGACGGATTCCAGGGAGCGCCGAGACGGCCACTCCAGAAAACAACTGAAAGAATTTTCTACGTTCCAAGGCTCACCTCCACGGATAGAAGAGGAGCACCTAGAAGACCGCCCAGAAATTGCCTGCGATGAACCATGTCGCCTCCTTCGCGTTTCGTCGCGCAACATTCTACACTTACTAGCTTGGCCACATGGACTTTACGGTGATGGGCGCAGCTTGGCCCGAAGATATTCCGCGAGATCTCTCCCGCGCTCGCTGAGCCTTCTAACGACGGACCGCGAAAGATGCCAGCAGAGGCGCCTCAGAGCCTATTTCGCTTTCACGACCAACGGTGATATGTAGGGCTCGTTATGAAGACTTGGAACGTACTAGTTATCTTTTTTCTCACCGCTTTCGGTTCCGCCGCGGCTCAGCCGCGCTACGACATCTTGATTCGCGGCGGCCGTGTCCTCGATGGCTCGGGCAATCCTTGGTTCACGAGGGACGTGGCTATCCAGAACGGTCGCATTGCTGCTGTCGGTCGACTCGACGGCGCGAGCGCGGATCGCGTCATCGACGCGGACGGGCTCTACGTCTCACCCGGCTTCATCGACATGCATTCGCACGCGAATTCCGGCTTCGATCACGAAGAGCGCCGCGCAAAAGCGACCGTCAATAATTTGATGCAAGGCATTACCACGGTCGTCTTCAGTGAAGGCAGCGCCTGGGGCCAGGACGAGCGCATCCAGGACAAGAGCGGCCAATGGACTTCATCGGGTATCGGTACCAACGCGGCGATGTTCGTCGGCATCTCGAACGTGCGCCGGGAGGTCATGCAGGACCCAGAGGGCAGGCCGACCGAGCCCGAAATGGAAGAGATGAAGCGACTCGTACGGCAAGCCATGGAAGGCGGCGCCTACGGAATCGCCACGGCCCTCGATTACTGGCCGGGACACTTCATCACCACACAAGAGATCATCGAGCTCGGGAAAGTCGTGGCGTCCTATGGCGGTATCTTCGCCGCTCATATGCGCAGTGAAGGCTTGCGCTCCATATGGTGGGTCGAGAGCGACCCGTCGCCGCGGGTAACCCTTCTCGACGCTGTTCGCGAGATGATCCACATCTCGAAAGCGGCGGGAATCCCCGTCCATATCGGCCACATCAAGTCCACGGGAGTTCCTTTCTGGGGGATGAGCCGCGAGGCCTGCGCGCTCATCGAAAAAGCCCGCGCCGAAGGCGTCCCGGTGACGGCCGATCAATATCCTTATATATCGTCGGGGCCGGACGGGAATACCCAGCTCTTCAAGTGGCAGCCGTACTTGAGAGAGAGCATCCCATTCGGTGCTGAAGACAGGAGCGCGAAGGTTCGGGAGCTGAAGGACCGTATTCGCGCCCGGATGGAAGAGGATGCTACTTTCGCCTCCCGAGTCGAGAAAGACGTTTACCACGAGATTCTCGCGCGCGGCGGCGCCGATCGGATGTTCGTCTCCGAGTACGAGGAGCGGCCGGCCTATGTCGGCAAAACGCTCGCCGAGGTTGCGGAGCTTCGGGGCGAATCGCTCTACGCCACCGCCCGCTACCTCCAGCTCGACCACGACGCCCGCATCCGCTCTTATTCCATGTCGGAAGAAGACATTCACTACTACTTGACCCGCGACTACATCACCGTCGCGACGGACGGTTTCGGGCTTCCCGGCAGGCACCCGCGCTCTTACGGCACGTTCCCGCGCGTCATGCGGAAATACGTTCTGGACGAACAGGTCATCACGCTGCCGTTTTTCATTCGCAAGTCGACCTCACTCCCAGCCGCGATCATGGGCTGGGACGATCGCGGCTGGATTAAGAAGGACTATCGCGCGGACGTTCTCATCTTCGATCTCGACACGATCCGAGATCGCGCGACCTTCGACGAAATGGACCTCTATAGCGAAGGCATGCGTTATGTCGTGATCGGCGGCAAGCTCGTCATCGACGAGGGTCAGTACACAGGCGAGCTCCCCGGCGAAGTCATCGCCAAAGCAAAGCCTTCTAGCTAACGAAAAATCGAAAGTAAGGAGACGTCATGAAACACAAGCGCCGCTTCACTCAACTGGTCATCGCCGTTGCGGCATGCCTTTTTACGATTGCCCAACGATCCGAGTCGGGAGCTTCCTGGACGGGTTCGCCGAGCCAAGCGGAGGCGACGGCGGGCGACGAGCTCGGAATGGCGCGAGAGCTCGGGCCGGCGACGTGGGCCCGTTGCGCGGTGTTCCTCTCGAATCCTGACGCCAAGATCTATGAGCTCTCTCACGTGCGCTCGAGCACGATGCCGCTCTCTCCTTTCGCCGGCCCCTTCGAGCCAAAATTTCTTCCATCGGACGGCCTTCCGGGGACGACGCAAGCTTTCAACATGGACGTGCTCAACGAAGGCGCCAACCCAGGACAGCAAGGCACGCAAATCGATGCGTTCGGGCATTTCGGCTATCTCGACGAAGCCTGGGATGGCACGTCACCTTTTTCCGCACAAGGCGCGCACTACTATGGCGGCTTCACACAAAAGGACGTGAAGCCCACGCCTGAGTCGCCTCTGCTCAAGCTCGGTATGGAAAAAGTAGCGCCCATCGTCACGAGCGCGATTCTGCTCGATGCTAAAAAGCACGTGGGTGGCGGAAAGCCGATGAAAGCCGGGGAGGTCGTCACCCCGCGCCACATCGAAGAGATGCTCGCGGCACAGGGGCTCGAGGACCGAGGCATTCTTCCCGGTGATGTGGTGTACATTTACACCGGCTGGAGCGATCACTACAAAGATCCCGACACCGACAAGGTCTATTACTCCATGGCGCCCGGTCTCTCATATGAGGCAGCGGAATACCTCGGTGAGCGCCGCGTCGTCGCTGTCGGGCTCGACACACCTTTCCTCGATCCCATTAATGAAGGACAGCTTGCGGGAACCGCCGGGCCGCCACCTGGAACGCCCGCCGGGATGACTTTCGCCGTCCACCACTACTTTCTAACGCAAGCGGGAATCTACAATCTCGAGAACATCAAGCTGGCCGAGATGGCGCGGGACAAAGTCTCGACGTCGTGCACGATCGTGCTGCCGCTTCTCGACAAGGGCAGCTCCGGGTCCCCGATTCGGCCCGTGGCGATCGGAGCGCCCGGTCAGTAGCAGCTCGACAGCAATGATCGCAGCGAGGCCGCGCTCCGTCAAACGGTAGAGGACGGGGGTGCCCGGGCAGGAGTTCCTTTTTGAGAATCCAACCCGTACAATTGAGTTAACTGCGTCCCCCCTACAATTTAATCGTGCGCAAGCTCGTGCTTTTGTCGTCGCACCGCCATATTTCACTACTTTGAAAACGTTCCACCTGGAAGAGATATGAGCACCGAGCGATTGCCACCCGACTACTCTGACTACGCGCCAGAGATCTACCCGCGTGCTTCTCTGCGTGAAATCTACTTCGTGCTCCTCAAACATCGTTGGCCCTTCGTCGCCGTCATCCTCGCGACCTGGATGTTCGCTTTCATCTCAAAATATACCGAGACCCCCTACTACCGGGCCACGGCTCTCATTCAGATCGACTGGGGAAAGATCAACGTCGTCCAAGACGTCATGATCAACCCCTCACGCACCTATGCCGATATCTACGGCACCCAGGAAAAGATCGTCAATAGCCGCCAGCTCGCCGAGCACGTCGTGGAAGATCTCGAGCTCTGGGAACACCCGCTCTTCGCGCCCGACCCCGACGCGCATCTCGACCAGAAGAAGGTCGTCAGCAATATCGGCCGCAGCATCCAAGCTATGGCCAATGTCAGCAGGGTCAAGAAAACGCAGCTCATGGAAGTGAGCTTCGTGTCACCCGACCCCGAGCTCTCGGCTCAGTTAGCCAACTCGCTCGTCGTGCAATATCGGCAGTTCAACATCGATTCCGAATCAGGTCTCGCCCGCGACACGAGCAGCTTCATCGACGAGGAGATTGGAGAGCTCCGAAACGACATCCAAGAAAAAGAACGACTGCTGCGCGATTACAGCAGAGAGAATCAAATCGTGATCGCGGAAGATGAAAATAACAGCATCGTGATGCAGAGGCTCGAGACGCTCAACGAGCAGCTCGCCCAGGCGGAGGTACAGCGGACGGCCGCCGAGGCACGCTACGCGAATCTCGCGAGCGCGGACCCTTTTTCGCTCAGCGAAGTGCGTACTAGCGGTCCGGTGCGCGATCTCGAACGCAGATACTTGGATTTGAGCGAGAGATATAGCGAGCTCAGAACGACTTTCGGCCCCGATTGGCCGGAGATAAAGCGCGTGAAGGGCGCGCTGGACGAGACTAAGAGGGACCTGGATGTCGTCGCCACGGAACAAGCGGCCAAAGTCGTCGGAACGGCCAAGGGCGAGTTTCAGGAGGCGCGGGACCGCGAGAATTCGCTCCGGAAATCGCTGAACGCCCAAAAGTCGCAAGTCCGGAAACTCGCGCACGCCGCTTCGGATTACGGCCACATCAAAGCGGAGCTCGCCAATCAGAGGCAGATTCTAAAACGCCTTCTTCGTCGCCGAAGTGAGACCGCCATCACCGCGGAACTCGGGGAAAAACAGCCCGTCCGCGTCAAGTTCATCGAGAGAGCGGAGGCCCCGACCGTTCCGTTCGCGCCGGGCTCGAACCGTCGCTTCGCCTTGTTGCTCGCGCTCGGCGTCATTCTCGGTGCCGGCACCGCTTACCTCCTCGACCATTGGGACGACGCCATCCACACCGTAGACGACGTCAAACAACACGTTCCCCTCCCCTATCTCGGAATGATCCCCCGCTACGGCACGGACAGCGCGCTCAAGTCAATAAAGAGCCGCCTCGCTCCTCGATCGGGAAACAGCCGAGGTCCCTTGGCCAGCGGCCGCGATGCCAAGCGGAGCACCTATCTACCCACGATATATGACAAACGCCCGGCTCTCGCGGAGAACCGCGACGCCCTGAGCGAGCGCTTCCGCTTCCTGCGGGGCTCAATGCTGCTGAGCACGCCGAACGCTGTCCCCAAGATAGTACTGGTCACGAGCCCCGACAAGAATTGCGGCAAGACCTTCATCTCGAGCAATCTCAGCTGCGCGCTCGGCCAGCTAGACAAGAAAGTGCTTCTCATCGACAGCGACTTGCGCAATCCGCGCCTGCACCGCGTGTTCCGCTATCGCAATCGAGTCGGCCTGTCGAACGTCTTGACCGGACAGAAGTCGCTCAAGGACGGCTGCATCATGCGGACCGAGATACCCAATCTCTACCTCATGATGTCGGGCCCCAAGAGCCCGAACCCAGGCGAGCTTCTCGCGTCACCGGCGATGGAGCGCACCCTGAAAGAATGCGCGGAACATTTCGACTTCATCGTTCTGGATTCGGCGCCGCTTCTACCGGTATTCGACTCACACATCCTCTCTACCCGATGCGACGGCGTCATCCTCGTGGCACGCGCCGGCGTCACTTCGCGCCACGCCGCGAAACAGAGCATCGAGCTCATTGAACGCGTCAACGGAAAAATCACGGGCTTGGTACTGAACGATGTCGATCTCAAGGACTACGCTCAGTACTATTATCATAGCCACTATGCCTACGAATCCGGTGCGTACATGGAAGACAACTCGATTGCAGGTCTAGGATGAAGTCTCTCCGCGCGGAGAAACGCACATGCCGCAGGGGGGCTTTAGCCGTGCTGCTCACCCTGCTCATGAGCCAAGGCGCCGTGGCGGCGGCGCTTGCGCGCGGCGCCATCGCCGGGAAGATTTTCGACAAGACAACGCAAGAGCTTCTCGAAGACGTCACCATCGGCGCCCACGCGCTGACTTCTGACGAGACGTTCGAAGCCACGACGGACGCGAACGGCGTCTATTATGTCGAGGACGCTCCCGACGGTGTCTATGCGTTCACGCTGAGGGCTGAAGGCATCGACTATCCCGTGGCCGAGCGTTTCGACGTTCGCGTTGGAAGGCCTTTTCTTCTAGAAAGCTGCTTCGAGATCGACCGCAGCACACTCACGGCGAATGTGAGAGCCGAGTGTGACTCCGGCTTCACCGAGCTCGCCCGCGTCGTGAGTATCGGCCCTCATCGTTTCATGATTCCACAAGAGAGCTCTGCAGATCAGGAACAGCCGCCGTCGAACCCGACTTCTCCGGAGGGCGCGAAGGCCGACCCGCCGCCCAAAAAAGCCTTCATCGTTCCCGAGAACATCGAGCACCAAGAGCTCGAATGTCTCGTGCGTGACAGGTTCCCAATCGTCGACGCAGATATCAGTCCGGGAGACGAGGTGCAGACCTCCCGTGTGTATTTCCGCTCGGACAAGTACCCCGACTTCTACTACGTCGAGATGACCGCCGAAAACCCGACCATCGACGATTTTCGCGCCGTTCTCCCGAAACCGGGCGTCGAGACGGAGCGTATCTACTACTACTTGGAAGCCATCGATTCGAACTTCGACAGTCTACAGACGCCCGAATTCGATCCCGCGGTGCTCGAGGTCGACGACTGTGACATCGACCCAGCCGCCATGTTCGCCGGCACCGATCCCGGGATCGTGATCGGCGCGACTACCGGCGGCGTGGCCGCCATTCCTCCCGGATTCCAAGCCATCGGGATTACGGGATTCATGAGCTCGGTCGGTGTCCTCACGACCGTGGCCGGAGCCGCTGCCGCTACCGGCGGCATCGCTTCCTCGACGGGGCTCATCTTGGTGGTCGCTGGCGGTACGGTGGCAGCCGCGGGCACGGTCGTTGTCACCGCTACTACGGGCGAGAAAGAGGCCTCCCCGCCTAAATAAGGGCGCGGCAAGCGCTACCCTCCCCGCACCATGGACGTGCGATGGGACCTCCGCGGAATCCGACTCGACGTGCGTTTTTCGCTCCGCGGCTCGAGCGAAACCGCCGCGGCAAGGACCACCGCAAAAAGAGCGAAGTTCGCCGGGAGATGGAGGCTGAAATCAGTGAAGCTGTGCAGAGCAACCGTGCTCACTGCGGCGACGTAACCCGCGTGCAAGTGAAGCAGGTCCGTATCGTGGACGAGATCGGCACGGACACGCCGCGTCGAAGAGACGACGGCCGCGCCTATCCAAAGGAGGAGCAGGAGCCCGGGGAGCCCCAGCTCGATCGCGAGCTGGAGATAGTCGTTATGCGCCCAGCTATAGAAGATCTGCCCGCCAAAACTGCGATAGGCGGCGCCCACATATCGGAACGAGCTCAAACCCGAACCGGTCAACCAAAAGTCACCGACCGCGGGCAGACTGTCGCGCCAGACCGCTATTCGGCCCTGCTCCTTGAGCCAGTCCTGCCCGAGGGTCTCGAGCTGGAAACGCCCCAAGAGCGGCTCGATGCCAATCCAGACGACGATCCCCAAAATCGCGAGCGCCAGCGCAAAGAGCGCGCGCCGCGACGTCCCCGAGCCTCGCCGCTCCGTCCTCATGGATGTCAACCCTATCCAGATGGCACAGCCCACGAGACCGAAAGCTAGACCGGAGCGGGAAAGCGACATGATGAGTCCGAGGCCGCAGAGAAAGACGCCTATCCCTGCAATGAAAGCAAGCGCGTGGTGGTCCCACGGCTCGCCGCGGCCACCGCTCTTCTTCCGCTCACGATAGGACGATAGCCAGCCCAAGCCGACGAAGAGCAACATGCTTTGATACGCGGCATAGTGATTCGGGTTTCCGAAGGTGCCCGTCGCACGCAGCGCCTCTGGCTCCCTTCCAAATAAACTTTGAAACTCCAAGAGCCACTGTGCGACGCCGAGAGCACCCGATAGGGCCCCGACGACAAGCAGCAAGAATCCTAGGCGCACGCTCGCCTCCGCGTCTCGGGCAAAGCGTAGGGCGAGGACGAACACCGCAAGAACGGCGAACCACAGCCAAATGGCCCGAAACGTCACGAAAGGCGCGAGGCTCCAGGGTGCCGAAGTCAAGGACTCACCCGCGAGCTCGAGCGAGCCGCTCCACCATCGGTGGGCCTCGGGAGAAACGGATGCGAGCACATCGCCATCGAGAGGGATCAAGCCGAGCAGGATCCACACGGTGATCAAAACGAGCGGCATTCCGAGACCGGTCCGCTTCAACGGGATTCCGTGGAAGTAGACAAAGCGGCCGACGTTTAACTCGATCGCTTCGCTCTCGCCTTCGCCCGGGATAACGATCTCGATGTCGGGCGCTTTGGCTCGCCGTGTCAACCAGCGCGCGAGACCAGGGTGACGCATGTGAAACGGCAGCCGCTTCCAGGCGCGATGGCGAAGCACCCGCGTCGAGGCTTCCTCCTTCGAAGCGAGTAGCGTCCGGAGAGTCAGCGTGAGAACACAAAAAGTCGCGCCGAGCTCGAGGCTCAAAGTGGCCCAAGGCGCGTAGCCACCTCGTCCGAGAGTGACGATGACCAGAAGCAAGGTCAGGACCAGCGTCACGGTGTCGCCCGCAGAAGTTGTTTCAAATCGGCCTTTGCTTGCGGATGCGTGGCGTCGACGCGCAAAACGCTCTCGAAGGCTTCGATGGCACCTTCCCTATCGCCTGAGCGATGGCGCGCCGCCCCCAATCCGTAGAGAGCGGGCACGAATGCGCTGTTGCGAGACAATGCTTGTCCATAGAAACTCTCCGCACTCAGCCACTGTTGACGGCGACCATACTCATCTCCCAAAGAGCACAGGAATTCGAGGGTGATGCGTCCCGAGGATCCGTATTTCTCCTCGACTCGGGCGAGCGCCTGCTCGAGGACGCGATCGGAGGCCTCCAGGTCACCGAGCTCGGCATAGGTTCGTGACATCAGGAGCACCGGCTCGAGCGAGCTCGAGGCAGGGCCGCGCCCCTTCTCCAAGACCGCTTGCCATTTTTGCGCCGCGTTCAACGCGAGGTCAAAGTCTCCTCCTTCGAGTCCGATCTGCGCCGCCGTCCGCAAGAGGTCTGGATCACTCAATTGTTCGAGGCGCTCGTGCAAGATCGCGAATCCGACCTCGTAGTAGTGCCCCGCGAGAAGCGCGTCCAGGAGATGACGCTGCGCCAAGGGAGCGGGAGGGGTAAGCGCCACCCAACGCTCCGGCGGGATCCGATAGAGGCGCAGCGCTTCGAGTGCGGGCCAAGTGAGCTCGGGCTCGAGCTCCATGCCCCTTTTCATATGCTTCTCGGCGACCGGCAACGGATCTTTCAACAAGCCCGGCAACAAGCCCGGCGCATCAGGGTCCTGCCAACCATTCAAGCTCGTCCGCGACTTCAAAAGCCACGTCGCGAACGCCAGGTGAAGTCTTCCGTTCGCCGGGTAGCGCGCGATGGCGGCTTCGAACCCTTTTCGGATCGAGGGCACGTCTTCGAGGCGGTTCGCGTGATAGGTCGCGATGAAAAACGGAGTTTGGTAAAACGTTGGCGCCTCGCCCAGTGCTCTATACGCAAGCGCGAGCTCGCTCGGGCCGAAACGCTGCGCGTCGAATCGATGCTGCAAAGCTCCGAGCAGCGCGTCCGGATGCCGGAGGCGCGCGACCTCTTCTTCGCCGAGCCCAACTGGGTCGCGCGCGGCACGCTCCTGCTCAAAAAGATAGAGCGCACCCGTCGCATAAACCGCGGACAGGCCCGCCGCAAGGAGGACCAAAAGACTGCGCATGATGGGGTTAGAGGGTATTTAAAAAATGGTAACACGGGTACGACGCAACCGCCTCTGTCATCATCCGGATCTATTCGGTATCCTGGATCGATGTCCCTCGAGCTTCTCGGATCGATTTTAGGCAACACGCCGGACGCGCGCGTCGACCCGGACGCATGGGACGCGTTGACCGATCTCGCCATCCGCGAGCGGGTCGCTCCGCTGTTGTCACGACGGCTCGAAGCACGAGACGACCTTCCCGACATGGCTCGACAGAAACTTCGAGGCGAGCTGTACAACACGGGCGCCCTTAACCTCGTGCTCTATCGCGAGCTCGCGCGACTGCTCGAGGGTGCGCCCGGGCGGGTGGTGATACTCAAAGGTGCCGCTCTCGCGACGAGCCTGTATGACGACCCGGCACTCCGGCCGATGTGTGACATCGATGTGCTCGTGCGTCGCGAGGAGCTCGCCCTCTGGACGCGACATGTGACCGATCTCGGTTACGAGCGCGCGTCGCCCGAGATGGCTCGAGGTCTTTCCGAAGCCGTGCACTACCATGTCGCGTTTCGCGGCGGCCCTCATCGCGACACGGTGATCGAGCTTCATTGGAGCCTGATCGGTGGCGACGGCGATTGGCGCGCGCCCGACATTGATTGGTTCTGGACCCAGACGGAGCCGTGGCGCCCGCCGGAAGCTTCGCCCGGCGCCGAGGCGTTGCAGCTGACGCCCGCGGCGCGACTCCTCTATTTGAGCGCGCACGCCATGCTGCAGCACGGCAGCGCGGGAACACGCCTAATCTGGCTCTACGACATCTACCGCGTCCTCGAACGCGATGGCGCGCGTCTCTCGTGGCCGGAGATCGTCGAAAGAGCGCGCGCTCTCGAGTGGGACACGGCCGTGGCCGAAGCGCTCGACAGGGCCGAGGGGCTCTTCCACGCGCCCGTGCCGCCCGGTGTAAGCGAAGCGCTTCGAACGCGCGCCGCGGCGAGAAGCCGCGCGCACGTGGCCGAGAAGGCCGATAGCCGTACGAGCCAAGCTGAGCTCGTCTTGCGCGAGCTCAAGTGCCTCGACTGGTTTGGCCGCATCCGGCTCGGCCTCGCCATCGTGTTCCCGAGCCCGACCTACCTGAAGTGGCGCTATCCCAGAACGGGACGGATGTGGCCGCTCGCCTATTTCTATCGATGGTCGGTCGTCGCCGCGAAAGCCGTCTTCCTCCTGAAACGACAAAAAGCGCATCCGTGAATACCTTCAATGTGTTGACAAGCGGCCTATCTTCTGGTGTCGTAGAAGTTATAGCGAAATCCTGATTTCCAAAAAGAGCTGGGCGACCGAATTCGGACGTCCGGGGAGGGTTCATGGCACTCCGACGTGCGAGTCACGTCGCCTGGCGACGTGTTGGTGACGAGACCGTCTTGATCCATCTCAAGACGAAGCGCATCTATGTATTGAATCCGAGCGGCGGGTTTTTCTGGCACCGCCTCGACGGCGCACGAGGTACGAACGAGATCTTGGACAGCACGGCCATTGCCGAGCTTCCCTCGAGCGCCGTGAACGAGCTCGATCTTTTCTGGGAGAAGCTCGCCGATGCCGAGCTCATTGAGAAAGGAGAAAAGAGCGAGCCATCCGACAGCACGGTCGCCCGAAACGATAGCGACTATCCACTTGCGAGCTTCGTCCCGCCCGAGCTCGTCTGGCAAGAACAACTCAGGAACTTTGGCCAGAGCTGCGCCAACATGTCAGGCGAGAGCCCGTTATGCGACACGGCTCCCTCGTTCTGACGCCACCCCCGTTGCGGAAGGCGGCTCGGTTGCGTTCGGGCCCCTATCGATTCGGTGAGACGTCTTTCATCTTCGAGAGCTCCGATAACACGTGGCTCGGCTACCTCGACAAGCGCTACGACACGTTTCGCTCGACGTCATCGCAGAACACGTTTACGTTGGATTTCGAGTCCACCACCGATAGGATTCCCGAGGGCATGACGTCCCCTCTCGCGACCCATGTCGAAGCGCACGAAATCGAGCCGCGTAGAAACGGCTTCCTCGTGCGCACCGCGACCGTGTCGGCTACGGTGGATCTCGAGGCCCGCCGCGCGACGCTGCAAGGTCCGCGGGCAGCCTACCCGCTCGATAACCTGCTCCGCTACCTACTCCCCGCGCTGAGCGAGCAAGGGGTGCTGTTTCACAGCGCGGCGCTCGAAGGCGTTATCGCTTGCGGTCCTTCTGGCGCGGGTAAATCCACGCTCGCATCCTTTGCGGGAAAGCGCGCTCTGTGCGACGAGCTCTGCGCGGTGCGCGGCAACGCGGAGGGTCACTATCGCGCCACATCGCTTCCTTATTGGCAAGCGCGTCCGGGCTCGACGAAGCTCCAAGCCGTGCTACTCCTGCGCCACGCGACCCGCCATCGACTCAGACGCGTCTCTACAAGCGAGGCATTGAGACGGCTCTCGACCGAGATCCTCTGGCCGGTAGAGATCTCGAGCGCCATGGAGCGCGCCTTGGACCAAATCTCCGGCCTCGTCCAATCGGTTCCGGTGTTCGAGCTCGCCTTCGCGAACGATCCGAGCGCCTGGGACTTTATCGAGGAGCATGTACTGTCATGACGAACCCCGTCCAGAATGTCCAGGTCAAACTTCTACAACACGCCGATCGAAACTCGATACCGCTAGAGATGTCGATCGAACTGACGCATCACTGCAACTTTCGATGCCAGCATTGCTACATCCCAGACTTCTCCGCTCCGGATCTCCTCACGACGGAGCGCGTGTGCTCGCTGCTCGACGAGCTCGCCGAGATGGGAACGCTCTATCTCACCTTGACCGGCGGCGAGATGCTCCTTCGCAAAGACTGGTACGAAATCGCCTGCTACGCCCGCAACCTCGGATTCAGCTTGCGGCTGTTCTCGAACGGCTCGACGATAACGAAGGACGTCGCCGACAAGATCAAGTCACTCTACGCAATCGCCGAAGTGAGTCTGTATAGCATGGACGAGGAGATCTTCGAGAAGATCACGCAGCACAAGGGCTCGTTCAAGAAGACCATCCGCGGCATCGAGCTCTTGCGCGAGCGCGAGATCGAGCTTCTGCTGAAGGTACCGTTGATGGTCTTTAACGCGGAAGGCTTCGAGAAGGTCTTCGAATATGGACGCGCGATTGGCGCCACAGTGCACGCCGACCCTCGTATCATCGCAAAAAAGGATGGCGACCTTTCCACATTGAAATTGAACGCGGGTACGGAGGCTCTCCTCCCCTATTACCGGAGCGGCCACACGCCGTGCTCCGTGGACGAAAGCGGGGCCGACGATCCGCGTTTCGACGGACCGCTTTGCGCCGCCGGCAATCGCTACGCGAATATCACCTCTTCGGGCGACGTCCGTGCCTGCAACCTCCTGGTACCCGTCGCGGGAAACGTGCGCGAGCAATCCTTTCGCGAGATCTGGGAAGAATCGGAATGGCTGAAGCAAATTCGATCCATTCGGCGGAAAGATCTCCACACGTGCGACACCTGCCCGAAGATCTCCTATTGCGGCCGCTGCTACGCTCAGGCCCACCTCGAGGACGGCGACATGATGGGGCCTTCCTCGTCAGCGTGCTCCTTCGCCGAAGTGGTCGAGCTCATCCAAATAGAGAACGGTGCAGCGAGCGCTTAGGAAGCCCGCCGCGGCACTCGTCGCGTTGTTCTTCGTTTTGCGTGCCGCGTTTCGCGTATGGTGGCACGAGCCTCGCATGGACCTCGAAGAGCTCGTCGGCAAGCTTCGTGCGAGCCCCACCTCGAGCATCCCACTCGACCTCGATCTGGTCGAAGCCATCCTAGAACGCCTGCTGCCCGTCCTGCCGCCGTGGAGGACAGGGCGCTGTGTGAAACGTTCCCTCATGCTGCTCGATCTTTGGTCCCGCGCAGGGCTCACCCCGCGCTTCCATCTCGGCTTTCTCGAGGCTAGGGAAGGGCGCACGGGCCACGCGTGGGTCAGCTCCCAAGTGCCGGTGAGCCGCTCGACAGCACCGGCACAAAGCGAGACCTTGCGCTTGTAACAGCTGCCGCCATCCGTCCTGGAGTGCGGTTTTTGAATCGAGCCCAGTTCTAGCGAAGCCATTAAGAAGGTGAGCGGAGGTAGCGAGGAACTCGCCCGCGATGAGCTCGAGCGCCTGGGTGGGTACTGTCAAGTTCGGAGCGCGGACCACAAGATATAGATGTAGCCCAGCTCCTCCTGACGTTGCACCGCGAGCGTCATGATCCGAATAGCCTCATCCAGGTTCCCCTTGGACGCCTCGATTTCGGCTCGCAGGATAGTGGACGCCACGGCAACGAGCCCGACGCCGGTGATCCCCGGCGCGAATACCGTGGATTGCATCTGCCGGAGCGCCTCGCTTTCGGCGATGACCTCGATCTTGGCAAGCTCCCGCTCCGCTTCGTCGAGCTCGCGCTGCGCGTTGAAGGCGAGGCCGCGCGCGTAGTGCCACATTGCGACGAGCATCACCAGATCCTGCGGCGGATGGGGCTCGCGAAGAATCTCATCCCCGTAGTGTGCCAAAACCGGATCGAGCGTCTCCATCATTG
>Ga0114950_10000861_pt1 | contig 22003 bp, 20 predicted proteins | sample N075metaG_FD_83503 | JGI IMG/M metagenome (GOLD analysis project Ga0114950, IMG submission 83503) | Deep subsurface microbial communities from Kermadec Trench to uncover new lineages of life (NeLLi) - N075 metaG | ecosystem: Environmental > Aquatic > Marine > Ocean trench > Sediment | place... | reverse complement strand
CAGCGATTCGCGCCGTGCATTGCGTGCTCATTTTGAAGTTAATCGCGACAACATTGTGATTGCGACGCTTCGGGTATTGATGGACGAAGGCAAAATTGCTGTAGATGTAGTAACGAAAGAGATAGAGAAGCTGGGTCTGGATCCCGACAAGCCCAATCCCGTTAATTGCTGATTAAGCTGTAATAAGCTATGCGAAGGTGAATGGGGTCAGAGTAAAAACTTGCACCAATTTTTGGCTCCATATATCGAAATAGGGGGATGCAAGTTTTTACTCTGACCCCAATAATAGCTACAGACTGAGATATACAAACGATGACGACACGGCAGGAAGTGCGAGTACCTGACATCGGCGATTTCGACGAAGTTGAAATTGTTGAAGTGATGGTTGCGGTGGGTGATGTAATCAGCGCAGAAGATTCGCTGATTACTGTGGAGACGGATAAAGCGGCGATGGATGTGCCTGCGCCAATCGCCGGTAAGGTGCTGGAAATGTCTGTCAGCCTGGGTGATAAAGTGTCTGAGGGTAGCGTGATACTGGTGCTGGAAGCCACAGCTACCGGAGCAGCAGAGCCAACCCAGGGTGTTGCCGACAGCAAGCCGTCAGCTGAGGCTGCTCCCGTTGTTGCCGCACCCGCAATTTTGGCACCCGCTGCTCCACAGGTTCCTGCGCCCGCACCAGCCTCCGCACCGCAGGCTGATGGCGGCACTTTGCCGCCTGTTAGCGAAGCCGGTTTTGCTGCAGCTCATGCCAGTCCTTCTATTCGAAAATTTGCGCGTGAGCTGGGTGTCGATCTGGGCAGAGTGCAGGGTAGTGGCAGCAAGCAGCGTATCGTCAAGGACGATATCAAGACCTTCGTGAAAAGCATCATGACGGGGCAGCAGGCTGCAGGGCCTGCATTGCCGGAAGTGCCGCAGGTTGATTTCAGTAAGTTCGGCGCTATCGAAGAAAAACCACTTGATCGCATACAAAAAATTTCCGGGCCACGTTTGCATGCCAGCTGGCTCAACTATCCGCATGTTACGCAGAATGATGAGGCGGATATCACCGACATGGAGGCGCGCCGTCAGGAATTAAAAACGGCAGCTGCAGACAAGGGTGTGAAACTGACGCCGCTTGCATTCATGATTCGCGGTGTTGTGCAGGCATTACAGGAATTTCCGGTTTTTAATACCTCGATGGGGCCGGATAGCAAGACGCTGATATGGAAAAAATATATTCATGTCGGTTTTGCAGCTGATACACCCAAGGGATTGGTTGTGCCGGTGATTCGTGATGCAGATCAGAAGGATCTGTATGCGATTGCCGGTGAGTTAGCTGAATTAAGTGCACGGGCACGCGAGGGTAAGCTAAAGGCGGATGAAATGCAGGGTGGGACCTTCACCGTCTCTAGTCTGGGCGGTATTGGTGGGACATCATTCACACCGATTATTAATGCTCCCGAGGTCGCGATACTGGGTATACCTCGCTCGAAGATGATGCCGGTCTGGGATGGCAACGAGTTTATACCCCGGCTGATACAACCACTGTGTCTTTCCTACGATCATCGTGTCATCGATGGCGCCACGGGTGTACGTTTTACGACCTACCTCGCACAACGACTGGGTGATGTTGCCGGGTTGATAGGCAGACGTCGCGATGACTAATTTAATAGAGGTAAAGGTCCCTGATATCGGTGATTTTGCCGATGTTGAAGTCATCGAGGTGCAGGTAAAAGTCGGTGATGAGGTGGCGGCTGAAGATTCACTGATTACACTGGAAACCGAAAAGGCAGCGATGGATGTGCCCGCGCCACAGGCAGGGCGTGTTGAGGAAATGCTGGTTGCTGAAGGTGACAAGGTTTCTGAAGGCACGGTTATTCTGAAGCTTGCCGCTGCCGGAAGTGCCGATGTTGCTGCAGAGTCAAATGCGCAGTCGGATGAGTCACCTGCATCTACACCGTCACAACCGGACAATTCACCGGAATCGGTTATTGCCGCAATACCTGCAAGTGATTACGCAGGCGAAGTTAATATGGAAACTGGCCTGCTTGTGCTTGGTGCCGGTCCGGGTGGTTATACCGCAGCATTTCGCGCCGCTGATCTGGGTCTGAACGTGACTTTGGTGGATCGCTGGCCATCACTGGGCGGTGTCTGTCTCAATGTTGGATGCATACCTTCAAAGGCATTGCTGCATGCCGCTAAAGTAATTGAAGAAGCGGAATCGATGGGGGAGTTTGGCGTTAAGTTTGCTCAGCCTGAAATCGATACCGGCAAGCTGCGTGACTGGAAGCAGAGCATGGTTGACCGATTGACCGGCGGGTTGGCGGGCCTGGCTAAACAGCGCAAGGTTAACGTTGTGCAGGGTACCGGTACTTTCCTGTCCCCCTATCATATGCGTGTTGAGAGCGAGGCCGGCAGCCAGGTTATCGCATTTCAGCAATGTATTATTGCAGCCGGTTCAGAGTCGGCCATGATTCCTGGCTTGCCGGATGATCCGCGTATTATCGATTCAAGTGCTGCGCTGGAGCTCGAGGATATGCCACAGCGGATGCTGGTGATTGGTGGCGGGATTATCGGGCTGGAAATGGCGACTGTTTATGACGCACTCGGGGTTAAGGTCTCGGTCGTTGAGTTAATGAAGACACTGGTGCCCGGTTGTGACCCGGACCTTGTGCGGCCGCTGGAAAAGCGTATCAAGGGCCGCTACGAAGCAATTTACAAGGGTGTCGGTGTTACCGGCATCACTGCGGAGGCAGATGGTCTGCGCGTGAATTTTGAGGGCAATGACGCGCCGGAATCACAACTCTATGACAAAGTGCTGGTTGCCGTGGGCAGATCGGCTAATGGCAACAAAATTGGTGCAGAACTGGCCGGAGTTCAGGTCAGTGACCGCGGCATTATTGCTGTAGATAAGCAGATGCGGACGAATGTCCCGCATATTTTTGCTATAGGCGATATTGTGGGCGAGCCTATGTTGGCGCACAAGGCTACCCATGAAGGCAAGGTTGCCGCTGAAGTAGCGGCGGGTGAGAAATCCTATTTCGATGCGCGCGTTATTCCTGGTGTTGCGTATACCGATCCCGAATTGGCCTGGACAGGTGTTACTGAAACCGAAGCCAAAGCACAGGGCCTGGATTACGGTGTTGGGAAATTCCCGTGGGCAGCGAGTGGCCGATCGTTGTCTCTTGCTCGTGAAGAGGGTATGAGCAAGATTATATTTGATAATAAGACCAACAAGATTATTGGTGCAGGCATGGTTGGCTCCAATGCTGGTGAATTAATTGCGGAAGCCTGTCTGGCGATAGAGATGGGGTGTGATGCGGCAGATATAGCCTTGACGGTGCATCCGCACCCAACTTTATCAGAGACATTTGCCCTGTCTGCTGAGGCTTTCGAGGGGACGCTGACGGACCTTTATATTCCTAAAAAGAAGAAATAATGATGGTGGCGGATGAATGGGGTCGATGAATGGGGTCAGAGTAAAAACTTGCACCAATTTTTGGCTTCATATATCGAAATAGGGGGATGCAAGTTTTTACTCTGACCCCAATTAGTCGTTTCAATAGTCCAGCCTTCTGGCCCAGCCTAATAACTCCATCTCTTCCAGTGGGACCGCTGTGTCAGACAGCACCAATACCACCCGCTTGCCATCAGTCCACCAGGGGGTGCCAAGCAGATTCTGTTTTGGTGCATCCCGGGTAGTTTTGCCGACGCCCTCAAGAAAACCGTAGGCTGACAGGGTTTGGGCTACGGCCAGATCTTCTACTATGTAACTGCGTGCTTCATCTATTTCGGAGTCAATCGCATGTGAGGTCAGGTTCCAGGTGCGCGTGGTCCAGAAGACGCCTATGTCCCGACTAATAGCGCCTACAAAAATACTCTTGCCGTGTAATCGCCACGGGGTCAGCCATAATCGCAAATGGTTGCGCTCGTTAATGGTGCCCCGTGCTTTTTGCAGGCTCAGATCCTGGGGACGTTCAAACACGTAAAGGGCGCTGATAGGTGAGTATTTATATTCGCCGCCGGTTAAAAATGATTTTGCGGTTCGCCAGGATGATCCCGTGGTGATAATTTCCGTTTCATCCCAGCCGGCTTTGATGAATCCGAGCAGGCTGTTTTCACTTTCCAGAATGACCACCATGTTGATTGGATCGCCTGAGCCACTGCCATCTTTCCTGGTTGTGCAGCACAGAAACTCTTCCAGTACCTGGCGCAATCCCAGCGCATCCTGAAAGTCGATGTATTCATCCTCCTGATAAATAGTTTTAAAATCAATATATTGCCAGTCTGCCCTGAGCCCTGGTACCGTCACATAGAAGGCGAATTCGTGTACTGATTCGTCGCCTAGCAGGCGAATCCTGACTTCCTTCGTGCCCTGTTTCAGGTTGCTGAACATGAATCCTGAGCTTTTTCCTGCCGCGGGGATGACCTGATCAATGGCAAGTGCATCGAAGTAATTATTGATTTCAGCTTTATTGGTGATACGGCCGGAATGAACGATTGTTGCGGCTTCGCGTGCCGTAAAATAGTTGGGGTCCAGGCCCTGCATCATTAGCCACAGTGTCTGGTCTGAATTATTCTCAATTTCTATCCAGACTGGCTGAATCATTTGTTTGTCAAGCTGCTTGCCGAAAGCGGCGCGCGCTTCCTGCCGGGTCATCACCGAGACCGTGACCTTTACTCCATTTTTCTCCTGGGATAGCGTGCGGTTGATGTAATCAAGTTGCTCCAGTGGCTTTGGCTGGAAGCTGCTGCAGCCGGCTAGTGCCAATCCAGACAACAGGCTGATCAGCCAGTATGCAATCTTAAGCTGATGCATCAGTGTTCTTGCCCGGCGGCATGATCAGAGGTGGGATTTGTTGACAAAACTCTTTTTTCACTCCAGTCCCAATCAAAAACAGTTACGTCATTTAGCGCGGTTGGGGTCTCGGTTATTAGCAGGACGATTCGATTGCCCTTAGTCCAGTAAGGGGTATTTCCGAGAGATTTTCTGGGGTTATCTTTGCTTACTTTACCCACCCCACCCACGAATCCGAATCGTTCAACTGTTCCCGCTGCCCCCAGATCTTCAAGCAGATAAATGGCTGCTTCATCCACCTTCGGGTCAATATCGCGCATGATGCTACCTACGGCAACAGCTTTGCCTTTATAGCGGATAGGGCTGAGCCAAAGGCGCAGCTGGGTTGTTGAACTGATCCGGCGCCTGGTTTTTTCAAACTGGATATCGGGGGAGCGCCCATACAAATAAGCGGCACCAAAGAGTGTGCTCAAGTCAGTCAGGAATTCCGTTTCATCCCAACCGGCCCTGATCAGGGCTTTTAGAGATGCAATGACCCCAATCAGCGCAACATTGATCGGAGCTCCGGCGGTGTTGCCACGCTCGCGTTGTGTGCAGCAGGGCAACGCCATTAACGCATCGAATAATTCTTGTTCAGTTTCAACTCGAATCAGTTCACTCTCTGCAAAAACGTGCTGTAGATCTGTTTTGTCCCATGCCGATTCATAGCCAGGTATCGATATGAAAAAAGTGAAATCACGGACATCCTTATTACTAAATAGCTTGACTCGTACTTCCTTGGTGCCGATGGTCTCGTTGCTGAAGGCAAAACCGGACTGTGTATCGCCCGGTTTAATTCCGGGGTTGATTCCCATATCTGCAAAGAAGTTGTCCATTTCCTTGTTGGCTTTGCCACTAAAGGCAATGTGGTTCATGTAAGCTACTTCATGCGCGGAAAAGTAGTTTGGGTCTATACCGTGCAACATTAACCAAAAGGGCTTATCGGTCTTATTCTCAATCTCCAGCCATACGGGTTGAACTCCACGCTTGTGCAGATTGGCGCCAAATAATTGTTTGGCTTCTGTGCGACTCAATACGGCTGTGCTGACCCGTAAACCATCCTTTTCAAGGGTTACGGCCCGGTCACGAATCGTAAGCTGGTCGAGCGACCCGGGTTTGAAAGTGGCGCATGCGGATAGGTTGAGTACTGCCAGTAGAACTGCAAAAGCAGCAGTGACAGACAGAGCTTTCAAAAATGGGGCTATCTGCTGTGGCATATGTAGTGTCGTTCCCATAGCTTCTCAAGGATTATCCACAGTATAAACATTCCAGGATCGAATGTGATTGCTGTCGCTGCAGCGCTATACTGCGCAGAGAATTAAATTACAGCCTGGCGGCTCGGGCAGGTTCGAGGAGTAAAGAAGTGATTATAAAATCAGCGCTAATTGCTGGATTGGCGGCAGTTATTGGTTTTTCATCGGTGGTATATGCCGCGGATGAACAGATCGATGTTTCGATCAGGGATCTGACCCCCTACTATGAAAAAGAGGGTGTCAACCTGGCCGATTACAGTTCGATTTTGATCGATACTCTGGGTCTGGATGATGCAAGAATCGTACGCCCGCCGTGGTATGAGGGAGAAGAGAAGAATCCTAAAAAATGGACCCTGAGTAAGTCGGATATCCAATGGTTAAGGCAGAGTTATCGGGAAACGATGACGAAAGAGATTGCCGGTAATGATGGATTTCCGGTCGTTGAAGAACCCGGTGAGGGAGTGCTTATTCTTGATATCGAGATCATTTACCTTATGCCCTATGCAGAGCGTGGTGAAAAAGTGATCACACGTGGTTTTGGAGAAATGCTAGTGCAGGCGCAGTTCCGTGATGGCAGGACGGGTGAGTTGCTGGCGGTATACGAAGGTAAGCAGGATGTCGGGACTGAGTACCAGCAAAATACCCGCCTGAATAATGAAAACCGTTTGCTGGATCTGTTCCGGTATTGGGGCAAGCGTGTTCGTGGTCTTATGGATAGGGCTCACGAAAGTTAGCCAGGCTTTGAGGTTTAGGGCCAGGCCAGTGGCAGCGTACTGAAAGTAAGCAACAAGAAAGGCTGTTGCTGTCTTTATGTGATGCATCGATATTTAGTAGATGTGCTGGCCCCTACTCAGTTTGATGAAAAGCCATTATTCCGTAATACGGAAAGTGGCCAGGATAGCGTTGTAACTGCCGTCCAGTTTCATGGCTGCAATACTTGCATCGAAATCAGCTACTATTTTTTTTGCGTCAGGGTGCGTTTTTGCTACGGCTATGCGCAGCCCCCTTGTTACTAATGGCTTTCTGATGATTGAGAGTTGTTTGCCCGCAATGAGTTGATCTATTTCGAAAAGGGCGACACGGCTATCCGCCAGAACAAGGTCGAGTTCGCCGGCCAGTAAGTGCTGGATATTCTCACGAGCGCTGCCAGCTGCAGAGATGTTGATGCCAGTAGTGTCATAGGGCTCATTACGGTAGGCGTAATCTTTAACTACGCCAATGCGCAGACCCTTTAGATCATCCCGTTCATTGAATTCGATGTAATTATCATCGCGCGTGACAAAAACTATGTAGTTGTTTATAAATGGCTCACTGAATTCAAGTTGTTCAGCTCGTTCATCTGTCAGCCAGACACCTGTAATCACATCATAAATTCCGTCAGCAGTTGCTTCCAGTGATTCAGGCCATGATTCAATTGTGGTGATCGGTTTGTAACCCGCTCTGATTAGTGCTTCTTCTGTGAGTACTACTGCAACACCATTCTTATAGAGTTGCTGGGTAACGTAAGGTGGCCAGGTACTGCCTGTTATTTTCAGCTCGCTGGCACTGGTTGTTGCACTTAGCACTATAAGAAGTAATAGGAAGAGTCGATTCATAGCATTATTGTGGCATGTTAAGTGATGTTTGGATATTTCGCTGATCGTGTGTGGCTTCATTATATGCTATGAGCCAGAAGGGGGGTTGTTCCCCTGTGTCATTTCAGGTTGGGCCTCTTCATCCATTAATTATTGATTTGCCTCGATATTCGCACAGCTCATTAATCACACACTCTGAGCATAAGGGTTTACGAGCCTTGCATGTGTAACGACCATGTAGAATTAACCAGTGGTGCGCACCTTGTTTGTATTCATCTGGAGTGAACTTTAATAATTTTTTTTCTACTTCAAGTGGAGTCTTGCCCTGTGCAATTTTTGTACGATTGCCCACTCTGAAAATATGTGTGTCCACCGCGATTGTAGGGTGTCCGAAAGCCGTGTTGAGTATGACATTGGCAGTTTTCCGGCCGACTCCGGGAAGGGCCTCCAATGCTTCACGGTTATCGGGAACCTTGCTGTCATGCTTATCTATAAGGATGCGGCAGGTCTTGAGTATATTTTTTGCCTTGGTATTAAACAGACCTATAGTCTTGATGTATGACTTCAGACCCGCTTCTTCCAGAGCCAGGATGGTTTCTGGTGTGTTGGCTAACGGATAAAGTTTATCGGTTGCCTTGTTTACCCCTATGTCGGTAGCCTGAGCAGACAATATCACTGCAATCAGCAATTCAAACGGTGTTGAATAGTGTAATTCAGTCTCCGGATTCGGAATATGTTCGGCCAGGCGTTTAAATATTTCTGCCCGTTTGGCAGCATTCATATAAAGTCTGGTGTCTTGGATGCCGTTTCCGCATCAGCTGTTGTCCGGGCCAAATATCGTTGCTGAATGTAATTACGCAGGGCAATCAATAAGGCAAGGCCAAGAAAAGCACCTGGTGGGAGTAGTGCCAGCAGAAAGCCGCCTCCGTCCGTGACGAAACTATAGCCAAGATCGCGGCCTGCTTCACCAAACAGCATTTCGGCACCATAGAAAATTCGGCCACTGCCAATTATTTCCCGCAGGGCTCCGAGTGTTACCAGGATGCCTGCAAAACCCAGGCCGTGGGCCAATCCATCAATCATGGCGGCAATCGGTGGCTGACGCGAGGCAAAGGTCTCGGCCCGTGCAAGAATGACGCAATTAGTCACAATTAACGGGATAAATATCCCAAGACTTAACCAGAGCTCAAAAAACCAGGCCTGTGCAAGTAACTCAATAACAGTGACCAGTGAGGCAATGATCAGGACGAATATGGGTAGCCGCAGGTTTTGGGCCACCAGCGGTCTGATTAACGAGACTACCAGGCTGCTTAGCACCAGCACCGCCGTGGTCGCCAGACCGAGCCCCAGTCCATTTACCAGAGAATTACTGACCGCGAGTAACGGGCAGATCCCGAGGAACTGAATAAGGCCCGGATTCTTATGCCAAAGTCCATCTGTAAGTAGCTGTTTATAAGAGCCCATTTATGGCTGCCAGTAGTTTTGCAATAAGCCAGCAAGTGTAAGCCAGACGGGGGGCTCAGGGCCAGCCCGCAGTAGTTCCTGGTGCTGGATATTTAGAGCGGGACTGACTACCATACGCACCGCCCATTCCGGGTTTATTGTGAGCGTACCAACAGGAAACCAGATGAGAATGTTGTCCACGTACAGCAGATTGCTTTGTAAATTGACAGCCGTACTGGCCGCATTGTGTTTGACCCAGATCGCGTCTGCCGAGGCAGACGCAGAGCGTGGTAAAATGCTCGCGGATACCTGTAAGGGCTGTCATGCAGTTGATAGCTATAACAATGTCTATCCTACCTATCATGTCCCGAAAGTAGCGGGTCAGAATGCCGGTTATTTGGTCAGTGCATTGACACTGTACCGTGATGGAGCGCGACTACACCCAACCATGGTTGCACAGGCTGCATCCTTGTCTGATCAGGATATTCAGGATATCGCCGCCTATATGGCTGCCAGTGGGGGGCAGAGTGCCACGCCGGAAAGTGCCCCGGAAATAGCCCAGGGCTCGATGCCCGATGCGGGCCAGGTCTGCGCCGCCTGCCACGGGCAAACGGGTATAAGTCCCATCCCGACAAACCCTAATCTGGCTGGTCAGCATGCCGATTATCTTGAGCAAGCAATGGCTCAGTACAAGCGGGGTGATCGCAAAGGGCCGAATGCTATTGTTATGCAGGCTCAGCTGATGGCTGTATCAGATGAAGATCTGGCAGCAATTTCTGCGTATTATGCCGGACAGTCAGGGCTGAATACACTGCTGAAGGATTAGTAACTATCCCGGCTGCTCAAGTCAGGATCACAAGTCAGGATCAAAAAAGCCGGGCATAGTCCCGGCTTTTTTTGTGCAGAAAATATAAGTCAGACTGTTGATCGACCGGCAGCTGCTTTAGCTTGCATCCTCATCCAGGAGCATAGATTTACGAACCAGGGCTGCAAGTGAGCGTGCCTGCATTTTTTCCATTACCCGAGCGCGATGAATTTCTACTGTGCGCTGGCTAACCGCCAGTCCGCACCTATGGGGGAAACACCCTGTGAGAAGCCTTAAATTCGTATGGCAGGCTAAAATCTCACCGTCTATCTAAGTCAGATAAAAGACAGACAGCCCGGTATTCATCATTCTGAGCTTAGAGCCAGTATACAAAGATAAACAGGAACAGCCATACAACATCGACAAAGTGCCAGTACCAGGCTACCGCTTCGAAAGCAAAATGGTGATCCTTCGTGAAGTGGCCACGCAGGCACCTTAGCCAGACTACAAGCAGCATAATGGCCCCAAGTGTCACATGCAGGCCGTGGAAACCGGTGAGCAGGTAAAAGGTTGAACCATATACTCCAGAACCGAGTGTCAGGTTAAGTTCTTGATAAGCATGAATGTACTCATAGCCCTGAAACCCCATAAAGATAAAGCCAAGAATAAATGTGGCGGCCAGAAAAATATTAAGGGTAGTGCGTTTGCCTGCCTGAATGGCATGGTGGGCTATGGTCAGAGTGACACCGCTACTTAACAGCAAAGCGGTATTGAGTGCCGGTATACCCCAGGGACCCATGGACTCAAATGTGCCGCCGATATTGCCAGGACCATTGCTGGGCCATGCGGCTGTAAATGCCGGCCACAGCAATTCATTGGTGAAAAAGTTATTGCTGGCGCCGCCCAGCCAGGGTATGGATATGCCGCGTGTATAAAACATTGCACTAAAGAAGCATGCAAAGAACATCACTTCAGAAAAAATGAACCAGCCCATGCCCATACGGAAGGAGGTATCTACATCTTTGTTGTAGTAGCCACCTTCACTTTCGCCTATTACCTGACCAAACCAGCCAAATACCATATAGATCAGCAGGGCGAAACCAGCGGCAAAAAGGTAAGGTCCGAACGAAATGCCGTTCAGCCATGTCGATGCCCCAACCATGACGCCAAACAGTGCGATAGAGCCTATGAAGGGCCAGCGAGTGCCGTGGGGGATATAGTAGCTATTTTCTGCGTGGGCCATAAAATATTCCTGCGTAACGTATGTTGTCTAATTACTGGCGAGTATTTTTTTTTCAAATAATGTGTAAGAAAGCGTAATGGTATCTATATGTTCGGGGAGATCCGGATCAATATAAAACCTTACACCCAGATTTCTTGCTTCACCTGCTGCGAAGTCCTGCTCGTCAAAACAAAAACATTCGATCTTGCGAAAATACTTGCCTGCTTCGGCAGGGCGTATATCGGGTGTTGCTATCCCCGTGATTGCTGAAGCACGCATGTTACGCGCGTAGAATTCCGTGTCCTGTATCAGACCTGTCTGGACTTCAATCTGGTCATTCAGTGGGTGAAACTCCCAGGGAGCGCCGTTGTTGATATTGGCCAGCAGTTCCAGCGTGATCGTGCGAGACCGGGTCGGTTGCTCCGTAATACTTGCAGCTGCGCTTGCCTTGATAGGAATGCGTATGCCCGTGACCTCACAAAAGATGTCGTACAGCGGTACCAGGGCGAAACCAAACACAAACATGGCGCAGGCACTCAGTCCGAGTTGCATGACGAGTGATTTATTACCAGACTGTGTGTTGCTGCTGCTCATCGCCGGAACTCTGTCTTTCAGCCGCTGATAGCCGTCAATACTATAAAACCAATATAGAATCCTGCTGCGAGCAGGAAGAGCGCGAAAATTCTGCGTTTAGTACGCTTGTCCAGCTTGTTAGTTGCCATAATTTTCATGTGCTTTTCTAAGTCAAAATGGTTACTTGACCTCTGGTGGGGTCTGAAAGCTGTGGTAGGGCGCAGGTGACGGCAGGGTCCATTCCAGACCAACAGCGCCTTCCCAGACCTTATCCGTTGCTTTTTTGGTGCCTTTTACACTGCTCCAGACCGCCCAGACAAAGATCAACTGACTAGCGCCAAACAAAAAGCCACCAATACTGGAAATCATGTTGAAGTCAGCAAATTGGGTAGGATAGTCAGGGATACGTCGTGGCATGCCTGCGAGCCCTAAGAAATGTTGCGGGAAGAACAGCACATTGATGAAGATTGTCGAGGTCCAGAAGTGCAGTTTGCCGATCTTCTCGTTGTAATAAAATCCGGTCCATTTGGGTAACCAGTAATAGGTCGCTGCCATGATGGCGAATACCGAGCCAGGTACCAGTACATAATGGAAATGGGCCACTACAAAATAGGTATCATGGTACTGATAATCAGCTGGAACAATGGCCAGCATCAGACCGGAGAAACCACCGATCGTGAATAGCAGCACGAATGCAATGGCGAACAGCATCGGTGTTTCAAAGGTCAGCTCACCTTTCCACATGGTCGATAGCCAGTTAAATATTTTTACCGCCGTTGGAATTGCGATCAGCATGGTTGCCAGCATAAAGAACATCTGGCCGGCAATCGGCATGCCGGTCGTAAACATGTGGTGGGCCCACACGATGAATGACAGGAATGCAATACTGGCGGTGGCATAGACCATCGAGGAATAGCCAAACAGAGGCTTGCGCGAAAAGGTTGGGATGATCTGCGACACAATCCCGAAGGCTGGCAGAATCATGATGTAGACCTCGGGGTGACCGAAGAACCAGAATATATGCTGGAACAATACCGGATCACCGCCACCCGCTGCGTTGAAGAAACTGGTGCCGAAATAACGATCAGTTAACAGCATGGTGACAGCGCCGGCCAGCACGGGCATAACGGCTATCAGCAAGTATGCGGTGATCAGCCAGGTCCATACGAACAGCGGCATTTTCATTAGCGTCATGCCAGGGGCACGCATGTTCAGGATGGTGACGATCACGTTAATTGAACCCATGATTGATGATGCGCCCATCAGGTGTATGGCAAACACCATGAAAGGGAAGGCATCGCCCGTCTGCATCACCAGTGGAGGGTAAAGTGTCCAGCCGCCAGCAGGAGCACCACCGGGCATAAATAAGGTGCTGATCAGCATGCTGAAGGCAACTGGCAATAGCCAGAAGCTCCAGTTGTTCATGCGTGGCAGAGCCATATCAGGCGCACCTATCATCATCGGGATCAACCAGTTCGCCAGACCTACAAATGCGGGCATAACCGCACCAAATACCATGAGCAGGGCGTGTACGGTGACCATGCTGTTGAAAAACTGCGGATCGATAAACTGCAGTCCAGGCTGAAACAGCTCGGCCCGAATAATCATGGCCATAGACCCGCCCATGAAGAACATAATCAGGCTAAAGATCAGGTACAGCGTACCGATATCCTTGTGGTTCGTCGTAAAAACCCAACGGTCCAGGCCGGTTGGCATGGCGTGATGGTCGTCGTGGGCTGCGGCTGCGCTAGTGTGGTCGCTCATTTTTATCGTTCCTGATGTACGGTTACAGTGCTGCGAGCGAGGTGGTTGCGCTCTTTGCGTTGTCATTTACTGTGGCTACAAGTTGTTGCTGAATTTCATCCCAGCGCAGTTCGCCCGCAAGCCATTGCTCGTAGCGCTCCTGGGTCGCCACCACGACGACAATCGGCATAAATCCATGACCACGGCCGCAAAGTTCTGTGCACTGTCCCCGATAGACGCCTGTTTCAGTTGCCTCAAACCAGGTTTCATTAATGAAACCTGGAATAGCATCTTTTTTGACATAGAACTCGGGTACCCACCAGGAATGAATAACATCACTGGCAGTCAGTAGCAGACGAATTTTCTTATTAACTGGAACGACCATGGCGTTATCGACATTGCGCAGGTAGTTCTCCACGCTATCAGGGTCGATGTCAGAGCCGCGTTGTGAGGCGGCGTAACTCGCCTTATCAAGGCTGCTATAGAAAAACTTGTCTTCGCCCAGATAGTCGTAGCTCCATTTCCACTGGTAACCGGTAACCTTAATGCTCATGTCGGCACCGCTGGTGTCTTCGATCATGATAATTCCACGTGCACTCGGAATAGCCAAAGCGATCAGGATCAGTGTCGGTATGAGGGTCCAGATAATTTCTGCGTTGGTGCTGTGGGAAAAAGTTGCAGCTTTAACTCCCTGTGATTTACGGCAGGTTGCAAAGGTGTAGAACGCGAAACCGAACACGCCTACACAAGCAACGGCGCAGATAATCAGAATGAGGCGGTGCAGTCCGAAAATTTCATCGGATATTGTCGTAACGCCGATGGGCATGTCGAGTTCCCAGGCCGCCTGGGCCTCGGGGGCTGCCATGACCGCTGTGCCAATGATGATGGCTGCAAAAATTGCGGGTTTGCACAGTCTTATCAACATACGTTGCTAACCTCTTGTAGAGTATCAATTCTTTACCGGGTAAATCACTATGTCCCGCGATCGCGGGGGGTGACGAAGCGCAAGAAGCTAAAGATTTATCCTTATTAGTATTCCCGCGAATGTCGGCGGGCATGGTACTGGAAGCCCGGGAGCGTCGCAAGACACTTTGCCATAGCCCCATGGCACGATAAATTGTTCTTTAAACAGCGAGATACAGAGGTGATGAGCAGAGCAGTTCCAGTGCTGCAATCCTGTATCTGGTGCCACCTGCTGCAGAGCAGCTATTTAGCCTGAAATTGTTATCAGAAGGCCTGCCTGTGGTGTGTATGAAGGGATTTGCCGAGGTGCTGAGCCCCCGGTTAATGGGCTATAGTATTTGGGCATTCAGGTGGACGGGAGAATGAGCATGCTCAGGCTTATAAAAACAGGCACTACACTGATCGTAGTGGTTTTAGTGCTGGCTGCATGCGGCTCTGCAGATGAAACGGGTAGCATTACAGGTAGTGAGGCGCGGACCCGGTTGAGTGCAAATAAATCCAGTGCACAATTCGGTGATTATGAGATTCTTGTCATTGCTATGTCGACGGCTGACCTGACTCCTGAGGTTGCGCAGGGTTATGACATTGTACGCAGTGAAAATAAGGGTCTGGTGAATCTGGTGGTGCTTCGAAAAGCAGCCGATAACGCTAATACGCCCATTAGCGCGAAGGTGCGGGTGTCTGCTGCCAATCTGACCGGACAGCTCAAGAGCATGGAATTACGGGAAATAATTGATGGACCCAGTATTTATTATATTGGTGTGATCACGGTGGATCATCGGGAGACCATTAAGTTCGATTTTGATGTGCAGCCTGAAGGCAGCAGTCAGGTTTTGCTAATTCGTTTCATGCACGAGTTTTATACAAAATAGCAGGCCAGCTGATTATCTTTGCAGTTCTTGTGTGGCTGAACCTGATTCAATGATGGGTGCCAGTAAACGCTGACGGTTTTCTGCGTAATACTTGAGGCCATTGCTAATGGCGTTAGTGACGGCTCGACTGGTTATAGTTGCGCCACTAATGTGGTCCAGATCACCACCGTCACGCCTTAGTGCCAGTGGCACACTATCATCAGACTGCTTTCGGCCATTAAATTGCGCTATCCAGTCCGTTTTATCAGCATCAATCTGATCACCCAGGCCGGGTGTTTCGAGGTGCTGTAATGCGCGCACCGCAATGATACTGCCCTCATTGTCAATACCGATAAGTAGCCGGATGGGTGCGATATAGCCATCTGGTGCTTCGAGGGTAAGTACGGTAGCAACCGGTGTGTTATCAATACTGGCGAAGTAGGTGGGTAACGGTTTCTGACTGCCCGGTATGAGGCTGTTGGCACCCTGATAGATTTCTTCACGGGGTTCATGGTCGTGTCCGCTGCTCGGCAATACCTCGGCGACGACTTTCATCGTCCTGGCAGCCTGGTTCGCCGCAATCCGCTCGCGGGTGAATTGCTCCACAAGGCTGACCACTGCAGTTGTGCCGCCAGCAATGACTAACAGGCCGATTAACCCACCCATGATGCGCCTGCTGGCTTTCCTGGTTGACGCTGGTGTGGGTGATTGTTGGTAACTACTCATCTGCTTACAGATTTATCAAGGCTGTTTGTCATGGCCATAAATTCGCGGCAGGGTGTAGCGGTCTATTAATGGTGCTGTCATGTTCATGAGCAGCACGGCGAATGCTATACCGTCAGGATAAGCACCCCACTGACGCATAGCGAAACAGAGTGAGCCAATGCCTGCGCCATAAATTAGTCTGCCGCGGTCACTGGCCGCCGCAGATACCGGGTCGGTGGCCACAAAGAATGCAGCCAGCATCGTGCCGCCACTAAACAGGCCGATCAGAGGGGATATATGGGTGGCCGGATCCAGCGCATACAAAACCAGATAAAGAAAGGCCATGCTGCCAAGCATGGCAGCCGGTATATGCCAGCGTATTACTTTTTTATAGAAGAGCCATACCCCGCCTGCCAGTGCCGCCATGTTTATCCATTCCCAGCCATGACCGGCTAGCCAGCCAAAGTCAGCTTGTGTTGTTATTTCTGTCATGGTCTTCATCTGACCAAGTTGCATCTTGATACTATCAAGCGGTGTTGCGCCGCTGTATGCATCTGTCGCTACGCTGGCGGGCAATTCTCCGTACAAAAAAACAGCTATTAACTCCGGCATGGTGGACTGGATGTCTGCTATCGGCCAGTCCGCGACAAATTGCGGAAATGAAATTAATACCACTACATAACCGACCATCGCCGGGTTAAAAACGTTATAGCCAAGCCCGCCGTACAGGTGCTTGGCGAAAACTATCGCGAATAGACTGGCGATCGCCGTTATCCACCATGGGGTTAGCGGTGGCAGCGTGAGCGCAATAAGCGCCGCCGTGACAACTGCGCTGCCGTCCAGAAGGAAGGGTGCCATGGGGCGCCTCCGCAACTTGAGCATCAGCGCTTCCAGAGAAATACACATGACAGTGGCACAAAGCAGGTTTACTAAAACTCCGGCCCCCAGAAACCAGGTGCATACCAGTAACATAGGTACTAACGCGATCAGTACGCGGGTCATCATGACCGTGATGTTGTCAGCGCCGCGCCAATAAGGTGCTTGTTGCGAGAAAAATTTCACTCGCTATTTCCCCGGTCGTTATTGTCCGCCCGATTCAGTAGACGCCGTAACGCATCTTTTTTGTCATCTGGCGGCATTTCAATTGTTTCAATCTGTGCATCAAGCTCCCGCTTACGTAATTCTGCCTGCTCTTGCAAACGCTCATTACGGGCGTTGTAGCGAGCCTCGGCCTTAATGGCCCGTTCGCTTTCGAAAGCCATGTTATGCAGTGTCTTTTTAGCGCGGGTGAATTCGCTGGTTAGTGGTATGTAGCTGGGGCAAACATAGTCGCAACAGCCACATTCGATGCAGTCACTAAGCCCCAGGTGCTGTAACCTGTCAAAATCATCAGTACGCTGTGCCTGTAGCATTAATTGCGGTGTCAGTGCAACGGGGCAGACTGTTGCGCAATCAGTGCAACGAATACAGGGCATTTCTACGGGTGGTGGTTGAGTTTGTTCTGCGGCCTGCACATAAATACAATTGCTGGCCTTGGTCACTGGCAGGCTGTCATTTGCCAGCGCGACCCCCATCATTGGGCCGCCCATTACCAATTGAGTATTGTCGGACGTATAACCGTCGGCAAACTGAATCAGTTTATTCAGCGGAGTGCCGATGCGTGCTTCTATGTTCACGGGCGCGGTGATGCCGGATCCGGTTACGGTGACAATTCTGCTAATCAGAGGTTCGCCCGTGGTGAAAAAGCGGGCGATGGCTGCTGCGGTTCCGACGTTCTGACATACCGCGCCAATATCCCTGGGTAGTCCGCCGGCAGGAATTTCCTGTCCTGTCAGTAACTGCACCAGCTGCGCCTCCCCGCCTGCCGGATAGACCGGCGGCACGAGTGCTAATCTGAAACGTTTATCACCCAGTTTTTCTAACGCAGCCCGAATCTGCTCGATAGCTTTCAGCGTGTCTGATTTGAGTGCGATTATGCAGTCATCGGCTGCCAGTATATGCAGCATGCTTTGTGCGCCAGCCAGGATTTCTTCTGCCCGATAGCGAATGAGTGCATCATCACAGTTAATGCGCGGTTCGCATTCCACGCCATTCAGGATCAGTATTCTGATCCCGGCTTGCGGATCAAGTTTGTCGCCGGTAGGGAATTGAGCCCCACCCAGCCCGACTATCCCGGCTTCTGCAACGGCTGCCTGCAACTCCAGGGCAGATTTAGCCAGTGGGTCGATCAGCGGCGCATAACCTGGCCAGCTGCGGTCTTCATGGTCGCTGTGTATATGAACGCACAGTGCAGCATCGTGTCCTGGCACAGAGTGTGGTGCCAGGGTAATGACCTGGCCTGAAGTAGGTGCGTGTACCCGGGCGCCCAGGCTGCCGTGCGGTACGGCCCCGATGGGCTCACCTTTCAAAACCCAATCACCCGGTTTAACCAGTGGCTCGGCAGCTACGCCAATGTTTTGATGCAGCGAGACGATCAGGTCGTCGGGGGGCGGCATGGTGCGCAATTTCAGGCCACCTGCCGATGCCGTTGGGCGTGTGAATGTAATACCCCAATTAGGCTTGTCTATATATAGTTCCTGAATGTCCATGCGTTAGTGCAGTGCTCTTCAATATCAGGAAGCTAGTCGCAGTGGTTCGATGCTGATGCAATCAACAGGGCAGGGCGCTACACACAAGTCACAGCCGGTACACTCGTCGCGTATGACAGTGTGGGTATAACGAGCAGCACCCACTATGGCATCTACCGGGCACGCGGCTATGCATATCGCACAACCAATGCAGGCATCTTCATTTATGCGCGCAACTGACAAGGGTGTTTGCACACCAAAAGCCGGATCCACACTGCCGGTGCTACGGCCAAGTACGCGGGCTAGTGCGGTAACCAGCGAATCACCACCGGGAGCGCACTGATTAATGTCTGCTTCATCGTTAATAATTGCTTTTGCATAGGGGCGGCATCCCGGGTAGCCGCACTGGCCGCATTGAGTTTGCGGCAACATGGCATTGACTATTTCAACAGGGGATTCTGCACTTTGTTGTAACCACCGCGACAGGGTCAGCAGGCCAAGGCCGGTAATTGCCGCGAGTACCAGCATGATGATTATTCCGGTGAGCATATTAAGCATTCGCCATACCGGCAAAGCCCATGAAGCCAAGCGCCATAAATGCGGCGGTAACCAGCGAGATTGCTGCTCCACGGAACGCGTGCGGAACATCCGCCGCTTCCGTGCGTTCTCTTAGTCCGGCGAACAGTGCGATAACCAGGCTGAACCCCAGTCCGCCGCCCAGGCCATAGGCCAGTGCCTGCACGAAATTCTGACTGTGTTGTACATTGAGTAATGCAATGCCCAGTACGGCACAATTTGTTGTAATCAGCGGCAGAAACACACCCAGTACCTGGTGCATGAGCGGGCTGGTTCGTCGGATAAAGAGTTCAGTGAACTGTACTGACCCTGCAATGATAAGAATGAAGGATAACAACCGCAGGTATTCTGTGCTGGTCGGCACCAGTACATACTGATTAAATATATAACTCAGTCCCGAGGCCGTCGTTAATACGAATGTTGTGGCCAGTGCCATGCCCGTGGCTACTTCAAACCGGTTGCTGGCTCCCAAAAATGGACACAAGCCAAGGAACCTGGTCAGAACAAAGTTATTGACGAGGACGGTCGCAACAATAATAAGGATCAGGTCCGTCATGCGAGTCTTGCTCAGCCCTCGTTCAGCGCACCCTCATGCCGGGTGTGGCACCATCATCCGGGCTAATAAGAAAAATCTTATCACCACCAGCAGCCAGTATCATGCCTTCGGAGATGCCAAAGCGCATCTTTCGGGGTTTCAGGTTCGCCACGATCACTACCTGTTTGCCCACCAGGTCATCCGGGTTGTAGTCAGCTTTGATGCCGGCCAATACGGTGCGTTCACCATTGCCATCATCCAGCGTAATACGCAGTAGCTTGTCAGCATCTTCAACCGATTCTGCCTGTTTGACCAGGGCTACCCGCAGGTCGACCTTCAGGAAATCATCGATGCTGATAAAGTCATCTTTAGGGTCTTTATTTTCAGTATTGCTGGTATTGCCAGCAGGTTGTTCAGCTGCCATTTGTCTGGATGCCTCAATCATTTTGTCCACATTTGCCTGTTCTATGCGGGCCATCAGGGGTGTAAATTTATTGATTACCACATCGAGAAGTGGGTCAGTCCTGTCTTGCCACAGTGTTAATTCTGTGTTCAGGAATTCTGCTACTTTAAGCGACATTTCAGGTAGTACGGGTGTCAGGTAAACCATCAGTATTCGGAAAAGATTCAGACCCTGTGTGCAAACCGCCTGTACCTCAGCTGCCGTGGCCGCGTCTTTTGCCAGCACCCAGGGTTTGCGCTCGTCGATGTATTGGTTAGCTTTATCCGCCAGCAGCATAATCTCACGCATCGCACGAGAATATTCACGTTTGTCGTAATGAACAGCCAGGCGGTCACCTGCGGCGACAAAATCATTGTATAACTCAGGCCGCTCAAGCTCATTTGCCAGCTGGCCATCAAAATTACGGGTTATAAAACCGGCGCAGCGGCTGGCAATATTGACTAGCTTGCCAACCAGATCAGAGTTATTTCGGGCAATAAAATCTTCCAGGTTTAGATTAATATCCTCAATGCTTGCACCCAGTTTTACTGCGTAGTAATAGCGCAGGTATTCGGGATCCAGATATTCCAGATAAGTGGCGGCTGCGACGAAGGTGCCCCGGGATTTAGACATCTTCTGCCCGTTCACGGTAAGGAAGCCGTGAGCAAAAACACCAGTCGGCTTACGGAACCCCGCTCCTTCGAGTACCGCCGGCCAGAATAGCGTATGGAAATAGACTATGTCTTTACCGATAAAATGATACAGCTCTGCATCGCTGTCCGGATCAAAGTATGCGTCAAAATCTAAATCTTCACGGCGTTCACACAGGTTTTTAAAACTCGCGAGGTAGCCGATCGGGGCGTCCAGCCAGACATAAAAATATTTGTCATCTGTGCCGGGGATCTTAAACCCGAAGTAGGGTGCATCCCGTGAGATGTCCCAGTCCTGCAGACCCGCTTCGAACCATTCATTCAGTTTGCGTCGGACGGCGGCATCGACAGCGTCGCTGCTGGTCCAGTCGCGCAGCATGTCCGTAAATTGATCCAGCCTGAAGAACAGATGTTCCGAGTTTTTCTGCACAGGTGTGGAATCAGATAAAATAGAGCGGGGGTCAATGAGTTCGCTGGTCGCATAAGTGGCGCTGCAAACTTCACAGTTGTCACCGTATTGATCTTCGGCACCACATCGCGGGCAGGTGCCCCTCAGAAACCTGTCCGGCAGAAACATCCCGGCTTTCTCATCATAGGCCTGTTGAATCGTGCGCCGTGCTATTAACCCGCCATCTTCCAGCCTTTTATAAATCAGTTCGACCAGTTCGCGGTTTTCATCCGAGTGGGTTGAATGATAGTTGTCAAAGGCGATGTGAAAGCCTGCAAAATCTTTCTGGTGTTCCGCACGATAACGTTCGACCAGCACTTCGGGGGCTATGCCATCGTCGCGCGCACGCAGCATGATCGGGGTGCCGTGCGCATCACTGGCGCATATATAGGTGCAGTCATTGCCCATCATTTTCTGGAAGCGTACCCAGATGTCAGTCTGCAGGTATTCCACCAGGTGCCCTATATGTATGGGGCCGTTGGCGTAGGGCAACGCGCTGGTAACGAGCATTTTTCTTGGGCTGGCAGGCATTTTCAATCTCGAAGAATTGGAGCAGGAGCAATCTTACCGGCACCAGCATGGCCCGCATCAGGCAGGACTTGTGTGCGCGCCGCAAGCGTAGCAGGAACCAGCGGGAATTGAAGCCTTTAGCTGGTTGCTGGCTGTCAGAGAGTATCGGTAAGGGGTATTTGCAGGAGTCGTATTGCTAGGAGTCCAGTAGCCGGTGTTCCTTGAATTTCTCTTTGTCGTTGGCAAATTCATAGGCGCTTCGCCCGGTAATTGCGCCGCTGTCGAAGAGGTTGGCGAGTGCTTTGTCCATCGTGCACATGCCGGTTT
>Ga0114950_10000860_pt1 | contig 22004 bp, 13 predicted proteins | sample N075metaG_FD_83503 | JGI IMG/M metagenome (GOLD analysis project Ga0114950, IMG submission 83503) | Deep subsurface microbial communities from Kermadec Trench to uncover new lineages of life (NeLLi) - N075 metaG | ecosystem: Environmental > Aquatic > Marine > Ocean trench > Sediment | place... | reverse complement strand
GTCCTGCGACGGGCTCGTACCGCACGACAACCGGCACAGCGCCGATTGTCGTGCGGTACGAGCCCGTCGCAGGACAGCGGGAGAGTGTGCGGCACCGTATTGCTACTGCAGCGCCTCCAGGATCTCCCGCGCGACCACCTGGTATCCGCGCGGGCTGGGGTGGCCGTAGTCGACCTTTCCGAACAGGCCCTCGTCCGCGAGAAAAGGGGGCAGGAGGTCGAGGTAGGGGAGGTCCAGCTCCGCGCACTCGCGCGCGAGTCGGGCCTGTGGCCGCGACCACTTTGCGACGGCCGCCTCGAGCTCGAGGCCGCTCTTGCGTGCCTCGTTGATGCGCGCGATCTGGGCGTTGCTCGGGAACACGACGAAGAGGACTCGGGCGCCGTCCGCGCGGGCTTCCTGGACGAGCGCACGCAGGTCGGCCATGGTCGTCTCCCAGTAGGGGCGGCCGACGTCGCTATCGGGTTGGAACTGGATCTTGACCCGGTTGCGCTTGTAGCGCCGCTTGAGCGCTTTCGCTTCGGGCGTCTGCCCGCTGTCGAACCACGGGATCCGGTGGCGGAGGTGGATGTGGAAGGCCTCGGCGAGCGCCGTCTTGCCGACGAGCCGCATGAAGAACGTCTCGCTGAAGCGCGGTCCGGCGTCCGGCGGCTGGAGGTCGTTCAAGTGGAAGCCGATCACCACGACGTCGGCGTGGAGGGGGCGGGCGATCCGGCGGTACGTCTGCAGCTCGTTCCACGTGTTGTAGCCGGGCACGCCGAAGTTGACGACCTCGAATCGCCCGCCGACTTCTTGGGTCAGCAGCTCTTCGAGTACCGCCGGATAGGTCTCGTCGTCTTCGACGTTCCAGCCGAACGTGAACGAGTCGCCGATGCAGGCGATGCGCAGGATGTCGGCGGAATTCGGCTGGTTGGGGAACGGCCCGCGATAGCCCGCTCCGTTCAGCGTCGCCTGCGCGAGCTCCTCGTTCCGCGGACCGAGCATCGTGCGCGTCTGGTTCGGGAGGTAGCGCACGCCGATCTCGGGGTCGAAGTACCGGGCGGGGACCTTCGCATAGCCCGCCATGCGCAGCCCGATCTCTCCGGCGACCAGGAGCAGCGCCAACGACGCGAACGCGATGCCCAGCTTCCGGCCGAGGCGGCTCTTCCTCCTTGTTCCAGGTCCGTCGGACGTCGTCATCCGGAGACCGGCACGGCCTCGCCCACGGGCGCGAGGGACTCGTCCGCCGACCAGACGACGTTGTACAACGTGTCGCGCTCGACGGGAATCCGACCCGCATCGCGGATCCATTGCACCAGCTCGTCGCGCGCGACCCCCTGGGGCGTGTCGGCTCCGGCCTCGTGGTAGATCTTCTCCTCGACCACCGTCCCGTCGACGTCGTCGGCGCCGTAGGAGAGCGCGAGCTGCGCGATCGGGATCGTGAGCATGATCCAGTACGCCTTCACGTGCGGCACGTTGTCGAGCAGCAGGCGGCCGACGGCGATCTCGCGCAGCTCGTCGAGGGCGGTCGGTCCGGGGAGGTGCGCCCACTCGGTGTGCTCGGGATGGAAGGAGAGCGGAATGTAGACCTGGAGGCCGCCCGTCTCGTCCTGGAGCGCGCGGAGGCGGGTGAGATGGTCGACGCGCTCTTCGATGGTCTCGATGTGGCCGTGCAGCATCGTGCAGTTCGAGCGCAAGCCGGCCGCGTGGACGGTGCGGGCGAGCTCGATCCACTCGTCGCCCGTGTTCTTCAAGTGATAGCCCTCGGCGTGTACGCGGTCGGCGAAGATTTCGGCCCCGCCGCCCGGGCACGAGCCGAGGCCGGCCTCGACGAGCTCGGGCAGCACCTCGCTGAGCGGCTTCTTCGCGACGCGCGCGATCTGCTGCAGCTCGATCATCGTGAAGGCCTTGATGTGGATCTCGGGCCGGACGGCCTTCACGGCGCGCATGATGTCGAGGTAGTAGGAATAAGGCAGGCGCGGGTAGATGCCCGCGACCATGTGGACCTCGGTGACGGGCTCAGCGAGGCAGGCCCGGATCTTGTCGGCCACCTCCTCCGGCGACATGACGTACGCGCCGTCCTGGCCGGGGAGCCGTTGGAAGGCGCAGAACCGGCATAGCTTGTTACAGATGTTCGTGTAGTTGACGTGCTGGTTGACGTTGAAGTACGCGAGGTCGCCGTGCATCCGTTCCCGGACGTGGTTCGCGAGGGCGCCGATCGTGTGGAGGTCCGGGTTCCGATAGAGCGCGACGCCGTCTTCGAAGTCGAGGCGCTCGCCGCCGAGGACTTTCTCGGCGATGCCCTCCAGCCCGGCGCCGCGGGCGCGCGCGAGGAGGCGCGAATCGTGGGTCGTCACCGGATCAGGGCCCCCTGTCCCCGGGGTCCCGACCGGAGCGCGGCGGGATGGGTGGCGGCCTCTTCGCGATTCCTCGGGCAGGTCGCGCCCGCGTGGCGCTCGTCGACGATGCCGTACCAGGAGTTGCGCCGGCGCGGCGTGAAGCCGGCGTTCTCGATCAGGCGCTCGATCGTCTCGATGGACGTGAGGTTGAAGCAGCCGGCGGCGGAGACGACGTTCTCCTCGAGCATCGTGCCTCCGAAGTCGTTGCAGCCGTAGCGCAGGGTCACCTGGGCCAGCTTCATGCCCTGGGTCACGTAGCTCGTCTGGATGTTGTCGAAGTTGTCGAGGAAGATCCGGCTGAGCGCCTGGACGCGAAGGTACACCGCGGGGGTCGTGCGGGCGGGATACTGCTCCTCCTCCGGGACGCCGTCGGGCTGCATGTTCCAGCAGGCGAAGGCCGTGAAGCCGCCCGTCTCGTCCTGGAGCTCGCGCAGGCGCGCGAGGTGCTCGATGCGCTCCGCGGACGTCTCGACGTGACCGAACATCATCGTCGCCGAGCTGCGCAGCCCAGCCTCGTGAATCTTGCGGTGCACGTCGAGCCACTCTTCCGTGGTCGTCTTCTTCGGGGCGATGATCCTGCGCACGCGCTCGGTCAGGATCTCGGCGCCCGCGCCCGGGACGCTGCCCAGGCCGGCTTCCACAAGGTCGCGGATGACCTCCTCGACCGGCCGCTTGTCGAGCTTGGCGAGGTGGTCCAGCTCGGGCGCGGACAACGCGTGCGCATTGATGTCGAAGCGCTCTCGGAGATCGGAGAGCAGGTCGCACCACCAGTCCGTCTTGATGAACGGGTGGTGTCCGCCCTGCATGAGGAGTTGCTGGCCGCCGAGGTCCACGGTCTCCTGGACCTTCTTGTAGATCTCAGTGCGCGAGAGCACGTACGCCTCGGCGTCGCCCGGTCGCCGGTAGAACGCGCAGAATCCGCAGTCCGTCACGCAGACGTTCGTCGGATTGATGTTGCGATCGACGATGTACGTGACGATCGGCTCGGGGTGCTTGCGCGACCGCACGTGATCGGCCATTCGGCCCAGGGTGAGGAGATCCGCGTGATCGTGCAGGCACAGCCCCTCGTCCACGTCGATCCGCTCGCCCGCCAGCACCTTGTCCTCGATCCGCTGCAACTCCGCCCCGGAGGGCCCCCGGCGAGCCGACGAGGCGAGGGGCGCGTCCCAGGCGGGAGGCGCGGCGCGAGTGTGGGGCTGCGAGATCATCGACCGGAAATTATAGGAGGGTGTGGCGGGACTCCTACCCCGCGAAGCCGGCATACCGCGCCGGAGCGCCCGGCTATCCGGTCGAATTGCGGAATCTCGAACCCCCGGTACCCTGGGGCTCGATCCTACGTTCGGGTTCGACCAGGAGAGAATGGCCGAGCTCGCCAAGCCACTAGAGGAGAATTCACCGATGACCCGGATCTCATTCTTACTGTCCGTCGCCGGCGCGTGTCTGATCTCGGGCACCGCAGCGGCCCAGGGCTCGGACGACTGCGCGACAGCCCAGCCGATCTCCGGCCAGGGCTCGTTCCCCTTCGACACCACGCTCGCGACCCAGGACGGGCTCCCCGATGCGCTGTGTTTCAAGTTCGGCACTTCCCAGATCGACAACGACGTCTGGTTCGCCTGGACGCCGGACGAGACCTGCGATTACACGATCAACACCTGCAATACGACGACAGCCGACACCAAGATCGCGATCTACGGCGGAACCAGCTGCCCCGCCATGAACGCCATCGACTGCAACGATGACACGTGCGGTCTCCAGTCGCAGGTGGCCGCGAACCTGACTGGCGGGCAGACGTACCTCATCCGCGTGGGCTCGTTTCCCGGAGCGCCCGGGGGATCGGGGTCGATCAACATCTCCGGCGTCAACTGCGTGGCCGTGTGCCCTGACAACGACGACTGCTCCTGCGCTACCTCGATTGCCGGCGAGGGGATCTTCGACTACGACAACTCGAACGCGACCATGGACGGCGCAGGGGATGCCCTGTGCTACAAGTTCGGGACGAGCCAGATCGACGCCGACGTGTGGTACGCCTGGACGCCGAATGTCTCCGGCAACTACAGCGTGACGACCTGCAACCTGGCGATCAACGACACGAAGATCGCGATCTACGACGGCGCCGATTGCGCCACGTCCAGTATCACCGACTGCAACGATGACACATGCGGGCTGCAGTCGCAGGTCACGGGCAGTGGGCTGGTCTCCGGCGTCACCTACCTGATCCGGATCGGCTCGTTCCCCGGCGGCTCAACGGGAGCTGGACAGTTCGAGATCGAGCAGCTCGGTGGTGGGGGGGACAACAACGACTGCGGGAATGCCACTCCGATCTCCGGCACGGGGACGTTCCCGTTCGACAATACCAATGCCACGATGGACGGCGGACCGTCTCCACTCTGCTACAAGTTCGGCACGTCCCAGATCGACAACGACGTCTGGTTCGCCTGGACGGCTCCTTGCAACGGCGACTACACGGTCACGACGTGCAACGGAACCCTCATCGACTCGAAGATCGCGATCTACGACGGGGACGATTGCGCCACCTCCAGCATCACCGATTGCAACGACGACACGTGCGGGCTCCAATCGCAGGTCTCGGGCAATGGGCTGATCGGGGGCGAGACCTACTTGATCCGGATCGGCAGTTTCCCGGGGGGCTCGAGCGGCACGGGCACTTTCGACATCTCGGGCGGCGCCGTGAGCGCGAACTACTGCATCGCGGGCGTGAACTCGTCCGGAGCCACGTCGGACATGAGCTTCACCGGGTCGAACAGCGTCGCCGCCAACGACCTCGTGATCCATGCGGACGACACGCCTGTGGGCAGCTTTGCCGGCCAATTCGTGATGGGCGACACGCAGGCCATGGTGCCGTTCGTCAGCGGCTTCCTCTGCATCGACCTCTCGACCTCGTTCTTCCGTTTGAATCCGATCATCAACCAGTCGGCCGGCGGTACGGTCTCACGGGCGGTGGACAATACGACGGTGCCTGCCAGCGTGATCGTTCCGGGGTCCACCTGGAACTTCCAGTACTGGTACAGGGACATGCCGTTCGACACGAACCTCAGCGATGGCCTGAGCATCTGCTTCGCGCCGTGAGCCCCTGATCTCACACCGCCCGCGGGCGGCATCCTGCGCGGGCCCGGTTCCGAACATCGGAATCGGGCTCTGCTCGTTGATGGTCCGCGGTGCTCGCGGGGTGGTAGACTTCGCGGCCCTCGCCTTTCCGTGCACTCCACTCTCGCTCGATGGCCAAGCCCAAACCCAGCTTCATGGACACGATCGTTTCCCTGTGCAAACGCAGGGGGTTCGTGTTCCAGGCATCCGAAATCTACGGCGGCATCGGCAACACGTACGACTACGGACCGCTCGGGGTGGAGCTCCTGCGGCACGTCAAGGACGCGTGGTGGAACCGGATGGTCACGGCCCGTGAGGACGTGGTCGGGCTCGACTCGGCGATCATTCAGAATCCCGAAGTATGGCGGACGTCCGGTCACGTGGACGGATTCAGCGACCCGCTCGTCGATTGCCGGGCCTGCAAGGCGCGGTTCCGCGCGGACAAGCTCGATGAGGCGGTCTGTCCCGAGAAGCCGTCGAAACGGGCGGGTGAGTTCGAGAAGTGCGACCTCACCGAGCCGCGCTCCTTCAACTTGATGTTCAAGACGAACATCGGCGCGCTCGAGGACTCCTCCTCCGTGGCCTATCTCCGACCCGAGACGGCCCAGGGGATCTTCCTGAACTTCTTGAACGTGCTGAATTCCTCGCGGATGAAGCCTCCGTTCGGCATCGCGCAGATCGGGAAATCCTTCCGCAACGAGATCACGCCCGGCAACTTTGTGTTCCGGACGCGGGAGTTCGAGCAGGCGGAGATGGAGTACTTCGTCCCGCCCGCGGAGTCCGACGAGTGGTACGAGCACTGGAAAAAGGTGCGCTTCGACTGGTACGTCGAGCTCGGCATCGACCCCGCGAAGCTGCGCATGCGGGATCACGACGCAGGTGAGCTCGCGCACTACTCGACCGCATGCGTCGACATCGAGTACGAATACCCCTTCGGTTGGGGCGAGCTGGAGGGCATCGCCTGCCGGTCGGACTTCGACCTGAAACGGCACTCGGAGGCCTCGGGCACGAAACTCGAGTACTTCGACCCACAGACGAAGGAACACTACACGCCGTACGTCATCGAGCCCGCCGGCGGCATCAATCGCATGGCGCTCACGTTTCTCATCGATGCGTACGAGGAAGAGGTGCTCGAGAAGGACACGCGCGTCGTCCTGCGCTTCCATCCCGAGATCGCGCCGATCACGGTCGCCGTGTTCCCGCTCGTGAAGAAGGACGGGATGCCGGAGAAGGCGCAGGAGCTCGTGCAGGAGCTGCGCCTCGCGCGCTTCTCCACGTTCTACGACGAGAAGAGCGCCATCGGGCGGCGCTATCGGCGCCAGGACGAGGTCGGGACGCCCTTCTGTGTCACGATCGACGGCGATACGCTCTCGGACGGCATCGTCACGGTTCGCAACCGGGACTCGATGGAGCAGGACCGCATTCCGATGGGAGAGGTCGTCACGTACCTGCACGCTGCCGTGCGCGAGTGGCAGCGACCGGAGCGAGCCTCACGGACGGGGGAGCGCGAACCGCTCCCTCAGTGAGCTCTTCTGGACCTTGCCGGACCCGGTCTTCGGCAGGTCGTCGAGACGCTCGATGGCGCGCGGGCACTTGAATGCGGCGAGCCGCTCCGCGCAGAGCGCAAGGAGCTCCTCGTCCGTCACTCTGGAGCCTGGCTTCAGGACCACCGCCGCCCGCACGCTCTCGCCCCAATCGGGATCGGGGACACCGAACGCTGCCGCCTCCATGACGTCGGGGTGCGCGTGGAGCGCGTTCTCGACCTCCGTCGAGTACACGTTCTCGCCGCCCGTCACGATCATGTCCTGCTTGCGGTCCACGATCGTGACGAAGCCCTCGCCATCGACGGTGGCGAGGTCGCCCGTGTACAGCCAGCCGTCCTTGAACGCCGCGGCCGTGTCCGCGGGGCTCCGCCAGTAGCCGGGGGACACCGTCTCGCCCCGGACCCGTATCTCGCCCACCTGTTCGTCATGGGGCGCGACGGGGCGGTCCTCCGCGTCGACCACCTCGAGCTCGACGGTAGGGAACGGACGCCCGGTCTTCGCGCGATAGCGGAGCTGCTCGTCCTCGGGTAGCGAGCGGATTGACTCCGGCAGGAGGCTGACGAGGAGGAACGGGCTCGTCTCCGTCATCCCGTAGGTCTGCGCGTACTCGCACCGGAAGTTCTCGATGACACGCCGCACGACGTCCGGCGCGATGGGCGCTCCGCCCGAGAGCAGCAGTCGGAGCCCGGAGGGGTCGAAGTCCACGCCCGGCGCCTCGGCGAGGAGGCGTTGGAGCATCGTCGGGACGAGGTTCGTCACCGTCACGCCCTCGCCGGCCATGGCCGCCAGCACGGACCGGGGCTCGAAGTCGGGCACCATGACGTGCACGCCGCCCACGTGGGTGATCGCAAACGTCGCCCACGCGTCCGCGAGGTGGAACATGGGCGCGATGTGACCCCAGCGGTCGGCGGCGGTGAGCTCGAATTCGGCTGCGGCAGCGAGCGCGTGCACGCGGATGTTCCGGTGGGTGAGGATCACGCCCTTGGGCCTGCCGGTCGTGCCGCTCGTGAAGTAGAGCTGGGCGAGATCGTCCGGTTCGGGCGGGCGTGGAGCGAATGTCGCGGACGCGTCGGCGCGCACGACGGAGTCGTACGCGAGCCCGCCGGCGTCTCCGTCTTGGGTCGCTGGGCGCGCCGGTCCCGTCCACACGACCCGTCCGTCGTACGCGCACCCGCGCACGAGCTCCGCGAAGCGCGTGTTCGCGAAGAGGAGCCGCGGTCGGGCGCGCTCGAGGATCTCGCTGAGCTCGCGCGCCGCGAGCCGGACGTTCAGGGGGCAGAGCACCGCTCCGGCGGCAGCGGCCGCGAACGTCACCTCGAGGAATGCGGTGGAGTTCACGTCGAGCACGGCGACGCGATCGCCCGCGGAGACGCCCCCGCCGCACATCCACGCGGCGAGCGAACGCGCTCTCATCGTCAGGACTGCGTACGAGCATTCGCGGCCGGCGTCGCGCACGGCGACGCGCTCCGGCCAGCGCTCGTTCGCTCGTTCCAGGAAGTTCCAGATGCTCATGGAAGGGTGGAGAAGCCGATCACGTAACTCGTGTGGGTGAGTACGATAGTTCCTGCGAGACGGGATGCGGACGTCCCGTTCGGTTCCATCCGTCGCCTGGAGGCAATGCCCATGACACCGCGCCAGCTACCCGCCCTGCTCCTCGCCCTCACCACCATGGGGTTCATGCCCGCCGCCGCCGCCCCGTCGGGCGTTCCTTTCGACGAGTGCGGCTTCATCGTGCCGGGCGTCACCTGCCCGCTCATGTTCGAGGACACGATGGGGAGCTTGTGGCTCCTGGACAACGTCGGCGCATTCCAGCTCGGGGACAACGTCCGTGTGATCGGAACGGCGGACCTCGGCTGCATCACGATCTGCAACCAGGGCAACGGCTGCATCCACAACAACACGATCTCCGTCTGCGGAGCGGTGAACGGCACGAACTACTGCATCGGCGCACCGAACTCCACAGTGGCGGGCGCCAGCATGTCCGCGACGGGTACCGACAGCGTCGCCAACAACGACCTCGTGCTGCTCGCCGGACCCGTTCCGGACCAGCCGGGCGTGTTCTTCTACGGCCCGGACCAGGTGCAAGTGCCGTTCGGCAACGGCTTCCGGTGCGTCGGGGGCCAGCTGAACCGCCTCGCCGTGGAGCAAGCAGCGGGCGGCGTCCTCTCCCACGCGCTCGACAACACGAGTCCGCCGGCGGCGGCCGGGCTGATCACCCCGGGCTCGACGTGGCACTTCCAGGCCTGGTACCGCGATCCGGCGGCGGGCGGGGCGAACTTCAACCTCTCCGACGGCTACACGATCCTGTTCACGAACTGAGGCCCGCGCATCCAGCGCGCATCACGGGCAGAACTCCACCGAGATCCCGTCCGAGAGATTGAACGACGCACCGCCTGCGGCGGGATCGCGATACCAGAACTGGAAGTTCCACGTCGAGAACGCGGTGATGTCTCCTCCTGCCGACGGCGGGAGGGTCACGTCCAGTCCGAAGGTCGCGACGCCCGATGCATTCGTCGCGACGATGGGCAGTCGGAAGAAGCCCCCGTCGATGCACAGATGCCCGTTCCCGAACGGCGCTTGTGTCTGGCCCGGGCCGTAGAAGAACAAGCCGTTCTGGGTCGGGGGACACGCTTGCACTCGGAGCACCAGGTCGTTCGCGGACACGCTGGTCGATCCAAACACGGACATCGTCGCCCCGGACCCGGCCGAGTTCGGAGCGGTGCTGCAGTAGGCGGTCGCGGAGCAGCCGCTGGCTTCCCGATGCCAGACGCCCATCCCGTCGACGCCCGCGATCCAGCCGAAGCCCTGGTCGTCGACGTCGATCGTCATGATCGTCGGATTGCCGAGGCCCGCCGCACTCTCCGTCGTCCACGTCGCGCCGCCGTCCGTCGTGAAGGCGATGTAGCCGCCCGCGCCGGCGATCCACACCGTGCTCGCGTCCACGGCCGAGACACCGTTCAGTTGCGTCGCCCCCGGAGCGGACTGGGCCACCCAGTTCGCGCCACCGTTCGTCGTGTGGATGATCGTGCCGCCGTCACCGACCGCCCAGCCGGTGCTCGGGTCGACGAAGGCGACGTCGCGCAGTGTGCCCCCAGGGGCGGTTTGCGGCGTCCAGGTCAGGCCGCCGTCGTCCGTGCGCTTGATCCTCGTCCCCACGATCCAGCCCGTCGTCGAGTTGGCGAAGGTGCTGCCGTGGTACGTCCCGAACGGTGAGGGCGATTGGTTGCTCCACGTCTGGCCGCCGTCGGTGGTCCTGCGAACCCACGTCTCCCCAGCGGCGACCGCGGTGAGCGGGTCCGCGACGGCGACGGTGAGGAGGTCGAAGAAGGCAATGAGCGCGAAGGATTCCCAGGTCAGGCCGCCGTTGCTCGTCCACGCCACCGTGGGAAACGTCGCTTGTTTCGTGCCGCACGCGTAGCCGTGGATGCCGTCGTCCGCGAATGCCACGTCGCGGTAGATCGTGAGCGCACCGACCGGCACCGAGGCCCAGCTCGCGCCGCCGTCATCCGTGCGCCACACGCCCAGGTACGTGGCCGCCCATGCGTGCGACGCATCCGTGGAGTCGAAGCCGTAGAGGTACGGCACGGGGTCGGAGCCGCCGCCGGAGACGAGGCTCCAGGACGCGCCGCCATTCGTCGTGCGGTAGGTCGCGCCGTTCGTGCCGACGGCGAACCCGTCGAAGAAGTCCCCGAAGTCGAGGTCGAGCAGGTCGCCGGTGGGATCGTTCAAGCGCGTGGTCCACGTCTGGCCGCCGTTTGTCGACTCCCGGATCGTGCCGCCGTCGCCGCAGACGAAGGCCCGGATCCCGGTCAGCGCGCGGACGGCGCGGCACGACGCACCCGCGGGGAACGCGGTCGCCAGCCACGTGACTCCGGCGTTGGCGGTGCGGAGGACCTGGCCGTCGCCGCAGACCCAGCCCTCGCTCGGGCTCGTGAACGTGAGGCCGGTGAAGTCGGCCGTCGTGCCCGTGACCTGCTGCGTCCAGCTCGCGCCGCCGTCGGTGGTGTGGAAGACGGCGCCACCCGCGCCCGCGGTCCAGCCCACCAGGGCGTCGAAGAAGAGGATCTTGTTCAACACGCCCGAGTGCCCGGAGGGGCCCGCGTCCGACCACGAGAGGCCGCCGTCGTCGGTCTTGCGCACCGACCCGCCCGCGCCGCAGGCGAAGCCGACCGCGGCGGTCGCGAAGTGGAGGTCGCGGAGCGCGCTCGTACCGTCCACGACGGTCCAGGTGAGGCCGTTGTCGTCGGTGCGCCGGATTCCGTCGCCCGCGACCATGCCCACCCCACCGGAGAGGAAGTGTACGGCGGCGACCTCGCCGTCCAGGGCGACGTCCGTCCACGTCGTGCTGCCGTTCGTGGAATGCCGGAGGAGTCCGTCCGACGCGACGGTGCCCGCCGTCAAGACGTCGAGCGCCGATCGCATCTGGACACTCCGCAGTACGGGGGTCGGAGTCGGCAGCTGCTGGCTCCACTGGCGACCGAAGCTCGGGGCGGCTAGCGCGCCCACCAGGCAGAAACATACGGCGGGAGACAGGATAGTGGTGCTCATGGATCGGGTCCTACCTTTCGCGGACCAGGGGGCGCTCGGAGGTTCGAAGGACCGCAAGTGCCGTTCCAGGCGCTGCGGCGGATCAGGTGGCGTCCAAGCCCCGTCCGGTGTCCAAGAGCTGGACAGGCGTCCAGATCGTGGATCGACGGCGCCTGCCCGCGCGCGAACACCAGCGTCGGAGCCCGCTCGTCCGGGCCGCTTGCATGCTGCCACGCGCTGATTCGAAGTGCCTTGACCGAAGTCAACCCGCGGGAGCAGCGGGGCACGACGATTGCAAGGTGTCATCACCCGGCTCTGCTCGCTCGGCTCGGCGTGTGATGTGGAGCTCCGCGACAGACGACTCCCTATTCCGTCACGAGTCACACCCATGAACACGCGCACCAACCTAGCCTTCGTCATTCTCCCGGCGCTCGCCCTCAGCCTGCTCGTCACCCCCGCCGAGGCGCGGCAGTTCTCGCCACCGGTACTCCTCCCCGGCGACATGACCCTCGCCCCGGCGGCCGGAGAGCAAGGCGCGACGGACGTCGCGCGCGGCGCGAACGGCTACCTGGCGGTGTGGGAGGACGCGCGCTCTTTCCTGACGGGGTCCGTCGCGACCGTGGACGGGCTCAACCACAACATGGACATCTACGCCGCCGTGCTCGACGCGGCCGGTCAGGTGGTCGGTGCCTCGCCCCTGATCGTCAACCAGGACTCGTACAGCCAGATCCGTCCGCACGTCGCGTGGAACGGCGAGAACTACCTGGTGGTGTGGCAGACGCGGCGGCTCTCGGGCATCTGGCACACCGACGGGATCTACGCCGCGCGCGTCTCGCCGACCGGCGTCCTGCTCGACGACCCGCCGATCGTGATCGAGGACGACGACGACCAGGACGAGCTCTATCCGCTCGTCGCCAGCGACGGCCACGACTGGTTCGTGCTCTGGACCGACTTCGAAGCTGGTCAGTCCAGCTTCATGGCCGGCGCGATCGTGAACCCGGCCGGGCAGGTGATCCTCAAGCAGACTGTCATGCTGCCGGGTTCGCAATCCAACGTACCCAGGAACTACGAGCTCGGGTTCGCCGTCGATCGCTACCTGTTCATCTACGAGAACGGCTGGGGCGGAGCCGCGACGGGCACGTTCATCGACACGTCGCTCAACACGCTCGGGGGCGCAGTCACGTTCTCGGCGGGAGTGACCGGCTTCCGGCCTAGCGTCGGAGGGAACGCCAATGGGTTCTTCGTGGCGTGGACGTCTCCGGTGGGACAATCGAGCGGCATCGTGCGCGGGACGCCCGTCTCGACCGCCGGCGTTTCCACGGTCCCGGGCGGGGCGGACCTCTCCGCCGGCCTGTCGGTGTGGACCTCCGCCGCGAGCTCGACGGTGGGCTGGGACGGCTCGGGGTGGACGATCGCCTGGGAGTCCTTCGACTTCGCGAACCAGAACTCCCTCAACGCGGCGCAGGTTTCGTCCGCGGGGGCGCACTTCCCCGGCAGCCCATTCCAGATCATCCCGAGCAGCGGAGAGATCCGTGCGCCCGCCGCGGCGAACGGGAACGGGCACGCGATGCTCCTCTGGGACGACGGGCGCAACTCGCCGCAGTTCGGTCTCGAGCGCGACGTGTACGGGGCGACGGTCGCCCCGGGGTCGAGCGTGGGCCCGGAGCACGCCGTCGCCCTGGGACCGCCGGCGCAGACGCACCCCGCGCTGGCGGGCGACCGGGAGCATGGCTACCTGCTCGTGTTTCGGAGCGAGATGGCGGGCGTGCGGCGGGTCCTGGCCCAGCGCCTCGACGGGCTCGGCGTTCCGATCGATCCGCAGCCGACCGTCATCGCGTCCGGCGGCTTCCTCGTCGGGGGACACGACGTCGCCTGGAACGGCTCGGAGTGGCTCGTGGTCTGGGAGCAGCGGCTCGGCTCGAGCAGCCTGCTCACGGCGCGCGTGCTCGGCGTGCGCATGGACGCGAGCGGGACGCTGCTCGACGCGGTGCCCCTCGACATCGTCGCCGGCAATGCGCCGGCGGTGGGCGCGCTCGGTGGCGACTTCCTCGTGGTCGCGAGCGACGAACCGACGAATCACGTCCGCTTCATCCGCCGGCGCCGCGTGCGCGGCTCGGACGGCGCCCTGCTCGACGGGTCGGAGGTGGCCGTCAGCGGCAGCTACTCACAGTCGCCCGACGTCGTTGGCCTGGACGACCGCTGGCTCGTCGCGTGGCACCAGCGCCCGACGCACGACAGTCCGTTCGCATCGATCCTCGGCGCCCACGTGCTCGCGGACGGCACTCCACTGGGGTCGTTCTCGATGGAGAGCGCCTCGGGCTCCAAGCACTTCAGCCCCTCACTGGCAGTCGGCGACACCGTGGCGTCGGTCACATGGGCCGACTCCGACGACATCCGCGCGCGGCTGATCACCATGGACGGGACGATGCTGGGGAACGCCGCGGGATTCGTCGTCGTCACGGCGCCGAATGTCCAGTTCGCGCCGTCGATCGGCTGGGACGGCGAGCGCTTCCTCGTCGCGTTCGGCGACTACCGCCGGCAGACGGGTATCGAGCCGGGCGTCGGCGACGTCTGGAGCGGGCGCTTCGAGAGGGACGGCTCGCTGCTCGACTTCTCCCCGGGCGTGCCCGTGGGAGCGCACTATCTGGCGGCGGAGGGCAACGCCGAGGTCGCCGGCGGCGGCGGCATCGCGATCACGGCCCACGCTGCGCTCCGTATCGAATCGCCCTACGCGACGCACCGGATCGTCCTCCGCACGATGGACGGCGAAGGCGTCGGCGATCGCTTCTGCTTCGGCGGCGGGTTCGGTGCAGCGTGCCCCTGCGGAAACGAAGCACAGGGCGGCGGCTGCGCGAACAGCACGGGTCAAGGTGGCGCGCTCTCGGCGACGGGTTCGGCGAGCGTGAGCGCCGATGCGCTCCTGTTCCACGGCGACGACCTACCGGCTTCTCAGCCGGCACTCTTGTTCCAGGGCACGGGGTTCCTCGCGGGCGGCGACGGAGTCGTCTTCGGCGACGGCCTGCGTTGCGTGGACGGGTTCGTCGTGCGGCTGTCCGTCGTGACCTCGACGCCGAGCGGAGCAGCGACCTGGGGACCGGGGCTGGGCGCTGTCGGGTCCTGGGCGGCGGGGCAGACGCTCCACTTCCAGGCGTGGTACCGCGATCCCGCCGGCAGCCCGTGCGGGTCGCTGTTCAACCTCACGAACGCGCTGAGCGTGACGCTCGTGCCCTAGCAGCCCGGAGCCCCATTGCCGTTCCGCTCCCGCCTCAGTAGCCCGAAGCCTGACCGTCCTTGCGGGACTCCGAGGCCCCGAAGTACACGCCGTTCACCGCGTCGAACAGGATCGCCTGGTAGCCGCCGTAGCTTCCGACGTTCCAGCCCATCTCGTGCTTGCGCTCCACGAGCTCGCGGATGACAGCGTAGTCGATGCCGCTCTCGAGCGTGACGACACCGCCGTCCGTCATCCGGTCTCCGGTCGGTTGAGACGAGCCCGTGTGCAAGATCCGCGGGGCGTCGCCGGCCTCCTGCAGGTTCATGCCGAAGTCCACGATGTTCACGACGATCTGGGCGTGCGCCTGCGGTTGGGTCGCTCCGCCCATGACGCCGAAGCTCATGAACGGCTTGCCGTTCTTCGTGATGAAGGCCGGGATGATCGTGTGGAACGGGCGCTTCTTTGGCGCGTAGGAGTTGAAGCGTCCCGGCGTGAGGTCGAAGAGCTCACCCCGGTTCTGCAGGATGAATCCGAGCCCGTCGGGCGTCATGCCCGAGCCCATCCCGCGGTAGTTGCTCTGGATGAGCGAGATCATGTTGCCGGCGCTGTCGGCGACGGTCAGGTAGATCGTGTCGCCCGCCTCGAGCGCCGGGTTGCCGGGCTCGAAGCTCTTCCCCGCGCGTTTCGGATCGATGAGCGCGCGGCGCTGTGCGGCGTACTCCTCCGAGATCAGCTCCGCGACGGGGATCTCGTTGAAGTCGGGGTCGGCGTAGAAGCGGGCGCGGTCCTCGAATGCGAGCTTCTTGGCTTCCACGAAGGTGTGGATGTAGTCGGCGCTGCCGAAGCCCATCCCTGCCACGTCGTAGCCTTCGAGGATTCCCAGGATCTGCAGGGCCGCGATGCCCTGCCCGTTCGGCGGGAGCTCCCATACGTCGTAGCCGCGGTAGTTCAGAGCGACGGGCTCGACCCACTCGGAGGTGTGCTCGGCGAGGTCCTCGTAGGCGAGGAATCCGCCGTTGCGTTGCACGTAGTCGGCGATCGTGCGGGCGATGTCCCCCTTGTAGAACGCGTCGCGCCCGCCGTCCGCGAGTGCTTTCAGGGTCTTCGCCAGCCCGGGATTCTTGAAGACCTCGCCCTTGCGCGGCGAGTGCCCCGCGGGCTGGTACGTCGCCTTCCAACCGGGGTACTCGGCGAGCTTCTCCGCGTTCTTCTCCCAGTAGTACGCGATCAGCTCCGTGATCGGCGCGCCCTCCCGCGCGTATCGGATCGCCGGGGCCAGCACGTCCGCCATCGGCAGCACGCCGAACTTCGCGTGCAGCTCGAACCAGCCGTCCACGCAGCCGGGGACCGAGACGGGCAGTGGTCCGCGTTTGGGGACCGACGCGAGGCCGCGCCGCTCGAATTCCTCGCGGGTCAGCGCGGCGGGGGAGCGGCCGCTCGCATTCAGTCCGTGCAGCGCGCCGTCGCCCGCGTCCCAGACGATCGCGAAGAGGTCGCCGCCGAGTCCGCAGCCCGTCGGCTCGACGAGGCACAGCATCGCGTTGGCGGCGATGGCGGCATCGACGGCGCTGCCCCCCGCTTTCAAGATGTCGATCGCAACCTGCGTCGCGAGCGGTTGGCTGGTGGCGGCCATGCCGTGGGTCGCGATCACCTCGGATCGCGTGGCGAACGTGCGTCCGGTGATGCGGTCCATGCGCCCGATCGGAGTGGGGAGGAGGAACAGGAGGAGGGTGAGAATCGTCATGGCGCGGGCTCCGTGCGCGCGACCACCGGGGCGCTGGAGCCGCGGAGGCGCGCGTGCGAAGGCCGACTGTACGACCCCCCGTCCTGGGTCGCCAGCCTCGCGCCCTACACCGGAGAGACCGCTACTCGTAAACCGTCTGGAACGCGATCGACCAGGGTTCGATGCCCGTGGCGACCCGCACCTCGTTCGACAGCCCGCCCGTGATGGGGTCGATCTGGAACACCGAGACGTCGTTGCTCGTGTGGTTCGTGACGTACAGGAATCGTCCCGAGGGATCGATGCGCGCGTCGCGCGGGTTCGTGCCCGCCGTGAAGTTGCCGTTCGCGGTGAGCTTGCCCGTCGCTTCGTTCACGGTCAGGCGTGTCAAGTAGCCCGTCCCGGCCGGCAGCGCGGATACCGTGCAATAGGCGAAGCGTCCGTTCCCGTGCGGCTCGACGATGATCGGTCGCGGTCCCGCCGGAGTGCCCGGCGGCACGATGGAGATCGCTCCCGTCGACGCGTCGATCGCGAGGGGCACCAGGGCCGAGGCGGAGTTCAGCGCCACGTAGAGATAGTCGCCGCGCGGCGAGAACCGCATGCGGAGCGGCCACCCGGGAGTGGACACGGTGTTGACCGCCGCCACGAACGTGCCGCGCTCCACGCGGAACGAGCGGATGTCGTCGGACTCGATGGCGGACACCATGACGAACCGACCGGTCGGATCGACCGCGATGCCGTTCGGATCCTGGCCCACGCCGACCACGTCCGTCTGCGTGAGGATGCCGGTGACGGGGTCGAGCTCGAAGGCGACAGCGGTGTTCACGCCGCGGACGGTGACGTAGAGATAGCGACCGGAGGGGCACATCGAGATCGAGCGCGGCTTGCCGAGCAGGGGCCACGCCCCGAACTGCACGAGCTCTCCGGTCCCGGGCGTGATGATGTACGCCGTGATGTTGCCGCCCGAAGCGTTGATGACGTAGGCGAATCGACCCGTCGGCTCGACGAGCAGGTCACGGGAGTGAGTTCCGGCCAGCGCCGGAGGACCGATCTCCGTCAGGCCGCCCGTGGCGGCATCGACCGAGTATCCGGTGACGTCGTTCGTCTCCGAGTTGACGACGTACAGGTACTGGGCCCGCTTGCGAACCGGGGTCGTCCCGCGCGTCAGCGCCACCGAGAGGGGTAGGTCGCGAGTGCGGAACCGGCCTGCGTCTTGCAGCGCGCCCGTGTCGAGATCGATCGTGAACACGGACACGTCGTTCGAACCGGAGTTCGTGACGTAGGCGAACAGCCCGGAGCCGTCGATCGAGAGGGATCGCGGCTCGTCGCCGGTCGCGACCGAGCCGCCCGATGAGAGCGCACCGGAGACAGGGTCGAGCGAGTAGATCGACACCGAGTTTCCCGTGACGCACGTCACGTACGCGAACCGGCCGGAGGGATGTACGGCGAGGTGTGTGGGGGCCTGTCCCGTCGGTAGGATGGTCGCCATCGCCGTGAGCTCGCCGGTGCCCGGGTCGACGGTGAATGCGTGAAGCGTATTCGTACCGTCGGCGGCGACGTACGCGTGCTCGCCGCTCGGATCGAAGTCGATGTGCACCGGGATCCCGGTCACCGGGGTCGGGAGACCGCTCTGCGAGAGCGCGCCGGTCAGGGGATCGATGCGGAACGCGGAGATCGAGCCGGACGCACCGTTCGTCACGTAGACGAACCGTCCCAGTGGGTCGACGGCGACCCCGTTCGGACCGCTCCCGGTCGACACGCCGAGCTCCAGGTCCAGGAGCGATCCCGTGCTCGGATCGACATCGAACACGGAGATCATCTCGGACTGGAACGACATGACGTACGCGTACTCGCCGTCCGGCGTGATCGCCATGGCGTGCCGGCCCGGATCGACCGTGGTCGGAGCAAGGGGCTCGAGCGTGCCGTCCGAGGGGTCGATGCGATACGTCGAGATCGTCGGCACGTCCACGAGGTTCCCCAGGTTGGGGACGTACAGGAACTCGCCGCCCGGGTGCAGGACGGCGGCTTCGGGCACCGTCTCGCCAATCGGTGCGGTCTCGAAGCCGTTGAATTCGAAGCGCCCCGTCGAGGGATCGATCACGTACACCGAGATCGTGTCGTCGGCCTGGTTGGCGACATAGGCGAAGCGCGGGGGCAGATCCACGCCGATCACGAGCTCCGCTTCCGCGACCGTCATCGCGCCCGTCGCGGTGACGATGTAGGACACGTAGGGTGAGGTCGCGAGTGGTGTCCCTGTGATCACCCCCGTGGCTCCGTCGAGCGCGAGCCCCGCCGGGAGCATGGGCGCGATCGAGTAGGAGCTCACGGGTCCGTCGACCGATGGCGACTGCGCGACGTCTACCTGGAGGAGGAACTGGAACGTACGGGCGCCATACGTGATCTGGGAGAGCTCGCTGCTGCCACTGGAGCCGCCCCCTCCTCCACATGCGGCGACGAGAATCCCGGCACCGGCGACGACGAGAGTGCAATTGTTCTTCATGACTATCAGCTTGCCGGGATGCTCCCCAGCGAGGGACCGTGCGTGTGCGGTCCAGGAATGCGAAAAGATTTCGCGCTCGGCACCCGGGGTCCGTCGCGAACCCGTTGCGGTAAGGGCTCGTCGCGAACTGAGTGCGGTAAGTAGAGGCGCCTGCCAGCCGCCTCGGGGGAATACTATCTCGCGGGGTGAACAGAGGTCGGGCTCGAGGCTAGCAGCCGTTGAAAAACGCCCTACTCCAAAGAAGCCCGCTCCGCCGCCGCTGCGCCCTACTCGCCGATCCGTGCTCGACGGCCCTACAGGGCCGCCTCCGCCGTCTCGGCTTCACCCTCCTTGCTGCGCCAAAGATGGCTTCGTCTCGCTACGGGCCTTTTTCAACGGGCTGCTATGAAAGGTAGCGATGATGGACGGGAAATACCCCTGTCGCCATCATTGGCGGACGATGGACACGGAATCGAGAACCGCGGACGAGGTCATCGAGGTCGAAGCCGAACGGCTGCCCCTTGAGGGCGAGCCAGGGCAGGCAGGCCCCGCGAAGGGCAAGCGGCTCGTCCAGGCGCTCAGCCCGGTCATCGCCGGTCTCATCATCGACATGGTCGATGCCGGGACCCTCGGTCCGATCGGAATCCGGTTCGGCCTGCCCATCGGGGGCCTCGCGGGCTACTGGCTCGCCGGCCCAATGGGCTTCCGCGGCAAGCGACGGCTCTACGTCGCCCTCGCGGCGGGGCTGTACTGCTGGCTGCCGATCACCTCGTTCTTGCCCCTCGGCACGCTCCTGGGCGTGCTCGCGCGCTTCCGCTCCTATTCGCCATCCGGAGGCACGGCCCGGCGTTGAGGTACCTCCCACCCGGAGGGAGTCCTCGGAGCCGTGGTCGGTGTAGGCTCTGGAGCTATCGGGACGAGTCCTGGATTCCGAGCATGCACGCCGCACGCCGCCCCGCTTCACGTCGCGTTCTCACCCTCGGCGGCGTGGGCTTGCTCGGGCTCCTCGGAGTTCTCGCCTGCGCGGACGAGCCCGCGAGTGGTGCGCGGCTCGACCGGCCGGCCCGCCTGGCGCGCGACCTCGACCGTGCTCGAGCGAACGTCGAGTGGGCCCGGAACCTCGCGGGGGCCGGCGAGTTCCTCGATGTGGTCCGCGCAACCTGGAAGGAGTACGGCCGCAAGACACCCTACGCGCCGACACGGGACGGTTGGCTGCGCACGGGGCTCTTGGACGCGTACGTGCGTTGGAACACGCCGGGGGCGGGGCGGAGCCTGCCGTTCGCCGCCGACGTGGAGCGCGAAGACCATCCGGTGCGCACGATCGCGCGCTACGCCGCGGTGCTCGCCGCGCACGACATCGACCTGCTCGTGGTCCCCGTCCCGAGCCGTCTGCAGGTCCACCCCGAGCTGCTCGCCGATGTGCGCGTGCCGGACGACTTCCGCGGCTTCGATCCGGGGCACTTCGCCTTCGTGCTCGAGCTCGCCCTGGCGGGCGTCGAGGTCCTGGACCTCCTGCCCGCATTCGCCCGTGACCGCGCCGGGGACGAGGGCCTGTTCCTGCGCTTCGACCACCACTGGACGCCGTCCGGGGCCGAGCTCGCCGCGGAGCTCCTCGCCGAACGACTCCGCGAGTCGCCCTCGTTCGAGCGCGGTCGCCTGCGCGCCGGGGAGGACTTCGTCGTCCACCCCGGCAATCTGGTCTACCTCCCGGAGCTGCCGCCCGGGATGCTCGAGCAGCCGCGCGCGGAGACCCTGCGCGTCCGACGGGTCCTCGGGCCGGGCGCTCGCCCTCCATTCATCCGGGCCGAGCGATCGAGCCCGGTGCTCCTCATCGGTGACAGCCACGTCGATTTCCTCGCCACGGAAGGGCTCGACCTCGCGAGCCAACTCGGCGCGCGGATCGGGGCGGCGGTGGACACGATCGTGTTGCCGGCGGGAGCGACGGAAGGGGTCTGGCGCGCCGTCCGTCGGCGGGGGGACGGCCTGGCCGGAAAGCGCGTCGTCGTCTGGATCCTGTCCACGGGTCGGATTCCGTCCGGACCATGGGGTTTCCTCGATCCGTTTTCCGATTAGCCTCCGGCCCCAAAGGCCTCCCAACCTCCGGCCCACGAGCGCCCTCTATCGGTGAGGTCCCCGAGCTCCCCGCCGCCGAATGGTCTTCACCACTCAGGTCTTCCTCTTCTACTTCCTGCCGCTCGTGCTGGGGGTGTACTACCTCCTGCCTCGGAGCAGCAGGAATCTCTTTCTCGCGCTCGCGAGCTACGTCTTCTACGGGTGGTGGAGCCCGTGGTTCGTCTCGCTGATGCTCGTCTCGACCGTGCTCGATTGGTTCTGCGGCCTCGCCGTGACGGCGCCCGGCGCGAGCGATCGGAAGCGGAGAGCGGCCGTCGCCGTGTCGGTGATCGGCAACCTCTCCCTCCTGGGGTTCTTCAAGTACTTCATGTTCGCCCAGGAAAACCTGAACCGCCTCATCGAAGCGTTCGGGGGCGAGACGACGCGGATGATCACCGTCGTCCTGCCGATCGGCATCTCGTTCTACTCGTTCCAGTCGATGTCCTACTCCATCGACCTCTATTCCGGCAAAGCGCAGCGGGCGCGGACGTTCCGCGACTTCATGTGCTACGTGTCGATGTTCCAGCAGCTCGTGGCCGGGCCGATCGTGCGCTACAGGGAGATCGCCGCTCAGCTCGGCGAGCGCCCCCAGAAGGGCGAGCTCTTTCACCTCGGCGCGCTCAACTTCATGATCGGGTTCGCCAAGAAAGTGCTCCTGGCCAACACGATGGGGGAGATCGCCGACCTCGCCTTCGGGGCGGGCTCGATGCCGCCGCACGTAGCCTGGATCGGGGTCACGGCGTACGCCTTCCAGATCTACTTCGACTTTTCCGGCTATTCGGACATGGCGATCGGACTCGGGCAGATGTTCGGGTTCTCGTTGCCGATCAACTTCCGGTCGCCGTACCGCTCCGAGAGCTTCACGGAGTTCTGGCGCCGCTGGCACATCTCGCTGTCCACCTGGCTGCGCGACTACCTCTACATCCCGCTC
>Ga0114950_10000858_pt1 | contig 22019 bp, 23 predicted proteins | sample N075metaG_FD_83503 | JGI IMG/M metagenome (GOLD analysis project Ga0114950, IMG submission 83503) | Deep subsurface microbial communities from Kermadec Trench to uncover new lineages of life (NeLLi) - N075 metaG | ecosystem: Environmental > Aquatic > Marine > Ocean trench > Sediment | place... | reverse complement strand
TACTGGCTGATCTGGTAGCCTTTCGGAAGGTCAGCATAGAAGTAGTTCTTGCGAGCGAAGATCGAGTAGTCCTCGATGCTGCATCCGAGCGCCAGGGCCAGGCGGATCGCCAAGTCGACCGCCTGCCGATTCAGGACCGGGAGTGCTCCCGGGTAGCCCAGGCAAACTGGGCATATTAGGCTGTTCGGCTCCGCTCCGAATTGGTTTCGACAACGACAGAAGATCTTGGTCGCGGTCTTGAGCTGAACGTGAACCTCCAGCCCGATGACCGGCTCGTAGCTCATGGTCGGGTAGTCTAACCCAGCCGTCCTAAGCAACTCGACAAGCCGTAGACGATGTTTTCCGGCGCCCGACAACCTCCACAAGCCATCCTCGAGCTCGAGGCCGACCGTTGCGGAGCGGTTCACATCTGGGCCGGATCCCTGGGCCGCAACCGATATTGCTTCACAGGCAAGGGCGGCGACTCGACGCATCGCAAGACACTCCGCACTCTGGGCTTTCCCTCTCTTCGCGTGGCCTGGTTGAAGCAGGTGCACTCGACGGTTGCACTCCTGGCAGTCGAAGGAGCCTCCGGAGTCGGAGATGCCTTCTACACCCGCGAAGAGAACATGGCCCTCGCCATCCAAACGGCTGACTGCGTTCCGGTTCTGCTGAGCTCCGAATCGAGGATCGTCGCGATCCACGCCGGCTGGCGTGGCATTCGGTCGGGAATCATCGCGTCAACGATGGAAAAACTCGGCAAGGCAGAGTCACTGACCGCCGTTCTCGGCCCGGCGATCGGTCCGTGCTGCTACGAGGTCGACGAGGAGGTCGCCCGGCAGATCGAACGATCGGTGAGGCTCCGAGAGGTCGTCGAGAGACCGTCGCGGGGCAAACCCCACGTGGACCTTCAACTGGCGGTGCGGTGTCAGCTCGAGAGCCAGGGTGTCGCTGTGGCCGCGCGATCGAGCGCCTGCACTCGCTGCAACGACGATCGTCTGTGGAGCTACCGTCGCGACGGGCCGAGGGCGGGACGCAACGTCGCCTATATCTGGTCGCCGACTATCCCGAGCGTCGACTTCGATGCTGGCGAGTCGGATCGATACCGATAGATCGCAGAAAGCACAGGTCGTCGGTGTTGATCCGGAAGACGGGCTCGACGGAGCCTCGAGGCGAGCTCTTCAGGGCGAGCCGTGACGCGTCCGTTCCTTCCTCGCTTTCGCGCTTGCAGTCGACGGCCAGGTAGAGGAGGTAGCCTGCCTCTTGAATGCGGCGCAGCTTGTCGCTCGCTTCCGAACTGTTCGCAAGCGCCTCGACAAGGGAATTCCCCAGATCGTTCAAGAGGTCATTGATCGTCTCTTTCAGAACTCACCCACCCTACTGCAGCGCCCACTAGAGGCTAGAGAACGAGATTATTCCGAGCTATGCTCGGACTGTCAAATGGCAAGGACTCCCGATTCGACGCCAACGGAGCGAGCCGAAAGATGGCTCCGAGGTCTAGGGATGGAGCTGGTCCAAGTGGTCCCGCTAGTCGGGGACGTATCAGCGAGGCGTTACTTTCGAGTTCATCTCGAGGGCTCGGTCTGCGCGATTCTCGCTGTCTATCCGCGGGATCTTCGACCCTTATGCAGGCGCTTCTGCGAAACGACCCGTCTCCTGGAGGAGAGGGGTATTCGCGTGCCGGCTATTCGAGCGCACGACTGTTCTTCCGGATTGATGCTTGTCGAAGATCTTGGGTCGACGACGCTGTACGACAAGCGCACCCGGCCGTGGTCTGAGCTCGAGCAGTATCTGCGGATCGCTCGGCAGATGATCGACGAGATCCAGAAGCTACCGGCCGACGAGGTAGCCAGCTTGAATCCGCCTCTCGATGCTGACCTTCTGTGGCGCGAGCTACGCCAGACCTGGACCGCCTTCCTGCTGCCGCACAAGATCGGAGGCGAGGGAGCCGACCGTCTCGAGGAAGCGCTCCACCTTCTGTGCCAGCGCCTGGGCGAGCCCGATCCGGTGCCGGCGCATCGGGACTTCATGGCAAGGAACCTGGTACCTGTGGGCACCTATCCTGCTCTCGCCGTCATCGATCATCAGGATCTGCGACTCGGGCCCCCTGCCTACGACGTCGCCAGCCTCTGCAACGACAGCCTCTACCCGCCCGCCGCGCTCGCCGAGGAGCTGCTCCAAGGGCTCGACCCGGAGGCCTACCATCGCTGCGCTGCGCAACGCACGCTCAAGGCGGTCGGCACCTTCGTCACCTTCGCCAAGCGAGGATCCAGGCGTCATCTAGAACTGGTGCCGAAGAGTCTGCGCTCCTTTGTCGAACACTTCGCCAAGCTGCCGGAGGGAGAAGCGCTGGCGGCGGGCGTCGAGCGCCGCTGTCGCTCGGTTCTACGAGCCTTCTGATACGATTCAGCGTGCTGCCTAGAGAGAGTCCGCAAGGAGAACCATCATGAACGCATTGATCCCCCTCGCTATCCTGCCAAGCCTCGGACCGATGGAGCTTCTCCTGATCTTGGGGATCGTCGTCGTGATCTTCGGCGCCCGCAAGCTGCCGCTACTGGGCAAGGGACTGGGCGAAGGGATCAAGAACTTCAAGAGGGGCATCAAGTCCGCCGAGGAGCCCACTCTCGAAACCACTAAGGTTGAAGAAGAGAAGATCTCCTAAGAGGAGCGGCGTCTCCTAGTCCTGGCGCCGAGCGCACCCCATCTCACCGAATGCTTCCTAGAGCGGGCTCGACGCTGGTTCCTGGAGCCTCGGCTCAGGTCGCTGAAGTGGCCCTCTTCGATCGGGGGCTCTTGGGTCGCCGACTGGCGACGTCATCGGAGCAGATGCCCAGGGTCGCGACCTTGTTTCTCAGAGTGTTGCGGTGGACCCCGAGAGAGACCGCTGACCGCGTGAAGTTGCCCTTGTTCGATTTGAGACTGGCGAGAATGAACTGCTTCTCGAATTGCTTTCTAGCCTGTTCCAGTGTCAGTCCTCGATCTACCAACTCGCCCACCAACTCGGTCAGCCGGCCGTTCAGACTCTCGCCTCTCACTTCCGTCCCTCTCTCTTTTTACCGAATAACGCCTCACGATACCATAGGGATTCGAGAGCACAAGTACACCTCTCGAAGCACTTTTTGAACTACACAAGACGCCCGACCTAGAGCCATCGAGGGGCCACGAAAGGATCAGTTGGCAACCGCGATATCGCCGACGTAGATCGGATGCCGCGACTCCACGACCTTCCCGGAGGAGGTCACTTCCCGCACGGAGAGAAGGGCGATCTCGCCGAGAACCAGCGGTGGAGCGCCGGCCCGAGGCCGCCGATAGATCGTCAGAAGGTCGCCGGCGGCCAGCCCGTGGTCGAGCCCCTGATCGATGAAGACGACGTGGTCTTTGCCGATCACGACGAGGCCGTCCTTGGCATAGACGATCAACGGAGAGCCATCGAGGGACTCGAGGCTGGTCGGATAACTGGCCGGGCGCATCGGAGGCTTGCGCCGAGACGGAACCGGCTCCGCCTCGAAAGGCTTCAGCTTGGCGCCCACGGAGGTGAAGTTGCAGCTCTGCACGATCTCGGCGATGGCCGAGGTCTCTTGCACCGAGAGCACGCGAATCCGACCCGTGTAGCTGTAGAACTGGCCGATCTGCCTGCCAGTCGACGGGTGGCGAATCAACACACCAGGATCGACGGCAGAGAACAGGTCACCCGCCACGACACCGCTCGTTCTGCCTGAGCCCAAATAGACGATGTCGCCAACGCTCAGTCCGTACTTGATCGTATCGACAACCCCAAACTCAGCTTGTAGCTTGCCCCGCTTGTCGATGTCGAAGGTAGGGCCGAGGATCTCGTACTCAGAGCCGGAGACTCGAAAGGGAAAGCTCTCTTCAGATTCACCAATGTAGCCACTGCAGTAGATGTCATCGGCATGGCCCAACTGTACGATGGGGTAGGGAGACGATGGCGGCTGAACCGCAATCTCCACAGGAGGCTCCTCGCTCACCTCGGTGATCTGCTCGAGCTCTTCAGACGAGGTCACCTGGATACCCAGCAACAGAGGATCGCCCGGGTAGATCCAATGGGCGTCGAGAACGTACTGGTTCCTCTCCCAGATCTGCGGCCACAGGTAGGGATCGCCCAGGAAACGTGCCGACAGATCCCACAGAGTGTCTCCGACGACGACCATGTAGAGCTCGGCTCCTTCGGGAAAGGAAGAAGGTGGATCCCACGCCGTCCAATGGTCCCCTACCAGATGCAGGTCTTCGGGAGGACTCTGGCCGACGGCGGCGGGACCGAGAAGCAGCAGAAGGGCTAATAGGAATCCAGATGAGCGACTCATGCACGGCCTCCAAGTCGAGATTCTACATGCATTTATCCGCACAAGACTATTCGTCAGTGCCGTTTCTTGTCAAGCTCGCTTCGTGCTCGATCCGCGAGCGTCCGGAAGCAGGGAGGAAGAAAGGATCGATCTGAAGAGAGAGGGTAGCCGGATCAGTGGCGCAACCCGCAGGAACCTTGGACCCTCGAGACCCACCCTTGGACTCCTTACTCGCTCCCAGGGGCGGCAGTCTCGAGAGACGAGAGTCCACTATGCCTCACACCTTTTCCTCTCCTCCCTCCCTCCCTCCCTCGCCAGCTCGGAAAACCGGTTCCCACCTACAACGCACCACGACTCGTAGTCGCAAAGCGAACAAATCTCCCCTCTCTTCTTCCGGACTCCGGAGGGAGCGCCTACAGGGCTTCCAGGCGCTCGGCCGCCTGGGAGCTGACGTCGCTGCCGGGATAGCGGTTCTGGACGTCCAGGTAGCTCTTGCGCGCGCCGTCCAGGTCACCCAGGGACTCGAGGACCCGGCCGACCTTGAAGAGAGCGTCCGGGGCCTTGTTGCCATCGGGGTACCTTCGGACAGTCTCTCTGAAGGCCGCCAGCGCAGGCTGCAGGTCGCCCCTGGCCTCTCGGCTCTCGCCGATCCAGTACTGAGCGTTGTCGGCAAGCTCGGATTCGCCGTCGGACTCCAGGAAGCGTGTGAATCGTTCCTCGGCGTCGAAGTATCGACCCTGGTGATAGAGGGTGTAGCCGCGGTCGTAGACCGCCTGGGATGCTGCCGAAAGCTCGGCGGTCACTTGCAGATCGGGCGAACTGTCCACAGCCGCCGGCAACGTCTCCTCCAAGTCGGAAACCTCGATCGACGACGAGCGCGCAACTACACCGCGGTCTTCGCCGCCGATTCCCCCGGCAGGCTCGCGAGTGGGTCGACTGCCCTGAGCGGACCGCCCCTGCAGTTCGGCCTCGACCGCGTCGAGCCTGGTTCGGAGGCGACCTATTTCCAGCTCGTCAACCGTGGTCTGCTGCTGGAGAGCCAGCACCCGCGACTGGAGCTCTTCGATCTGCCGTGAGAGCTGCGGCGAGGATCCGGTCGGAAGAGTGCTACACCCCGTCGTCAGCAGGATCAGTAGCGGCAGGAGCCTCCACTTCGACATAGCTCCCGACGCCCTTGGGTATCTTCTTGATGTAGGCACTTTCCGGGTACTCCTGCTTCAGCCGATTGCAGTAGTCGGCCGCCTTGTTCCGGTTCTCGACATCTTCGGCAGTGTTGTAGATCCGACAGAGATCGAAGTACACGGTGTCCATCTCCGGGAAGTCCGGGTACTCCTCGATTATTCCTTCCAAGCGGCGGATGGCCGCTAGAGTGGTTCCGAAGCGCCTGTAGCGCTTGTAGAAACGCCCGACTATGAGCTCGTGTCGGGCGAGGTGATTGCGGACCGCGATGATCTCCTCAGCCGCCAAGTCGCTGTACTCGCTCGTCGGGTAGATCCGGCGAACATCTTCGAGGGCGTCCAGGGCGTCGACGGAAAGCGACATGTCGCGGTCGGGTCTCTCCATGCGCCGAGCCATCGACATTGCGACCCTATATTGTGCGTAGGCAGCATGCTCGCTGGTGGGAAAGCGATTCAGGAAGTCTCGATAGCGACCCTGCGCCTTCACATAGTTCGTGTATCCACCCTGCTCGAAGAGCGCGTCTGCCGTGAGCAGCAAGCCCTCTCGCCCCTCAACCGAGTTCGGACGGATCTCGAAGGCGTGAATCAGAAAGGGTCGAGCCTCCCGGTACTTCTCGGCCTCGAGAAGCAGCTTGCCTTCCCGCAGGGCCTCCTCGGACGACAGCTCGAGGACCGGATCCTTGCCGAAACCAGAGCACCCCGCGAATACCCACACGCACGCGCACAGGCGCGCGGCGACCAGAATCGTTGACGAGAATCTCATTGCCTGGCCTCGCTGCGTGAGTGCAGAAGCCGAATGGCTTCCGCCGGATCGGGCTGTCCGAAGACCTCCGAGCCAGAAACGCAGATATCCACGCCAGCCGCAGAGATGCTGCCTATGTTCAACGGCCCCACGCCACCGTCCATTTCGATCTCGACTGATTCCTCGCGCCCCGACTCACGAAGCAGCTCGCGAAGGCGGCCGGCCCGTACCAGAGACTGCGGTATGAAGGACTGGCCCGAGAACCCCGGATTCACCGACATCAATAGGACGAAGTCCACTAGATCAAGAGCGTCGGTCAGCACTTCGATCGGCGTCGCAGGATTCAACGCAACTCCCGCACGCACGCCATGACCGCGGATTCTGTCCAGCAACCGGTGAAGATGGCTCGCCGCCTCCCAGTGAACCGAGATCCAAGAGGCGCCCGCCTTCACATAGTCATCGAGCAGCGAAGCAGGGTTGTCGACCATCAGGTGCACGTCGAGAGGAAGCTCGGTGCGGCGAGCCAGCGCCTCGATGAGCGGCATGCCGAAGCTCAGATTGGGCACGAAATGACCGTCCATTACGTCGACGTGAATCAAGTCCGCACCGCCTCGGGTCGCCGCTTCCACAGCCGAATCCAGATCACCGATATCGGCCGAAAGGATGGAAGGAGCAATCTTCATCTTCATCCCTCAACCGAGCCCAAGTCGATCGCCGATGCCACCACGAGCGAGATCACGTCGCGGTGGACAAGGCGATGCCCCGCCAGCGGGAACTGGCGCAGCACGACCCCCGGCTCGATTCCCTCGTAGGGCTCGTACTTGACACTGCCTATCCGAAACCCCCGCGACTCGAAGAAACCACGTACTCGATCGTAGCTCCGGTACACGAGGTCGGGCATCACGAAGGCACTCGACGAGCTCTCGAGGCTCAGGAAGAGATCGACCGAAGCCATGTGATCCACGATCTCGCCAGGCAGCGGGCTCTGGCGGACGATTCGCTCGGCTTCACCGTTCTCGGCGTACACTCGCGCCAGCCAGCCAATCGACAGCCCGGCCGCCTTGAGATTGACCTGCGCTGTCTGCAGAGCCTGGCCGGCGAGGTCGGGCACTTCGACGATCTGCCTTCCTCGAGAGAGCACCGCCTCGACCACACCACCCTTCTTGATGTGGCTTCCGGCACTAGGAGTCTGGTCGAGGACTCCGCCGCTCGGCACATCCGGATCGTAGCGGTCTCCTCCCTCGCGCCAACGAAGGGTAATACCGTTGGCGCCGAGCAACGATTCGGCCTCTTCGACCGAAAGTCCTCGCAGATCCGGAACCGGGATCTCGCCACGGCGTACGAAGGTGCTGAACGAGAGGTACGAGGAGATCACGAACGCCGCAATCCAGACACCCGCGTATCCCACCAGCAGGAGCCGCCGTAGGAGCTTAGATAGCATTCCGTGCAAACCGTCTTGTTGGTTTTGGTGCCTACCGCGATCCCGCTAGTTCGCTAGTTGAGCCATCGATCCACAAGTCGGTTGATGACGCTCTTCGGGTAATTCGCGGTCGATGAGCCTTGCTTCTTGATGATTGATCTGAGCTCGCCCATGACCTCCTCTACGGAGCTCAAGGGATTCGCAAGCCAGTCGACTTTCTGGAACATGTTCACGAGATAGAGGGCAGAGGCCGCCTCTTCTCCTTCCTCCACCGACTGGATGCCATAGGAGGCCATGAAATCGCGATCGTCGCGCAAAAGCGGAAAGGGCAGCTGCATCTCGACCTGAAGAGCCTTGAGCACCGGCATCTTGGAAGCCGACATACAGAGGATCTTGACCCCGGTTTTCGCAAGAGTCGGGTGCTGCTCTGCAAGACTCGCGAGGTCTCCTCTCACTCGCGCAGAGTCAGGATCGACGAACAAGTAGAGCAACACCGGGGTGCGGGGCACCTCGTCGCGCAGCATCAGGAGCGCGTCCTCGGTGGAGCTCAGGTCGAAGTCTGGCGCCTCGTCGTGAAGCGAGATTGTGGCGGTCATGCGTTCATCCTTGGCAACGGGGCGAGCCCTATTCGATGTCCACCGCCTCAGTTTTCCGGTTGAATCTCTTCCGGCCCGGATTGGGATCCTCGGGACAGGACGGACGGAAGATTCTTGCTCAAATCAAAGTATAACGCCACCGCCATCAACACGACGATCATCACCAGACCGACCTGGGTAATGCGTTCTTTGAGGCGCAAAGAGAGATCCCGGCGCAGTGTGCTCTCGACCAGGAGGATGAGGATCTGACCACCATCGAGGATAGGAATCGGCAGCAGATTCAGGATGAACACGTTGATGCTGATGAACGCCATGATGAGAAAGAAGTCGCGAAATCCCTGCCTCGCCGCCGCCCCGGAAACCGCGGCGATCTCGATCGGTCCACCCAGCGACGCCCTGAGAGAGATGCGACGCTCGATGAGCTTCCTGATCAGCACCACGACCTGCACCGACAGCTCAGCATTCAGCTCCACACTCTCGAGGAAGGCTTCGGAAAGGGTGAATCGGCGCACGGTGGGCCCAACGCCGATCATTGGCAGCTCGTTGACCATCTTCGGGGTAACGTAGAGAGTCAACCGAGTCGAGCCGCGAAGAACATCCGTCTCCAGACTCCCACCGAGTCGACCCAGAACCACATCGCGGAGATCGGAGAAAGTCCGAATCGGCTCCCCGTCCATCGATAGGACAGCGTCTCCGACTTCGAAGCCCGCAGCCTCGGCGGCGCCGCCTTCGACCACCTCTCCGATCATTACCAGCGGATGGATACCTGCTTCACCGACCTGGTCGCGCGACGAGCGCTCCGGATTCAGAACTGTCGTTGCGCGAACGCCGTCGCGCTCGTACTCGAGGTGCAGCTCGCGATCGGGCGAGGTCAAGATCGCGAAGGCGAGATCCTGCCAGTCATCCATCGTGCTGCCGTCGACCGTCAGCACCCTGTCTGCCGGGCGCAGGCCGGCACGCTGGGCGGGCGAGCCTTCCGCGACGGCCCCCAGAACCGGTGGCAGATCGCTCGGATCGCCGAGTGAGTAGCCGCTAGCGAACACGATCGTCACCAAAACCACCGCCAAGACCACGTTCATTGCCGGGCCGGCGATCAAGATGAGCACTCGTCGCCAGCGTGCCTGACTCAAGTAGTCACGAGGATCCGACGAAGGCTCGGAGGGGTCCTGGCCGGCGAAGCTCACGTAGCCTCCGAGCGGGATCCAGCAGACCTGATACTCGGTATCTCCTCGCCGAAAGGCATAGAGCCGTCGACCAAAGCCGAGCGAGAACGTGAGCACGCGAACACCGAATGCCTTCGCCAAGACATAGTGGCCGGCTTCGTGCACAAACACGATGACCCCCAGAGCGAGGACAAAGGCCAACACGTTGCTTAGGATCTGCATAACGGGCGTGGAACCGCTCGTGATCTAGGTGCCGCGACCGGCGTCAGGGAAGAGGATCGACGAGCCCAAGCAAGGCATGAAACACGGGTGATGCGAGAATAATTGCGTCGAGTCGGTCGAGCACGCCACCGTGTCCGGGCAGGAGTGTACCGGAATCCTTGACGCCCACAGCTCGTTTGAGAAGCGACTCCAGAAGATCCCCTGTCTGTCCGGTGACGGTCACCACAGCGAACAGCATCAGAGTCCCCCACGACCCTGTCCCGGTCAGCCAAAGCAGGCCGACGAAACCCACTCCGGTGCCCGCGACCAGACCTGCCACAGATCCCTCCCAAGTCTTGTTCGGGCTGATGACCGGCGCCAACTTATGACGTCCGAGCTTCGATCCGACGAAGAAAGCTGCCGAGTCGTTGCAACAGATAGCGGCCACGAAGATCAACAGGAGAACCGGGTGCCGAAGGTGGATCTCGTACAGAGCCCAAGCGGGCAACACCAGATAGGGCGTCGCGAAGCACAGCCAACCCAGCGAGGCCACCGATCGCCCGGGATCAGAGGCTGTCAGCACCGAAGCAACGGCGAATGCCAAGGGGCACACAACAAGGATGCTCAAGCCGACCGACGGCTCGAAGACCAGCCACGAAACAGCCAGCAGACCGACCACTGCAATCAGAAGGACTCTGAGCGTAGCGGCCAACCGCCCCATACGAGCGATCTCGAAGGCCGCCATCGCCATCAAGCCGCTTACCAGAAACAGCAACCACCGGCTGTCGAGCAACAAGGCCGCAGCCACCGCCACAATCCCCGCGACAACACCCGTAAGAACCCGCTTCTTCATCGATGCCTAGCTCGCTTCTCTAGGCAAGCCGAGCGACGAGCACTCGGGATGGGGTGGGATCGGAGCGCCGGTACCCTAGGGAGAGAGTCGGGCTTGGGCTGAGTCTTCGTCAACAACGCTCCCGAACCGCCTCTCTCTACTCTGGTACTCGATGATCGCTTCGAAAAGGTGACGGCGACGAAAGTCGGGCCACAAGGTGGGCGTCACCACGATCTCCGAGTAGGCGATCTGCCAGAGAAGGAAGTTGCTGAGCCGCATCTCCCCGGAGGTCCGAATCACCAAATCCGGATCCGGCTGCCCCGAGGTGTACAGATAGTCACCGATCGTCTCTTCGTCGATCTCGACTCGCTCTCCGGTTGCCCAATCGGCAACGATTCGGCGGCAGGCATCCACGATCTCGCAACGTCCCGAGTAGTTCAGGCCCACGTTCAGAGTGAGACCGTCGCACTTCGCGGTCGCCTCCTGAGTCGCGCAGATCTCCCGCCGAACCGTGGCATCCAACTCCTCGACCCGCCCTAGTATCTGCAGGCGAATGTTGTTGGCTACGAACGCGTCTCTCTCGCGACGAAGGTACTCCTTGAGGAGATTCATGAGCGTCCAGATCTCGAATCGCGGTCGCTTCCAGTTTTCGACCGAAAAGGCATAGAGAGTCAGCACTTCGATCTCGAGGCGCGCCGCCGTCTCGATAATCTCGCGCACTGCCTTGACTCCGGCACGGTGGCCCTCGGCTCGCGATCGCCCACGCTTCTTGGCCCACCTGCCGTTGCCGTCCATGATGACGGCGATGTGTCTCGGTAACCGATCGAGGGCGATGCCCTCGATCAGACTGCTTTCGGTCGAGCCGGGCTCGGCTAGTTTCGAGATATCGATCATGTCGGGTCCGCGCCGGAAATTATCACACAAGCACCTGATCGTCGGCCGCTGTTCTACCAGTCTCGAGACCCGTCCTCCTCGTAGTAGACCCGCTGCAGAACGAGCCCGTGTGCCTTGGCGTTGGGGCCGGCCTCGCTTCGGGAGCCGCCGGCGAGCAGGCCTTCAAAATCGGCGAGAGACAAGCGTGAGGCGCCCAGCTGCAACAGAGTACCGACCAGAGCACGCACCATGCCACGGAGAAAGCCGTCGCCGATGATCAGGAAGGTCAAGCGCTCTTCTTCCTCAACGAATCGAGCCCGGAAGACGGTCCTAAACGGTTGCGTGTGAGAGCCGCCGGACTTCGCGAACGCCGAGAAGTCGTGGCGGCCCTCGACGGCCCGAGCACCTGCTGCGAGCAGGGCCTGGTCGAGGTCAGCTGAAACAGCCACCGTGAAAAGTGATTCCAGCGGTGAGACAACCGGGGCCCGGCTCAGCTGATATCGATAGCACTTCGCGGTGGCGTCGCGCCGAGCGTGGAATTCTGACGGCGCCTGCGCAGCTGCCAGCACTCGAACGTCCGATGGCAGGTGACGATTGGTCCCATGCACCAGCGCCGACGGAGTCCAGGATTTCGCCAAGGCAAGATGGACTACCTGACCCAGTGCATGAACTCCGGCATCGGTTCGACTCGCGCCGACCACCTGCACGTCATCGTCTACCAGCTTGCCGAGCGCCTCCTCGACCACCTGCTGCACAGCAACCGCGTTGAGCTGCCTCTGCCAGCCGGCGTAGGCCGCACCGCGATACGACAGGGTGAGGCGGTACAGCATCAGTCGCTGACCCGAAGAGCCGCCGCGGCCGGTCGCCGGCTTCGATGAGATACGAGTGCGAAGACCCAGAACGGGCCCCAGACGATCACGTAGACCCAGGGGAAGAGAGGCACACCGAGAAGCTGCGGAATGTAAGCCAGAGTGATGGTCCCGGACAGGACGAGCCAGGAGAAACGGCCGGTGAGCGCCGCGAAGGGCACCAGCCACAGCACATACCAGGGGTAGACGGTCGCCGACGTCAGGATGACGGCTCCGAGGACGGTGAGTGAGCCCGATCCCAGGTCCAACCGGCGTCGGATCGAAACGATCACGACTCCAACGAGGAGAGCGCCCAGGAGCACCTTGGCAAGGAGCCGGGGGTAGACCCACTCGTAGAGGCGCCCTCCATATTCGGCGCCGGACAGTTTCTCCGCCAGCCTGATGCTCGCCTTGATCAGATCGTCCGCTCGAGTCACTTCCAGGAGCCGCCACAGAGGTTCGTACAGAGGACCATTGAACTCCCACGAAACGCCGTAGGTCACGAGCCCGGCCGGCACGCCCCCGGTGTGCCAGAGAACGGGTAGGCCGACAATCCCCAAGACTCCGAGGGCGCTCGCCAGAAAGACAACCGGCCTACCGCTGAGCTTTGCCCACAGCGGAAGGAGCACGAGCGGAACCAACTTCGCCAACACCGAGAGCGAGACAGCGAAGGCCGCCACCAGCGTGCCGAGAGCCCTGGCCGACGGACTGCTCTCTCGCCAGGCGTCCGAGGCGTGATCCCGACCGGCGGACAGGGCCAGCGCGCCGGCGACCAGGGGCAGGACTCCGAGCGCGTCCACATGCCCCATGCCGGCCACTTCGATCGCAACGAGAGGATTCCAGAGGTAACCGATCGCGCGCCCACGCGGCACCTTCCAGAGATCTGCCAGTCGCAGCAGCAAGACGCATGTAGTCAGGTCAATAACGACGAGCAGGCTCTTCCAGGCTAGCACTGGGTCACGAAAGAGACTCGCTATACTGAAGAACAGTATGGCGAGGGGCGGATACACCGTCTCGACATCTCGATGCGCGACTTTCTCCCAGAGCTCGTCCCTCAGAGGAGCAACACGCGAGGAATCGGGGGCATGGAGGTAGGGATTGATGCCCTGACTCGCCACCCGGCCATCCCAGATATAGCGATAGACATCGTCGGAGAGGGTCGGCGGAAGTAGTAAGAGCGACAGCCGCAGAACGACGGCCACCGCCAGCAGAGCACCGACCGGCGGCACCGAGCTTCGAAGCGTCCAGGCCGAAAAGAGGAAGCAGGTGACGAATGCGAGCAGAAGAATAAGAGTCGCGAACGGGTGTCCAGCTAGATCGTAAACCCCGAGCAGAGCCGTAGAACAGATCAGGAGAGGGAGAACCCGGCTCCGGTTGTCCCACACCCATCGCAGCCAACCCAACGACACGATGATGCCTTTGCTCCCCGATCTTCTGCTCCCGCTCTACTACGGCACCCTCCTGCTCCTTGCCGCCTTCGGGTGCCATCGAGCGCTTCTGCTCGTGCTGTACCTTCGCTACTGGCGGCGACTCGAGACGCCACCCGATCCGCAGACGTTGCCCGTGGTGACGGTGCAACTACCACTCTACAATGAGATGTACGTTGCGACTCGGCTGCTCGACGCAGTGTGTGAGTTGGACTACCCCCGCGATCGTCTGGAGATTCAGGTTCTCGACGATTCCGACGACGAAACGTGCGAACTGCTGCAGCTGGCCGTCGAGAAGTGGCGCGCACGAGGTGTCGACGTTCGTCGCCTCCACCGAACGAAGCGAATCGGATTCAAGGCCGGCGCGCTCGCCGCGGGTCTCGAGAGCGCCCGTGGTGAGTTGATAGCCGTCTTCGATGCCGACTTCGTTCCCGCGACCACCTTTCTTCGAAAGACGGTTCCCTGGTTTCAGGACGAAGGCGTAGGCATGGTGCAGGCGCGCTGGGACCACCTCAACCGCGGATTCTCGCTGCTCACCAGGATTCAGGCGGTTCTCCTCGACGGACACTTTCGAATCGAGCACGCCGCCCGCTTCGCCAGCGGCCGATTCTTCAACTTCAACGGCACCGCCGGCGTCTGGCGCCGACGAGCAATCGAGACGGCCGGGGGATGGCAACACGACACGCTGACCGAGGACCTCGATCTCTCCTATCGTGCTCAGCTTCACGGTTGGCGTTTTCTCTACCTCGCCGAGCTCGGTGTTCCCGCTGAGCTGCCGGTCGATATCGCTGGTTTCAAGAGCCAGCAGTATCGGTGGGCCAAGGGCTCAGTGCAGACGGCCCGCAAGCTGCTCGGCAGGATTCTGCGCGCCCGGGTGCCGCGGAAAAAGAAGATCGAGGCCTTCTTCCACCTGACGACCAACTTCGCCTATCCACTGATGGTGCTGTTGTCGGTGTTGATCTTCCCGGCGGTGCTTGCTCGGCAGGGCAACAGCGAGTGGATGCTCCTGGTCATCGACCTCCCTCTCTTCCTGGCAGCCACCCTGTCTGTCGTCGCTTACTACTCTCTGAGCCAGCTGGTGTTCGATGACCGCGAGGAAAAGCTGCTGCGCATCCTGCCGGCAGTGCTGGCGCTGGGAATCGGCCTGTCGGTGAACAACAGCCGCGCCGTGCTTTCCGGCCTCATCCGCAACGGCGGCACTTTCGTCCGTACGCCGAAGTACCGGGTCGTCGGGCCCGACACGAGCTGGCGCAACAAGAAGTATCGAGCCGAAGTCGACGGTACTTTTGTTCTAGAGGGTCTCCTGTCTCTGTACCTCGTCGTCTGTCTCGGCCTCGCGATCTACCAAGCAATGTGGCTCGCCGTGCCGTTCCTCTACCTCTTCGTTCAGGGCTACGGCTACGTGTTTCTCCAGTCTGTGAGCGCATGGGCTCGCTCCCGGCGAGGTCGATACCAGGCCCTCCGCCCGCTTGGTCTCGGCGCCGCAGACGGCACCGCTCTTCCGTCCGAGGACTCGGATCGATGACAGCGACCGATCGAGCCGGAGTCGCCGCCCGGGGGTGAGTCGGACAGGCACCTGAGCTAGACTTCCAGGTAATGGTCTTGCCCCAGAAAGGGCGCCTGGCCGTGCAGATCCGGCCGGCCCGTGTCTCGGACGCCTCGCTTTTCCACGCCTGGAGGGCCGAGCCCAGCATCGGGCGCTTTCAACCGATTCGCGACGTTCCGCTTTCGCAAATCCGCAGCGATGTCGCTTCGCAGCGGATGGAAGGAATCCATGAAAGCCGAGGGGATCGCTTTCAGTGGATCATCGAGGCAGACGCCCACCCCGCCGGCTGGATCACCCTAGTCATTGGCAACTGGGAGCACGGCCTCTGCGAGATCGGTTTTGCTCTAAGCACCGAATACCAAGGGCAGGGACTCATGGTTCAGGCCCTCTCACTCCTTGAGCCGGAGCTCTTTCTCAGAACCAATATCGAGCGCATCGAGGCCCGCTGCGCGGTAGAGAACCACGCGTCACGAAAGGTACTCGAGAAGGTGGGCTTCCATCGCGAGGGGCTCCTGCGTGGCTACTTTGTCATTCACGGACAACGGGTAGACCACTACTTGTACGCACTGCTGAAGGACGACTACCTTTGACTCGTTACGGGCATGGTGAGAACCATGCCCTCCACTCGCTTGTTCTTGGTGCCGCGGACGGCACTGTCATCTGTCCGAGGACGGACAGCTGACGGCTCTGATCGGGCGATGAGAACCATGCCCTCCACTCGCTTGTTCTTGGTGCCGCGGACGGCACTGTCATCTGTCCGAGGACGGACAGCTGACGGCTCTAGCGAACCATTCCCGCTAGACCATCTCCAGGTTCGCGTATTTGGCGACCAGCCTGCGTTTGCCAGCTCGCTCGAAGAACACGGTGAGCTTCGCGCTGTCACCCTCGCCTTCGCTAGCGAGCACGATTCCGAGACCGAGTGTGGGATGACGAACCTTTCGGCCCGGCGGCAGCCCACCGTCCGATCGGGCGTCTCGAGCGCCCTCGCCTGCCGAAGATTGGCGCCCGAAGAACTTCGAAACGTTGCTTGAGCGGTTGCTCGAGAACAAGGTCGGACTCTGGATGACCGTTACCAGATCGGACGGGATCTCCTGCACGAACTGCGACGGCTGCTGATCCTGGTAGCGGCCCGCAACCCGACGTCGTCGGCAGTACGTCAGTATCAGCCGCTGCTTGGCGCGGGTCATCCCGACATATAGCAGACGCCGCTCCTCCTCCAGATCCTCTTCCTTGTCGCGCGAGTTGTAGTGCGGTAACAGTCCGTCCTCGAGACCGAGCACAAAGACGACCGGAAACTCGAGCCCCTTGGCGGCGTGCATCGTCAACACCGAAACGCCCCGCTCCACGTCCCAACCATCCAGATCGGTCACTAAAGCCACATGATCGAGAAAGGCGCTCAGGGAGGTGTCGGCTGTACGCTGTTGACTGGTGAATCCGTGGGCCGCGGAAAGAAGCTCGCGCACGTTCTCCAACCGGCCGACAGACTCCGCGTCCTCGCCCTTGAACAGGGCCAGGAAATCGGTCCTTTCGATGACGAGCTCCAGCACTTCGACGATCGGCCGACCCTCGGTCTCCGAGCGCAGCCCGGAGATCAGGTCGCGAAAGCCACGAAGCGCCACCGCCGCACGCGACGGCAAGCTGTCGAGCTGATCCAAGCGCAGGTAGTCCCATACACTGAGCTCCCGACGAGAGCATTCGTCTTCGACCAGAGTTCGCGTTCTCTTGCCGATACCGCGCGGCGGCTGGTTTAGCACCCGCTGCAGCGAAACCGGGTCCTGCGGCTGTTGCAGAAGCCGCAGATATGCGATGAGATCCTTGATCTCGGCCCGGGCGTAGAAGCGCGTACCGCCGACCAGTGTATAGGGCGTTTCGGTGCGAAGTAGCTCTTCCTCGACCGCTCGAGTCTGCCCATTCGTTCGCACGAGGATGCCCACATCCTGATACCGAAACTCACCGGCAGCGAACTGTCGGACCTGGCGAACCACCCACGCGGCTTCGTCTACCTCATCTCTGGCCTGGTAGAGCTCGATGGCTGCTCCAGGTCCTACGTCGGTCCACAGACGCTTGCCGCGCCGCCGCTCGTTGTGGGCCACCAGGGAGTCAGCAGCATCGAGGATGTTCTGCGTCGAACGGTAGTTGCGCTCGAGCTTCCTCAACGTTGCCGACGGGAACCAGCGCTCGAAATGAAGGATGTTGTCGAGATCGGCGCCCCGCCATCGATAGATCCCCTGATCCTCGTCGCCAACCGCAGTGAGATTCCCGTCGGAGCCCGCGAGCTCGAGCACCAGGGAGAGCTGCGCCCGATTGGTGTCTTGGAACTCATCGACGAGAAGGTAGTGGCATCGGCGCCTCATCCGAGAGCGAACCTCGGCATCGCTGCGCAGAAGCTCAACCGACTTGTTGATCAGATCGTCGAAGTCGACCCCGGAGGCGCGGCGCAGAAGCTGTTGATAGCGCGCGTAGATCCGTGACACCTTTTCCTCGAAGAAGCCTTCGGCCTCCGAGGCCAGCTCGTCAGAGCTCACCAGACGGCTCTTAGCGTCGCTGATCCTGGCCAGGATACTGCGCGGCGGGAAGGAAGCCTCGGGAAGACCCTCGTCACGGAGCGCCTGCTTGATCAGCGTGCGCTGATCCGAGTCGTCGAGGATCGCAAAGCCTCGCTTGAGGCCTACTCTCTCGCCATACATCCGCAGCAGGATCAGCGAGAAGCGATGAAAGGTTCCGACATAGCTCTCGACAGGAGATTGATCGAGCACGGTCTCTACTCGATGCAGCATCTCGGAAGCGGCCTTGTTCGTGAAGGTCACAGCCGAGATGCCGCGAGCTTCGATTCCGCGCTCTCGAATCAGCCAGGCTATGCGGCTGGTGATGACCCTGGTCTTGCCCGAGCCGGCTCCTGCAAGAACCAGCTGCGGTCCTTCGCCGTGCGTGGCGGCCTCCCGCTGTTCTGGATTGAGACTGGAGAGATACTCCATGGTGATAAGAGCCGCGCCGACCTCAGAGCTGCTGGCGAAGAACCTCCTCGATGCGAGCGAGCTCGGATCGATTGTTCACGCCCCAAGCCTCCCGAGGATCCTCCACTTCGACGCAGGCAACTCTCTCACCCTCCGCAGCTGCCGTGTTGAGAGCATCCGGAAGGTATATCTCGGCCTGCTTGTTCGCGGGTTCGATTCGACCCAGGAGAGCGAAGATGGAAGGCGCAGGAAGTACATAGAACCCTGCATTCACGGTCTTGATCGTCAACTCCTCAGCGCAGGCGTCGGCAGCCTCGACGCATCGCACGAGCTCCCCGGACTCGCCGCGGATCACCCGGCCCAGAGAGCCCGGCTCCTCGAGAGTCGCGACCACCATCGCGCCCCAGGAGTCTTCGGCAGCTGTCAGAAGACGCTGTGCCGTTGCCGACCGCAATGCCGGCACGTCTCCCGAGAGCACCAGGATCTGAGCTTCACCCTCGATCAGCGACTCGACCTGCAGCAGCGCGTGGCCGGTGCCCAGCTGCTCGGACTGCACCGCGAACTCGAGGTCGGCGCCTGCCATCCGCTCGCGGATCTCATCTGCCCCATGCCCGACGACTACGATGACACGGTCGCAATCAGAGCTCCGGGCAAGTTCCAGAACCCAGCCGAGCAGAGTCTTCCCCGCCGCCTCGTGCAGAACCTTCGGCTTCTCAGACGCCATACGCGTCCCCTTGCCAGCAGCCAGGATCACGGCGATCCGCGGCATTCCAAGACGGCTCATCCAGAACTCGCGAACGTAGCAGTGCCGGACCCCGTCGGCGGCCGCCCGGCTTTTGTGCTCGTCGACAAGGCCGGGAGCGTCGACAGCCTCAAGGGACAGCAGAGACCGTCAATCGACGGCAAAGATCTCGGCGAAGTCCGGGTTGCTGGAAAGACTCAGGAAGTCCGAGTCATGAGCAGCGTGAACACGGTTCGCCGGATTGAGCTCGATCGCCCGAAGAAGAAGCTTCGCGCCCTCTTCGTGGTTTTCTTGTAGCACTTGCAGGCTGGCCGCCAGATAAGCGTAGCGCTCGTCCCGCCCTTTGAGTCCACCTCGGTTGCAATACTCCATCGATGCTTCGAGATCACCGGCGTTCTTGAGGAAAACGGCGTTCAGATAACTGTCGCCCACCTTACTATCGGCCGTTCGGTTCGCGCACACGTCACGAAAACGTTTCGCTCTTTCGGCCACGGTCGTTCCGGGTTGCTGCTCAACGACGACTGCGAACACCTTGTCCGCTGCAGCCCACTTCTTCTTGTAGAGCAGGTCGAGTCCTCGTTCAAACGCCTTCATCGCTTCCCTCTGCGGATCCTTGGATTGCTTGGCTGTCGTCTTCTTCTTGGTCTTTGCCATAGTCCTGTTTCCTAAGCTGAGTTTCGGAGCTCTTGCAACACGAGCTTCGAGACCGACTTCAGTGTGTCGAAGACCCCCACGCCGTTCTTGGCCACGGCTTCGAAGGTCGGCTCTCTCTTGTAGTTCAAGGTGCGGTACATCCGCTCGAGACTGACCTGATTGGGCAGGTCGCGCTTGTTGAACTGCAGAGCGTAGGGTATCTCCTTGAGGTCCAGTCCGTGCTCCCGGAGATTACTTTCCAGGTTTCGGACCGATTCGACGTTCGCCTCCAGACGCTCCACCTGGCTATCGGCAACGAAAATAACGCCGTCCGCCCCGCGCAGAATAAGCTTCCGGCTCGCCTCGTAGAACACCTGTCCCGGCACGGTGTATAGATGCAGGCGGATGGTGAAACCACGGATCGAACCGAGCTCCAAGGGGAGGAAATCGAAAAACAGAGTGCGATCCGCCTCTGTCGCCAGGGAGATCATCTTGCCCTTCGCGTCGTCTGCGGTCTTCTGGTAGATGTAGTCGAGATTCGCCGTCTTTCCACCGAGCCCGGGACCGTAGTAGACGATCTTGCAGTTGATCTCGCGATTGCCGAAGTTGATAAAAGTCATGCGACAACACCGCCTCGCTACACTGCTCAATGACCGTCGTGGGCGCGGAAGGCCCTCAGTCGCTGAACAGTGCCTCGATGTCCTCGTCGGTGATCTGCGAGAAGGGGCTGGCGTTGGCTAGCCCACTCTTGCCACCGCTTCGAGGAGGTTCAGCAGGGCTCGGAGACGGTCCGGCAGCCGGAAGCGCGGGAGCCGACGTGTCCCCCGGCGACCGCGGAAGACTCACTACCGGTTCGCTCTGTTGATACAGCTGGGCTCGACTGGAGACCGCCGAGAAGACGTCCTTGATCCGCGGAGAGACCTGCTTGACCCGCAGGCGCACGAGCCCCAGCGATGATCGCCGGTCGAAGATCACCAACAAGATGTACCGCTGCGCGATCACGGAGATGTGCAGGTGGTCCTCATGGCCCTCGTGGAAAAGCACCGAGAACTCCCTCTCTCCGATGAGCTTCGCCAAGCCGTCGGTCGCCGCCACGTTGCCCGCCGCAAGCGAAGCCAGCGAAGTCGCATCGAACTGCTCCGTCTCGCCGGCACTCGACAGCTGCATGCCGTTGCGGTCGATTACGAAAACGGCTCGCGCGTTGGCGTCGCGCCAAAGGTCGTGCAGGACGGCCCGCAGGCGACCCAGCTCCTCACCGTAGACGACTAGAGTGCTCCCGGTCACTGTCGCGGCCTGCCTTCCTAGGCGGAGAGATCGAGAAACGGTCGGAGTTTCGTGGAGCGACTCGGATGACGCAGCTTCCTGAGGGCCTTCGACTCGATCTGGCGAATTCGCTCACGCGTGACGTTGAAGGAGCGACCCACCTCTTCCAGGGTGTGCTCCGACCCCTCACCAACGCCAAATCGCATGCGCAACACCAGCTCCTCTCGCGGTGACAGCGTGCTCAGAACGCTGCTGGTCTGCTCCCTCAAGTTCGTAGCGATGACCGCCTCCACTGGCGACGTCGCGCTCTTGTCCTGGATGAAGTCACCGAGGTGGGAATCTTCCTCTTCGCCGATCGGAGTCTCGAGCGAGATCGGCTCCTGGGCGATCTTCATGATCTTGCGCACCTTGGCGGCGGAAAGATCCATACGAAGCCCGATCTCCTTTGCCGTCGGCTCTCGGCCCAGTTCCTGCACCAGAGATCGACTCGTTCGGGTGAGCTTGTTGATCGTCTCGATCATGTGAACCGGAATCCGGATCGTGCGCGCTTGATCGGCGATCGCCCGGGTAATGGCTTGTCGAATCCACCAAGTGGCATAGGTAGAGAACTTGTAGCCACGCCGATACTCGAACTTCTCGACGGCCTTCATCAGACCGATGTTGCCTTCCTGGATCAAGTCGAGGAACTGTAGTCCGCGATTCGTGTACTTCTTGGCGATCGAGACCACTAGGCGAAGGTTGGCGACAATCAGCTGGTCGCGGGCGAATGCGCTCTTGCCCTCTCCCCTGCGGATCTTGGCGATCGTCCTATGGAGCTGACTCCGTGTCGTGCCGTACCGGGTTTCGAGCTCGCGTTGCTTCTTGCGGTACTTCGAAATCCGCCGCTTGTGCAACCCCTGAAGCTCCTTGTTCGTCTCTCTCTTGAGAGCCAGGTCCGCCCGCTTGACATCGCGCGCGATCTGCACGAACTCGCGATCGATCTCCTTCAGAACGTCCGCCAACCGATTGCGGCTCTGCAAGGTGAAATCGACCTTGCGAATCTCCTCGGAAATCCGAGCCGCCAGCCGGTCGATCTCTCGGTCAATCTCGAGAGACGCCTCTTCCTCCACGCCGAGCTTGCGCCGCGCTGCGTTCAGCTTCTCGACCTGGTCGTCGAACTCGCGCAGGCGCTCGAAGAGCCTGACGTTCTCCTCGATACGCTTCTTGACCGCTTCCTCTTGCGCCGGATCTTGCTGCTTGGCACTGGTGGCGAAAGAGACCCTGCCGTCGTGACCGAGCTCATTGAGGTGCAGAAGCTCGCGCAGCACCGCCGGGTTCTCGC
>Ga0114950_10000855_pt1 | contig 22028 bp, 25 predicted proteins | sample N075metaG_FD_83503 | JGI IMG/M metagenome (GOLD analysis project Ga0114950, IMG submission 83503) | Deep subsurface microbial communities from Kermadec Trench to uncover new lineages of life (NeLLi) - N075 metaG | ecosystem: Environmental > Aquatic > Marine > Ocean trench > Sediment | place... | reverse complement strand
GGCAGGGGGGGATGCATCGGCAAGCGTCGAGGAACTTCAGGACTGGCCGACGTTCGTGTCGGGTCTGGCGCTGGATGGCGCGGTCCGCCAGCTCGCGGAGAACTGCGCCGTCGAATCGAGTTCGCCGTTCGAGATGCAACTCCGGGTCGAGCAGCGTAACCAGCACCTGTTGCGTGACACGCTCAAGGAGCGGCTGAGCACGGCGGTGCAGGCGCGCCTGGGCAGCGGGCTGAAGATTCGGTTCGCGCTGACCGACACGGCGCTCGAAACCGTCGCCGCTCATGCGGCCAGCAATGCCGAGCAGCGGGTCAGGCAGGCGCGTGACGCGATCCGGGACGATCCCGGCGTTCAGCGGCTCGTGGAGGTATTCGGCGGCGAGGTGGTGCCGGAATCCATCCAGCCGGTGCATCCGCAGCCTGCCGAAGACTGAATCATCATTATCCGACCGGTTGCGAACCCTGCGGCCGGAACCGACAGAGGAATTGAGAAAGACATGAAACCCGATCTTGGCCAGCTCATGCAACAGGCACAGAAAATGCAGGAGCAGATGCAAAAGGCGCAGGAAGAACTTGCCGGCCTGGAAGTACAGGGGGTGGCTGGCGGTGGTCTCGTTAAGCTGACGATGACGGGCAAGCACGAAGTGCGCAGGATTGAAATCGATGACGTGCTGGTGGCCGAGGATCGCGACATGCTAGAGGACGTTCTGGCCGCCGCGTTCAACGATGCGCTGCGCAAGGTCGAGAAGACGGTGGCTGACAAGTACGCGGGTATGACCGCCGGTCTCGGTCTCCCCGCCGGCCTGAAGTTGCCCTTCTGATCGGCTATTCTGAGCGCATGGCGTTCACTCCCGGCACGAGAATCACCCGATGAGCTTTACGCCCCGATTGCAGCAGCTGCTGTCGGCCTTACGTTGTCTGCCCGGGGTCGGGCCCAGGTCAGCTCAGCGGATCGCATTCCATTTGCTCGACAAGGACCGCGATGGTGCGGCAACGCTGGTCGATTCGCTGCAGGGCGCAATTGACGGCATCGGCCTGTGTGAGCGTTGCCGGATGTTCGCCGAGGCGTCGCTCTGCCCGATGTGTGTGGACCCGAAGCGCGATGTGGCGGTGATCTGTGTTGTTGAGACGCCGGCCGATGTCGTCGCGATCGATGAGTCAGGCAGTTATCGTGGGCTGTATTTCGTACTGCTGGGCCGCCTGTCGCCACTCGACGGCATCGGCCCGGACCAACTCGGCGTCGCGCTGCTCGAGCGTCAGCTGGAACAGGGCGAGGTGCGCGAGCTGATTCTCGCCACCAGCGCGACGATCGAGGGCGAGGCGACGGCGGCGTATCTTGGTGGCATCGCGGCCCGCACAGGGGTCAAGGCGACGCGTATTGCGCATGGCGTGCCAATGGGTGGCGAGCTCGAGTATGTCGACAGCGGCACCCTGTCACTCGCGATTGCCGCGCGCACGGTGGTTACCGAGGGCTGAGGCCGTGCGGCCGGGGGTTACAGGTCCCGGACCAGTCGTCGGTAGGTCTCGAAGCGCCGGGCGCTGACCTGTCCCGATTCGACCGCCTGTTTGACGGCGCAATCCGGTTCGCGCAGGTGGCGACAATCGTTGAAGCGACATTGTCCCGCCAGCGCGCTGATTTCCGGAAATCCAAATTGTACGCTGCGCGCCTCATCTATCGCCGGGATGAAATCGCGCACCCCGGGCGTGTCGATCAGTCGCCCGCCGCCGGGCAGTCGATGCATCGCCGATGCGGTCGTTGTGTGTGTACCTTCGGCACTCGCCGCGGATAGTTCAGCGACGAGAATATCGGCGTTCGGCACGAGCCGGTTGATCAACGATGATTTGCCGACTCCCGATTGGCCGACGAGGATGGCAATCGTGTCGCTGAGCTCTGTGAGCAATATTTCGATACCGTCACCGTTCTGCGCCGATACGTGCAGACAGGTGTAGCCGAGTTGCCGGTAGTTGGCCAGTTCCTTTTGGCGTTCTCCGTTCGTTGCCGGTGTCGCGAGATCAAGTTTGTTATCCACCAGCATTGCGCGACACTGCATCAGGCTGGCGGTGGCGAGGTAACGGTCCATGAGGAACCAGTCGGTCGCAGGTTCCGGCGCGCAAACGACGACGATGCAGCCGATGTTCGCCGCGAGGACCTCGGAGTCGTGACGATCCGGCGGCTGACGCTCTAACGTGTTGCCCCGCGGTTTGACAGCCCGGACGATTGCCTTGCCGTCGTGCCGGTCGGGTTCCCACTCGACGTGGTCGCCGCACACCACGCGCAGGTGACGCCCCTTGACAAGGTACTTGAGTTCTTCACCGTTCGCGGCTTCGAGTATGCCGCGGCGGCCGAACGCGGCGACCACGAGCCCGCTCTCGGTCGGCTGCTGGCTCACGCAGCCGTCGCTCCGGTTACCATCGCCGCAGTGTCCATCGTTGAGTTATCCGCCGCCGTGTTGCGTTGGACGTTTGCTAGAATAGCTCGGTTGGCGGTGTGAATCAGGGTATATCTCATGAGCACGAAAGACGACCGGTTAATATGGATCGATCTGGAAATGACCGGCCTCGATACACAGCGGGATTCTATCATCGAGATCGCCACGATCGTGACTACATTCGATCTGGAGACCGTCGCCGAGGGCCCTGTCGTTGCCATCCACCAGACAGACACCGTGCTGGCGGGCATGGATGACTGGAATACCCGCCAGCACGCAGGTTCCGGTCTGACCGAGCGCGTCCGGGCCAGTCGCATCGATGCGGCGGCTGCCGCACGGCTGAGCCTCGAGTTTCTGAGCGATCACCTGCAGCCCGGCGCGTCGCCGATGTGTGGCAACAGCATCTGCCAGGACCGCCGCTTCATGGCCCGCGAGATGCCGGAGCTTGAGGCGTTCTTCCATTACCGGAACCTCGACGTCAGCACGCTCAAGATTCTCTCCGGCATGTGGGCGCCGAAGGTGCTCAAGGGGGTGGAGAAAAATTCAGAACATTTGGTGATGGCCGATATACGCGATTCCATCGCTGAGCTCGCCCACTACCGGGCGTATTTTCTGCACCTGGAAGCGCGGGCTTAGCCGCATCCCGGCTGTCGTTGCGGGGCCGGCGTCGAACAGGGTAAATTCCGGGTTTTCTAATATGCTAGAGTTCTGCGTGGCTGCATCGCGGTGTGCCGTAGAGCGACGTACGGTAGCCAAATCTGGTTTCAACGAGGGAAAGATCGTATGCGCTGCGAGTACGGCGAAGATTGCCGCCGAAGGCTGTCAGTAGGGCTGTTGCTCGTTATGGTGGCCTGCTCGACGTCATCACCCGTGGTCGCACAGGATGACGCCGGTCAGTCGGTCTGGGTCAGCGATGAATTCGAAATCACCATGCGGCGCGGCCAGGGCAATCGTCAGGCGATCATCCGGATGCTCGCGAGTGGCACGCGGCTCGAACTCCTTGAGAAAAATGACGAGGCGGGGTACAGCTTGGTGCGTACCGGTGGCGGGGCAGAGGGCTGGGTGCTCAATCGCTACCTTCTGCGCCAGCCGCCTGCGCGGGTCACGATGCCGGGTCTGCAGGCGAAACTGATTCAGATCGAGGCGCAGCGCACGCAGCTTGCGCGCGAGCTGCGCGAGTTGACGGCCGAGCGAGGCGCGCTGCAACGAAAATTGCAACAATCGGTCGCGAGCAGCGATGATGTGCACCAGGAGCTGGATCGGGTTCGTGAACTGTCGAACAACGTGATTCAGATCGACATCGACAACGTGCAGCTGCGTCAGTCGCTCGGTGAGACACAGGCCGAGCTGGAAAAGGCGCGGGACGAGAATCGCCGTCTGGCCAGTCGCTCGGACCGCGAATGGTTCGTCATCGGCGCGCTGGTCGTGATATTCGGCATTCTCGTCGGCTTGATCCTGCCGCGCATTCGCTGGCGGCGAAAATCCAGCTGGGGCGAGTTATAGCCCTGCCGGAGTCTCTGCCCGGGGCCAGCTCAGACCGACTCGCCCGCCAGGTACAGCCAGGTCTCGAGTACGGAGTCGGGGTTCAGTGACAGGCTGTCTATCTTCTGATCCAATAACCATTGCGCAAAGTCCGGATGGTCCGATGGGCCTTGTCCGCAGATACCGATGTATTTGCCCTGCTTCTTGCAGGCGTCGATGGCCATTTTCAGCAGCGCCTTTACGGCCGGATCGCGTTCGTCAAACAGGTCTGCGATCAGGGCGGAGTCCCGATCCAGGCCGAGAGTTAACTGGGTCATATCGTTCGAACCGATCGACATGCCGTCGAAGTACTCCAGATATTGCTCGGCGAGCAGGGCATTGGTTGGCAATTCGCACATCATGATCAGCTTCAAGCCATTCTGGCCACGCCCGAGCCCATGGCCGGCGAGCAGGTCGGTTACCGTCCGCGCTTCATCCAGGGTTCGCACAAATGGCACCATGATCTGGACGTTGGTCAGCCCCATTTCATCGCGGACGCGCTTCAGAGCGCGACACTCCATCTCGAAGCAGTCCTGAAAGCTCTCTGCGCGGTAGCGCGCCGCGCCGCGAAACCCCAGCATCGGGTTTTCTTCCTTGGGCTCATATTGCTGTCCGCCAATCAGATTGGCGTATTCATTCGATTTAAAGTCGGAGAGTCGCACGATGACCGGCAGCGGGGCGAAGGCGGCTGCAATGCAGGCGATGCCTTCGCTTAATTTGGCGACGAAGAACTCCACCGGGTTCGGATAGCCGGCCATTTGCTGGCGGATCACCTCTTTGAGATCGGCTCGCAAGCTGTCGAATTCGAGCAGGGCTTTCGGGTGAACTCCGATCATGCGATTGATGATGAACTCGAGACGGGCAAGGCCGACACCGTGACTCGGGATGTTCGCGAAATCAAAAGCGCGGTCGGGATTGGCCACATTCATCATGATCTTGACGGGCACTTCGGGCAGCTTGTCGATCTCAATCTGCTGCTGTTCGTAGTCGAGCCTGTCCTTGTAGATGAAACCTTCGTCACCTTCCGCACACGAGACGGTGACGATTTCGCCATCGGCCAGCGTGTCGGTTGCATCACCACAGCCGACCACTGCCGGCACACCCAGTTCGCGCGCGATAATCGCCGCGTGACACGTCCGACCGCCCCGATTGGTGACGATCGCCGCAGCACGTTTCATGACCGGTTCCCAGTCCGGGTCCGTCATGTCGGTGACCAGCACGTCACCGGGCTGCACGCGGGCCATCTCCCTGGCGTTGCGGATGATGCGGATTCTGCCGGCGCCGATCAGGTGGCCGATGCTGCGGCCGGTTGCCAGCACTTCTGAGCGGTTCTTGAGGATATAACGCTCGATTACATTGCCGGCGCGACTGCGCACAGTCTCCGGCCTGGCCTGCAGCAGATAGAGTTCGCCATCCTGACCGTCTTTGCCCCATTCGATGTCCATCGGGCGTCCGTAGTGATCCTCGATGATCAGTGCGTAACGCGCAAGCGTTTCGATGTCTTCGTCGCTGAGCGAGAACCGCATCGAATCCGCAGCGTCGACATCGACCGTCCTGACCGTGCGCTCGGCAGCCGGATCATCTTCATACACCATTTTGATCATCTTGCTGCCGATGTTTTTTCGCAGAATCGAGCGCCGATTCGCACGCAATGCCGGTTTGTAGACGTAAAACTCGTCCGGGTTGACTGAACCCTGGACGATGGTTTCGCCGAGGCCGAATGCGCTGGTGATGAGTACCATGTCTCTGAAGCCGGATTCCGTGTCCAGCGTAAACATGACGCCGCTGCTACCGAGGTCGCTGTGCACCATTTTCTGGATCCCGACCGACAGCGCAACCTGGTCGTGATCGAAGCCCTGATGGACGCGATAGGCGATGGCGCGGTCGTTATACAGCGATGCGAATACCTCGTGAATCGCGCGCTTCAGTGACTCGATGCCATGGATATTCAGGAAGGTTTCCTGCTGCCCGGCGAACGAAGCCTCCGGCAGGTCTTCGGCGGTTGCCGACGATCGGACTGCGACCGTGACGTCGGCGCCGTGTTTGGCCACCATCTGCTCCCAGGCCGTCTCGACTTCCGTGCGCAGCCGCTCGGGCAGCGGGGCGGCCATGATGCGTTCGCGTATCGAGCGCCCGGTGTTCGTGAGGGCCGCGATGTCGTCGACGTCCAGCCCGGCAAGACAGGCGGTGGTTTGCTCGGCAAGGCTCTGCGCGCCGTCGGGCCGGTACGCCATGAAGTCACGGTAGGCCTGGGCCGTCGTCGCGAAGCCGCCGGGGACACGAATTCCCAGGTCCGTCAGATTTCTGATCATTTCCCCGAGTGAGGCATTCTTGCCGCCGACGCGGTCGACATCATTCATCCCAAAGTGGTGAAATGGGGCTACATAGGCTTCCAAACCGATCTCCCTTTGTTTTGTGCCTGCAGACGTGCAGAATCTGTACCCTGAATTGTCAATTTACTGCCGGAATCAGCCGATGGCCCGACGAACCGTATTTTTTCTCTCTGACCGGACCGGAATTACTGCAGAAACATTGGGTCACAGCCTCTTGACCCAGTTTGATGAGTATGAATTTGATCAAATTACTTTGCCATTTATCGATTCAATTGACAAGGCAGAGGCTGCGATTCGGCACATCAATGCAGTCAGCATGGAGCAGGGTGTCCGCCCGATCATTTTCTCGACCCTGGTTCACGATGATCTGCGCGACCGGTTTCGCCATGCATCCGGACTGTTCCTCGACTTTTTCAGGTCATTCGTCGGCCCGCTGGAGCGGGAGTTGCAGGTCAAGTCGTCGCATACGGTCGGGCGGGCGCACGGTATCAAGGATTCGGAGAAGTACGATCAGCGTATCGACGCGACGAATTTCGCTTTGAACTATGATGACGGTGGTCGTACCGTGGGTTATGAGAAGGCCGATGTGATCCTGATCGGAGTGTCACGTTCCGGAAAGACACCGACGTGCCTGTATCTGGCGTTGACCTACGGCATCTATGCCGCGAACTACCCACTTGCCGAAGACGATATGGAAACCGGTGATCTGCCCGTATCCCTGCGACCGTATCGTGACAAGCTGTATGGTCTGACCATCTCGCCGGCACGCCTCGTGCAAATTCGCAAGGAGCGACGCGCCTCGGGCCGTTATGCGAGCGCCAGACAGGTCAACTTCGAGTTGCGTTCGGCCGAGGCATTATTCAGTAAATTCCAGATTCCTTGGGTCGATACTACATCGTTTTCCATCGAGGAAATATCCAGCACCATTCTAAGTCGCACCAACGTCGAGCGACGTGTGAATCCCTGATCGAGTCGATATCCGTAGCATAAATTCCGATCTTTTAAACGGATGCACTGCGAATTGCGCTAAAAAATCCTGTGCTATAGTCCGACGATGATCGCGGACAGTTACATCGTGCCAGAATGCGTGATTGGCCCCGGAAGTTTCGGCGGGCTGATGGCGCTCTACGAGAGTAACTTCATCAAGCTTGATATGCTGGTTGGCCGGTTTGGCGAATGTGGTGAACCCGGGGACTGCCGGTTGTCCGCCGCGCCGCGCGACCGCGATCTCTACTTGACGGTGATGGAGGCAACCCGCTATACGCGCACGTTCCGGATGACCTATCTGTTCGATGAACCGGATGCCGACAGCCGCGCGGTTGTCAGTGCAAGCGGCGTCATTGCCGATCCCGAGCTGCTCATACGCGTCTATCTCGATGCGCGCATGGCCGAGGTTGCTGGCTGGGCAGAACATCATCGGCACGGGGCGTTACGCGGGCTTGCCAATCGTTTTCGTCGCGAACTCGATCGTCGATGGTCGAACAACATGATGCTGAGCAAGTGGCTTGATTTCCTGCTCGATGCGCGGCACTCGTTCGGGCGTGGGGTGCCGGTTGCCGATCCGTTGGCCGCGCCGCATGCCGGAATGGTCGATGCCTGGCGGGTGACCGTCTGAACCGGACCTTTTCCGGCGACGCTCGTCGCCGCACTCGAAACATGACCTGGTGCATGGTTTGCTCGAGAACAGCCTGCTGTTTTGGGCTTCACGACCCGATTTGGGCGAAAACTGTAGATTGCTTCAACGTTTGCGGGGCGCCAGCAGGTTAATTTCGGCTCAATCTGTGGCGGCTGCGGGAGCAGATCGCCGGTCCAGCAACAACTGGGTTCGAAATGGCCGGAATTGCATCACAACTTTTGTCACCCAAGCCCGAGAGCAGCGACGAAGAGCGGCTGCTGAAGCTGTTCTGGAATCGGGCCGAGCTCAAGAGGGGGTTTGCCAAGCTCCGTCGCGAGGGCGAGACGCTCAAGGAGAAGCTGCAGCAGCAAGAAGGCGCAGTGCTGCGTGCGCAGCAGCAACTCGAGCAACTGGAAGGCATGCTGGCTGACCCGCTGCAGGCGGCCAATGCCTCGGTTTTCTACCAACTCCGTGGAGTATGGGCGAATTGTCGGCGCAAGCTGACCCGATTCGCCAAGGATCTGGCGGCTCATCAGTTGGGGCGTGAGCACAAAGTCGAGCAGGGCAAGTTCGAAAACGCGCTGCGTGCGGCGTTGCATGTCTGCGACGGCCATATCGAGAAAGCGGCGCGGCGGGAAGCTGCGATCCGGGAGGATGTACGGCAACTTCGTGAGCGCCATGAACGGCTGCGCGGTTTCTGGAATTACTTCAAGCGCCGCACGCTGTTGATCGAAGGCGAGTCACTGGAAGGTGCGTTGCAGACAGCCCGGGCACACACCGAGCGATATCGTGTCGCCAAAGCCGGGAAGCAGGGCACGGTGTGCCCCGATTTCGGTGGCCTTAGCGTGGAGGGTCGCCGCAGGATTAATCTTGCACTGATTGCAATTGCGCAGGAGCTGTTTCTGCACTTCGGCCAGAGAAATATCAACAAGCTTGCGCGCGAGGCGTCGGTGCGGCAGATTACCGATGCCAACTACGGTGATATCAATACCTGTCGTGATCTGAATGCCCACATCGAGAGATGTATTCGCAACTTGCCGGTCGGCGATGACTTGATCACGAAGGTGCGCCAGCGCACCCGGCATCTGGAACGGCAGGCCAGCTATCGACGTGGTGCCGATACGGTGCCGGTCGCCGGATCATTCGCGGAGATTCAGGTGGAGTTCGATGAGTCGGCGACCTCGCACGGAAATAAATCTATACCGATCAACGTGCTCGTCGAAGAGTATTGGGATATTTACAGTGTGCTGCTGAACTGAGCCTCCGGTCCGGCGCCGGCTCTCGCAGACCGCATTAGCTTTCTGTGTTCGCGGTACCCGGCAGCGCGGCGCTCTTTTTCTCACGGTTCAATAAAACGAGGTCGACGATGATTTGGGTCGCCTGATCGAGCAGGATGTCCGGCAGGTCTTCGCTGTCAATGTCATCGAAGGATTCGACCGGCTCAAGGCCTGCGGCAGCCCGACGGTCGTTCTCTCGCATCAGTCGTTCCGCTCGCCGCGCCTCACGCTTGGCAATGCGCTCGGCTTTATTTAACGAGATCGACCGCTGGGTGCGGGTGGACTCCACCGCGGCGATGTCGGAGATCAGGAACTCGATATCCGGATCAACTGCCATGCGGATATTCTGGAACTGGGTCAGGAATGCGATTTCACTGTCGAGCGGCTGCTCCGCCAGGAAGCCGGTGGCTTTGATCTGGTCCCACGGCAGGGCCCGTTCACGGCTGCTCTCGCCGACCTGTTCCGGATCGATCGCCGAGGGCAGGTCGATGTCCGGTAAGACCCCGCGGTGCTGTGTGCTGCCGCCCGTGACCCGGTAGTATTTGCCGATCGTCAGGGTCAGCTGGCCGAGGCCCGGGTCCGGAATTCGCCGGACATACTGGTCGAGGATGTACAGATTTTGCACCGTGCCCTTGCCGAAGGTTCGCTGGCCGATGATGATGCCGCGGCGGTAGTCCTGTATGGCAGCGGCAAAAATTTCCGACGCCGATGCGCTGTAGCGATCGACCAGCAGTACGAGCGGTCCGTCATACGCAACCTGAGGGACCGGGTCATCGAGCACTTCGATGCGGCCGTGCGTGTCCTTCAGTTGCACGATCGGGCCCTGGTCGATGAACAAGCCGGTCAGCGCGGTGGCCTCTGACAGGTGACCGCCACCGTTACCACGCAGGTCGATGACCAACCCGTCGATGCCTTCTTCCTCGAGTTCTTCAATGAGCCGACGTACATCGCGCGTCGTGCTGACGTAGTCCTCGTCGCCGTGGCTGCGCGCGTCGTAGTCCTGGTAAAAACTGGGTACCGAGATGACGCCGATGGCGCTTTTCTCGCTATCGCGTTCGATCTCAATCCGCTCAGCCTTGGCTGCCTGTTCCTCGAGCTTGATTTTGTCGCGGATCAGGTCGATGACATAGGTTTCCGCGCCGGGCAGTGCGTCCGCCGGGAGGATCTGCAGCCGCACCAGCGTGTCGCTGGGCCCGCGTATCAACTGCACGACATCGTCGAGTTCCCAGCCGACGACGTCGACCATTTCGCCATCCTCGCCCTGAGCGACCGCGGTAATCCGGTCGTTCGCCTCGAGCCGTCCGTCTATGGATGCCGGACCGCCAGGTATCACGTTCATTACCGCGACAAGTTCATCGTCGAGTTGCAGCGACGCGCCAATGCCCTGGTACGAAAGGCTCATTTGAATCCGGTATTCCTCGGATTGACGTGGGGAGAGGTAGCTGGAATGCGGATCGAGCGTGTGGGCGAACGCATTCAGAAACATCTCGAACACGTCGTCGCTGTCAAGATGGTTGATTCGTTTCAGCACCCGCGCATAGCGTTTCCTCAGCACCTCGGCCGTCTCATCCCACTCCTTGTCCGCCAGCATAAGGCTTAGCGCATCGTTGGTGACGCGCTGGCGCCACAGCGTCTGCATCTCTTCGGGCGTCGAGATCCAGGGTTCGTCCTTGCGGTCGAAGAGGTATTCCTCGCTGCTGTTAAAATCGATTTCAGTATCCAGCCGGGTGGTTGCGAAATCCAGGTTTTGCTGTGCCCGCAGACGATACAGGCGGAAAATGTCATAGATCGGGTCGAAATTGCCCGTGCGCATGACGTCATCCAGGGTGTATCGATAGCGCTCGAAATAGGTGATATCCGATTGGCGGAAATAGTGCTTGTTGGAGTCAAGTGTCGCGATGAAATTATCGAGTACCAGCGCCGACAGATCATCATCTACCGTGATGCGTGAGTAGTGCGCGCGTTCGACAAACCGGGTCACCATGCGGGCCACCTGGCGATGGCGCTGCGTCGATTCGAGAACGACAGGGACGGCATCGGCTGCGGGCGGTTTGGCTACCGGGCCGATGCCCGGCAGGGACATCAGCAGGGCCGGCAACAGGATTTGAACACGGCGAATTTTTTTCAGCATACCGGGGGCGATCCAAATGGACTTATGTACCTATATTTCTTACGCTTTACAGCACAGAGCGTAGCATGCCAGCCCTTCAAGGCTAGCCGTCGCAAGCATATCAAGCAAGGCTCTGGTGCGCAGATCGGTCCTGCCGATACGGAGTTTTGCATGCAACCGTTCACCATGATTCTCGGCGTCATCCTGGGCAGCCTGTTTTCGATCGCATTCAGCCTCGGCGTCGTACTGTTCGTATTCTGGTTTTTGCAGGATGAGCACCCCAGATTTGACGCCGAGATGCCTGAGTTGTTCCGCAATACGTTGATTTTTATCGGTCTGGCCGGGATGGCGGCAGTCAGTTTTCTCGGCACGATTCGGCGCCGAAACTGGCGCTATTTGAGCCTGGCGTTGCTGTGGATCGGTCTGCTGTCAGCCGGCTGGGGGTACTGGCCGGAATGATGCTCCGTCTGGCCTGAATCTTCATTAGCACTTGATGAAAGAGTTATAAACTACTGAAAAATCATATAAAGAAAATTCTACTCACCCTCTATCGGTGCGCCGATTCGGCACCTCGTTCGGTGGGCCCATTACGTTGCCGGTGGCTTGAGGTGCTGGCGGATGCGTCGCACGCCGGCCCAGGTCGCGACCCATAGCGCCGGTGAGCCGAGCAGCGCCCAAGCGAGCCAGCGGCCACGGGCGGCATCGGCGTAAATCGAACCGATGAAGCCGAGCATACCGCTCGATCCCTCGAAGTCGCCGACAACGATACCGCCGACGAAGTAAACGGTCATTGGCAGCAGAACGAAACTGACCAGCAGCAACAGGATGATTGCGCGGGCGCGCGAACTCGGCGGCGAACGATTTGACATAATCATAGGTTCCGGAGGCAGCAGGCAACACGCGGTGGATTCTCGCATGCCCGCGCCGCGCGGAGAACCGGGGTCCCGCCACCGGATCCGGGGCTGCGTTTACAGGGGTGGGGGTCGTTATTCGCCGTGCGTGTGGTTTTTGCGACGCTGCCGGAACCGATACCGAAGTGTCGCCAGGGCGATGCCGGCAGGCAGGCAGATCAGGCTGACGAGGATCGACCACGGCAGGATCCGGCTCCAGTCAGGCGAGTAGAATGCAGAACCCAGCGCGACGAGTCCGCCCAGTATATAGAGGTAGGGCAGCGCTTCGCGTAAGACGTGCGGCAGCCACAACCGCTTCAGCAGTAGCTTGCGGAGTGGCCGGGTGATGCCGGTGCTGGTGGGACACGCTGGCGTGTGAAGTGCTTTTCCGTCGTGCATGGGATCGAGACTTTGGCGAAAAAAAATTGCCGTGTCTGTGCGCTCACTCACACGCTGATGGACGCCGCTCCGCCCCCGGTTCGCATGGTCTGCAGCCTAAGAAGTGTTATGTCCGGTCGGCTCGTTCTGCATGGCCGTGAAGCGGAACTGCACGTGTCCGACCCGGATGATGTCGCCATTGTTCAGAGGCTCGCAACGCACGCGCAGGTCATTGACAAAGACACCGTTTTTGCTGCCCAGATCTTCGATTTTGACCCCTTCGTTGCCGCATTCGAGCCGGGCATGCTGCCGACTGATCGAAGCGTGGCGGAGCTGGATGTCGCTGTTGGCGCCACGACCGATGGTGACCGGTTGTCCGGCGATGACAAAATCCGCGCTGCCGCAATCGCTGGTGTCGAGCAGAGTCAGTCGCCCGGTCAGATGGCTGGTCTGCTGAGCAATTCTCGCCTGCAGCTTTGCGCGTTGCTCGTCCAGTCGGTGAATCGAGGCCGGCATCGCGGGCGCCTGCGGCAGTTTGCGGTGGCGCGCTGACACCCGGGCGAGTCGCGAACGAATCTCCGCTTCGATGCGTTCGATGACGCGGCGCTGCTTTTGCAATGCGTTGACGATCTGGGCGCGCTCGAGTTCCATCGTGCTGACCTTCCCGCACAGGCGGTCGATGTACGCATTCTTTTCCTCCAGTTCCGCCTGCAGTCGATTGTGCTCGGTGTGCATCCTGGTCAATTTACGATGCGCGGCACGGAGTATGGCGTTCACCCGTTTCGCGGTTGCCGATTGAGCGGGCGCGGCCGGAGCGTCGTTGCCGGGGCCGGTTTGCAGACCGGCGCGCGCGAGGTCTGCGCGCATCCGCTTGCGCTCGGCGGCGAGCGCTGCCCAGCGCAACTTGCGCCCGTCGATATAGGTCTCCAGGTCTACGACCCGCACGCGCAGGGCGGCGATCGTCGCATCGCGCCGAGCCAGTGCCTCGGCAGGTCCCGCGTTCGGATCGTTGTCGAACAGATCAGCAAGATTGCTAATATCGTTATCGTTATTGTTTTCCATTAGCCCATGCATTATGGGCCAGTTGGTTGGCAAGTTTTTGACCGTTTACGCGATTTTGTTAAGTCGACCCGCTTTATTCGTTCCCCTGCCGTTCCGGGGCAACTGTTGCGAGTGATTCGAGCTTGGTCTGCCCGCTGATGGCGAGTGCCGCCGTGCGCAACTGCGACAGGCCGACGGGATTCCCGGTGACGCGCAACCGGCGCAGCAGCGTGAAGAGGTCGGCTTCGCCGTTGCTGGCCTGGATGAGTTCATCGTCGAGCGCACGAAAGATCGTGACGGCGCGGGCCTTGATGGCGCCGCCGGCATGGGCACCAACCAGTTCCGACGCGGGGAGGCCGCGACGATCGAACTCTGCTATTGCCGCCTCAAAACGTGCCTTCGAGATCGTGCCGCTGTCGCGCAGAAGTCTCAGCGTGACATATTCGGCAATGCCTTCGTCTATCCAATCGTGCTCCTGCATGGCGGCGATCGGCATCATCATATGTACGACTTCGTGCAGCAGCGTACTCGTCCCGTTCTCACTCAGTACGGGTCGGTCGGCATGCACGAACACCGAATTGGATGCGGAAAGTCCGCCGCGCCACATCGGGTCGCCCGCCACCACCACGCTGAGCCGCTCGGGAACGACATCGAGCTCGCGAGTCAGGTGCGGCAGCGTCCAGCGCAGCAGCGCGAGCATTGCGATGCGCTGCACACCGATGCCGACCGGGGCCGTAATCGAGACATGGATGCCGCTGATCAGGTCACGCCGCCGGCCGAGATGGCCGGCGATCAGCCAGCCGGTCGGTCGGTCGAAACTGCGCGCGGGATTGTCGACCGTATAGTCGCCGAATGCACCGTTGGGGTAGGGTGTGGTTACCGACCAGCCCGAGGGAACTGCCAGCCGCAGCGTCGACCGCGAGCGTGCACCCGCGCGCTGGCGCGTCCACGCCGCCGGGAAAACGCGATCGGCGCGAAACACGGCCCATGACTCCGCGACGAGGGCATCGTGGCCCGTGCTCGTGCGCTGGTGATCGATGAGGACGGAATATTCGATGCGCCCGCCGTCCGCGGGCGGCAGCCAGGTGACGGTGTCACCCTCGCGCGTGACGACGCCGTCGCCGCGGAACTCGCTGTAGCGTGGCGTGGGCGCCTGCAGGCGAACTTCGCGCAACAGCCTGTCGGTCTGGCGTAACTCGATCGAAGCTGCGGCATGTGATTGACCCGCCACGAGTTGCAGTTCGAACCTCAGATCGTACTGGCGTTCGTCGCTGGCGGCGCTGCACAGCCCGGTTGTGATCAGCAGCCAGAACCCGGCGGCTGCGGGCCCGCGTCGGACGGCGGCGGTCATGCGTGGCGTCGGGCGCTCAAAGCGGGCCGGAGTCCACGATGAATTTACGTAACTCTCGTGCGAGGCCTTTGCAGGCAGCGGCCTGGGTGCGGGCGATCAGCGGGATCGGAATAATGATGGCCGGAATGACCGAAGTGCCTTTCACGGTGGCGCGGATTTCACCGGCCGATTTGCCGTCGCGGATATCCCAGATCGAGGCCTCATAGATCGAATCGTTTTGCCACCAGGCCAGGCCGAAACACCCGCCGCCGCCCGGCGCAATGGCGCACGACAGGCTGCCGCCACTCCCGGATCTCTCCGTGTCGCCGGTTACCCAGACGATGTAGCGCACACCGCTTTCGGCCATGCGCTCCGTGACGCCGGGCTTCTCCAGCAGGTCCGGCAAGCCTTCCGGGCCCTGCGGCGCGGTGCGCGGTTCGAACCACGGGAACAACGCGTCCATGAATTCATCGTCCGGGTAGACGTCGAGCGGATTCTTGCCCCTCTGCACGGTTTTGCTGACGCAGTCGACAAATTCATCTTCCGTCTCGTTGCCGCTGTGGTAACTGGTCTCGAGGATGACGATGCGTTCACCGATGGCGATGCCGGTGGCCGCATTCTTGTTTTCCTCGATCCGGGTTGTCATGCACCCGGTCAGCCCGAGACAGAGCCCGAGCAGGCCCGTGAGCCAGCACTGCCGGATATCGAACGCCCGGCGGGCGAGGCGGCTCACAAGGCTTCCCCTGCCGGCTCATCGGAGGGCTCATCGGAGGGCTCATCGGGGGGCTCACCCGGCGTGGCTGCGTCGTGGCTCGGCGCGGGATCCGGTCCAGGGGCAGTTCCGCCGCCCGGTTCGCCGGGAACGGTATGCTCCGCCCCCGCATCGACCGGCGGCAACAGCTCGATATCGGGTGCAGTGCTGCTGTCCGGCTCGGCCGCGGTGTCCGGAAACAGGATGGTTCTGACCGTCGGCGCGTCGGTGAAACCGGTGACCATACTTGCTATTGCATCGCGCATCGCCTGGATGACTGCCGCCTCCATGGGTTTGTTGCCGCCGAAAGTTCGGGAGTCGCTTTGTCCATACGCGCTGAGCGGCCAAGTGGTCTGCAGGGTGCCGTCGGGAGCATACACCCGCAGATTATACCGAATCCAGACGCCGTATTGGTCCGATCGGGACTGGCGCGGCAGCGAAAACTCGAACGCTTCGAGCTCCGGTTCGATGATGACGTCGAGTTCGTCGAACGGCACCCCGGTGCCGCCATGGCTCGTCACGGGGGTGACGCGGGTGAACATCGCAGTCAATGCGGTGTCGAACATCCGAATATTCGCTGCGCCCATCGAGAATGACCAACTGGCGTCGTTCGGCAGGTCCTCGTCATAGGTGTAGTTGCGCAGCGCATCGGTGTAGAACACGCCCACGTTTAACGGCACCTGCTCGATCAGCGGGTCGGGAAACCCTGTCTCGACGACTACCTCGTGGGCGCACCCGGTGAGCACGATACAGGCCGCCAGCCAGACCGGCATCGCCGGCACGTATCGCCCTGCGGTTCGCAGCGTATCAATCACGCGTGGTCCGGTGTTCCATCGATGCGAGTGTACGCACATCCACGCCGGATGGCCGCTGATATACCCTGAGGCCGAATTCGGGCACGATCGCCAGCAGGTGATCGAAAATATCTGACTGGATGCTTTCGTACTGTATCCACTCCGTACTGTTGGTGAAAATGTAAATTTCGATCGGCAAGCCGTCGGGGGTTGGCGTCAACTGGCGGATGAGAAATGTCAGCGTCTCGCTGATATCCCGTCGGCTGCGCAGGTAATTCCGGATGTAGGCGCGAAAGGTGCCGACATTCGTCAGACGCCGCATGTTGACCATCGCAGTATCATTCGCATCGTTCAGACCGCTGTTATCGGTCGAGAGTTCCTGTTGCTTGGACTCGATATAGTCTTTCAGCAGCGCGAAGCGCCTGAATCGGTCAGCTTCCTCATCGGTCAGAAAGCGGATGCTGCTCATGTCCAGCAGCAGTGATCGCTTGATGCGCCGGCCACCGGACTCGGACATGCCGCGCCAGTTGCGGAACGACTCCGATATCAGGCTGTGCGTCGGGATCGTCGTAACCGTTTTGTCCCAATTTTGTACCTTGACGGTGTGCAGCGCGACATCGATGACGTCGCCGTCGGCATCGTAGCGGGGCATCTCGATCCAGTCGCCAACCCGGACCATGTCATTACTCACGAGTTGGATGCTGGCCACCAGCGACAGGATCGTGTCGCGGAACACGAGCATCAGCACGGCCGTCAGCGCGCCGAAGCCGCTGAGCAGAAATACCGGCGATTGGTCGAGGAGTGCCGAAATGACCAGGATCGCACCGATGCAGTAGAGGATGATCTTTCCGACCTGGAGATAGCCCTTGATCGGCCGGTCGCGGGCAACCGGGTACTGCTCGTAGATATCGTTCACCGCAGTCAGCACCGCGCCCAGACCCATGACGATCGTTAATGTGATGTACGCGAGTGCGACGTTTTCGATCAGCTGCAGCACTCCGTCTGGCAGCCCCGCCACCCAGTCGGCACCGGCATAAATGACCAGACCGGGCACGCCGTGGGCGAAGCGGGTGAAGACCCGTTGCCGGATGAACGCATCATCCCAGGTGCCACGCGTGCGGCTCGCCATGATATGGATCAGGCGAACCAGCTGGCCTTTCGCGATCAGGTCTGCGACCAGTGCGACGCAGGCGAGCAGACCCAGACCGATCGCGGGCTCGATGATCGGGTACTCATGCAGGCCGTTCAATGCGGTCTCCAGCAAGCGGTTTAATTTTTCCATTGGCGCATGTTGTGTTACGGCGGGTGAATAAAATTTGTTGCTTGTCGTGTATGGAGCGCCAGATACATTACTCGAACGGGTCGCGCTTCTCGTTAATGCCGAGCGGGTCCGCGTGAATGATGATCTCACAGCCCGGGTAGTGGCTCATGACGTTCTCTTCGACAGCATCCATGATCTCATGGGACCGCAGCAGCGTGATGTCGGCTGCCATCTCCAGGTGGAACTGCACGATGTAATGATCGCCGCCGAAACGCGTCTTCATGTCATGCACACCGCTGACGTCCGGGTGGGTCAATGCAATCTGTTGAATGCGCGTGCGGTCGTCCTTGGGAATCTCACGATCGAGCAATATGTCCAGGGCGCGGCTGCCGATTCCGATTACGCTGCGCAGGATGAACAGCGAGATCGCGAGCCCGACCAAGGGGTCCACGATCGCCCACCCGGTCCAGGCGGTCAACGCGATGGCTACTGCGACGCCGATATTCACGAGGATATCGGACTGGTAGTGCAGTGCGTCGGCGGCAATTGCCACGGAGCCGGTGGTGCGGCCAACGAAGCGCTGCAGCATGACCAGGCCGATGGTCACGGCCGTCGCAATGACCATTACCGTCAGGCCGATTTCCGGTGCTTCGATGGCTTGCGGGGACAAGAAGCGCCGGATTGCCTCGCCGCAAACATAAATTCCCGAACTCATGATGATGATGGCCTGTATCAGCGCCGCCAGGCCTTCAGACTTGCCGTGGCCAAACCGGTGTTCGGTGTCGGCCGGCGACAGCGAGTAGCGCACCGCCAGGAACGTGACGCCTGAGGCGAACACATCGAGCACCGAATCCACCAGCGAACTGAGCAGCGAGACCGACGAGGTTGCCTGCCAGCCCCAGGTCTTCAGTGCGACCAGGCTCAGCGCAACGGTGACCGAAGCATAGCTCGCGAAGCGGATGAGTTGCGTCCGCCGCTGCGGCTTGTCGTCCATACGTTGTGTCTGGGTCATGCGGTCATGTCTTGAAGGCTCGTGCATCACCTTAGCAAACAAAGTTGCGGGTCGGTCGAACTAAAGTCGTTCCGCATGTGCCGATAAGTCAACTAACCGGGCGGCCCGTTGCTGCGCCGGTCGACAGGGTGCCCCAAGGCGGGCGCGGGTAGCCGGTAGCGGCGGTCATTTTTGAGGCGGATTGCTTATGAACTTTGTGGAACCCACGCGGCAAGAGGTGTTCGGCATGCTATTTGGCGACAGGGTCGAGGTGACCCCGGCCGAAGAGCCGGATCTGAGTAACGGTTATGTCGCAACTACGTAAACCCGGAAGGTAGAGACCATTGCTGCCTGCATCTGTGATCGTGCTGCGACGGCCTATTTCGGCGCGGCGGTGCGCAACAGGTCAATAGTGCGGCGGCACGTCGTCCGTCGGCCGGCTCTCCGGATCTGACGGCGCCAGCGATGCCAGGCGTTCTGCCAGGTGCCGGACCTTGACCTCGAGTTGCACAATTTGCTGCTGTTGCTGATAAACCTCGTCACTCAATTCAAGAATTGAGTGATCCTGCTGGGCAAGCCGGGTCTCTAATTCGTTGATGCGCGCGTCTTTATCCATGCCTCGCTGTGCCACAGGTTCTCCTGGCGAATGCTTCGACCCGGTCGCGCGCCCCGCTGGCGCCCCTGACGAAGATACCATGCCCTGCTGCGTGTCCGGGGCCGGCACTGCCGGTAGTCCCGGCCCGGGAATTCCGTTATGGTTGGCCGCCCGCGGGCTGCGCCGGCCGAATCGACCGTACGCGCATCGCTGATTCGAGCGGTGACCGGAACAGTCGCAGCCCGTGGCAACCCTTCAAGTCACCTCCAGGAAGACTTTAGATGGCTGAACAGCAATGGGACGCGCCGCCGGAAATGCAGATCGACGTATCGAGAAATTACTCGGTTTCGATCGAGACGGAGCGGGGCACCATCGAACTCGAATTGTATCCGCAGCACGCGCCGCAGACGGTCAATAACTTTGTGTTTCTCGTCGGACAGGGCTTTTATGACGGGGTGGCGTTCCATCGTGTCATAGCGGATTTCATGGTTCAGGGCGGCGACCCGACGGGTTCGGGCTCCGGCGGGCCCGGCTATCGATTTGCCGACGAGTGCGACGGCAATCCACTGAGCCACGAGCGCTGTGTGATTTCGATGGCCAATGCAGGCCCGAACACGAACGGCAGCCAGTTTTTTATTACCCATCTGCCAACCCCGCACCTCGACGGCAAGCACACGGTTTTCGGCAAGGTGACGAGCGGCGAGGAGATTGTCGATGCCGTTGAGCAGGGCGATACGATGATCAGCGTCAAGGTCGCCGACTGACCGGCGTCAGGTGAATCGGCCCGGGTATTCCAGCGACTCGTTGGTTCGCCTCAGGCCTGAGTGCTCGGCCGGCTTGCGACCCTACAGTACCAGTCTTCCAGTGCGGGTCGGTCCTTGGTCGGCACCATCTCGACCCACCCGGAAAATTCGCAGGCTGTGAACAGCGTGATATCGGCGAACGAGAAGTTCTCGCCGGCGAGATAGTGACGGTCGGCCAGGCGCCCCTCTACCCGGTCGAAGAACTGCGCGCATAATGCCCGGCCGCGTTCGATCAGCGCGGGGATTTGCTCGATCTGCGCCGGGCCCGGGAACACATGGCTGCGGAATCCCGGTGACCAGTTACGCAGTACTTCGGCAATCGCCGGCAGGCCTTCGTTCTCCACGATGTTATTCCACATCAGAACCTGGGCCTTTGCGGCCGGACGCGTGCCAAACAGCGGCGGCTCCGGATGCAGCTCCTCGAGGTAGTGGCAGATCGCGAGACACTCACTGAGGTACACGCCGTCATCGGTCTCGAGCACCGGCACCGTGCCGCCCGGGTTGATGGCCAGGAATTCGGGGCTGAGCTGCTCCATGCGGTACAGATCGACGGGAATTTTCTCGACCTCGATGCCTTTCTCGGCCAGAAAAATGCGGACTCGCTGCGGATTCGGCGCACGTCGAAAATCGAACAGTTTCATCGGGGCGGATTACTCGAATCGATCAGGCGATCAATAATATATGAGTCTGCGTGCAAGCGGTTAATTGCTCACAAAAGAAAAAGCCGTCCGGGGACGGCCTTTGTTTGAAGCCGCTGCGCGGCCGATTAATTTGCGTGTTCAATTACCCGCATTGTGGTGGAGGCGGCGGGAATCGAACGACTTCTATATGTACTGAAAACTAAGGATATTTCTCAAATTCCAGTCGAAAAGTTACTGTCACAGTTACTGTTCTAGCCCGCGCGCGCAAAAAAAGGGCCGAGGTCACGTTAGTGTTATGCAGCCTCGCTAATGCGAGAGAGTTTCTCCAAAGCTGCAGATGCTAAGAAACCTGATCGGGTAGTACGCTCCAAGTCAGCAGCTTCGTCAATCTGAGCCAAGAGATTCTCGGGAATAGTCACGTTGACCCGCTTTGCCTTGCCTGCCAATTTGGAGGGATCAAGCTGCACCAGATACCAGGCGCCACCCTTGTAGGCGCGCTTTTTCTGAAGCTCATCAAAGCTGGTCATAGCGGGGATGGCCTCGCCGTCTTCCAACATACCCTCAATATGCAGCGTGATGGCTTCCTGAACTTGGTTCAAGGCATCTACAACCGTATCGCCCGCAGAGAAGCACCCCGGAAAATCCGGTACGGTAACTCCGTAATCGGAACCTTTATCTTTATGAATGACTACTGCAATAAACATAGTGTGGTCTCCTTTCTTGAGGTGGCTATTCCCACCCTGCCTGCTTGAAGATGTTGCTTAGCGTCCCTTTCGGAAGGTCTTTCTTCGGGTGGGGGACGGTGACTCTCTTGTCGCCCTTCACCCATTGCTGGTGACTGCCCTTGGTGCGGGTTAGTTTCCAGCCTTCGGTCTTCAAACGCTTGATGACATCTCCTGACTTCATCGTGTGTATTATACACACCATTGAGGCGATGTTAACACACGATGTGTATAATCATGCGAGTGAAATCGGTGCCGGTAAGTGAAAATGGTGCCGGTGTTAAGTATTTAAGGACCACCATAGACCACTTCACCGGTATTTGAACCAGGCACAAAGACGCCTGAGAGGTTGGTCTCAGGCGATCTAGGGTGGTCTCCGGTTTCCGGAGTTTGGTGGAGGCGGCGTCTACCGAAATCAATCTATAAGCAATTGTATTAAAAGAACTTTGATTCCTTAGCTTTCAGTAGTTGCCCCCAAAGTTGCCCCCGGAAGTTGTTATTGATGTTCCTTGTGACAAACGTCAGGATTGCCTCAGTGGTGCCTGAATCG
>Ga0114950_10000853_pt1 | contig 22041 bp, 14 predicted proteins | sample N075metaG_FD_83503 | JGI IMG/M metagenome (GOLD analysis project Ga0114950, IMG submission 83503) | Deep subsurface microbial communities from Kermadec Trench to uncover new lineages of life (NeLLi) - N075 metaG | ecosystem: Environmental > Aquatic > Marine > Ocean trench > Sediment | place... | reverse complement strand
TTCCTGAATCGACTCGCCAAAGGCGAGAATGATCTTCCCGGTTTTGCCGTTCGCGGCGGGGGTGCGGACCACCGCGACCCAGGCGTTGTCGCCGTCTGCGTCGTTGCGGTTGTGGTAGACGGTTCCGTCGACCTGCTTGAGCCAACGCAGGGCGTCCTGCTCGTCGGTCAGAACCGTTTCGCGCGTCTGTTCCACCAGATCCAGCGGCAACTCATCCATGGCGGGGCTTCCTCGTAGGTCGTGCTCTCAAGCGCGCCGGCCCGGCTCATGACTCGCGATGAGACCGAGAAACGCCGTATCAGCTCTGATGGTTTTGCCGCAGGCGAACTCGGCAGTTCATAGGACAAGTGGCCCGAGCGAGGCAAGAAGTGACTCCTTGCCCTCAAAAATCCCGGTGGGAGCGGCGTTGCGGGCTGGACGTTACGAGTAATTACTCTTAGAATAATCACATGCACTTTAAAGTGGAAGACCTGGCCGCCGCCAGCGGGGTCAAGATCGATACGATTCGGTTCTACCAGGGCAAGGGTCTGATCCCCGCTCCGGAGCGGCACGGCCGCAACGCGATCTACGGTCCGGCTCACCTGGCGCGACTCCAGCAGATCCGTTCGTTGATGGGACAGGGCTTCAGCCTCGCCCAAATTCAGCGGGTCCCCGCGCCCGACGAAACTTCGGCGGATGGGGCCGAGGGCCGAGCGAAGGCTGCGCCCGGCGAAGCGCTACTCCACGCTTTGGCCGAGGAGCGGGGGGGAGAGAGCAAGTTTCTGCGCTCGGAACTCGCCGCTCGCGCCGGGGTTCCCGAAGATTTGATCGCCGCCGCCCAGGCGGCCGGTGTGCTCGAACCCACTCGCCAGGACGACGGCCAGGAACTTTTCTCTTCCGCAGATTTGGAGATGCTCGAGAGCGGGCTCGCGGTACTCGCAGCCGGCCTCCCGCTCGGCGAGTTCCTCAGCCTCGCCGCCCAACATGATCGCAACATCCGCGAAGTGAGCGAACGCGGGATCGATCTATTTGACGATCATGTTCGCAAAGTCGCTCCCAACGGCGAGGACCCCGAAGTCGTCGCCCAGGCCTTTCGCGATCTGCTGCCGCGGCTCACCCGGCTGGTCGCGCTCCACTTTCAACGCACCCTGGTCAACCGCGCGATGGAACGCCTGCGCGCCAAGGGCGAGGGACCGGCGCTCGCTCGCGCGCTTGCGGCCGTCGAAGCCACGCACCTGAAAGGAGAATGGCGTCGATGACCCTGCCGACCGGCGCCGAAAAGCGGCTCGCGGTGAAGAACATGTTCGACCGCATCGCGCCTCGTTACGACCTGCTGAACCGGCTCGTGAGCTTCGGGCTCGACCTGCGTTGGCGGCGCCTGGCGCTGGATCTGGTGGACGTGGGATCTGCTGATCGGGTGCTCGATCTGGCCTGCGGCACAGGAGATCTGTGCGAGCAGGTGCGGGCGCGAGGGGCTCGGGTCGTGGGCGTCGACTTTGCTCGGGAAATGCTCCGGGGTGCCGTGGATCGGGGGATCGAAGCCGATTTCGCGAGCGCCGACGCGGCCGGGCTCCCGTTTCTGAGCGAGAGCATCGATGTCGTCACCTGCGGCTTCGCCCTGCGCAATTTCGTCTCGCTGCCGGAGGTCTTCGACGAAATGGCCCGGGTCTTGAAGCCGGGCGGGCGATTCGCGTTGATCGAGGTCGATCGACCTTCGTCGGTCCTCGTGCGCGCTGCTCACTCGCTCTACTTCGATCGCTTCGTTCCCCTGCTCGGCGGCTTTCTCTCGGACCGCGACGCCTATCGCTACCTGCCGGAGTCCACGGCCTATCTCCCCGCGCCTGAAGAGCTTTTTGCGATGTTGGCCAAAGCGGGCATGACTCGGGTGGCAAAGCGGTCGCTGTTGTTCGGAGCCGCCCAGATTCTCACGGGGGTCAAGGCGTGAGGTTCGATTTCGCGAGGCTGAGCGAAAGTTCTGCAGCGGTTCGCCGAGCCATCGAGCGCTGCAAAGCGATTGCCCAGACGGTAGATCGGCGCCAGTGGCTCGCCCTGCGCTGGCAAGTCCCCGAGCGTGACGTGCTGGCAGACTTTCTGGCGAGCGATGCCCTGGACGCCTTCTATTGGCAAGAACCGAAGCGCGGGCTTTCGATCCTGGGCCTCGGCCGGTTGACCGCCATCGAGGCCGTGGGACGCGAACGCTTTGCCGACGCCGCAGCCCAAAGTCGCGAGCTGTTCGACAATCTGCAACTTCACTGCCTCGACGAGTCGGACACCTGCGAGGCCTTGGATCGCGGACCGCTCCTGCTGGGAGGGTTTGCGTTCTACGACACCGAGGTCGAAGCCCAAAGTGAATGGCACGGTCTCGGCGCCGGCCGTCTGTTGTTGCACGAGATCACAATCGTGTGTCGAAATGGGCTGGCCTGGGTCACCCGAACCTGTGGGGTGGAACCCGACAGTCGAGTCGATGAGATTCAACATCGCCTGGCGGCGGAGATTGCTGCTGTGTCGCGCCGTCGAGATCTTTCTCCCGGGTGCGTGGGTCTCGCTGCCGACTTGGGTCTCGCAGCGGAGACTCGGGCTCTCGGGCCGGAAATTCGCGTGCAGGCAGACCGCACGCACACAAGCTACCTGGCCCAGGTGAAAGCGGCGCTCGAGGCCATCGAGGCGGGCAAATTCGAAAAGGTCGTACTCGCCAGATCGCTTCGGGTGGTGGGGGATCACGACTTCGACCTGGCTTCGTTTCTAAACAGCCTGCGCACCATGTTTCCCTCCTGTGCAACCCTCGCCGTGCGAGACCGGGACGACCTGTTCGTTTCGGCGACCCCCGAGCGGCTCGTCAGTCTGGTTGGCGATCAGGTGACGACCTCTGCGGTGGCGGGCAGCGCGCCTCGGGGACGCAGCCCCGAAGAAGAGGCCCGGTTCAGTGCGGCACTGTGCGAGAGTGAAAAGGAGCAGGTCGAACACGAGGTGGTGATCCGTTCGATCCGAGAGGCGCTCCGGGATGCGTGCGGAAGCCTCGAGGGACCGGCTGCGCCCCGGCTGCTCAAACTCGAAGGCATCCAACACCTGGAGACGCCGCTTTGCGGTCGCTTGCGGGAACATCGACGCGGCACCACGACCGTGTTGGACTTGGTGGGCCGACTTCATCCCACTGCAGCGGTCGGCGGCGCTCCCAGCAAAACGGCACTCGATTGGCTCGAACACTTCGAAGGCCTCGATCGGGGTTGGTACGCGGGACCCGTGGGCTATCTCGACGGCCGGGGCGACGGAGAGTTCCGGGTCGCATTGCGCTCTGCCCTGTTGCGCGGTCGCAGCGCGCGCCTGTTCGCCGGCGCCGGGATCGTTGCCGGTTCGGACCCGTCTCAGGAACTGGCAGAGACCCGTCTCAAGCTGCGCGCGTTGCTCGCGCCGCTGACGGAGATTTAGATGAGCCGAGAACCCGCGACCCGAGACGAACCCGCAAGCGAGTTCGAGATGCGCGGCAGCGCGAATGCGCCGAACGCCACCTACGCCTTTACCCTGGCATTCTTCGAAGAACTATCGCGCTGCGGCGTCGAGCACGTCTGCATCTCACCGGGGTCGCGCTCTACGCCGCTGGCCGTCGCCGCCGGGAGTGTGCCCGGGCTGCGGGCCTGGTCGCATCTCGACGAACGTTCTTCGGCGTTCTTTGCCCTGGGTCTGGCCAAGGCGAGCCGGCGCCCGGTTGCGCTCGTCTGCACTTCGGGAACTGCCCTCGCCAATTACGCACCTGCGGTCATCGAAGCCCACTACGCGGGGGTCCCGCTCGTGGTCTTGAGCGCGGATCGGCCTCCCGAACTGCGGGATTGGGGCGCGGGGCAGACCATCGACCAGCTCAAGATCTTTGGCTCGCAGGTTCGCTTCTTCGCCGAACTTCCGATTCCCGAGGCGGGCTCAAAGATGCTCCGCTACGCGCGCGCGATCGCTTGCCGTGCCGTCGGCGAGAGTCGGGGCGCAAACCCGGGTCCGGTGCACTTGAATTGGCCTCTGCGCGAACCCCTGGAACCGGTTCACAGCGATGCTTTCGGCCCTGAGCCCGATGCCGATCTCGTCGCAACACGGGGTCGGGCGGACGGCCGACCCTACGTGGAATACAGTGTCGAACTTCCCCGGGCATCGGCGACTCAAATCGATCGGCTGGTCGATGATTTTCTCGAGCTCGATCGCGGCGTCATCGCCTGTGGAGCGCTGGACGAGCCAGGCTTTGCTCCCGTGGTCGCCCGCCTGGGTCGTCTGCTGGGTTGGCCCGTGTTGGCGGAACCATTGTCCGGCTTGCGCAGGGGTGCACACGTCGAAGCTGGGCCGATCATCGCGGGATCGGATCTGTTCTTGCGCGATCCGGTCTTCGGGGCTTCCCACCCTCCGAAGCTGGTTCTGCGTTTTGGAGGAACGCCGGTCAGCAAGGCGCTGCGCCTTTGGCTCGAGGCGACTCCGCCGGCAAGACTCGTGCTCGTGAGTTCCAACGGGGCCTTTCACGAACCCTCGCACCTGACCTCGGACTTCGTGTTGGCGGACCCGGTCGATCTGTGCGAAAGGCTCTGTGCCCAAATCGCAAAACGCAGAAGGGCTGTGCCGGAGACGGATTGGCTGACTTCGTTCACCGCCGCCGACTCCGCGACCGAGGCCGTTCTCGAGCGCTGCCTCGACGCTGAGAGCGCATTGCTCGAACCCAGAGCGACCCGAGATCTCTGCTCGCGACTCCCCGAGTCCTCGCTCCTTTACGTGTCGAACAGCATGCCGGTGCGGGATCTCGACGCCTTCATGCCCAAGAGTGCAGTCGGCGTCCGAGTGCTTTCGAACCGCGGAGCAAACGGCATCGACGGGCTCGTGTCGAGTGCGCTCGGCGCGGCCGCGGCCGATCGCGGGCACGTGTTCTTGTTGACCGGGGATCTCGCGTTTCTCTACGACATCGGCGGCTTGCTGGCCGCGCGCCGCTACCCGCTGCGGGTCACGATCATCGTTTTGAACAACGACGGCGGGGGCATCTTCTCGTTTTTGCCCATCGCCGGGTTCGGAGAGTCCGTACGCTTCAACGAATTCTTCACCACCCCTCATGGCGTCGATCTCTCGGCGGTCGCTCCGCTATACGGTCTGTCCCATACCAGAGTTGCGAACTGGAACCAGTACGCGGCCGCGATCGAAAAATCTCTCGCCCATCCCGGGGTTTCGATCATCGAAGTTCCGATCGATCGCGAAGCAAACCTCGAGCACTTCCGCGCGCTGGTCAGCGCCGTTGGAGAAGCTCTCGAAGCCGAGGGAGGAGGCGAGTGAAGCGAATATTTTCAACCTTTGTCGATGTCGACGGCGTTCGCCTGCACGCGCGAACCGTCCCCTGTGCCAGAAACGCTGCTCCTCCGGTGGTGATCCTGCACGGCTTCACTGGATCCAGCGAGAGTATGCGGGGCGTCGTCGCCGAATTGTGCGAAACCCGGACCACCGTCTGCATCGATCTCGTCGGTCACGGATGCAGCGATGCTCCCAACGAGGCCGCCGCCTACTCGATGGATCGCTGCGTCGATCAGCTTGCGGCGGTCGTCGACTCGCTCGCGCTAGCTCGCCCCCATCTGCTCGGCTACTCGATGGGGGGACGGGCGGCACTCGCCTTTTGCACCCGCTATCCCGAACGTTCGCGTTCCGCGTTGGTGGTCGGCGCAAGTGCGGGACTCTCCGACCCCGCAACGCGCAAGGCGCGAATCCTCGAAGACGAGGCCCTCGCAGCGCGCATCCTCGAATTGGGGCTCGAAAGATTCGTCGACGAGTGGATGGCGAAGCCCATCTTTGCCAGCCAGTCCCAGTTGGGGGAGGGCTCGCTCGCCATTTCCAGGGCGCAACGTCTGCGCAACCGGCCCCACGGACTCGCCGGGAGTTTGCGCGGCATGGGGACCGGAGCGATGGCGCCCCTGGAACTCTCCGGCTTGAAAGTTTCGACCTGTTTCGTCGCCGGGGCCCTGGACGAAAAATTTACTGCAATCGCCCGCGCCTTCGGGGAACGAGTTCCAAATTCGCGATGCGAGATCGTGGCTGCCGCCGGCCACGCCGCGCACCTCGAAAACCAGGCAGCTTTTGGTCGCGTCGCCCGCGAGTTTTTCGCGGAGATCGACGCCCGGGAGAACTAACCGCCGGCGTTGGCTTGCGCGACCGGCACAGTGACAAGGAAGCATGATGAGCTCAGAAAATTGGAAGACGGTTCACGAATACGAGGACATCCGCTACGAAAAATTGGACGACGGGATCGCGAAGATCACGATCAACCGGCCGCAGGTCCGCAACGCTTTCCGGCCCGAGACGGTCAAGGAGTTGATCGATGCGTTCCAGAGGGTTCGCGAGGACTCGACGGTGGGTTGCATCCTGTTTACGGGAGAGGGCGACAAAGCCTTTTGCTCGGGGGGGGATCAGAGCGTGCGGGGTCACGCGGGCTATGTCGGTGCGGACGACGGGATCGCGCGGCTCAATGTGCTGGATCTTCAACGCCTGATTCGCAGCATGCCCAAGCCGATCATCGCCCTGGTGGCAGGCTACGCGATCGGCGGGGGCAACGTGCTCCACGTGATCTGTGACATGACGATCGCGGCGGAGAACGCGCGCTTCGGACAGACCGGGGCCAGGGTGGGGAGTTTCGATGCGGGCTTCGGTACTTCGTACCTGGCCCGAGTCGTGGGACAGAAGAAGGCTCGCGAGATCTGGTTCACCTGTCGCCAGTACGATGCAGCGCAGGCCCTCGAGATGGGGCTGGTGAACGATGTGGTTCCGCTCGAGGAACTCGAAGCCGCCGGCCTGGTGATGGCGCGCGAGATCGTGAGCATGAGTCCCATGGCCATTCGCTGCCTCAAGAGCGCCTTCAACGCGGACTGTGACGGTCAGGCGGGCATTCAAGAACTTGCGGGCAACACCACCATGCTCTTCTACATGAACGAAGAAGCACAGGAAGGTCGCGCGGCCTTCATGGAAAAGCGCAAACCCGACTTCTCTCGCTTTCCCTGGCGACCCTGAGCGTGGAAGATCTCGCCCAGCGCGCTGTTCCCGGCGGATTCGACCGCAGGGCCTGGCTGATGGCTGCCAGGCCCCGCACGTTGGCTGTTGCGGTCGGTCCCATCGCAGTGGGGACGGCGGTCGCTTCGGTAGAGGGAGGCGCCCGGTTTTTGCCCGCGCTGGCGGCGCTGCTCGGCGCCGTACTGCTCCAACTCGGCTCGAACTTCGCAAACGACGTCTACGACTTCGAAAAGGGAGCCGACGGCGAAGATCGCATCGGCCCGGCCCGGGCGAGCCAGCTCGGCCTGTTGACCGCGTCTCAATTGCGAACCGGGATGGTCGCCGTGTTCGCCGCCGCGACCCTGGTGGGGGTGTATTTGGCGGCGATCGCGGGTTGGCCAATCGTCGCGATCGGTGTCGCATCCATCATCGCCGCGGTGACGTATACCGGTGGGCCCTGGCCCTTCGGCTACCACGGTCTCGGGGATCCGATGGTGTTCTTGTTCTTCGGTGTCGTGGCCGTAGTGGGAACGACTTACTGCCAGACCCTCGAGGCGTCGTCACTGGCGTTGTTGGCGTCGATACCGGTCGGCGCCCTCGCCACCGCCACCCTCGTGGTCAACAACGTGCGCGATCGCGAAACCGATCAACGGGTGGGCAAGCGCACCCTGGCCGTGAGACTGGGTGCGCGAGGAGGTCGCATCGAGTACGTCGTGCTGGTCGCCCTGGCCTACTGGATGCTGCCGGTGTACTGGTTGGTGTGCGAACGGTCGATCTGGGTGTGGCTGCCGCTCGTCACTCTGCCGCACGCATGTCGTCTGGTCGATCGGGTTTTTCAAAACACCGATGGCCCCAGCTTGAACGAAGCGCTCGCAAATACTGCCAAGCTGGGGATGATCTTCTCCCTGTTGCTCGCTGTTGGCTGGTGGCTGTGAGGCCGGCTTGAAGATCATCGGCGCACAGCTTTATCCGATCTGCTTGCCCCTGGCCAAGGCAGTTACAAACGCGCAGGCTCGGGTGACCGAACGTCGCGGCACCCTGGTCCGACTCGTATCCGATTCTGGCGAGGCGGGTTGGGGTGAAGCCTCGCCCTATCCGGGCTTTGGGCTCGAATCATTGGAAGCGTCTCGCTCGGTGCTCGCGGATGCAGCGGCTGCGTTGATCGGCAGCGATGTCGCGCGACTCGACGAGTTGCAGGCACGGGTCACGCAGCTGACGATGTCGTCGGGCTGCGCCCGGGCGGCCGTCGAAACCGCCGTGCTCGACCTGTGGGCGAGGGCCGAGCGAAAGCCCATGTTCGAGCTTCTGACCCCCGAACACGGAGCAGCACCCAGGGTGATCGAGTGCAACGCGCTCGTGACCGGCGACGAACTCGATGCGCTGGAACGAGCCGCGCGGACTGAGCTTGCAAACGGCTTTGGCAGCTTCAAATTGAAGCTGGGTACCCTCGATCTCGAGCGCGATCTAGCCCGGGTCGCGCGATTGCGCGAAGTCGTGGGACCCGGCGCAAAGATTCGCTTGGATGCAAACCAGGGCTATGGCCAAGGCGTTGCCCGGGACATCGACGGCATGAGCGACGCACTGGCTGCCCTCGAAAGCTTTGCTTGCCATCAGATCGAGTACCTCGAACAACCGTTGGCCGCCGATGCACTCGAGGCCATGGCGGCGCTCTGCAAGCATTCACCGGTTCCATTGGCCGCCGATGAATCCGTGGTGACAGAGACGGACGCCCTGCGGGTCATCGAGGCCGGCGCGGCGGATCTGCTCGTGATCAAGCCCTCGGCGCTGGGGGGCCCCTCGGCATCGCTTCGCGTCGCCCGGGCCGCGAGGCAAGCGGGAGTCGGTGTCGTGGTCACGTCCTTGCTCGATTCTGCGGTCGGCGTATCCGCGGCACATCAGGTCGCGATCGCAATCGCCAGTGAAGGCGCACTTCCCGCCTGTGGTCTCGCGACGGGTGGGCTGCTTGCTCGGGACGTCGCGTTGCTCGAACCTCCGGTGCGAGGATGCCTGCCGCATCCAACGCGAGCCGGGCTCGGCATCGAGATGGACGAGTCCAGGGTGCGGAAACTTCTCGCAGCTCCCGTCATGGACTTGTCCCGATGACGGTGACAAGGTTCCCGCGTTATCCCGCAGACGTCTGGGGAACACCATGGCTCTCGCTGCGAGCCCGTTTGTCACCGCACGAGCCCGCCATCGATTGGAACGACACGATCCTCGACTACGCCGAGTTGCAGGGCCGGGTCGATGAAATGGTGGGCACCCTCGCCCGACTCGGCGTCGATCGGGGCTGTGTCGTCGCGGTTCGCCTCGGCAACGGGTTGCCGATCGCGACCCTCGTCCACACCGGCTTCGCGGCCGACTTCGTGTTGCATCTGGTCAACACACGTCTCAGCACGCCCGAGATCGAATTTCAATTGCGCGACAGCGGAGCGCGCTTCTTTCTTCATCGCGCGGGTGATCTCGCGGCCGAAGAGGTCGAATTGAACGAAGGCGTAGTGCGCATCCGTTTGCGTGAAGCCGCAGGGCGTTGCGAACTTGCCGCCCCCAATGCGCTCGAAGAGTCCGGCGCCTGCAGCGACCCCATCGCGAGCCGGGAAGCATTGGACTTGAGTGAGCCGCGCTTCATTCTCTACACCTCTGGAACCACCGGCAAACCAAAGGGCGTTGTGCTCAGCGGACAGAATTTTCTGGCGAGCGCAAACGGTTCGACGGCACGACTGGGCCACGGCAATGCGGAGAAATGGCTGTTGTGTTTGCCGATCTTTCACGTGGGGGGGGTGTCGATCTTGTTGCGCAGTGTGCTGGCGGGCTCTGCGGTCGTGCTGCACGAAAAGTTTCTGCCCGCGCAAATCAATCGCGATCTGGATCGCAAGAGCGTGACGGGAATCTCGCTCGTAGCGAGCATGCTTGCGGGAGTTCTCGCAGAAAGGCTCGCATCGCCATCCATCGCGCCACCCTCACTCGACTGCGTTCTGCTCGGAGGTGGACCCGCCCCCGCCCCGCTGCTGGACGCCGCGCGCGAAGCGGGCTTTCCCGTGGCCCTCACTTACGGATTGACCGAGGCGGCCTCCCAGGTCGCAACCCGAAGTCCCGAGGATCCGAGCGACGCCGGTCTGCGGCCCCTCGCCGGCACCGAGGTCAAGATCGTGGACGAGCAGGGGCGCGAAACACCGCAGGGTCAGCCGGGAGAAATCTGTCTGCGCGGGGACTCAGTCATGTCCGGCTATTGGCGACGCCCCGACGCGACGCGAGATGCCCTGCGCGAGGGATGGCTCTACACGGGAGACATCGGCGCGCTCGACCGCGAGGGTGGGCTCTGGGTCTTCGACCGTCGCAGTGATTTGATCGTGTCCGGGGGAGAGAATGTCTATCCCGCGGAAGTCGAATCCGCCCTGCTCGAACACCCGGCCATTGCCGAGGTGGGTGTTGCCGCCCAGCACGACGAAACCTACGGACAGCGACCCGTGGCCTTTCTGGTTCCGGTCGGCGACGATCTGCCCGACGCCGCGAGTCTGCGAGAACACTGCCGCGCCCGACTCGCGGGTTACAAGTGTCCGGTGAAGTTCATCCAGGTGGTTTCACTTCCCAGAACGGCCAGCGGGAAGCTGCTGCGCCGCAAACTCACCGGCGGCGGCCACCAGACCGCCGAATAGCCAACGCGAAGCTTCTGCCGGCAGTTTTTCCGGATGCCACTGAACTCCGATGCAAAAATCTCGCGCCGGGTGCTCGACCGCTTCGATGACCCCGTCCGCGGCGCGTGCCACCACCCGCAGTTCCGGGCCCGGCAGGGCGATGGCCTGATGGTGCAGGCTGTTGACCTGGGTTTGGCCGGCCCCCAGCAGCGATGCCAGGCGCGAATCCTTTTCGACCGCAAGCTCGTGACGCCCCTTTGCCGGGTCGAGTTGGTGATCCCAAGCCTCGGGCAGGTCGTGGGCGAGGTCGTAGTGCAGGGCACCACCGAACTCGAGCGCCAACAGCTGTGCGCCATAACAGATCCCCAAGATCGGAATCCCCCGCTCGAGGGCGGCAACGAGCAGTTGGCGGTCGAAGGCGACCTGAAGATCGCTCGCGGGATTGAACTGTACGCCTTCGGGATAGGGAGCCTCGGGCAGGAAATCGTCTCCGCCCGGCAGTAACAGTGCGTCGATTCGTTCGACCAGCGCCCGCGGATCGTCCTGAATCGGCAGGTGGAACGCGCTGCCACCGGATCCACTGATCGCCCGGGCATAGGCGATGTCGTTGTACAGGTATTCGCGTCCCGGGCGGATCCGCCCCTTCGCATCGTGGCACTCCGGAATTCCGATCGCCGGCTTCATTCGCAAAAGTATAGGCCGCTCCCGGGAATCTTCTTCGCGTCGCGCGAGAGGGGTGGGGCGAGGCATGAACATGGGGCAAACTTCGGTCATGGCAAGGGTATTGATCGCGGGATGTGGATATGTGGGCGGGGCCCTGGGGCGCTTGCTCGTCGCGGATGGTCACGAGGTCTACGGACTGAAGCGCAATCCCGAGAATTTGCCCGCCGGCATCGTGCCCATCAAAGCCGACCTGTCACTTCCCGAGACTCTCGGCGGACTCCCCAGCTCGATCGATTATGTCTTCTATACGGCAGGTGCCGGTCGAGGCGATGAGGACGATTATCGAAGGTCGTACCTCGACGGTGTCGGACGGCTCTTGAGTTCACTGGCCGACCTCGGTGAGAAGCCGAAGCGCATATTTTTTACTTCGAGCACTTCGGTCTACGATCAACGTCGCGGTGAGCAGGTCGACGAATCCTCCCATACTGCTCCGAGCAATTTTCGCGGCGACATCATCTTGATGGCCGAACGCCTTCTGCTCGCCGACTCGCGGCCCGGCACGGTGGTTCGCTTTGGTGGAATCTACGGTCCCGATCGCGATCGTCTGTTGCACGCAGTCCGCAACGGCGAGGTCGCGATCCACGGAGACGCGGTTCACTACACCAACAGAATTCATCGCGATGACGCGGCGGGTTGCCTGCGGCATCTCATGGGTTTGGCAGAAGACTCGAAAGACATCGAAGACCTCTATCTAGCGGTCGACCACGAGTCCGCCGAAGAAGCGGTGGTGCTCCGCTGGATCGCCGATCGTCTCGGGGTGAAGCTTCCCACGCCCGAATCGGGATCCAACCCGAGCCAGGTTCGCCGGTCCGGCAGCAAGCGCTGCGGCAACGACCGCTTGATCGCGACCGGCTATCGCTTCCTCTATCCGACGTTTCGCGAAGGTTACGAGATGGTGATCGACGGCTGGAACGACGGCTCGTGATCTCCCGCCCGAGCGAGCCGATTCAAATTGTCGTTTGAACCAATTGTCGTTTGAACCAATTGTCGTTTGAAATAGGGGACTTGGGTGCCTCGATTCCCGAAATTTTCAGACAGCGCCCTGGCCATGCCGGGGGCCGTGTACTCGCCCTTCGCCGATCGTCTCGCGGACTGCGAAGGCCCTCTCTATCCACTGCACGTTGGCGATACCTGGATGGAGCCCTTCGAGGGCGGACGCATGGAAGACCTCAGCGTCGAGCAAAATCCGGGAATGCACCGCTACTGTGACACCCGGGGCTTGCCACAGCTCGTCGACGCCCTGGTGCAAAAGGTCCGGCACAAGAACCAACTTCCCTGCGAACCCGAGAACGTATTGGTTTGCGCGGGTGCGACGGGCGGGCTTTCGAGTGCGGCCGGGGCGTTGATCCGCCCGGCCGACGAGGTCCTGATCCTCGCACCGTTTTGGCCGCTAATTCGCGGCATCGTGCAGGCGTTTGGCGGAGTGCCGATCGAGGTGCCGTTTTACGATCGCGTCGATTCAAAGGAGTCGGCCGTCGAGGCGGTGCGCGAAAGGCTCGGCCCCAAAACCGTCGCGCTCTATGTTTCGACCCCCTCCAACCCGACCGGCGTGGTCTTGCCCGAGAGCTGGCTGGTCGCGCTTGCGGAGTTTGCAAAAGAAGAAAATTTGTGGCTTCTATCCGACGAGGTGTACGAGGACTTCGTCTATCGAGGTAGTCATTTTTCGCTTGCACGGGTCGCGCCCGAGCGGACGATCTCGGTGTTTTCGTTTTCCAAGGCCTATGGCATGGCGGGCAATCGAACCGGCTACCTGGTGGGCCCGCGCGAGGCGACCGATCAAGCGCGAAAGCTCGCGACCCATGGCTTCTACCATGCGCCCACCGCTGGACAACTCGCGGGAGTGCGCGCCCTCGAAAGCGGTGGCAGCTGGCAGCAGCGGGCTCGAGACAGCTATTGGAAGGTGGCCCAGGAGGCCGCAGCCAGTCTGAATCTACCCGCCCCGGGCGGCTCGACCTTCCTCTTCCTGGACGTTTCATCAAAGCTCGACGAACGCGGGATTTACGGCTTTCTAGAAGACTGTTTTGAAGCAGGTGTGTTGGTCGCGCCTGGAGAATCTTGCGGGAAAGACTACACGTCGTGGGTTCGGCTCTGTTACACCGCAATCGAACCCGATCAAGTCTCCAAGGCGTTGACGATTTTGTCCTCGCGACTTCTGGGCGGGAACTCGTGCTTCGAAAACTAGAGGTCCCATGATCATTCATCGCAGCAACCGCACCGAGGTCCTGATCCGGGAGCTGGGTGCGCTGGTCGGGGGGCAAGCTCAGGGCCCCTTTGAGAAAGAGATTTTGGTCGTACAGGGTCGCGGCATGGAGCGCTGGCTCTCGATGCAACTCGCCGACCAGCTCGGAGTCTGGGCAAACCCGGGAATTCTCTCTCAGCGCGAGTTGCTCGAAATGTGTTTCAGACGCGTGCTCGACGCAGAGACCCATCCCGGTTTCGAACCCGACAGTCTGATGTGGTCGGTGGCGGAGATTTTGCCCGAACTCGTTTTGCGTCCGGGGTTCGAGTCCATCGGCCGCTATCTCGAGAGTGACGACGACGATCGCAAGCGCTTCCAACTCTCCCGCCAACTCGCCAATACCTTTTATCAGTACATGACCTATCGCCCGGAAATGATCGCCGGGTGGCAAGGCTCCGAACACGTAAGCGTCGCGGACCCGGACGAGCGCTGGCAGTCGGTGTTGTGGCGCGAATTGGTCGAACGTCTCGGGCCGAACCATCTGGTGGGTCGCGCAAACGAACTCGTGCGGCAGCTTGCGCTGGATCGCGTGGCGATCGATGGCCTGCCCGATCGCGTTTCGATCTTTGGTCTTTCTTCCCTTCCGCGGTTGTACCTGGATCTCTTCAGTGCGCTTTCGAATCAGTTGGAGCTGCATTTGTTCATCTTGAGTCCGACCCGGGAGTACTGGGCAGACATCGCATCGCCCAAAGAATCGCGACGAGCACTTGCCAAAGACGCCGGCCGGGACGCGGCCTCGCTACATCTGCCGGCAAATCACTCCCTGTTGGGGTCCCTCGGCAAACTGGGACGGGACTTTCAGCAGATGTTGGAAGACGAAGGCAGCTACATCGAAGCAGAGGACGATCTCTACCGTGACCCTCTGGACGAGGGGCAGAGCATGCTCCGAGTCTTGCAGAGCGACATGTTGAACCTGCGGGTTCGCAGTGAAGCTCAGCTGGACGCGGAACCCTTGCCCCTGGATCTCGAAGATCGTTCGATCCGCATCCACTCGTGTCACAGCCCGATGCGCGAGGTCGAGGTGTTGCGCGAAGAACTCCTCGCCTGCTTCGAAGCGTTTCCGACCCTCGAGCCGCAAGATGTCGTCGTGATGACGCCCGACATCGAAACCTACGCACCCTACATCGACGCCGTTTTTGGAGTCCGGTCAGTCAACAGCGACGCCGTCGCGATGGGTGAGGGTGCAATTCCGTTTCGCATCGCCGACCGCGGGTCGGAGACCCGTGACGAGGTAGTAGAGGCGTTTCGACGCGGGCTCGACTTTGTCGGCAGTCGCTTCACTGCGGCCTCCGCTCTCGATCTGCTCGACCTCGCGTGCGTTCGCGAAAATTTTGCTTTCGAGGCGCGAGATCTCGAAATCGTCAAGACTTGGATCGTCGAATCCGGCATCCGCTGGGGGGTCGACGGAGCGCACCGAGAATCTCTCGATCAACCCGGAAACAGCCAGAACACCTGGCGCTTCGGTCTCGACCGCTTGCTGTTGGGGTATGGCGAACACGCCGAACCGCGAAGCCTGTTTCGGGGAGTACGCCCGCTCGACGCGGTCGAGGGGCAGGGCGCGGAACGCCTGGGCCGGACATTGGACTATTGCGAGTTTCTGTTTGCCCAGCGCGAGAAACTCGCAGCGCCCCGCTCTCCCGAACAGTGGCGAGATGCACTGCTCGCCTTCCTGGCCGGCCTCGCCCAGCGCGACAACGAGAATTCCGAGCAGCACCTGCTGCTCAGGCGGGTGCTCGATGCCATCTCCAGACAAGCCGCCGATGCGGGCTTCGAAGCCGATGTATCGCTTGCGTCCATGCGCGAGCAAATCGATCGAGGACTTTCCCACGCCCGCACCCCGACTGGCTTTCTCGCCGCGGGTGTCACGTTCTGTGAACTGGTCCCGATGCGGAGTATTCCGTTTCAGGTCGTGTGCCTGCTCGGTCTGAACGAGCACGCCTTTCCCAGGATTCGACAGTCCACAGGCTTTGACCTCGTGGCGAAGAATCCCAGAGTCGGCGACCGCACCACCCGCGCAGACGATCGCTATCTGTTTCTCGAAGCGCTGCTGGCCGCGCGGGAAAAGCTGGTGATCAGCTACGTGGGACAGAGCATCAAAGATGGGTCGCTGCTGGCGCCGTCGGTGGTGGTCGACGAACTGCTCGATTCACTGGCCGAGGCGTTTGCAAGTGCGGGGACGAAACAAGCCGAGCGCCGAACCGCAGTGCGAGACGCGGTGCTGATTCAGCATCCCCTGCAGGCCACGAGCTTCCGCTACTTCGAGGGCGATCCCCGCCTTGACGCCCATTCCGCACTCTACTGCGAAGCTGCGGCACAGCTCGCGAAATCCCAAAAACTCGACCCTCCTTTCATCGAGCTTCCGTTGCGGGATTCTGGCGCCGTCGGAGCATCTGGGGCTCCGGCTGTCGATGCTGTTCGAAAGGTAGAGGAGATCGATCTCGATCAGCTGATGATTTTTTTTCGTCACCCCGCCCGTCATTTTGTTCGCGACCGAATGCAGATTGCCCTGCGCGAGGACGGCGACGAACTCTCCACGCGCGAACCCTTCGAACTCAATGCTCTCGACCAGTTCAAGTTGGGCACTCAGCTTGTCAGCTGGCTCGGCTCCGGCGCCTCGGAGCGCGAAGCTTACGCGCTCGCGAGGGGGAGCGGTCAGCTTCCCCACGGACTGGCGGGGCAAATCGCCTTCGAGGATCTGATGCGCAGCGTGGTGTCGATGGCGACTCGCGTGCAGGAGTTGACCGACGGCGAGTCCGCATCCGAGATCGCGCCCATGAAGCGGCGAAAGACAACGTTTGCGATCGAAGTTGCGGGCGCGCGCTTGAGCGGAGAGCTTGCCGATCTCGCTCCGAAGGGACAGATCCTGTCTCGCTTTGCGAAGCTCGGAGGTGCGTCGGAACTGGGTGCCTGGATCCGACATCTAGTGCTCCAGGTCGCGGCAGCGGATCCTGCGGCCCACGGCTTCGGCGGCTCGTTTGAAGTCGGCGAAATCGGTCTCGATACCTATCTCATCGGCCGCCCGGGCACGAGCGCTGCGACGACGGTCGCGCGCTTTGCAAGAGTCGAAGCACCAGAGAAAAAGTTGGCCCAACTCGTCTCTCTGTTTCGCGACGGCAGGCGCGCGCCCCTGCCGCTGTTTCCGCGGGCCTCTCGGGTGTATGCAGAACGAATCCTTGCGGGCAATGAACACGCTGCCGCTCTCAGTGCCGCGAAGGCGAAGTTCCGCGAAGATCGCGTGGTGGCCGGCGAGGGACTCGATCCGTACAACGTCCTCGCGTTCAAGGGCGTAGACCCGTTCGATCCCGCAGCCGAGCTGGCCGGCGATCATTGTTTCGATGGGTTGGCCAACACGGTGTTCGCTCCCCTGCTCGCGGTGCGGGAGGACGTCGAGTGATCCGCCTCGACCCTCTCGCGATCGACCTGACGGGCACTTCGCTGATCGAGGCCAGTGCGGGTACGGGCAAGACTTACACGATCGCGACGTTGTTCCTGCGTCTCCTGCTCGAGCGCGAACTCAGCGTCGGCGAGATACTCGTATTGACCTACACCCGCGCTGCGACTTCGGAGCTGCGCAATCGAATCCGGCGGCGCATTGCAGACGCCCTTTGCGCCGCCGAGACCGACGATTTCGAAAGCGACCTCGTGCTTCAAAATCTGCTCGGTGGCGATCACTCGGGCACAGCTTTGCAGAGTGCCCGAGCCAGTGCGATTCGGCGCCTCGGCACGGCCCTGGCCGACTTCGACGAAGCCGCCATCTTGACGATCCACGGGTTTTGTCAGCGCGTTCTGCAAGAAAACGCCTTCGAGAGTCGGTCGAGCTTCGACGTAGAACTATTGGTCGATCAGGACGCGTTGATTTTCGAAATCGTCGCCGACTACTGGGCGCGCTCGCTCGAAGGCGAATCGGAGGCGTTCATTCGCTACCTGGCCAACCAGAAGACCACCCCGGACTCGCTAGTGAGGCTCGCCAACCGCGCGAGCGCGGCCGAGCCCCCGACGCTGGTCCCCGGGTCGATGTCCGCGAACCGGGAGCAGTTTGCCGAACTCGAAGCACAGTGGTCCCGGTCGCTTGCGGAGGTTCGCGGCTCGTGGAAAAAATTTGTGTCGGAAATCATTTCGCAGCTCCACCGAGCAGCGGAAGAAAAGATACTCAAGAACAACGTCTACAAGCCCGCACAAATCTCCGAGACGTACTCGCGTGAAATGGGTCGGGTACTGGCTGAGTTTTCGCCCGGGTTGGGCCTGAGCTCCAAGGTGTTCAAACGATTCACGCCCGCAAAACTCGCCGGCAGTGTCAGCAAGGGAAACAACCCCCCCGAGCACCCGTTCTTCGATGCTTGCGGCGATCTCTTTGCAGCGGACGAGGCGCTCTGCAGCGTCCTCGAGGCGCAAAGGATCGAATTCGAGCGCCGCATGATCGAAGTCGTCGAGCGGGAAAGTCGCATCCGCAAAGAGCGGAAGGGACAGCAGTCCTACGACGACTTGCTGCGGGCGGTTGCGAGTGCGCTTTACCGGGAAGGCGGACAAGCCCTGGCCGCGCGCCTGGGTCGTCAGTATCGAGCTGCGTTGATCGATGAGTTTCAAGACACCGACAGGCTTCAATATCAGATCGTGCGAAGCATATGGCACCGCGACCTCGGAGCGAGCGACGTCACCAGCAACGACGCCAGCTCCAAAGACGACTCCGACGCCAACTCCGAAGACAGCCGTCCTGCACTTTTCTTGATCGGCGACCCCAAGCAGGCGATCTATGGGTTCCGAGGCGCGGATGTCTACGCCTATTTGATGGCGAAGGCGGACGCGGGGGATCGTTGCTTCACCCTCGGCACCAATTGGCGTTCGGACCCGAGCATGATCCTCGCCGTGAACACCCTTTTTGGACAGGCGGAGTCGCCCTTTGGTCTCGAGGGGATTCCCTTCGACCCCGTCTCGGCGAGGCCCGGTGCGAAGGACGAACTCGAGGGTTCGCAGGTCCACAGCGGGATGCCCACGGCGCTCGAGATTTTGTTCGCTTCGAGTTCAGAAGTGGCGCTGCTCGGCAAGGCCGGGGATCCCTCGCTGCTCTCACAGCGGGTTGCCGAGCAGATCGCCGGACTGGTTCGAAGCGACTCGACGATCGCGGGCAAACCCGTGCGACCCAACGACATCGCCGTGCTTTGTCGTACCAACCGACAAACCGAAGTCATCTGTCGGGAGTTGCGGAGGATCGGAATCCCGGCGGCCCTGTTGGGAAGTGCAAGTGTCTTCGAAACCGACGAAGCCGGGGAGCTGGGAACCCTGCTCGCGGCAATCGCTGCGCCGGGATCGGCGCCCAGGGTACGCGCAGCGCTGGCGACTCGGATTTTCGGACAAACTGGCGAGACCCTCGAACAACTCCAGCAATCACAGGATCTCGACTCCGATCGGCAGGTCGATCGACAGATGGAAGAAGCATGGGACGCGTGGCTGCTTCGCTTTGGTCGCTGGCACAAAGTCTGGCTCGCACGCGGGTTCATTCAGATGTTTCATCAGCTGTTTCGAGAAGCGCGGGTGCACGCGCGGTTGTTGAGCCTGGAAGACGGCGAGCGTCGTTTGACCAATTTTCTCCACCTCGCGGAACTGGTCGAACAGGCCATCCTGAACGGCCGACTCGGTCAGCGCGCCTCGATCGAATGGCTTGCCAGGGTTCGCGGCGACCGCTCTTTTCGCGACAACGCAGTTGGCGACGAAGGCGAGTTGCGGCTCGAAAGCGATGCGGATGCCGTCAAGGTCGTCACCTTGCACAAGAGCAAGGGGCTCGAGTATCCAATCGTCTACTGTCCGTTTCTATGGGCCGGCGTAAGTCTGCGCGACGATGAGAAAAAGTGGGTTCGCTTTCACGACCTCGAGCGCGCGAGCCAAATCGTGTTGGATCTGGGTTCCGACGCCAAAGAGGAACATCAAGAACTGGCCGTCGCCGAGGCTGTCGCCGCGTAGACCCGTTTACTCTACGTGGCCCTGACCCGAGCGAAGCACCGTTGCTGTGTGGTCTGGGGCAAGTTCCCGCGAGCCGATTCTTCGCCACTCACCAGGCTGTTTCATCCCAAACTCCATCACCCCCATCAGCACCAGCCAGACCCCGACCGGGACAGTTCGCCCCCGACATCACTTGCCAAAATGGATGACGACGCAATGCGAGCTGAGCTCCAGTTGCTGATCGACGCTTCCCAGGGGTCGATCGGGCTTCGTGAACTGGGCTCCCAGACCGCGTTGCGCGAGACCCCGCCGGTCGCGGCGCGAGAGTTGGCGAGAGCGCCCGTGACCCGCGAGATCTCGCTGGGCTGGCGACACTCGAGCTTCTCGGCACTCACGGGGTCGGAATCGCACCGCACTCACGGCTTGAGCCGGACGCGCGAGGAGGGCCTGGACTACGACGCGGTTGCGGAGTCCCCGACCCTGGGTCTGTCGAGTGGCGCCGAGGCGGAGGTCATGCTGAATTCATTTCCGGCGGGTGCGGCAGCGGGAACGATGTTGCATTCGATCTTGGAGCAGCTCGATTTTGAAAACTCCTGCCTCGACCAGTCGCGTGACATCGTCGCTCTAGCCCTTGAACTCCACGGCTTTGAACCCAGCTGGCACGGCCTTCTGTGTCGGGCGCTGGACCGGATCACCAAGACGCGATGGAGCAAAGACGGGCCGTCGCTTGCGGATCTGCCACTGTCCAGGCGTCTCGATGAACTGGAATTTTTGCTCCCGGTAGCGAGCCGAGTGAAGCACGGCGGGCCATCGCAAGGCCTGTCGGTCGCAGACCTGTCCGGTGTCTTCAGGCGCCACGCCCGCGACGACTTCCAGCAGCAGTACGCCGAGCGGCTCGCCGAGTTACAGTTCGAGCCGCTTTCGGGCTATCTCAAGGGCTTCATCGATCTCGTCTTCGAATGGAAGGGTCGCTTCTACCTGGTCGACTACAAATCGAATCACCTGGGATCGTCGCCTGGGAACTACACCGCCGCCGGTCTCGAGGCACCGATGTCCGAGCACCACTACGTGCTTCAGTATCACCTCTACACCGTGGCACTCGATCGCTACCTCGCGCTGCGCCTTCCGGGTTACGACTACGAGCGTCACTTTGGTGGAGCCTACTACCTGTTCTTGCGCGGGATGGACCCGGATTTGGCCGTCGGTTGCGGGGTCTACTTCGACCGACCGACGCGAGAGTTTGTCGCGGCACTGTCGGAACATCTCGCCGATCCCCCGGGAGCCTCGACGTGATTCCAACTCTCGAAGCCCTGCAAAGTGCCATGTTGATCTCATCGACGGACCGACACTTCGCCAAAGAGATGGGTCGGGTGGGGGGTGAAGCCCGGCCTCTCGCACTTGCGGCCATCGCACTGGCGAGTCGGGAAACCACACTCGGGCACACCTGTCTGGCCCTGGACAACCTCTCGCGCAGGGACGCCTGGGCAGGGCTCGCGGACGAATTCGAAGTTCCCGAGACTTCGGCCTGGCAAGATGTGTTGACTTCGAGTCCGTTGGTCGAGACGCTGGAACCAAGCGGCGACCCGAAGCCTTTCGGGGGGGAAGCATTCGACGACACACGTCCCATGGTTCTCGACGCGGCGGGGCGACTCTACCTGCGCCGCTACTGGGTATTTCAGGGGCTGTTGGCCGACCAGTTGAGAATGCGGGCTGCCGAGCCAGTTTCGAATCTCGACGAGGTACGACTCGCGCGCGACCTCGATCGGTTCTTTGGTCCAGTGAAATCAACCAGCCCCGAACGGTCGCAAGCCGAATCCTTTCAGACTTCCTTCAACTTCGATTCCCTGAAGACAGAACCTGCCGAGATCAATCCCGAAACGGCAGACGGCCAACGGCTCGCCGCGGAACTTGCGGTTCGGCGCAAGTTCTGCGTGATTTCCGGAGGTCCCGGAACCGGAAAGACTGCGACCGCGGGCAAAATTTTGGCGCTGATCGTGGAACAGGCCGTGGTCCGGGCCGAAGCCGGCGCAGAGGGTTCTGAGAGAAAAGAAGGCGAAGTCTCGTTTCCCCGCATCGCATTGGTGGCGCCAACGGGCAAGGCGGCTGCGACCCTGGCCAAGTCGATCAACGAGGCGGTAAGCAAGCTCGATTGCCTACCCGAGATCCGTGCGGCGATTCCCACCACTGCCCAAACGATCCACCGCTGCCTCGGTGTTCGCGGTGGCGCGCTTCCCGGCTTTCGACACCATGCGGGCAACCCACTGCCGATCGACCTGCTGTTGGTCGACGAGGCGTCCATGGTCGACCTGGCCCTGATGACCCGACTTTTGTCGGCGGTGCCGGACGCTGCGCAAGTAATCCTTCTGGGTGACGAGCACCAACTCGCCTCGGTCGAAACCGGCGCGGTGTTGGGGGACATCTGCGGGGTCGTGGCCAGCGACGAGTCGCTGGCACCCGCTGGGGACTCCGGTCGGGGGGATTGTATTGCTCGCTTGACCCACAGCTACCGGTACGACCCCGAAAGTGGCATCGGCGCACTGGCTCGCG
>Ga0114950_10000846_pt1 | contig 22082 bp, 19 predicted proteins | sample N075metaG_FD_83503 | JGI IMG/M metagenome (GOLD analysis project Ga0114950, IMG submission 83503) | Deep subsurface microbial communities from Kermadec Trench to uncover new lineages of life (NeLLi) - N075 metaG | ecosystem: Environmental > Aquatic > Marine > Ocean trench > Sediment | place... | reverse complement strand
GAACTGTCGCTGGCCCGTTTTATCTCGCGAATAATATCGATATAGCAAGACTTCTCCTTGCCGGAAATGTTGTAGGGCTCTCCCGTCACTCGCTTCTCCATGCAGGCGATAATAATGTCGCAGAAGTCGCCCGCATACAGTGGTTGGCGCACATACTTGCCGTCGCCGGGAATGGGGAATACTGGAGATGAAGACATAAACTGGGCCAGCCAGCCGAAGTGTTTACGATCGAACCAGCCAAACATCAAGGTGGGCCTTAAGATGGCGTGCTCGAAGCCGGATTTGGCCACCAGATACTCCTGTCGGGCCTTACTCAGGCTGTAATCGTCATTGGCTGATGACTCGATAACCGACGAGCTGACATGAACCAGATAGGCGTTGTCCGGAATGTACGAGAGGATATTTTGCGTTGCATTCACATTATTCCGGTAGAAATCCTGGGTAATATTTCCGCCAATTTGTGCATGCAAAATGACCACGATATCGGCATCGGCCAGTACCTGTTGCCAATCGCCGGGAACGGCCAAATCTGCCTCGGTACATGATACGGCCGGTTGTAAATTGGCGGCAATGGTGAGGTTGTGGCGAGACTTGTCGATTATATGTACGTTGTAACATTGCCGATTTTGCAGTTTCACCAGCAGGTTTTGCCCCACCAGGCCGGCGCCGCCGGTGATCACGATTTTGGCATCGCTGAGGGGGTGAGCGCCGGCTTCCTGGGCAGAAAATGTCATTGCGGCTCTGCCCCTTTTGGCTTCAGCAGGGTGTACTTCCCGATCCTGCGGTAGGGCGTAAAATCAGCTTCGATCCAGTTCAAAATAAGTGCTTCCTTGTATTGCTGTGCCCACTGGGGGGCGTCTCGCGTCACGATGATTGGATGCTCTGCCCGTAGCATGTCCGCTTTGATTAACGCCTGCTCCTCCGGTTGCGCATAGGCAATGGAATGCGCATTGTAAACGGTTCCGGGCATTTTCGCGGTACTCCAGCGATAGAAACTATTGAAGCGAAATGTCGTGAGTGCCATGTCGGCCCCGTTCAGTTCTTCAACCAACTGGCGATAAATGCGGCCGCGCCTGGGCTCAATGTGCATAAACTGCGTCCCGGGCAGGGCAAGTGGTCGAAACCTGGCATATTGTGCACTTTCCTGGCGCAACTGTACGATCAAAACGAGCACCATCGCCAGGGCCGCCGTCGTCGAAACGCTTCTCACCAGGGAGAATAATATTGCAGTTTTTTTCAGCGCGTCGCTCTTGGTCGCAACATTGACTAAATCGGACGCACAGACAATAGCCGTCAGTAGGATGGGTAGGCTGCCAAAGTATTGTTGGCTGCCCGGAATGGGGTAGGCCAGCATGGGCGACCAGGCCGCGGTGGTCGCCAGCAAACATCTGGCGAGAGTCGGGCTGGCACGTCCGCCGCCGAAGATCACCAACCAGCACCACGGACCGGCGTACCCCAGCAGGGCATGGGAGTTGGCCGGATTATTTATCCACAGGGCATACAGTGCGAGCAGCACGAAGTAGCCCTTTGCCGCCATCGGTACCCACCGGTAGTCTTTGCGATAATGGCAAAACACTGCACAGCCCAGGGCGGCACCCGCCGACAGCAGCTGGAAGGCGGAGTACTCACGGAACAAATGGTAGAACTCCAGTTGGCTGGCGGAATAGCGCAGCAAACTGGCGCCAATATCCAGTGGTGTTGCCCCCACACTCCAGGCGAAGAGGAATGCCACGGCGGTAATGATCGAGAAACCCAGGGCAAACCCGCTAGCTGCGCCTCTGGCGGCGCCGTTCGGCTCAGTTACCGAGATGACCATGAGCGCCACAGCGCCAGTTGCGAGCGCGTTTATACAGGCAAAAAAGAGGGCGTTAGGCTCCGTCAGTAGTGGCGACATCAGCGCAAATGGAAACGCCACAGAGCCGATGATAATGACGGCGTGTAGCAGCCCCTGCCAGGCGCCCACGCGCAACCGCGCCGCCAGTACCAGGCAGAGCGCGGCCAGGACAAATACCCCGGCGTTGATTTTGATATGAAAAATTGCAGCGACCATCACGCCCGTTAGAAACCACAATAGCGGCTGGCGCCGGTCGGCGAAATAACAGGCCGTGAGGGGGATAAAAATCGTGGCGATGGCGATCAAGCCCTGGGGGTGGCCGGGCTCATTGACGAAGGAGCCGGTGAAAACAAACGTCAGGGCGAAGGCCACGATTGCCCATAGAGCCCTGGCCGTGAGCTTATAGACCAGCACTGCGGAGACCGTGCAAAGTAACAACCAGCAGGCGAGGGTGGTAAATCGGCTGGCGCTGTGACTGAGGGGCACCCCCAGCCAGTCATGGAACAAGTGTACAGTGGCCAGGTAGCCCGGACCGTAGATCCACGGGATATCCGTGTAAAATGCGGCGCCGTCCAGATACAGCTGGTTGATAACCAGCAGCAGGCCCTCATCGTCATAGGCTCTAAAGTTGGAAAAAAGCGAATAAAAGCCTATAGCGATACACAGGGCGACAACGGCGCTCGCCAGGCCAGCAGTGTAAATGTGTGATCGTGCAAGCATATTGTTTCAGCTCAAGTGCAACTGGTTGTTGAAAAGCCCATACTCAGTGTGACCGATCTCCATTTTTCTTGAATTAACCGCGCTGTTGTCAATTGCCAATAGTTGTGACTTCCAGTGCCGTCAATTCCCGACTCTGCCCAAGCCCCAAGTTAGTATCCATGGGTAGATTGCCGATAGCAAAGCGATGCAGTTCCAGTACGCGGTTGTCGAATCGCCCAAACATGCGCTTGATCTGGTGGTAGCGCCCTTCGATCAGACTGACTTCCGCAACGTGATCGGAAATGATATGGAGCCTGGCAGGACGAGTCGCGATATTTTCATAGGCAAAATACATCCCCTGGGCAAAAGCGTTTATGTAGTCTTCTGATAAGGGTTTTTCCAGCCGCACCCGGTACTGTTTGGTAATTCTCTGGGTGGGCATAGTCAGCTGGCGTGACCACCGTCCGTCATTGCTCAGCAGTATCAGGCCGGTGGTATTGAAATCCAGGCGGCCTGCAATATGTAAACTTTTTCGGTCGGGGCACTGCAGTAGGTCAATGACCGTGGTGTGCTGCGCGTCTCTGGTGGCGCTCACTACGCCGCGTGGCTTATTCATCATGACGTAGACGGGAGAATTTGCCTGCAATACCCGGTCGTCAAGCGTCACCTGACTAAATTGCTCCACCAACTGATTAATAGCGGTGGCAACGCTGCCATCGACCAGAACACGTCCCTGCGCGAGTACTGACCTGACGTCACGACGACTGATTCCCGTCCGGGAGCTAATGAAACGATCTAATCGATGGCGCCGGGATTGCATAGTCTACTGCAAAAGGTCGAGGGCAAGGGCTTCGGCGACTTTAATGCCATCTATCGCCGCCGATAAAATTCCGCCCGCATAGCCCGCGCCTTCTCCCGCGGGATACAGGCCCCTGGTGTTTATGTTCTGGAAATCTGCCCCACGTTTTATGCAAATTGGCGATGATGTCCGGGTCTCTACTGCCGTCAAAACGGCGCCGGGCATGGCAAAGCCCCTAATTTTCTTGTCAAAAGCGGGGATGGCTTCCCGGATTGCGGCTATGGCAAATGCCGGCAGTGCCCGGGACAAATCACCCAGGGTAATACCCGGTTGGTAGGAAGGTGTCACATCAGCCAACGCGGTGGAGGGATTGCCTTCCAAAAAGTCGCCGACCAGTTGCACCGGTGCGTTGTAGTTGCCACCCCCCAGGCGGAAAGCCAGGGTTTCCAGCTCCCGTTGCAGGTCGATGCCTGCCAGCACGTGTTGTGGGTAGTCCCGCTCCGGTGTGATGCCGACCACAATGGCGGCATTGGCATTACGCTCGTTGCGCGAATACTGCGACATGCCATTGGTCACAACGCGGCCTTCCTCCGAGGTTGCCGCGACGACTGTGCCACCCGGGCACATGCAAAAACTGTATACGCTGCGGCCATCGTCGCAGTGGTGTACCAACTTGTAATCGGCGGCGCCCAAAATCGGGTGTCCGGCCTGTGCGCCAAAGCGCGCTTTATCTATCACCGACTGAGGATGCTCAATGCGAAAACCGATGGAAAAAGGCTTGGCCTCTATGTACACACCCTGATCCAGTAGCATCTGGAAACTGTCGCGGGCGCTGTGGCCGATCGCCAAAATGATATGGCGGCTCTCCAGGGTCTCGCCGCTCTCCAGGGTGAGACCGGTGACCTGCCCCACAGCGTTGTCCCCGTCAGTTTCGCGGTTAATGCATGCCACTTTCTGCTCAAAGCGAATTTCACCTCCCAGGCGGACAATTTCGGCCCGCATGTTCTCCACCATTTTTACCAGCTTGAACGTACCGATATGGGGCTTTGCGTCATAGAGAATTTCTTCTGGCGCCCCGGCGATCACAAACTCATTCAGCACCTTTCGACCCAGATGGCGCTTATCCCTGACCTGGCTATACAGCTTGCCATCGGAAAAGGTGCCTGCACCGCCCTCGCCAAATTGAACGTTGGACTCGGTATTCAGCTCGCGCTTGCGCCAGAAACCCCAGGTGTCTCGGGTGCGAGCCCTGACCTCTTTACCCCTCTCCAGCACGATGGGTCGCAGCCCCATTTGTGCCAGAACAAGTGCCGCAAGAATTCCACAGGGACCAAATCCTATGATCAGGGGGCGCTGTCCGCTTGCGCCCGGAAAGTCGGCAGCGGCCTGTACGACAAAATGATAGCGGGTGTCCGGGCAGGGCCTGATCGCAGCGGGCTTTGAATTTTGCATTAACACTAGCGCTTCAGCTTTCTCGACCAGCTCTACATCCAATTGATAGATGAGCAGAATGTTGGCTTTTTTGCGGGCGTCGTAACTGCGTTTGAATATTGTAAAATCGACCAGGTCGGTCGGTTTAATGTCAAGTTTTGCGACAATGGCGGTGCGCAAGTCATCGTCTGAGTGGTCAAGTGGTAGCTTTATGTCGATGAGACGTAACATTACACAAACAAGCCAGCGCTGTAGCCGGATGACCAGGCCCATTGAAAGTTGAACCCGCCCAGATGACCGGTGACGTCCAATACCTCACCGATAAAGAAAAGTCCGGACTGCTGCCGCGTCTCCATGGTTTTGGAACTGATGGCTGCGGTATCAATGCCGCCCAGGGTAACTTCTGCAGTGCGGTAACCCTCGCTTGCGGAAGGTTTCAGGCGCCAGTCGTTTAACTGTGCGCCGATAATCGTGAGTTCTTCATCCTTGAACTGCGCCAGCGGCGAGTCGGCAAGTTCAGGCCACCACAAATTTTGTAACTCAACGACCAGCGCTTTGGCCAGCTTGGGAGTCAGCAGGTTTTTGAGCCGGCTCTTGCCCTGCCGCCGCTTCAGTTGCAACAGCCACTCCGGCGCATGAATACCGGGTAGCAGATCGATACTGACCTCATCTCCCGGGCGCCAATAGTTTGAAATTTGCAAGATTGCCGGGCCACTCAAACCACGATGAGTGAACAGTATATTCTCGGTGAAGGATTGACCGTTACAGCTCACCTCTACCGCCGTCGCCAAGCCGGATAGGCGCTCGCATAGTAGCTTGAATCGATCGCTGAACATGAAGGGCACCAGCCCTGCCCGGCGCTCGGTGATGGGCAGATTAAACTGCCTGGCTATGTCGTAGCCCATGCCACTGCCACCCAGGGAGGGTACAGACAGAGCGCCGGTCGCGATCACCAGGGATTCACAGGTGTGGGTGACTGAACTTTTGTGCCGGTTGGGCCCCATGGTCAATTCCAGTTGGTAGCAGGGGTGCTCATCATTTGCCGATTCCAGCACCTGAACGCTACTGACCTCGCAGTGGGTTTCTATGGTCACCGAGGCGTGTTCACATTCACGCAGCAGCATCGCCAGGATGTCCTTCGCGGTGTGCGTACAAAAAAGCTGTCCGTGTTTGCGCTGTTCATAGTCGATGCCATGTTTTTCCACCAGGGCGATGAAATCCCACTGGGTGTAGCGGCTTAGTGCAGCGATACAAAAATGGGAATTATTGGAGAGGAAATGCTCGGGTTCGACGATATTATTAGTGAAATTACAACGGCCACCCCCTGACATCAATATTTTCTTGCCGGTCTTATTGGCCTTTTCCAGTACCAGCACCTTGCGACCGCGCTGGCCAGCGGTCAGGGCGCAAATAAGGCCGGCGGCTCCCGCGCCGAGAATAATGACATCATAAGCTGAGACACCCTTCAAGGCGGGCTGGGATGCTGCTGATCCCTCCTGCTTATTCACCGTGTTAACTTCATGCAAAGGCGCCCATCAGTAATTCAAAAGACCGCTTTCTGTCATCGAAATAATACATATTGGTAACCGCCATTATTTCATCGGCATCGTGTAACTCGGCCAATCGCGAGACTTGTTCTTTTACCTGCTCAGGAGTGCCCACGGCGCGACTGCTGATACGGCCCGCTATGAACGCCTTCTCTTGTGGGCCCAGCGGATAGGCCAACGCTTGCTGGGGGGTGAGCGATATACCCTCAGTTTGACCGGTAAAGAAACGGAAAAGGTTGAGGTCGTGGGTGAGAACCAGGGCTTTGGCTTGTTCCTCGTCGTCGGCACAAAATACGCTGATTGTTAATATCGCGTAGGCACTGGCCTGTTTTTCGCTGGCTTTGAAGTGCTCCTTATACAGCCCGATGAGCCGATGATCGGCCTGGGGATTAATGAACAATCCGAGGTTGTAAGGCAGGCCGCGCTGCGCCGCCAGAATGGCGCTGTCAGGGCTGGAACCCAGCATCCACAAGGGCAGGTCTGCCGGTGGTTTGGGGCTGACCAGGGGTTGGGTGGTGTCAGCCCAAAGATAATCACTCAAGCTGGCGACCAGCTCGGGAAATTTTTCGAATTTGGGTCGCCCATCGGTTGCCAATGCCACCGCCGTCGACATGTCGGCACCTGGTGCCCGGCCCACACCCAGGTCCACTCTCTGGGGGTACAGGTTGGCGAGCAGGGAGAAGACTTCCGCAATTTTATAGGCGCTGTAATGCGGCAGCATAATACCGCCGGAACCGATTCGAATGGTGTTGGTGGCCGCCCCCAGAGCGGCCAGCAGGACTTCCGGCGCACTGCCGGCTACAGCGGGAAAAGCGTGATGTTCAGATACCCAGAACCGCCGATAACCCAACTGCTCGCACCACTGGGCCATCTCGATGGTTTCGCGCAGCGCGGTAGATGCCTGGTCGGCAGAGCGGGCCAGGGATTGGTCCAGTACAGACAGAGCGAAACTCATGTGACGATATACCTGACCAGTTGAATCAATATGAACACGATGACGCTAAAATAGGCGACGGCTGCGACAAAGATATTAATACCCCTGGCGCGACCAAAATCCTCTTTGCGCTGCGCGGCTTTGCGAACCCCAATATGTCCCGCCACAATAATGGACAGGGTTTCCCGTATTGATAATGGACGATTCTCTGGGGCTTCGTCCGGGTCGTGATGCTCAGGGGCTTTATTCACAGCACTGTGTCCGCCAAATAACTGAACAGGGAGTACTCGGTTTCGTAGATATCCTGTACCTGTTCGTGCGCCTTTGACCACAACTGCTGGTCATCAGGGGAGGCGCTTAGCGCCCGCATTGTGGGGGATAAGCCATTCCATTCTACCGCTGCTTGGCGTGCGAGCTTCACAGTAGTCGTACTCACCAGGTCGGGCCTTTGCTCCCTGGCCCAGGTCATGAAAATCAGGAAATGATCGCGGAAAAATCCTCCTCCGGTACCGAATTTTATAATGGCATTATCGACATATTGCGCATGTGCACTGCCGTCTTTGAGTTCTGCCCAGGCCGGTAGTTGTTCGGCGAATGTGCGCAAGCCTTTTAGCCCCACCTCCAGGATACCGCGCTTGTCTTGCTGAAATAATCCAGCCATGAGTTCCGCCTGGGAGTGATCCATTCCCAGCATTCGCTCTACCGTTTTATGCAGTGCCAGGCCGCAGGCATCCGGCAGGCTGTGGGTCACGCTCGATGAGTGGAATTTTCCCCAGGTGTTCCGGGTTGAGATGTTGTTGGGTGGATTGCGGCTGAGTTGCAATGCCTGCATCGAGCAGGTCTGGGTTTTCTGCTCGGTTCGATCCGCTATATAAACTTCCTGCTTCTCCTCGTCGAAGCCCAATAAAACGAATCGGTGGCCGGGGAAGTGGACCTTGAATTTCCGGTAATCCAGATAAAAAATGTCGCCCGACAGCATGGTCGGGCGTCCCGCTATTATTTCCTCGCGAACCTCTTCCCAGGCGAGCTGGTCATCGGATTGCGCGACTTCCCGGTAATCAATTCCCAGGGTGTCGGCCAAATCCGCCTCCATGGAGGAGCCGCGACCAAACAGCATAAACGGCGGTTCGACTCCATCGACAGTAGAAAAGACACAGTCCAGCCCCGCGCCCAGGCCAAATACAACGCCTTCGGGCAACGCCAGATCGCAGTAGTGATAGAGCAGGTTGTGCATGGCACCGCTGCCGCAGTGGCCCGCGGTAAGGTTGCGATAATCCTCAATAAGAACGCGCATTTACGGCTCCTGACTCCGGGGGGCTGGTTTGCTTGAAATTCCGCAGCGATTTTACTTGATCTACTAAGAAGAGGGCAGGTTTTGGCGCAGAAAATTCACCATGTTTTCACCCATTACCTTGCGAATTTCCGTCTCGGTAAACCTGGCCTTTAACATTTCATGGGTCAATACACTCAGTTCGGAGATGTCGAAGGGTGCGTTGACAGAGCCATCATAATCGGACCCCAGGGCAACATGGTCTTCTCCCACCAGATCGATGCCGTAGCGGATTGCCGCGACGATGCCGGCTGGGGTGGCGTCGCAGACAGCGGCGTCCCAGAACCCCACGCCAATCAAACCGCCGCCCTCGGCGATTTGTAGCATGAGTTCATCGCTGATATTTCGGTGGCTCTGACAGTGGCCGTAAAACCCGGTATGGCTGACTATGAGAGGTGCGCCGCTGCGCGCCAGTACATCGGCCACCACCTGCGGTGCGGAGTGCGAGACATCGATCATAATGCCCATAGCCAACATTTTATCGACGGCCTGGCGGCCGAAACTTGTCAGCCCCGCGCCACTTTCTCCGTGCAGTGATCCGCCCAGAGCATTATCAAAAAAATGCTGCAAGCTCATCATACGAAAGCCGGCGTCATACAGCACTTGAATATTTGCCAGCTCACCGTCCAGAGCGTGGGAGCCCTCCGTGCCCAGCAGGCCACCCACAATGGGTTCTCCCCGGGCTCTTCGCATTAGCACAGTGTTCAGATCGGCAGCTGATAAAATCAGGGCAAATTTGTCGGGTGCTTTCTCAGCCATGGCGTGCAGCTTGTCCGCCTGGTAGAGCGCCCTGGACGTTAAACTACCCCAGGTAGCGGGGGGCCAGGCCTGTAGGAGGGTAATCAAAGTGATGTTGTCGGCGGCGTCGGCAGCGTTTTTCTGGTAGTTCTGCCCCCGTGGGCTTTTTGTCACGGTGGTAAACATCTGTAGCGCAGCATTGGCCTCGCGCATGCGCGGAATATCAACATGGCCTCGGGCGCCGCGTTCCAGTAAGTCGCGATTCCACAGTGTGCTATCGCTGTGCAGGTCTCCGATGACCAGCGTGCGGTGTAAAGCAGCTGCGTCCGCCGAAATTTCAAAGGGGCTGTGGGGAATGACGGTATTCATCGACTTTTCCAGGCTGGCGGGGCCGATGGCCAGCGCCAATACTATTGCCATTACCAACAGGCCAATTGTGACCAGTACGGCCTTTAGGGGTCTTGCCATGAGGGGTTTCCCGATGTTTTCCAGCGCCAGATAGTAGCAGACAATTAGGCCGGCTCGCCTCACTTTATTCGCATGAATGGTAGACGCTCACTCAGGCGGGGCGCAGTGGCTAGACCCATGCCTTGCCTGTGTAACACCTAAGTGTGGGCTCCCCATTCCAGCGGCACTGCGTTTTCCAACCATATCCCGTGATCAAGCTCGAAGGTCCACAACCGCTGCGCGCCGGCAAACGAGGCCGTGTCGGGCGAGTCCCATAGAATTTCCACCCGGCCGGTCAACATCAATAGGTGACCTTGTTCAAAATCGACGAAGAGCAGGCCCGCCTTGGGATTTTGCAGGAAATTTCCCAGGGTATTGAAGTGGTTATTACCCTGATAATCGGGGATGGTGAGACTTCGCGTGCCGTTTACCCGCACGAAACCGCGCTCGCCACCGCGATGGGAAACGTCGACGCCGTCACTGGGCTTGCCAGTGCCCTCCGCCACATAACTGGAGACAAAAAAAGTATCACTGTCGCGAATCAGACTAATCGCCTGCTCATCCAGTTCCGGCAGCTGGCGAGCTATTTGCGTTGTATCCGCGATGGAAGGCCGTGCCCGCGATTCGCGCGGCACTATATATTTGGGGCAATTGCCAAAGGCCTGGTCCACATGAATATGCAGACCGGCATCATCGCTGTTTACAATATGTGCCGCCAGGCGGTTTCTGCGCCGAGTATGAAGCTCGATACCAAGCAATCCCAGGGCAGTTCCCTCAGCAAGGCTGTTGCTCAGAGGGTCACCCTCGACAGGGAGTGCAGCAATAGCGAGTGCATTTGGATCCGGCGAATCGATAAATCCTGCATCACCAAATAAAATTGAGGCCCATGGCCAGCCCTCCTCATCGGCGTGGCCAACGAATAAATAGGGCAGGCGCTTAAAGAATTCCCGGTGTTGTTCCGGCATGTGATCGCGAATGACTTTCTGGCCGAAGCGCTCCAGCTTTTCGCGCACGCCCAGGCGAGTTTGTATCGCTTGCTCGCCGCTGTGGAAGGGGGATTGCTGCAGGATATCCATGACGCTGCTCCTCGATGAAATAAATGAGGGCGGCGGAATTCGTTCCGCCGCCAGGTGTTGCCGCTAGGCTGCCAGGCCCACCGCCGTTGCCTGCATGGATACGAAACCATCCAGCTGTTCGATACCAGCCAACCAGGCCTTTACGTTCGGGTAATTTGTCAGGTCGACGTTGCCCTCCGGGGCGTGGGCGATATATGCGTAGTTGGCCACATCGGCGATTGTTGGGTGCTGGGTCACCAGCCATCTGCGACCGTTGAGATGGGATTCGAGCTGGGCTAATAGGCTGTGAGCGATTTCCACAGCCTTTGCATGATCCAGTCCCGCCCCAAATACCGTGACCAGTCGCGCTGCGGCCGGGCCTGACGCTACCGGCCCCGCGGCGGCGGTGAGAAACTGCTGCACCCGGGCCGATTCCTGCGGGTCGGTAGGTAACCATGTTCGATCGGCATCATATCGACTTGCCAGGTAAACCAAAATCGCATTGGAATCGGCCAGTGTTACCTGGCCGTCCTCAAGCGCAGGGACTTGTCCGGCAGGGTTTTTCTGCAAATATTCCGGGGTTCTCTGCTCCCCGTTCATCAGATCCACATCGATAATATTTGCGTTGATATTGAGTAGTGATAGAAATAATTCAACGCGATGCGAATGGCCGGACAATGGGTGGCGATACAGGTTGATAGTTGACATAAGATTTCCTCGTTGCTTGGGTATGGCTTTGACAGGGTGTTGAGGTAAGAGACCATCAAAGCGGTTGGTCCATTACGGGATTTTTAGTGGAGGGTTTAGCGCAGTTCACGTTCTTCTTCTTCGATCGCAAGGTCGTTGATACTGGCGATCCGCTGCTGCATCAGGCCACTGCTGTTGAACTCCCACAGTTCGTTGCCGTAGGAACGAACCCAGTCCCCCGCGACGTCGTGCCATTCGTAAATGAAGGTGACGGCGATACGGTTGCCTGAAAAACTCCATAGTGTTTTCTCCAATTTATAATCCAGTTCGGACTGCCATTTATTTGTCAGGAATTCCTCTATTTCACCGCGCCCCCTGATGAACTGATTGCGGTTTCTCCACTGGCAGTCCGGGGTGTAGGCGAGGGCCACGGCCTGGGGATTGCGGCTGTTCCACGCATCCTCTGCCGCTTTAACTTTGAGGGCGGCCGTTTCGGCGGTGAACGGGGGCAGGGGAGGTCTACTTTGCATGGCGGTTACCTGTTGCTGGGTTTGAATTTTGATTGCTCGTGATTGGTAATGCGAGAACTGTGCCAACTTATTATCTAATAAAAACAAGGAGTTAAAATTAGCGTTGCTCTCAATATCTTGAGTGTTGCAAGATATTGAGAGTTGAAACACAAGAATTTGATAAATCCGCGATGCGGGCGAGGCAAACAATGGACCAGAATGATCCCTGCGATGAAATTGATCAGGAGCTGCGGCGGGTAAGGTCGGAGATCGAACTTATTCTCGGCGCTGCCGGCGAGGGCATTTATGGCGTCGATAAGAATGGCCTGGGCACGTTCGCCAACGAGGCATCCACCCGAATTTTGGGTTGGCGGGTTGAAGATGTCCTGGGCCAGCCGGTGCATGCCATACATCACCATTCCCACCCGGACGGCAGCCCCTATGATCGGTTGGACTGCCCGATTTACGCCGCCTTGCGCGATGGCGAAGTACACCGGGTGGACGATGAGGTGTTCTGGTGCCGCGACGGGTCCGCTATTCCCGTCGAGTACATCAGTACCCCCATTATTCAAAAGGGTGAAATTCAAGGGGCGGTGATCGTGTTCAGGGATATTTCTGAGCGCAGGGAACTTGAACGACAGCGAAAGTGCGACTATGAAGAAATAAAATGTCTGAAAGAAGAGCTGGAACAGGAGCGCGACTACCTGCGACAGGAAATAAATGTCAGCACCAATTTTGGCGAAATTATAGGCGAGAGTGCCATCCTCCATCGCACCCTGGCGCAAATAGAGGCCGTGGCGAAGACGCCTTCCACGGTGTTGATTCTGGGTGAATCCGGCGTCGGAAAGGAACTGATTGCCCGGGCTATTCACCACAAAAGCAACCGCAGTGACGGCCCCCTGGTGAAAGTGAATTGTGCCTCCATCCCCCAGGAATTGTTTGAGAGCGAATTTTTTGGTCATGTGCAGGGCGCATTTACCGGGGCACACCGCGATCGTGTAGGGCGACTGCAACTGGCTAATGGCAGCACGCTATTTCTCGATGAGGTTGGCGAGATTCCCCTGAACTTACAGGGCAAGCTTTTGCGCGCCCTACAGGAGCAGGAATTTGAGCGGGTGGGGGACGAGCAGACGGTAAAAGTAGATGTTCGTATTGTGGCCGCCACTAACCGCGACCTTTTCAGGGAGGTGGCTGCGGGACGTTTCCGTGAAGACCTGTATTACCGCTTGAGTGTGTTCCCCGTGACTGTGCCCCCGCTGCGGGAACGCAAGCAGGATATCCCACTGTTGGCGCAACACTTTTTGCAATTGAGTTGCCGGGAATTTGGCCGGGATCCCATGAACTTATCCAGCGCCCAGGCCAAGTCCCTGGCCACCCACAACTGGCCGGGGAACATTCGCGAGCTTAGAAATGTTATTGAACGGGCGATCATTCTCAGCGAGGGCTCCCGGTTGCGCATTGACTTGGCCATGCCTCAGCTTATCGCGGAGGTCGGGACTGAACAGCAGGTCGATGAGTTGGCCGGTGAAGATTTTCTGACCGATCGAGAATTTCGGGAGTTGGAGAAGCGCAATATGGAAAAAGCGCTGCGCAGTTGCAATTGGAAAATTGCCGGGGCCGACGGCGCCGCGGCGTTAATGGGGTTAAAGCCCTCCACCTTGACCTACCGGATGAACCTATTCGGCTTGTCCAAGGCGGGAGCTGCTACCAGGTGAATTCAGGAGGGGCGTCGCAGCATCCAGGTGGGAATGAGCGCCGCCAGGAAAACCAGCGTTAAGACTAAAAAATAGCTAGCCAAAGGGTGATCCGTTTGCGGGTCTCGTTCACGTTTGTTTAGGCGTCGGGGAAATTGTATTCGTGCCCCCACAGGTCGCCCTCGGTGCTTACCGTTGGCGTATAGTTATCCCAGTCGACCAGCAGACCATCGTAGCCGTACTCCACCGCGATACCGCCGGGCGCCATGACGTAGAAGGAGCACATATTGTCGTTCACGTGCCGGCCCAGGCTGGCGATGATCGGGAGATCGGCTGCCTTGGCCCGATCGATGGCCAAGCCGACCTCATCCAGGGACTCCACCTCAACCATAAGATGAACTACGCCCGCCGGGTGCGGTTGATTGTAAAGCGCCAGCGAGTGTTGCCTTGGGTTGTCAGCGTGGAGAAAGATAATGCGGGTTTCCGGGGCTCCTTCTGGCATGGGCGGGTACAAATCATCACTGATGCCCAGGCCGATCATCTCAGTATAAAATTCTCGAGTGGCCTCTGTTTCAGGGGCCGGAATAACCGCGTGGCCAAAACCCATGTCGCCGGTCAATCCGTCGCCGGTGACAAATGCGGTGACGCCGACTGGAGAGTTAAACGGTACATAGTCCAGCCGGCGACCGTAATACAGTTCCAGCAGGTTGCCGGAGGGATCAGCGGTTGACACAAATTCGGTGACACAGCGCCTGGCAGCCTCTTCGGCAGCACCGGCCTCCAGCGCAAATCCGGCGGCCGTCAGGGTGTCGCAAGTTGCCTGCCAGTCCTCGCGCGTGCGAAATTCCAGGCCGCAGGCGATTAAGCCTTCTTTGCTGGCCGGTTCAATCATAAAGCGAAAGGGGTGATCGTCCATCCGCAAAAACCGGGCGCCCTGGCTGTCCGCCCGGGGTGCTTCCATCAGGCCTAAAATATTGGTGCCAAAATCAATCCAACTCGCGGGATCCTGAATTCCCAGCCTGACATAACCTACACTTGCAACTGACATGGTTTAACTCCTGATTGGCATGAACACATGGCTGAGTTAGTTGTAAAACAGCGGGCTCTATTATCAACCATTTTGGCGTCTGCGACAGCGGCGGGGGAATCTCTTGCGACCCTGGTTTAAAAAATCGTGACTAATTGATAAGAACCGCTACCCCTCGGCCGCGATTGTCCGATGCAGATTGTACCTCGTCACCTTCGACACGGATGACCTGCATATCACCGAGGTTCCCCCAACTGTTGGGTTCAACAGTGTAGCCCAAGGCGGTCAGTGAACGGCGCGTCGGATCCGGGATGTCGCGCTGATCGTGACGTATCAAACGAGCATCTGGCAATTGATGGTGGTAGCGATTGGCGTCAACAGCGGCCTGTAATGGCATGCCGTAGTCGTACAGATTGAGTATCACCTGGTAGAGCGAGGTAAAAATGGTGCTTCCCCCCTGAGTTCCACCCACAAATACCGGCTCGCCGTCTTCAAGTAACAATGTGGGCGTCATGGAGGACAGCATGCGTTTGCCCGGCTCAATCGCATTGCGCGCGTTGCCCACCAGGCCGAACTTATTTTTAACCCCCACCTTGGCGCTAAAGTCATCCATTTCATTGTTCATCACAAAGCCGGCACCTTCCACCACCACCCCGGAGCCAAAATCCCAGTTGAGGGTATAAGAGAGCGCGACGGCATTACCGTGCTTATCGAGTATCGAAAAGTGCGTGGTGTCGGGCGATTCCAGCCCCGGTGTGACGGCGCTGGCCAGAGATATTTTCTCCGGGTTGATTTCGCCTGCCCGCCGCTTGAGATAGCCTTCATCGAGTAAGCTGGCCACGGGCACATCGACGAAATCCGGATCCCCCAGATACTCGGCGCGATCTGCGAATACTCGCTTTTCTATCTCCGCCAGCAAATGGATATATTGGGGAGAGTTGTGCCAGACATCGCGAAAATGATCGCTGGCATAGTCGCGCATTTTCAGTAGCTGTAACAGGGCGATACCCCCGGAACTGGGTGGTGGCGCCGTCACTACCGTATATTCGCGCCAGTTATGGCGCAACGGCGTTCGCCAGACCGCCCGATATTCGGCTAGATCTTGCAGGGTGATGAGACCGTCGCTGGCCTTCATTTGGGCGACTATCCGGCGGGCGGTCAGTCCGGTATAGAACTCTTGCGGATCCGCCGCAATGCGCTCCAGCGTTGCTGCCAATTCCGCCTGCTTGAAGATTTCCCCGCCGCGCATGGCGGCAAAATAGCGGGCAAAGTTACCGTTTCCCGCTACTTCAATCACTTTCTCTGCGGCGTATCCGGCCTGCTCTGGATGCACTACAAAACCATTCCTGGCCAGGGTAATCGCGGGCTGTAATAGCTCGGCCCAGGGCTTGCTGCCATAGCGTGTATGGGCGGCCAACATGCCGCGCACCGTGCCCGGCACACCCGAGGCCTTCCCCCCCACCAGCGAGTTGCGCTGCACAAAATTTCCACCTTCATCGAGATACATGTCGCGCTGGGCCCGTTGGGGGGCGCGCTCCCTGAAATCCAGGAAGGCATCCTCCGCGGCCATGTGACTGACCATGAATCCGCCGCCGCCGATATTGCCCGCATCGGGAAAGGTCACGGCCAGTACGAACACAGCGGTTATAGCGGCGTCTACGGCGTTACCGCCCTCGCGCAGTACTTGACTACTGGCCTGGGCGGCATAGCGATCCGGCATGGCCACGGCGGCTGTGCCGGCCCAGGCGTGTTGGGCCAGCAGAAGTAGGGACGTGAGGCACAGTCGGAGCGCGACAGTGATGCTCATGTGAATGGTCGGCCTTGTTCGGCCAGGTCGACCATATAGCTACAGGGCTGCCAGCGCGGGTCGCCAGTTTTCTCCGCATAGTCCCGCATCGTGGCAACCACTTTATCCAGGCCGATACTGTTGGCGTAGTACATAGGCCCGCCGCGGAACATTGGCCAGCCGTAGCCATATACCCAGGCCACATCGATATCACTGGCGCGTATTGCAATGCCTTCTTCCAGGATTTTGGCGCCCTCATTGATCATTGGGAAAATACAGCGCTCCAGTATTTCGCTATCTGAAATTGGCCTGCGCGTGGCACCTGTTTTTGCAGAAAATTTCAGGATAATTTCTTCGACTACAGGGGAGGGCGATGGTTTGCGGTTGTCGTCGTAATCGTAGTAGCCAGCGCCAGTTTTTTGGCCGCGGCGGTCGAGCTCGCACAGGCAATCACGAATGGTCTCGCCTTTGGATGTGGCTTTGTCCCAGCCGATATCCAGTCCGGCGAGATCGCTCATTTGAAAGGGGCCCATGGGTAGGCCGAAATCGCAAATAACCTGGTCGACCTGGTGGGGCAGGGCGCCTTCCAGGATGAGCTGTTGCGCCTGTGCCTGGCGTTGGAACAAGATACGATTGCCGACAAAGCCCGGACAGACCCCCACCAGCACGGGCGTTTTGTTGATTCGCCTGGCAAATGACATGCAGGTTTTTATGACGGAATTCGCGGTGTGGTCGCCGCGCACGATTTCCAGCAGTTTCATGACGTTGGCGGGGCTAAAGAAATGCAGGCCGATGACGGATTCCGGCCGGTCGGTAGCGGAGGCAATTTCATTGAGGTCCAGGGCCGAGGTATTGGATGCCAGAATCGCCCCGGCTTTCATCAGGCTGTCAAGCTTGGCGAAGATCTCCTTTTTGACAGCCATGTTCTCGAACACTGCCTCGATGACCAGATCGCAACCTGCCAGGTCAGAAATCTGCAACGAGCCCTGGATGAGTGCGCAGCGCTGCTCGACCTCCTCTGCACTAATCCGGCCCCTGCTGGCGCTTCTGAGGTAGTTCTTGCGGATGATGCCCAGGCCGCGCTCCAGGGCATCTTGTTTGGTTTCTACTATGATAACGGGAATTCCCACATTCGCCATATTCATTGCGATACCACCACCCATGGTTCCGGCGCCAATGATACCCACAGCATTGATGGGAATTTCGGCGGTCTCTTGCGTTCCCCCGGTAAACTGTGCGGCCAGTTCCTGGGCCTCTTTGAAGTACTGCATTGCCGCTGTCTCTGCCTCTGTGGTGCCTGTTAGCTTGGCCATAGTTGTCCCCGATATTGAGTTGCGAGGCCAGACGTTAGCAGAGGACGGCTGGCGGAAGCAATTGCAGGTGATCTGAAAAGTCATTTCAAATGTCGCTTTGAGTCATTGAGCGAGGCGTTGACCTGGTTGATACTGGGCGACTACCTGCTGCAGGAGGGATGCGAGCGTGCACCAAGCGGAAGTTTTAACCCAGGCCTTTGAGCTTGGCTACACCTATACAAGGTCCACTGGACCCATTGTTGGTCGATTTTTGACCGATCTGCGCGATCGCAAGATCACCGGCATCAAAGGCAGCGATGGCCGGGTGATTGTGCCGCCGATGGAATATGACCCGATAACAGCGGAGGCACTCAGCGAGTTTGTGGGTGTGGCCAGCGAAGGTGAAATTGTGAGCTGGTGTTGGGTAAAACACCCCCGGGATGCCCATCCCATGGATAAGCCATTTGCCTGGGCCATGATTAAACTCGATGGCGCCGATGTTGCCATGATCCATTGCGTCAAAGCGGCTGCCGAGAGCGATGTATCCACCGGTGCCCGGGTTGGGGCCGTATGGGCACAAGAAACCATCGGCATGATCACCGATATTCGTTGGTTTGAATTGCTATGAAGGAAGCACAAGAGATGATCACGGACATCAAGACCCCCGTTTACCTGCAATACAAGTTCACCGCGGGTAATTCCCAGGCGCGATTTCTGGCCCAGTTAAAGCGCGGTATATTAACTGGCCAGCGCTGTCCCTCCTGCGCCAAGGTGTATTGTCCGCCCAGGGGTTCCTGTGCCGCCTGCGGCGTTGGTACAGAAGAGGAAGTGAAGCTGAGCGGTAAAGCCACCGTGCAGTCGTTTACCATCGTTGCGATTCCCATCCCGGGAAACCCCATCAAACCACCGTTCATCATCGCCAATCTGGTGCCAGATGGCGCCAATATTTCCTTTATCCACCTGATGAGCGAGTGCGTCAATGAGGAGGTTCACATTGGCCAGCGGGTTGAAGCGATATGGGCGCCCGAAGAGGAATGGGATTACGCCATGAGTAATATTCGCTACTTCAAACCGTTGGATGAGCCCGATGTAGCCGTTGAAGATATCGGCCACATCGGTGTCGACGGCGAGGGGATATAGCTATGCAAAAAATTGCAATCGTTGCCTATAACCAATCAAAGTGCCTCGCCAATGCCGGGGGCAGTAATGAAGTAGAGCTCATTATGCCGCAGCTGCGGGCCGTGTTTGGGCAGGTTGGCCTGAACAATTCGCAGGACGTGGACTTTGTCTGCTCGGGCAGCTGCGACTATCTACAGGGCGCCGCCTTCGCCTTCGTATCCGGGGTGGATGCCCTGGGGGCCGTGCCCCCAATCAAGGAATCCCATGTGGAGATGGACGCGGCCTGGGCCCTGTACGAATCCATGTTAAAAATTCGAATGGGGCAGGCGGAGTCAGCCCTGATTTACGGCTTTGGCAAATCCTCTCCCGGCGAGCTACCTATTGTATTGTCCCAACAACTGGATCCGTACTATCTCGCACCGCAGTGGGTGGATACGGTTTCCCTGGCGGCCATGCAGGCGCGCCTGATGTTGGACTCGGGCGCGATCAGTGAGCGCGACATGGCAGAGGTGGTGGCGAGATCGCGCAATAACGCCATGGGCAATTCACTGGCCCAGTTGGCGAGCACGGTGACCGCAGATGAACTGTTGGCCGAGGAGAGTTATGTTTCGCCCCTGCGAAAATCCGATTGCTGCCCGATATCCGATGGTGCCAGTGCGATGATTATTTGCACGGTAGGAAAGGCCGAAGAGTGGGGCGTGCCCTATGCCATTATCAGTGGGATTGATCACCGAATTGAAACCCATAATCTGGCGATGCGTGACCTCACCGATTCCGTCTCTACCCGGCAAGCGGCGGCAGCAGCCGGGGCGGGGCAGGGGCCGATCGATGTGGCGGAACTCTACGCGCCATTTTCGCACCAGGAAATTATACTCTCGCGCGCGCTGGGACTGGGCGCTGAGACAGACATCAACCCAAGTGGCGGGGTGCTGGCGGGCAATCTGATGATGGCCTCGGGTCTTTCCCGTATCGGGGAGGTGTTTAACAGAATTATTAGCGGCGATGCGCAGCGAGGTATCGGCCATGCCACCAGTGGGCCCTGTCTGCAACACAATCTCGTCGCCGTGCTGGAAAGTGAACAGTGCAGCGCCAGGGGGAACACATAATGGTTTCTAATTCAGCAATACAGGCAGCGGTGGTGGGTATTGGCCAGACCAAGTATCAAACCAAACGAGGCGATGTTTCCATCGCGGGGCTGGTGCGCGAGGCGGCGATCAATGCCTTACAGGACGCAGACCTCACCTTTGAGGATATCGACGCGGTGGTTATCGGCAAGGCGCCGGACATGTTCGAAGGTATCGTCATGCCTGAATGTTATTTAACCGATGCCCTGGGCTGCAATGGCAAGCCCATGTTTCGCGTGCACACGGCGGGTTCAGTGGGCGGTTCAACCGCGCTGGTGGCGGCCTCCCACGTGCAAAGCGGGACATTCAAACGGGTCCTCACGGTTACTTTCGAGAAACAGTCTGAGTCCAATGCGATGTGGGCATTGTCCTCGCCGCAGCCGTTCGCAGTACACCTGAATGCGGGAGCCGGGGGATATTTCGCCCCCATTATTCGCGAGTACATCCGTCGGTCTGGCGCGCCGTATGATGTGGGCATCAAAGTGGCGGTTAAAGATCGCCTCCACGGCGCTCGCAATCCGCTGGCGCATTTGCAATTGCCGGATATAAGCATGAAGGAAGTGGAGGAGTCCATGATGCTGTGGGACCCCATTCGCTTTTTGGAGTCCTGTCCCTCGTCAGATGGCGCCTGTGCCATGGTGATTGTGTCGGAGGATCTGGCCGACGCGTCGCCCAAACCACCCGCCTGGATACGCGGTTGTGCCATGCGTTCAGAACCGACCATGTATGCGGGTCGCGAAGAAGTTAATCCGCAAGCCGGCCGAGACTGCGCGGCAGATGTCTACCGGCAGGCCGGTATAACAAATCCGCGCAGGGATTTGGATTGTGCCGAGGTCTACGTGCCCTTTAGTTGGTATGAGCCTATGTGGCTGGAAAATCTTGGCTTCGCTGAAGAGGGCGAAGGGTGGAAGTTAACCGTGGCCGGGGCTACCTCGCTCGACGAGGGGGGAGATATCCCCTGGAACTGCTCCGGCGGTGTGTTGTCATCCAATCCCATCGGCGCGTCCGGTATGATTCGCTTCGCGGAGGCTGCTCGCCAGGTGCGCGGCGATGCCGGTGATCATCAGGTAGAGGGCGCTAAGCTGGCATTGGGTCATGCCTATGGCGGCGGCGCTCAATTTTTTGCCATGTGGGTTGTTGGCGCGGAAAAATCCTAGGGAATAAAACAATGGCTAAACATTTCAATATTGCAGACATGTATGAGTTGGTTGCCGATAAAGTGCCGACCAGGGTTGCCCTGGTGTGTGGCGATCAACGCGCAAGCTTTGCCCAGTTGGAGCAGCGCGCCAATCAGCTTGCCCATTATCTTGCCAGTCGCGGCGTAAAGCCGGGCGACCATGTCGGGCTGTATCTCTACAACTGCAATGAATACCTGGAGGGTATGCTGGCCTGCTTTAAGCTCCGCGCTGTGCCCATCAACGTCAACTACCGCTACGTGGAAGAGGAGCTGAAATACATCTTTGATAATTCCGATATGATCGCCTGCATCCACCATCGGGAATTTACCCCCCACATCGCGGCGATCAACTCGCCCATAGACACCTATGTCTACGTAGAGGACGACAGTGGCTGCGATACCGGGGCCATCTCTACCGTTGAGTATGAGGCGGCCACAACCGGGCAATCTGCGGACCGTGATTTTGCCGAGCGCTCGGATGATGATTTGTTCATCCTCTACACCGGCGGTACCACTGGAATGCCGAAGGGGGTGATGTGGCCCCACAAGAGTATCTTCTACGCCGCTATGGGTGGCGGTGGTTGGTTTCACCCCGATGGCGCGATTACCGCCCCGGAACAAATCGCCTCGCGGATAGGTGATTTCCCCATTATCGGCATGCCGCTGGCACCGCTCATGCACGGCGCTTGTTGGTGGTTTGCCTGTATTCAATTGCTGGCGGGCAATACCGTTGTGCTGAATCCCGAGCACTCCCTGGTGGGTGATAGCGTGTGGGATATTGTCGAACGAGAGAAAGTGAACTCTCTTACCATTGTGGGAGATGCAATGGCGGTTCCCCTGTTGGATTCCCTGG
>Ga0114950_10000845_pt1 | contig 22092 bp, 21 predicted proteins | sample N075metaG_FD_83503 | JGI IMG/M metagenome (GOLD analysis project Ga0114950, IMG submission 83503) | Deep subsurface microbial communities from Kermadec Trench to uncover new lineages of life (NeLLi) - N075 metaG | ecosystem: Environmental > Aquatic > Marine > Ocean trench > Sediment | place... | reverse complement strand
CGGCGGTACGGGCGGCTACTGCCCAACGCCTGGACGCATCGGCGGCGGCGGCGGACGAACGGCTGGCGGTGGCGGTGGCGGTGGTATCAGTGGCGGACGCGGACGACCTGCCGGCGGCAGTGGCGGTGGCGGTGGCGGCGCGACGACGGGTACTCCGAGCGGCGGCTCACGCGGGCGGCCCGCGGGCACCGGCGGCGGCTCCCGTGGGGGCGGCGGCACAAAGGGCAGAACCGGCCGTAGTTCGTAACCCGTCACTTTGACCTACCGGGCTTACGTTCCAGCCTTCGCGAGCAACAGAATTCTCTGACCTAAGTCTGCGCGCACGACACCCGGCACCGTTTGTGCGGCCAAGCACCTTCAAAAGCGTCGTTTCCGCCATTCTAGCCGTGGCCGCAATGATGCGAACAGCCCTCCCCGAGCACTCATCCTCAAGAAAATCTTGGCGCGATCGATCCGTCATCTGATAGCCGGGGTTTATCTAAGATCGATCTGTTTTCGGGTTCAAGACTCTTGACAATTTTCCTAATTGTCCGTACGATTAATTACACCACTAACCATCGAAACAAAAAAACAGGTTCTGCCAAGTTCTTTCACGGTGGCCCGGCTGTTGCTGACGGGGCTTCGGGAAAGATCTCGGTCTCGAGCGAAACTAATCCACTCAAGGATGAAGTCAATATGTCGAACGAGAAACATTTAGCGCAGCTTTGGACGCGAGATTCGGTACTCGCGGTCGAGAACAAGATCCTCCAACAAGTGATGTCGGTCCGGACCACAGAAGGGTCTCAGGCCTCCATCTCGTTCGCCCGATTTCTGAGGATCTCGGGTATGAACTCGGACAACTATCCGCTGTTCTTGAAAATGCTCGAAATCGAGAACCACTGGGTGCTCGACGCGCTCATTGGTGAAGGTGACCCCTTCCTGCTCCTTTCAACGATTCCTCCGAACGACTACCTGACCTCCAAATGTTTTCAGCTTCTGACGCGCTGGCGTGCCGGCGGCATCTATCCGAAAACGCTTGCGATAGTGCTCGGCGTTTTGCAGAACACTTACAGCTCGCCGCGCGATGGCTACAAGATTTATCCCTTGAGCGTCGCGGACGTCGACAATCTCGGCAAGCATCTGGAGAAAGAAAAGGGCCAGAACGACCCGCGAAACCGTTGCATCCTGGACATCCTCGATCGCATCGGCGTGCTCGAGGGGCTGCGCTGGGACGAGTCCATGGAGCAGGTGGCGCGCCAGGCTCTGCGGATCCGCAGCAACTTCTTTGACAATACGAAAGCACTCGAGGACTGCATTCCTCAGGTGCTCCTGGTGCGGGGCGACTATCGGCAAGAGGAAACCGCCCCCAAGTACGTTTTCGCAAGTTGAGATAGGTGAGGTAGAACAGGATGGCCCAAATTATGGAAGCAGTCAAAATCAAGGCCGAAGTCAGCGGTCTTCCCGACGATTCACAGATAGGCGCGATCGAGAACCAGCTACTGCAGGGGATGTTCGGATGTCGTTCCACGGAAGCCGTGGAAGCGTCCGTGACCTACGCCCAGTTCCTCAGCAGTGTCGGCATCTCGCCGGAGAACTATCCAGTATTCCTCCGAATGCTGGAAATCGAGAACCACTGGGTCATCGACGCTCTCATCGGCGAACGCGACCCGTTCCTGCTTCTTTCCGGCGTGCAGCCCAACAAGTTCATCGTGGGGCGAATCCTCGCGATGATGACGCGCTGGCACAGAGGCGGTATTTACTCGAAAAATCTCTCGGTGATCCTTGGGGTGCTTCAGTCCGTCTACAGCTCGCCGCGGGACGGCTATCGCATTTATCCTCTCACCATCGCGGATGCGAATGCGATCGGCAAGCACCTCGACAAAGAGAAAGGGCAGGATGAACCTCTGAACCGCGCCATCCTCGAGGTTCTAGACAAGATCGCCGCACTCGAAGAAGCCGGCAATTCCGAGATGGAAGAAGTCGCGATTCACACGGCATCTATTCGGAACGCCTTCTTCGACGACCGGAAGCGTATGGAGGATGTCATCCCGCCCGTGCTTCTCGTGAGCGTCGAGGATCGGAAGGAGACGTCGCCGCGCCGTGAGGCCCGCGTAGTGCATGATCGCCCGAAAGAGAGCACGTCCAAAACCAAGCTCGCCGCTAGCGGGAAAAAGCGGTGACAAATATCGTCAGGCAGTCACCAGACCTGCCGCGGCAGAATCTTGCAAAAACAAATAAAGGGTCCCGCCGGACGCCCAAAAATGGGTCTGCCCGGCGGGGCGCCAACGGGAACGGCGTTGCCTCCGCCACTCACCAGGTCGATTTAGAGGCGGAAGAGCTGGCGGTTCTCGTGAAAGCCTGCAAGAAGTACCGCGCCTCGCTACCGGGCTATCTCGCCTCGGCGCAGGATGATGTCGCACGCGCCGAATACCTCATCGATAAGCTAGCAAGCATCATCAAAAAGCACGCACGCTGACCTAAACTAGAAGAACAGTCTAGACGACCGCCGAGCGCGGCGAGTCTCTCACCACGAGCCGCGCGGCGGTTGCCTCGAACCCAAGCAAAGCGGTACGCTCCGCTCCTTGAGTTTCGATCGACGAACTTTTTTCGAACATTCCCTCGCCGCCGCGAGCGGGCTTGCGCTCGGCGCCTGCTTCAGCGCACGCCATTCGGTGGACGGACTCACCATCCTCGACATGCAGCTCGGGTGGCTTGCCGGCGGGAACCAGCTCGGTGAGGTCGTCGCGAAGCGGCTCGGTTATCTCGAAGAAGAGGGCATTTATCTCGAGATTCATCCGGGCGGACCGCACATCGCCGGGGTAGGGATCGTCGCCTCGGGCCGCTACGAGCTTGGACAGGTGTCTTCGAGCCCGTCTCTGATGCTTGCCGTCTCGCAAGGGATTCCTATCCGTTGTTTCGCCGTGAGCGTCCAGCAGCATCCTTACTCCTATTTTTCGCTCCCCAGAAATCCAGTGCGTAGGCCCGAGGATCTCGTCGGCAAGAAAGTCGGCACGAACGCGACCGGCCGCGTCCTGCTCAACGCACTTCTAGCGCGCCACGGTATCGACCCGAGCGCGCTCGAGATCATCGTTGTCGGCTCGTCCATGATGCCGCTTCTCACCGGACAGGTTCACGTCATCACGGGGTGGACGACGAACGTCACCGCGCTCGCGCCGCTCGGCGAGGATCGGCTCACCATGCGGCTCTGGGATCAGGGCATTCAGCTCTATGCGATGCCTTACTACGCCACACTAGAGACACTCGAGACTCAGGATCACCTCCTCGAGGGCTTTTTGCGGGCGACGGGACGCGGTTGGGAGCTCGCCTATCACGAGCCGGAAAAAGCGGTCGAGCTTCTCGTCGAGGAATATCCCATCCTCCGCTACGAGGACGAGCTCGCCGCCGTTCGGGAGATGCTCGGTTACGTCTTCACGGACAAAACGCGCGAGCACGGATGGGGGACGATGGATCGTGAGACTTGGAGCGCACAGATCCGTACCTACGAAGATCTTTCGCAGTTCACGAATACGGTCCCCACCGTTGACGACGTCATGACGTTATCTTTGCTAGAAGCGACGCGGGGCGCGCGGCCACAGCTCGACTCGGGACCCTACGCGCCGTGACCGACTTTGTTTCCGTCGCGAACGTTTCGGTGCGCTTCGACTCCGATCGCGGCGCCGTGACGGCACTAGAAAATGTGAGCTTCGAGATCCCGCGGGGCGGTTTTCTTGCCATCCTCGGACCGTCCGGCTGCGGCAAGTCGACGCTTCTTCGGGTCACCTCGGATCTCATCACGCCCACCGAAGGGAGCGTCTCTCTTTTCGGCTCGTCGCCAGCGGAAGTGCGGCGACGGCGCGATCTCGGTTTCGTTTTCCAGGATGCAGCGCTTCTTCCGTGGCGGACGGCTCGCGAGAATGTCGAGCTCCCCCTAGAAGTCGGTAACGGGGCACGGCTCGCCGAGCGAGCTCGCTCGCCGGAAGAAATGCTCGCGCTCGTCGGGCTCGCGGACTGGCACGACTCCCTTCCCCACGAGCTTTCGGGCGGTATGCGGCAGCGCGTTTCGATCGCGCGCGCGCTCGTCACCGCGCCCAAGATCCTGCTCATGGACGAGCCCTTTGGCTCGCTCGATGAGATCACGCGCGACCGGTTGAACGAAGAGCTCCTCCGCATCTGGCGGGAAACGCAAACGACGGTTTTATTCGTAACCCATAGCGTTCAAGAAGCGCTCTATCTCGGCCAGCAAGTGCTCGTGCTCGCGCCGCATCCGGGGCGGGTGCGCGAGATGGTCGAGCCGGACTTGCCTCAAGAGCGCGGTCTCGAGATCCGGGACACCGAGCGCTTCGTGCAGCAGGCGGCGCATTTGCGCGCGCTCTTGGAGCCCGTGCCATGAAGCGCGAGCACATGCTCCCCGCAGCTACGCTCGCGAGCCTTCTCGCGATTTGGGGCCTCGTCGTCTACTTGTTCAACGTTCCCGAGTACATCGTGCCGTCACCGCTGCACGTGGCGCGCACGTTCACCCGGGACTTCGGAATGATCGCACGGAACTTGGTTCCCACCGCGATCGAGAGCTTTCTCGGCTTTTTCGTCGGTAATCTCGCCTCGATCGTCATGGCAACCGTGTTCGTCCACCAGAAAACCGTCGAGCAGGCCCTATTCCCGCTCGCCATCATCATCCGCTCGATCCCCATCGTCGCCATAGCACCCATCCTCGTGCTCATGCTCGGCAACGATATGACGCCGAAAGTCCTCATCGCGGCGCTCATCTGTTTCTTCCCGACGCTCGTGAACATGGTCAAAGGGCTTTCTTTGGTCGACCCGCAGGCGCTCGAGCTCATGAAAGTGCTCTCCGCAAGCAAGACCGAGATTTTCTTCAAGCTCCGACTCTACAACTCCCTTCCCTATCTCTTCGCGGCCCTGAAAATCGCCGCGAGCGCTTCTGTCATCGGCGCCATCGTCGGCGAGTGGATTGGGAGCACCGAAGGTATCGGCGCTCTCATCATCCAAGCGACCTACAATTTCGACACCGGGCTTCTCTACGCGACCATCGCCGCGGCCGCTATGTTCTCGGTGCTCTTCACCGCGCTCATCTCATTCATCGAGCGCCGTGTGGTGAAGTGGTCGCCTGAGATAGGATGAGCTCATGACGTCCATCGTTCACGAGACCGACGTCGTCGTCGTCGGAGGCGGGCCGGCGGGGCTCGCCGCCGCCGTGGCCGCGTCGCGCAACGGTGCGAAAGTGGCGCTTCTCGAACGCTACCCGCAGCTCGGCGGCCTCGCGGCGGGCGCCATGGTTCTCGTTCTCGACGACATGTGCAATGGCAACGAGATCACCGTCAAAGGCATCATGCAAGAAGTGGTCGAGCGGATGGAGAAAATGAAGCTCGCCGTCTACCCGCCCGAAGAAGATCGCCGCGCCGATCCGGCCATGTTTCGCAAATGGGCCCGATGGGGGCTCTACGACTATTACGCGCGGACCAAGCCCCCGCCGGTTTGCTACGCGGTCGCTTTCGACCCCGAAGGTTTCAAGCGCGCGTCAGAAGACCTCGTCGCCGAGAACAACATCCATTTGAGACTTCATTCCTGGTTCGCGGAGCCAATCCTCGAAGACGATCGGATGGCCGGCGTCATCTGCGAGACGAAAGAGGGCCGTCAAGCCGTCCGCGGAAACATCGTCATCGACTGCACCGGCGATCTCGACGTGGCGTCCCGGGCGGGCGCGCCCTTCATCGGCGGCTCCTATTTCCTGACGACCGTCTTCCGCCTCGGCGGCGTAGACACCGACAAAGCCGAAGCTTTCGAGCACGAAGCGCCGGAGCAATGTCTCGTGGTCGACAAGAAGGCCAAAGAGCTTCTCGGCGGCTCGTGGGACAAATGGTGGCTCAAGACACCGCTTCCCGGCATCGTGTGGTGCAACTGCCCGCACATGCGCGGCTATGACGGCGCCAAAGTCGAAGACATGACCAAAGCGCAAGCCGAGGGTCGAAAGCGCATCGACGCGACCTTTGCCTTTGTGCGCGAGAACTGGCCCGGCTTCGAAAAGAGCTACATCGTCGACCTCGCGCCCCAGATCGGCGTGCGCCAGACGCGGCTCCTCGAAGGCGAATATGTCGTGACGAAAGAAGACGTGCAGGAGCGCGTGCACTTTCCCGACAGCGTCGCGCGTGGGCGGGACTACTACACGCCGTACCGGGCGCTCCTTCCCAAGAACGTCGAGCAGCTTCTCGTCGCCGGACGGCACTATTCGGCCACATCGACCGCGCAGAAAACGTCGCGTGAAATCCCGCCTTGCATGGCGATGGGCGAGGCGGTCGGCGTCGCGGCCGCGATGGCGCTCGACGCGGGGACGCTCGTCCGCAAGGTGGATGTGCCGACGCTCCAGAAAAAGCTTCGCGCGCAAGGCGCCGATCCCGGCGACGTACCCTCGGCGAACGCGACCCTCCGCGAGGTCGCGACATCGTGAGCCAGCCGCTAGAAGGAATCCGCATTTTGGATCTCACGCAGGTGATGCTCGGGCCGTGCGCCACGCAGCTTCTCGGTGATTTCGGCGCGGACGTCATCAAGATCGAGCGGCCCGGCCAGGGAGATCTCTCGCGTTCGTCGGTGCCCGATCGCGCCGGCCTCGATAACCCCGTATTTGTGAGCCTCAATCGCAACAAGCGCAGTATCGCGCTCAACCTCAAGTCGGAAAAAGCCCGCGAGATCGTGCGCGCCCTCGCGAAAGACGCCGATGTCATCGTCAACAATTTTCGTCCCGGGGTCATGGACCGGATGGGGCTCGACTACGAAACGCTCAAGGCTATCAATCGTCGCATCATCTTCGGCTTCGGCACCGGGTTCGGCCGTAGCGGGCCATACGCCCACAAGGGCGGCCAAGACGTGCTCGCCCAGGCGATGAGCGGCGTCATGGCGCAAAAGGCCGACCCGGATCAGCCGCTCTCCGTTTACGCGACCGCGCTCGCCGATTACTCGGCCGCCATGCACCTCGTGCAAGGCATCCTCCTCGCGCTCATCCACCGCGGCAAGACCGGTGAAGGGCAGGAAGTCGATGTCTCGCTCTACGATTCGATGATCGCGATGCAGACGCAAGAAGCGTCGATGTGGATGATGCGCCAGGAACGGTTGAACTGGGCCGCGATGCCGCTCACGGGTGTCTTCGAGACGACCGACGGCGCGGTGGTGCTCGTCGGCGCTTTCAAGCAAAACCCGCTTCGTGATATTTGCACCGCGCTCGAGATCGAAGACCTCTCGCAGCAAGAGCGTCTGTCGACGATGGAAGGGATGCGCGAGCATCGCGGCGAGCTTCAGGCGACCTTTCGCGAACGCTTTCGTGAAAAGGACACCGCTCATTGGATCGAGCGGCTCGAGGCGCAGGATTTACTCTGCGCAAAGGTGCGCTCGCTCGGCGAGGCGCTCGAGGATCCTCAGACGATCGAGAACGGCATGCTCATTGAAATTGCAGCACAAAATGGCGGCGAGCTGCTCAAAATGGTTGGAGTCCCGATCCACATGTCGGAAGCGCCGTTTACGCTCCGGCACAAGCCGCCCCATCTCGGTGAGCACTCGGAAGAAATCTTGAAAGAGCTCGGCTACCAAGACGATGCCGTCAGCGCGCTACGCGAGGAAGGCGTCATCACTTGAACGTCCGCTACGAGCTTCACGATTACATCGCAAGGGTCACGATCGACCGGCCAGATGTCTTGAACGCGATCGACGCGAGTACCGAGACCAGGCTCCTGGAAATCTGGAGCGAGCTCGAGAACGAGCCCGAGGCGCGCGTCATCGTGCTCACCGGCGCTGGAGAGAAAGCTTTTTGCGTGGGCGCGGATATGAAGAGCACCGAAGACGCTGCAACCGGGCTCGAATATTGGGCGAAACCGCGCCCGGGCGGCTTCGGCGGCATCGCCTTGCGAACGAGCCTCGACATCCCCGTCATCGCGCGGGTGAACGGCTATGCGCTCGGCGGCGGCTTCGAGATGGTGCTCGGCTGCGACGTCGTGATCGCCTGCGACGACGCCAAGTTCGGCTTTCCCGAGCCCCTCGTCGGCCGGCTCGCTCTAGACGGGGGCATGACGCTACTTCCCCGGCTCGTGCCCGAGAAGTGGGCGATGGGCGTGCTCCTCACGGGTCGCCGTGTCAGCGCCGAGGAAGCCGCGCGGGTAGGGCTCGTGAACGAGGTCGCGCCGCGCGCCGCGCTCGACGCCGCCGTCGATCGCTGGATCGAGCAGATGCTTTCCTGTGCGCCTTTGAGCCTCCGCGCCATCAAGCAATCGGTGAAGCAGACGGCGGCCCTCTCCGCCGGGCAAGCGCAAGCGATGCGCCTCCCCGCGGTGATGAAAGCGCTCGGCTCGGAAGACGCCGAAGAAGGCGTCCGCGCCTTCCGCGAGAAGCGTCCGCCAAAGTGGTCCGGTAAGTGAAACGCCTCGGCTTCGCCTTGGCGGTCCTAGCGCTAACAGCTTCGCCGGCCGCCGCGCAGAGTTTTTCCGAGCGCTTCGAGACCATCAAGCGCGAAGCCACGCCCGAGGAGCTCTACCGCATTCTCTACCGCGTCCCCAAAGGTGGCGATCTCCACAACCACCTCGGCGGCGCCGCCTATGACGATATGCTGTGGGAGCTCGCGACCGACACATCCGTCAACGGCAATCAGACGTTCCACACACGGGTGAGGATGAACGCCTGCGAGCGCACGTGCCCGCAGCCGCTCATCTACTTTCACACCATTGGCGAGACGAGCTGGCAAGAGCTTCCCGAATGCTGCCGCGAAGAATACGAGCCTCTGACCGAGCTCTCGGCGGCGAAGCGCGAAGCCTGGCTCTCGTCGACGCGTATCGACCAGGAAGGCGAAGGCCGCGCAGAGTTCTTCGAGATCATCTGGCCACGTATCGGCGAAGTCCTCGCTCAAGCCCACCTCGTCGCGGAGATCGCCGTTTTGAACATGGAGCTCTTCGCTGCTGAAGGCGTCCGCTACATCGAGTTTCAAATCGGCCCGTGGAACCGGCGCGACGGAGACCGCGCGCTCACCGACGATGAGTTCCACGACATCGTGGCAGCGAGACTCGAGCGCGAGGACGCCAAAGCGACCGGCGTCACCGTGCGATTTCAACCGAACGTCGTGCGTTTTCTCCCAAATGCCGAAGCGCTGGTCGAGCAGGGTTTTGCTTTCGTGGATCGCCATCGCGACCTCTGGTCGAGCGTCAACCTCGTCGGCCGCGAAGACAACGACAAAGGCTACCCCCTACGCTTTCTCCCCACCTTTCGCAAGATGCGCCGGCTCTATCCCCGCATCCCGCTCTCCATCCACGGCGGCGAAGTCGACGAGCCCAACCATCACGTGCGCGACACCTTGCTCCTTGGCGCCGACCGCATCGGCCACGGGACGAACTTGATTACCGATCCGGAAACGCTTCTTCTCATGCGGATCGGCAAGTTCGCGATCGAAGTGAGTCTTGTGAGCAATCTGCTTCTCGATTATGTCGAGCGCGCCGAAGAGCACCCGTTCGCCGAATATCTTCGCCTCGGGATCCCCGTCACGCTCGCAACCGACGATCGCGGCATGTGGAACTCCAACATGACCGACGAGTATTTCAGCGCGGTCACCGCATTCAACTTGAGCTGGGACGAGCTCGTGACCGTCGGCCGCTATAGTCTCGAGTTCGCCTTTGTCCCCGACGCGGTGAAGGCCGAGCTACTCGACGATTACGAACGGGACATTCGCGCCTTCGTCGAGGAATATTCAGAGGGCAACTTCAGGGAGCACGCACGCCACGTTCCTGTGAATATCTCCGGCTTCGCGCGCGCCCACTTGCTCCGCTGAGCCGAGACGGCCCCCACCTCGCGGGTGGCCGCCGAGCTCCCTGCCGAGCTGGACCTTGGGAAAACGAAAGGTCACAACAATTCTTCCAGTTGCTCGATGGTGAGACCTGCGTCCTTGAGAATCTGACGAAGAGTGCCCGGGCGTATCCTTATTGTGTGCAGGAACAACGACTCGGGTAGGAGGCTCGCTGCGCCTCAGAATCATGTGGCTGCCACGTTGGCGGGTGCAAACAAATCCAATCCGTTCCAATGCTTTGGGCGTAAGGGTCTTGTCCGGAGAGGTCTGTTGGCAATTTTGCCATTTACGTAGCGGTTTGAAGCTCTATGTATTCTCTCCCCGCTTCGTCGGGAACGGGGTCGCCGTTCTCGACGCAATCCTCGATATAGAGCTCCGCCGCTTCACGGATGTTGGCGATGACCTCGTCTCGCGTGTCACCTTGTGACACACAGCCAGGAAGAGCCGGTACCGTCGCCACATAACCGCCGTCAACTTCCTTCTCCAAGATCGCTGTATAGCGCATTAGGTCCTCCGCTTCTGCTAGCTTATCAAATCACATTTTTGGGTTCCGCCTCTTTCTAGAATCTAGAATCAGCTCTCTCCGCGATGGACGCGGGACCATGCCGGAGCGGACCTCGACACTGCGATGGTGACGTTCATTAATTAAATGCCATCCAGCAATGCCTCCAACGCTTATTTCTTTGACCTCATCACGCATATGCTATTATATATGCAGTGTATGCTCTCCGGTTTGCCGCGGGTGTCGCTAGTGATTTGAAGCGGATTAGGGCCTTTGAACGTAGCCGAATTGTGGAATCGATGGAATCTCAGCTTTTGGAGGAACCGACAACGCCGACACGGCACCGCAAGCTCCTCGTGAATCTGGTGCCGCCGTGGAGCGGAGAGCTTCCCGTGTGGGAGCTTCGTGTGGGAGAGTATCGGATCTTCTATGATGTCTCAGAAGATGAAGAAATTGTGTATGTCAGGGCCGTGAGAAAGAAGCCACCGGGGAAGCGAACCGAGGAAATTCTATGAAGACTGTAAGTGTGCGTGACTTGCAGAAGAACGTCAAAGAGTGCGTCGACGAGTCGCAGGAAGATCGAGTCGTTATCACGCGGCACGGTCGGCCGGCGGCGGTGTTAGTAGGCGTTGAAGGCGAGGACTGGGAGGACATCGTCCTCCAGACTGACCCGTCATTCTGGAAACTGATTCGCAAACGCCGAAAAGAAAAGACGATATCTCTGGATGAGCTCAAGGCAGAATTGGAGAAAGGCTGAGAGATTCGACTCTTTGGTCAATGGGCATTTTGCGAGCTCGGATCGGAGCATTTCGGCGAGCGGTCCGGGCTGTCTTGGCTTGCCCCCAATGAAAGAAGGGCTCGGCTTCGATAACAGCCCGGTGGCACATATGTGGCGTTCGATGGCCGAGCCGCGTCGCCCGCTCTAAGGGCTTCGCCGAGCGGAAGCCAGCACGCGCTTCCACGCCGGGTGGCGTTGGATCCGACCCAGCGCTTTGCCGAGCAGCGTTTTGCCAGGCTCCATGCGATGCCACGTCGACGCCCCCGAGGGATGAGGGAGCGGGATGACGTCCGCCTCCACACCGTGGACGTCGAGCCGGAATTTCGCACCGACGACGTCGACGAGCTTGTCGAAAGCCGTTAGCTGCGCGATGGCAAGCTTCCCCACCGGTAATACGAGCTCCGGCTGCAAGAGCTCGACCTCCTTCTGGAGCCACGAAGAGCAATTCGCGATCTCTTCGGGTCCAGGTACGCGATCTCCGCCCTTGGGGTTCTTGCCGGGGAAGCAGCGGCAAACGGCAGCCATGTAGACCCCGCTCCGGAACGCCTCTTCTTCGAGACCTATCGACTGAAACCACTTGAACATCGTCTTGCCGGCCGTCCACGCGAAAGGCTTTCTCACGACAATCTCTTTGTCACCGGGTGCTTGGCCGACAAGGAGCACGGGCGAGAACACAGGTCCGCCTATGACGACGGGTCCTTGCATCTTTGGGCAACGGGTGCATTGGCTCAAACGCCTTTGGTGGCGCCTTAGCGCGGCAAGTTCTTGGGTCATGGCATCTCGTAATAGGCGGCTTTCCAGAAACTGTGGCCTTCGAGCGCCGCCGTTCTGAAATTCGCGCCGAGAAACTCGTCGGCGAGCCAAAAGGCGGGTGTCAGCCAGTAGTACACTAAGGACAGGCTGCATGGGACGGTTCCAGAATGCACCATCTCGAGCCAGCGGTCGAATTCGGAGCCGCTTCGCGTTAGAATTTCTTATCGACCGCATCCTATGAAAGTTTTGGCTTTGACGCCGGGGCCGAGATTCGTCTCGCCCGGACAGCGCTACCGTATCGAGCAGTGGGAGCCCCTGCTGCGCGCGGAAGGGGTAACACTCACCCACGCGCCTTTCATGGAAAATGGCCTGGGCTCGATTCTGTATCAGCCGGGGGGCACGTTCGAAAAAGTCGCCGGCGTAACCTCGGCGTTTTGGCGCCAGTTGGGCACGATTTCGAAATCAACCCATTTCGATCTCGTCTACATCTTTCGTGAGGCCGCCATCATTGGTCCGGCGATCATCGAGCGGCGCATTGCCTCGGGCGGCACGCCGATCGTCTTCGATTTCGACGACGCCGTGTTCCTCCGCTATCGAAGCCGGGCCAACGGCTATTTGAGCTATCTCAAATTCCCCGGCAAAACGGCGACGATCTGCCGCCGGGCTCGGCATGTCATGACCGGTAATCGCTACCTCGCTGATTACGCCACACGATTGAACGACGCCGTCACCGTCATCCCAACGACGATCGATACGGAAATCTATCGCCCGGAGCTCCACCGCCCGCGCTCCGGCGCTCCTGTCACGATCGGTTGGACCGGAAGCCACAGCACGCTGCAACATCTCGAGCGTCTCGTCCCTGCGCTCGCAGAGCTTGCCCGCACCCACCCGTTTCGTTTGGTCGTCGTCGGCGCACGAGCCCCCGACGTGCCTGGCGCGGAAGTGGTGTCGCGCCGCTGGACCGCGGAGACGGAAGTCGAGGACTTGAGCGATATCGATGTCGGGCTCATGCCACTTCCGGACGAGCCGTGGACGCGCGGCAAGTGCGGGCTCAAGGCTCTTCAATATATGGCTCTCGGCATCCCCGCCATCGTTTCTCCTGTTGGCGTGAACACCGAGATCGTCGCCCACGGTAAGAACGGTCTCGTCGCGAACAGCGACGCAGCGTGGCTCGAGCACTTGAAAACCCTCATGCTCGACTCGGAGCTGCGGCATCGGCTCGGCGCCGAAGCGCGCAAGACCGTCGTGACCCGCTACTCGGCGCGTGTCGTCGCGCCGAAGGTAGCCGAGATTTTTCGCCAAGCCGCGCACTAGCCCCCCGCCGAGACCTCGCGGGCAGAGCGGTATATCATAATCCCGGCTGTCGACTAGATGGAGGAATCATGACGCGATCGAGTCTTTTTCTGTGGGTGTCCGTGACGCTCACCGCTGCTCCGCTCTGCTCGTCTCAAGAATCCGACGACGAGCTCCGTGCCCGGGCCGCCCGGCTGCACCAGAGCGCCATCGTCGTGGATACCCATGCCGACTTGACGCCCTTCATCATGAAGGACACCAAGCCCGCCGAGATCACCGACCCCGGTATGGCGGGTAACGCCTATTTCCCGAAGGACGACCTCCTTCACGCACCCATCCGCAGCCCGTGGATGCGGGGCTTCCCGCCGGGCGCATGGAGCTTTGCCGAACGGCACACTGAAGGCTACATGGATCTGCCGCGCATTCGGCAAGGCGGTCTCGATGCGCAGTTCTTCGCCATCTATATGGAGCGGGAGCCGCGCCCGGGGATGGCCGTCAAGAGAGCGCTCGCGCAGATCGAGTCCGTCCACGCACTTTGCGAAAAATATCCCGATGATATTGCGCTGGCAACCACGGCAGACGAAGTGCGGGCCATCGCTGCCTCGGGACGCGTGGCCGCGTTGATGGGCCTCGAAGGCGGCCACATGATCGAGGACGACCTTAGAGTCCTGCGCATGTTCCACAGGCTGGGCGTGCGTTACATGGCACCCACACACGCCTTCAACGTCCATTGGGCCGACTCCTCCGGGACCGGACGGCCCGTTCCCGAACGACATGGCGGGCTCAGTCCTTTCGGTGTGGAAGTAATCAAAGAAATGAACCGCCTCGGGATGGTGGTCGACGTTTCACATGTCGCGGACGCGACGTTCTTCGACATCATCGAGGTGACGGAAGCTCCCGTCATCGCCTCGCACTCGTCGGTGGACGGCGTCAAGGAGCACGCCCGCAACATGTCGGATGCGATGCTCCGCGCCCTTGCGGAGAACGGCGGCGTCATACAAATCAACGCGGTTATCAAATATATCGACCCGATCGAGCGGGAGCACACGCCCATCTCGGTTTTCATGGATCACATCGATCACGCCATCGAGGTCGCGGGAGCCGATCACGTCGGCATCGGGCTCGACTACGGCTATACGGCCCCGGCCCCCGTCGACCTCGAGGACATCTCGAAGCTCGGGAACGTGACCTACGAGCTTCTGAAGCGCGGCTATGACGAGGCGACGATTCGGAAGGTGCTCGGCGAGAACACACTGCGCGTCATGGGCGAGGTCGAAGCGGTCGCGGCGCGCTCACGCTACCGCGATTGAGATGGAGATTGAGGTGACAAGACGGCGAAATTCGTCTCCGACTCGGCTTTCGCCCCCGTAACCTCATCCGTGACACGTACGCGAATGACATAAGCACCGGGCTCGCATTTTCGTAGAAGTATCTGGCTCGTGATGCCCACCGGGTCGGCATCCGGCCGCAGATGCGCCGCAGGCACCCCCATGTAGAGCCGCCCGTATTGCATGATGAAAAAATCTACGCGCAGGCGCTTGCGTCCATCCTCGTCGTCCGTCGCGCCATAAGCTTCGACATAGAGCTTCAAAGTCTCTTGTTGCGTAAAGACGGGCTGAAACGCCGGGATGACGCGAACCGCACCGAACTGGAACGGACGCGGACGGTCCAAGTCGCCTCGCAAGATATCGCTCGCGAGGAAGACCGAGCTCAAGCTCAATACCTCGGGCTCGTTCGCGGGCACGACGAGCGGCACCTGCGCGCTTCCCATGCGGTTGCGTCTCCGGTCGCGTACATAGGCAAATAGCTGGTAGCTTCCCGGGGGGACCGAGAGCATTTCCTGGATCGACAAGCGCTGAGCCACGAGCCCGTCTTGCTGGTCGGCAGCGAAGCTCAAGGTCAAGCCGTCTTCGGCGCGCGCGATTTCTTCGCCGTCTTCGGTCGATACCACTACGACGTAGTCGAGCTCATAGAAAATTTCTGAATCCTGTCGGCGCGATCCGAGGTCTTTATAGGGCACCGTCAAATTTACCGGGACGCGAGCTCGCTCGCCGTCGCCCCGTATCGCACCGCCGGAAAGAGTTACCGAGACGTTTCCAAAAGAAGCTCGCGAGCGCACCGCTGTCTCGAGCTCCGGAAGGTTGCGCGTCGGACTCTTCATCACGTCGATCATCTGTCGCTGCAGCTCGAACTCCTGCATGACGAGCCGCGTGTTGTCGACATTGTCGAAACGGTCGAGGCCTGTGTTGGGGTCGACCTCGCCGAAGACGAGCCGCCTTTGCGCGAGCGCGTCGAGGGCGTTGTTCACGGTGCCGAACTGATTCCAGAGCGGAGCCGTGGTGTTGATGTCCTGGACGAGCTCGAAGTCACTCGTCCCCTTGAAGTCGACGAAATTGAAGTCGATGCTCGCCGGAAAGTTCGGGATGTCGAGGTTGTTATAGGTCCAGATCTCGCTCGGCCGCTCGCCGGGATTCCTGCCGAAGGGATTCCGCTGAAGTGCATGCGGCGGACCGAGGATCAGATAGAGGCGACCGCGATCGGTGGACCACCCGGGACGGCCGGCGCTCATGTAGTTCGCGACGAAAGCGTAGCGCTCGAGATAATCCGCGCGGTACTCGTTGTCAACCGTCTCGGGGCGGTTGTCGCGACGCGCCCAGAAAAACTCGATAAATCCCAGCTTCTCGAGGTCCGTTTGAAGGGATTTGTAGACCTCCCGCTCGGCATCCGTGATGATCCACCCGACGTACTCCCTGGGCCAGTCCTCGAGAATCTCGCTCAGCTTCTTGCCCGCGATCTCTTCGGGCAGTTGCGGCGCGCGCTCCTCGGCCTGCAGGGTAAGGCTAGCCAGAACGATCGCCATAATGCCAGGAATGAACGACATCCCGTAAGCCTAGCGCTCCCTCGCGCTCCGATCAATGCAGAGCACCCGTACTCTAGCAGGCGGTTGCGCGAGCCATCGGAGGCGCTATAGGATAGATCTGTGGGCACCGGCGGGAGTATTAGCGGACTGCGTTCATCGAAGCGCTCTTTCGTCTCGCGTCAGCCACCCCATGTCTCGTTCGAGTTCTTCCCTCCGAAGACCCCGGCGGGCTGGGACAAGCTCAAAGAGACCGCCGCGCACCTGGCCGAGTTCGAACCGGATTTCACCTCGGTAACCTTCGGGGCCGGTGGTAGCGGCAATTTTCGAACCTTGGAAGCGTGCCTCGCCGTCCGGAGCGTGCTCGCGGCAGACGTCGTGCCCCATCTCTCCTGTATCGGCCAGACGCGCGACTCAATCGAAGCACACCTGGCGGAGTTCCGCGACGCAGGTTTCACACGGATTCTCGCGCTCCGAGGCGACGTCCCCATCGACGCCGAAAGCGCAGAAATTTCGTTCCCGCAAGGCGGTTTCCACTACGCCAGCGAGCTCGTCTCTTTCATCAAGAGCCGCGGTAATTTCCACATCCTCGTCGGTTGTTACCCCGAAGGGCATCCCGAGGCGCCTAGCTTGCAAACCGATATCGACAACTTCATCCGGAAAGTCGAAGCCGGGGCGGACGCCGCCATCACACAATATTTCTTCAACAATGCCGGCTACTTCCATTTCGTCGATGAAGTGCGCCGGCGCGGCCTCGACATCCCCATCGTCGTCGGTTTGATGCCTATCTGGCCTTACGAGCAAGTCGTGCGCTTCTCTGCGAAGTGCGGCGCCGATGTGCCGCTTTGGATCCAAAAGCGCATGGAAGGCTATAAAGACGATCCTGAGTCCCAGTTCGAGTTCGCCGTCGAAGTCGCCGTGACCCAGTCGGAGGAGCTCCTCAGAAACGGCGCCCCCGGTGTACACTTCTACACGCTGAATCGCCCCGAGGCAACAGTCCGCATCTGCGAGAACCTCCGCGGCCAAAAGATCGAGCGCGGCCCGGCGTCCGATGACGTCGCCTATGGTGACGTCGAAGTCCCCGCAAGTCTTTCTTGATTCGGGCTTGAATCAGTTGTCAGGCACGCCTTCGATCACTACGTGGTAGCGATCGGCCGGTAGGTTCACGAGCACTGTTTTTTTTCCGCTCGGCCAGCGGATCCGGATCTCGTCGACGACCGTCGAAGCGCCTAGTCCGAAATGCAGGCGTGGATCGCTCGACGAGAAGATACTTCCGGAGACGTGGACTTCCTTCATCTGGGTTCGCCCTCCGCTCTCGAGCCACACGCGGGTGCCGGCGGCGTCGCGATTGCTCTCACGCCCAACGAGCTCGAGACTCACCCAATGCCGGCCGACGACGTCGTTGCGCAAGAGCGACGGCGCCTCGTCGATATTGACGACCACGACGTCGATATCTCCATCGTTGTCCACGTCGCCGAAGGCTGCGCCTCGGCTCGGGGCCGTTTCTTCTAGAGCCGTTTCCTCGAACGTGCCATCTCCGCGGTTCAAGAAAATCTGGTTGGCCTGTCGGTAGGTCGTCGTGTCGTCGACCTCGGCCACCCTCGGGTAGACGTGGCCATTCGCCACGAAGATATCTTCGTCGCCGTCATTGTCCAGATCGACGAAATGGGTCCCCCAGCCGAGCTTCCCCAAGCTCGGTGTTCCGAGACCCAGCTCATCAGTGACATCGGTGAAGAGCCCGTCCCCCGAGCTTTCATAGAGGGTGTTGGTCTCGTGAGAAAAGTTGGTGACGACGATATCGAGACGGCCGTCGCCATCGGGATCGCCGAAATCGACGCCCATCCCGGCCTCGGTGTCTCCAGTGGCGTTGTAGGCAGCCCCCGAGAGCAGACCTACTTCGCGGAAGTGTCCGCGCCCGTCGTTCTGGTAGAGGAAGTTCGGAAACGTGTCGTTGGCGACATAGAGGTCGACATCCCCGTCGTCGTCGTAGTCGGCCGCGATGACGCCCAGCCCGTAGGCTCGAGTGGGATCATGAAGACCGGCAGATTTCGTGGCCTCGATGAAGCGGCCAGCCTCGTTCCGGTAGAAGACATCGCTTTGCCCGTCCAAACCGCGAGGCCCGCACATCACCGGCAGCCCCAGCCATATGCAAGTCAGTTCCGAACCGGGCGCCGGGATCTTCGACAGGTCGGGATCGACGTAGTTTGCAACGTACAAGTCGAGATCGCCGTCACCGTCCGCGTCGAAAAAGGCCGCGCTCGTGCCAAATCGCCCATCAGAGGCCTCGGAGACTTCGAAGAACGTACCATCGCCGCGATTCCGATAGAGAACGTTCGGCCCGATATTCGTGACGTAGAGATCGGGCAGGCCATCATTGTCGTAGTCGGCGATCGTGCAACCGACACTCCATCCGGTGTGCCCGACTGAAGCGCTCTCCGTCACGTCGAGGAACTGCCAGGAGCCCTCATTTCGGTAGAGACGGTTGCCTCCCTCTGGAACGCGGACGCCATCGGCGAGCCTCATCCCGTTGACGAAGTAGATATCGAGGTCGCCATCGCCGTCGTAATCGAACAGAGCGACGCCGCCACCGAGGGAGCTCACGATGTAATGCTTTTCGAGCTCTCCGCTGACGTTCACGAAGCCGATGCCGGCTCGCGTGCGCATCTCGCTGAAGCCAAGTAGAGCCGTTACGATCAGCAGAGCCCGCGCCATAGTTTCACATGTTACCACTGGTGTAAGTGCCTGTGAGAAAGGCGCTAATAGCAATGTCAGACATCGGCTTCGGCTTGACAGGTGTAGCCCTGCTCGCGTACATTTTGCGCGGCTACGGAAATAGCCTTCCAAGCATGGAATGCCGCTCGATGAGAGAGCGGAGCGGGGGTTTGTGCGGATTTTTCTGATTAACCACATTCTTTTTCCTTAGGGGGTCACATGAAGAGATCAGGAACGTTGGCCACGGTGCTGGCGGTACTACTACTGGCCGCTACGCCGGCGTTCTCCCAGGTTATCGGTGCCGGCAACATGGACGGCCGCATGGTCGACGCCACCGGGGCCGTGCTTCCGGGCGTCACCGTCACGGTGCAAAACTTGGACACCGGTTTGACCCGAACCGCGATCACGGAATCGAGCGGGCGGTTCACGTTTCTGTCGCTGCCGGTAGGGCCGTATACGCTCACCGCAGAGCTGAGCGGTTTTCAGACGCTGAAGCGCGAAGGGCTCGTCATGACGGTCGGCGCCATCCAGAGTCTTGGCAACATGACTATCGAAGTCGCCACGGTGGAGGAAATCATCACCGTGACGGCGGAGTCACCTCTCATCGAGACCTCCCGGGCGGTGGTCGCCACGACCTTCAACGAAAGAGCCATCGACAACCTTCCGATTCAGGGACGGGATTACAAGAACTTCGCCTTGAACACGCCCAACGTGGTCCCGGTCGCCAATAGCGGCCGACGCACCATCTCCATGGGTGGAATGAAAGGGCTCGACACCAACATCACGGTGGACGGCGCCGATTTCAACAACACGTTCTTCGGATCGGCCACCGGCCAGCCCGAGGTTCCGTACTTCGTAATCTCCCAGGAAGCGGTCCAGGAGTTTCAGGTCCTCGCCAACGGTTTTTCGGCCGAGTTCGGCCGCTCGGGCGGCGGGTTTCTCAACGTGGTGACGAAGTCCGGTACGAACGAGGCTCACGGCAGCGGCTTTTTCTTCAGCCGCGGGGACTGGGGACGCGGCACGCTCCAGGACGGCAACGGAGACGACCTCGACAACTCCGCATTCTCCCAACAGCAGTTCGGCGGCAGCATCGGCGGACCCATCGTCCAGGACAAGGCGCACTTCTTCTTTGCCGTCGACCGGCAAGGTTTCGATCGCCCCGTGCGCATCGCGTTCAACCGCGATGTCTCTGGCGTCTGCAACTCCGCCATCTGGGGGAGGCCGATCGCGGGTGTGGATTCTTGTCCGACGAAGAAGGGGACACGGCCGAGATGCTCACCAACACGGCCATCCTCGCAAAAGTCGACATGCAGCTTTCGCAAAACAACACGCTCTCACTGCGCTACAACTTCAGCGACTTCAAAGGCGAGAACTTCTTCTCCACCGCCGGCGGAACGGCCGGCTCGGTGCAGTCTCTCGCAGAGAACGGCACGAACCTCGAAGCCAATCGGGCGCACTCGTTCGTGGCCACCAACACCACGGTCATCGGAACGAACAAGTTCAACGAGCTGCGTTTTCAGTACTCCTTCGAAGACCGGCCGCGCCTCGGACAGAGCGACGATCTCCCAACGACCGTGATCAATGACACGGGTCGCTTCGGCCGACAGTGGTTTCTTCCCATCACGTCGAATCACAGCCGTATCCAGATCACGGATAACTTCACCTATCTCTTCGGCGACCACGATTTGAAGATGGGCGCCGACCTCAACATCACCGATACGGCCCAGGCTTTCTACGGATGGGGCGGAGGCTATTACGTCTTCGCGACGCTCGAGGACTTCGTCGATCAGAACCACTTCCAGTTCACGCAGCGCGTGGGCTTGAACGGTTTTTCGACACCGGGCTCGGGAACGATCGATATCGGCCAGAAAGAGATGGCGCTCTACGTTCAGGATACGTGGCGTCCGAAGCCGGGTCTGACCATCGACCTCGGATTGCGCTGGGAAGGCCAGTGGAACCCGCAGGCGCCGGTAATGGATCAGGGACTGCAGTCCCTCAATCCGGCCAACCCGGGGCTCGACACGATCGGGCTCGTACAGGGCGACATCCCCAACGACCTCAACAACATCGCACCGCGCTTCGGTTTCGCTTGGGATCCGGAAAACGACGGCCGGACGGTGGTCCGCGGCGGTGCAGGGATCTTCTATTCGCGCACCAACTTGTTGTTGATGGCGAACTCGTTCACCGCCAACGGCTATCGTCAGGCGCTCTTCTTTCTCTTCGGAGATGATCAGCCTTTCACGTATCCTGGAACGTTTCCGGAAGCGGGCCTCCCGCCGGGGGATCCGCTCTATGACAATCTGCCCCGTTCAGATATCGCGTTTTTCGACAACGCGTTCAACAACCCGCGTACGACCCGCTTTAATCTCGGTGTCGAGCACGAGGTCCGCCCGAATCTCTCGCTGGGCGCCGATTTCGTCTTCGCCGACACGAAAAATGGTCACCGGCGTACGAACGAGAACCTCCAGCCCCCGATCGGGACCGACGCCTTTGGCCGTGGCTTGTACGACAGAAGCACCATCGATGGCGACTATAACCAGTTCCAGGTCGAAGGGTCGACGGCACGCCGTCGTTACAGCTCTTTCGTGCTCTCGGCGCGCAAGCGCTTCGCCGACGACTTCCAGTTCCAGGCCTTCTATACCTGGTCCGACTTGAAGACAGATGACGACAATGAACGCGACTCCTCCGGCTTCCGCAACACACAGCCGGAAAGTCTGGGTGCGGATTGGGCCCTCAGCGAGATGCACGTCCGGCATCGCTTCGTCGCCAACGCAGTCTTCGACCTGCCGGCCGACTTCATCTTCAGCACGCTCATCACCGCACAGAGCGGCAGTCCCTTCAACGTCACGTCGGGTAACGACGACAATAACGACGGCAACCGGAACGACTACGCGGTGATCGACGACTCGAACCGAGCGCTCGCGCAATCGGGGGGTCAAGATCTGGCGGACGGTCTCCAAGGCCGGAACAGCGGGAGTCAGCCGAGTACCTTCGTGATGGACATCCGCTTCAGCAAGGCGTTCGCCTTCGGAGGTGCAGGCCGGATCGAAGGTCTCTTCGAGGTCTTCAACCTGTTCAACACGGCAAACCGCTCATCGACGAACGGTAGCATCGGCTCACCGAACTTTGGCTTCTTGAACATCGTGAACGCGCCGCGTCAGATCCAGATCGGCGTCAGGTACACTTTCTAAGGGGCTGGTGAACAATAATATGGACATTAGTATTACTTGTTATTGATTGTGTAGTTCCACTTCGGGTGAAGCTTGTGCCTTCGAAGCCGGATGTTATTCATCTCGTCATCGTCAACCTTGACCCCTTTGGGGTACGTCCCAGTGTCGAGCAGAGCTTTGACGTGCAGACCTGTGCGGGTCTTGGTAGCGCCGATTAAGTTG
>Ga0114950_10000843_pt1 | contig 22098 bp, 20 predicted proteins | sample N075metaG_FD_83503 | JGI IMG/M metagenome (GOLD analysis project Ga0114950, IMG submission 83503) | Deep subsurface microbial communities from Kermadec Trench to uncover new lineages of life (NeLLi) - N075 metaG | ecosystem: Environmental > Aquatic > Marine > Ocean trench > Sediment | place... | reverse complement strand
CGGAAACACCATATACACCGCGTTCAGCGATACGTTTGTCGCGCAGCTAGACGGCAATGGTAACGACCTGCCCCCGGCGGTTGACTGGGGTGACGGAATCACGGTTCAAGACGCCCAACTCTTCGGCCCTCCTGGCGGGCCCTTCGCTGGCACGTTCACTCATACCTATGCCGTAGCCGGCACTTATCTGGTCACGGTGGGCGCCGCCTATGGTCCAGATTTTCGGATTTTGGGCAAAGGGAACGTGCCGTTCACGGGCAATGCCATTAGCGACTCGGTCCGATATGTGCAGGACGGGACGTTCAACTACGCCAGCCCCGTTTTGATCGCGATCACCGCGAACGCGACGGTGACCACGGGTACTGGTATCCCGGCACTGAACATCTACGGCCTGCTGGCCATGGCCTTCGTACTGGTGGGAGCTGGATTACTGGTTTATCGCAGGCCGCAACAAGCGGTTTGAGCAGGTTTTCAAGCCGCAGCAAATAGCGGCTCCTTTCGAAATAAAAAGAAGGATTTGCAAGCAAGCGGGGAGGCCTCTGGAAAGACCAGGGCCTCCCCTTTTCTTGTGGGGAACTTGCAGGTATTTGAAAATATGGCGGAGAGGGAGGGATTCGAACCCCCGGATCCTCGCGGATCAACGGTTTTCAAGACCGCCGCTTTCGACCACTCAGCCACCTCTCCGGTCAATACGAATTGTGGGGCCACACGACGGCCGTTTCCAGACTCTGTGGCGGAGAGGTCGGGACTGGTCGCCGCCTTTCTGCACCGCCTGACCCGCGGCGGCGGCTTTGTGGAGGAATCGCGGCTGGAAGCCGCTCCGACAAAAGAATCGCTCTGTCACAACTCTGGGCAAGACCCGCATCTGACAAGCGTTCTGGGAATACCTGCTAAGCCTCTGAAAGCCCTCACAAAGCGGCATTTTCCTACAAAACACTGGGGCAATTTACCCAGCGGATTTAGGCCTTTCACGCTTGACGGGTGGATCGTCTAGTTGGGAAGATTTGACCATAGCTGGTTTTCGGAACTCAGGGGGCCAATCGACATGATCAGTGTTCTGCTCGTTGATGACCATCGGCTGGTTCGCACCGGAATCAAACGGATTCTGGGCGACACCCGCGGGATCGAGGTGGTGGGCGAGGCCGAAACCGGCGAAAACGCATTGACCCTGGCCCGGGGAAAGAACCCCGACGTGGTGCTCATGGATGTGAACATGCCCGGCATGGGGGGCCTGGAAGCCACCCGGCGCCTTCAACGGCGCTGCCGGGACGTCAAAGTCATCGTCCTGACCGTGCATGCCGTTGCCCCGTTTCCGGCCCGGCTTCTGGAAGCTGGCGCGTCGGGTTATCTCACCAAGGGTTGCGATGCCGTGGAACTCGTCGGCGCCATACGCGCTGTTTGCAACGGCAGCCGCTATATCGGCACCGATATTGCCCAGCAACTGGCCCTGACGCTGTTACCCGGCGCGGACCGTTCACCTTTTGACGAACTGTCGTGCCGGGAGATGGAAGTCATGATGATGCTGGTTCAAGGCCACGACACGCGCTACATGTCGCAACTGCTATCGCTCAGCCCCAAGACCGTCAGTACCTACAAGTATCGCCTGTACGACAAGCTTTCCGTCCGCAACGACGTGGAACTCACGCGCCTCGCGATTCGCCACGGGATCGTCGAGGCGGACGTCGCGAACTAGAACCTTGTCTCAGTTGTCCTGGGACGTATCGGTGACCGGCGGCTTTTCACGCGTGTCTTCCACCCTGTCCTGGCCTTCTGCGCGAACCGCTTCTTCGGGAACGGGGACCGGGGCGCTGGGGGCGGATGCCTCCTGCTTCTGTTCCCTGTGCTGCGTGCCGGCCGGTTCCCGGGGGAATGCGGTCTTCACCTGGGTGAGTTTGGGTGGCGTCGCCTCGATCTTTGTCGTGTCGTCTCTTGACGCTTTGTTTTCGGTGTCGGCCCTTAACGATTCTGAACCGGCCGATTCTGACCGGGATTCGGTCCTGGGGCGCCTCGGCGGCCGGCGTCGTTGGCCCGCGCTTGACGGGCGAGACTGTGTTTCCTCACGGTTTCCGGCCCCAGTCGCGATTTGTTCGTTTCCTTTTTCGCTTTCTGGGGGCGCGTTCCCGGCGCTTGTGTCGGATTGGCGGGGCGCATCCGACCGCGGTGCATCCCCGCGCCGGCGACGACCACGGCGGGAACTGGTCTTGCTTTGGTTCTCGGACTGCGCGGAACGAGTCTTGTCAGCCGCTTTTTTGCCTTGTGCCTTTTTGCGCGCCGGCCCGCTCGCATCCCTGCTGCCACTGGGTCTCTGCCGCGTATCCCGGCGGCGTTGGCCGGATTCGCTCCCGCCGCCGCGATCGCAGCGGGCAGATTTCTTTTGTGTCTGGCCCCGCGACCCGAAGGACTTGCGTGGGGGCGGGCGGCGGCGCGAACGCTGTTGCCCGCTTCTCTTGTCTTTCTTGCCGGCATCCCCGAGCCCGAAAAACTTCGCGAGCTTCTTGAATATACCCTGGCGTTTCGGTGCCGGCGCCGGGCGCGCTGGAGAAACCGACGACACTGCGGGCATTTCCGGCGCGGGTGTGCGATGCGTCCGCACATCTTCATCCACTGTTTCTTCCGCAACGATTTCGGTGATCGCATAGCTTGGCCGGCTGTCTTCAGTGTCTTCACCCGCGCGAATGCGGCGCATGCTGTAGGCGGGCGTTTCCAGGCGATCATTGGCAACGATCACAACGGACATCGCGTGACGCTCTTCGATCGCCGCCAAGGGCTGGCGTTTCTCGTTGAGCAGGAAATTGGCAACCTTGACCGGCGCCTGGACGATGACGGAGCTGGTTTTCTCCTTCATGCCTTCCTCTTCCACCAGCCGCATGATGGCCAAAGCCAGGGATTCGACACCACGAATAGTCCCCTGGCCGCTGCAGCGCGGGCATACCTCCTGACTGGTTTCTTCCAGGGCGGGCCGTAGACGTTGTCGCGACATCTCCAGCAGACCGAAGCGGGAGATCCGCCCGACCCGTACGCGTGCGCGATCCGCTTCAAGCTCGTTCCGCAATTCGTCTTCGACCTTGCGCTGGTTGCGGGTATGCGCCATGTCGATGAAATCAATCACGATCAATCCGCCGATATCGCGCAACCGCATCTGCCGTGATATTTCCCGAGCCGCTTCCACATTCGTATTCAACGCCGTTTCTTCGATATCGCTGCCTTTGGTGGCGCGCGCCGAATTGATGTCGATGGACACCAGGGCTTCGGTATGGTCGATAACGACCGATCCGCCCGAGGGCAAACGCACTTCGCGGCCAAAGGCTGATTCGATCTGACTTTCGATCTGGTAACGCGTGAACAGCGGTACCGGATCGGTGTAATGCTTCAGACGCGGCAGATGTTGCGGCATGATCTGGCTGATGAAATCGTGCGCGTCCTTGTAGACCTGTTCGCTGTCGATGAGGATCTCACCGATGTCCTGGCGGAAATAATCTCGCAGGGCCCGAATAATCAGATTGCTTTCCTGGTAGATCAGGAAAGGAGCGGAGCGGTCAACTGCGGCTTTGTCCACGGCGCTCCAGATCTGCAGCAGGTAATCCAGGTCCCATTGCAGTTCTTCGGCCCCGCGCCCCACACCGGCGGTGCGAACGATTACGCCCATGCCCTCGGGGATCTTCAGTTGGTTCATCGCGTCCCGGAGGTCTTGCCGTTCAGTACCCTCGATACGCCGGGATACACCACCGGCGCGGGGGTTGTTTGGCATGAGTACCAGGTATCGACCGGCCAGACTGATAAAGGTGGTCAACGCCGCACCTTTGGTGCCACGTTCTTCCTTATCCACCTGAACGGTGATTTGTTGCCCTTCACGGACGGCGTCCTTGACATGGACACGCCCTTCGGAGTCCGCGGCGCCTTTCTGGAACAGCGAGCGGGCAATTTCCTTCAGGGGGAGGAAGCCATGGCGCTCGGGACCATAGTCCACAAAAGCAGCTTCCAGACTGGGTTCGACCCGGGTGATTCGACCCTTGTAGATATTGGCCTTTTTTTGTTCTCTGGCCTGGGATTCGATATCCAGGTCCAACAAGGCCTGACCATCGACGATGGCCACACGCAACTCTTCTCGCTGAGTCGCGTTAATCAGCATTCGCTTCATTGTCTTGTTCCTCGGGCGCTCAACCCGCGTTGATGCATCGAAGCCGCCGCTGACATGGTGCCGGCGCTTTCGGCTCGGTGCGCACGCAAGGGAGCGCCATCGTTCTGTGTCGTCGCCGGGAGGCCAGTTGCTACATTGGGCCTTTTGAAAACAGGCGCTGACGTTAAACACAAACCCGCCGCGCGATCCGGCGCGGCGGGACTGAAATCAGTCACTGAATCGATTGACCCCCGAAAAGGTGAAGAACTTGCTTGACCGTGGACCGGACCGGAGGTCCGGAGATTGGGGCGGCGCAGACCAGGAGCGCCTGACGATTCGCGCCGGACTATAGCACAGGAGGAGTGGGCGCCCTCAGCGGGTTATGCTCCCGGGATGCATTCCGGCGAGAACGGCGAAAACGAGGGCCCAGGCGGCCCGGATGGCGACCGGAGACAGGTCAGCCATGTGCAGATCGGGGCGGCGGAATCAGGCCAGCGCATCGACAATTTCCTGTTGACCCGCCTCAAGGGGGTGCCACGAAGTCGCATTTACCGCCTGTTGCGCAAGGGTGAGGTGCGGGTCAACGGCAAGCGCACCAAGCCCGTTTATCGCCTGGAGGCGGGCGACCGGGTCCGGATTCCACCGGTTCGAACCGCCCGGCGCCGCGACCTGCGGGTCCCTGAGGGCGTCCAGGACGAAATAAGGGCCGCCATCATCCATGAGGACCCGGAGGTGCTGGTGGTGGACAAACCGGCAGGCATGGCGGTCCACGCGGGGTCTGAGACGCCATGGGGGGTCATCGAGGCCTTGCGTTGTGCACGACCCGATGAACCGTTTCTTGAGTTGGCCCACCGCCTGGACCGGGGAACCAGCGGTTGCCTGGTGCTGGCACGGAGCCGGCCGGCGTTGCTGGCGCTTCAGGCAGCCCTGTCTGACGCGCAGGCCACCAAACGTTATCTGGCGTTGGTCAAGGGTCCCTGGCCGGACGGCGTGCGCAGTGTGGATGCGCCCCTGCGGCGCAACGTGCTGCGCGGTGGAGAGCGCGTGGTTCAGGTGGACCCGGCGGGCAAAACCGCCATTACCCGCTTCAAGGTGCTCGAACTGATGAAGGGGAGCGCCCTGATGGAAGCGACCCTTGTCACGGGTCGAACCCATCAGATCCGCGTGCACGCGGCCAGCGTAGGGTCGCCGGTGGCAGGGGATAGCCGCTACGGGAATCCGCGATTCAACGCCTGGGCGCGGGGTCTGGGGCTGAAACGGATGTTTTTACACGCCCAGTCGGTCTCCCTGCCGCTGGAAAACCGCGAACTCAACGTTGACGCGCCGCTGCCTGCCGATTTGCGCGCGGTACTCGTGAAAGCTCAGTCGGGAAGGGGATAGCCAATGCGTCGGAGCATGCGGCTCAGCGCGATCAGCGGCAGTCCGATCAAGGCCGTGGGGTCATCGCCCTCCAGGCGCTCGAACAGGACGATCCCCAGGCCCTCGGCCCTGAAACTGCCGGCGCAGTCATAGGGTTGTTCCTGGTCCAGATAGGCCTCGATGCCCGGGGCGGATAATTCGCGGAATTGGACCCGAAAAGGCACGTTCTCCAACTGGATCGAGCCGTCGGGTGCGCAGACGCAAACGGCCGTGTCGAACTGCACGAGGCGCCCGGAAGCGGCCTCGAGTTGACGCCGTGCCGCGGCGCGCCCACCCGGCTTGCGCACGAGTTCACCATCCAGTGTGGCCACCTGATCCGACCCGATGATGACCGCGCCGGGTATCAGGCGGTGTACGGCCAGGGCCTTGGCTTCAGCCAGACGTTTGGCCATATCGACGGGCGGTTCCCGGGGCAGGGCTTTCTCAGCCACATCCGCGGGACGGACCTGGAAAGGCAGCCGCAATCGCTCCAGGAGTTCGGCGCGATGGGAGGATGCAGAGGCCAGTATGAGCACGGGGGTACCGCTCAAGAGACGCTAAATTCCTGTTTTGACACAGAGAACGACAAATTATAGTATGCGCCGCTCGATGTCCCGGCCCCTGCCTGAGTTGGCGGATCCCATACGCCTTTGCGCCGGAGGGAGTAAGTTCTCCGGGACGTTGGCGCTGGCCGATTTTGACCGCCTCCGGCCAAGCCTCGTCAGCGACGAGGGTGAGGTGAGCTTCACGGTCGAGTTCGAACGCGAGGCGGGGGGTATCAACGCCGTTCGCGGAACGGCGGATACGACTTTGAAGCTGCTGTGTCAACGCTGTGCCCGGCCCTTTGATCTGCCGGTTCACGCGAAATGGCAGCTCGGCGCGGTGAGCAGTCTGGCAGAAGCCGATCGCCTGCCCGAAGAATATGAACCGCTGTTGGTCGGCGAGGAACCCACCCGGCTGCGGGACGTCCTCGAGGACGAGTTGCTTCTGGCTGTGCCACAAGTGCCCCGGCACCCGGAATCGGAAGCTTGCCAACCGGATCCCAGCGGAGATGACGAACAGGAAACAGGTCGAGACAGCCCTTTTGCTGTTCTTGACGAGTTGCGAACCAGGGACAAGGACGCAGGAGAGTAGGAACCATGGCCGTTCAAAAAAGCAAGAGAACACCCTCCACACGTGGCCAGCGCCGTTCACACGACACGCTCAAAAAACCCACGTTGTCGGTGGAACAGACCACGGGCGAAGTCCATTTGCGTCATCATGTCAGCCCCGATGGCTATTATCGTGGCCGCAAGGTGATCGACAAAAAAGTCGAAGACATCGACTGACATCCGACGGGTTCCGCGGGTTCCCGCGGCCGCGCGTATAATGTCGTTCCTTTGCTGATCGAATGAGACCTCCCCAGGTGTATGCACGCATCGAGGGCACGGGCAGTTACCTGCCCGAGCGCGTCCTCAGCAATGCCGATCTGGAAAAGATCGTGGACACCACCGATGAGTGGATCCGCGAGCGCACTGGTATCGAACGTCGTCACATCGCGGCCGATGACGAAACCACTTGCGATATGTCCGAACAGGCAGCGTTGCGCGCGATGCAGGCAGCGGGTGTTGAACCGGCCGATGTTGACCTGATCATCGTCGGCACCACCACACCCGATCTGGTTTTTCCGAGCACCGCTTGCCTGCTGCAGGAAAGGCTCGGCATCGCCGGGTGCGCGGCCTTCGACATCAACGCGGCGTGTACCGGGTTCATCTATGCTCTGAGCGTCGCGGACAAATTTGTACGCTGCGGTCAGTCCAGGTGTGCGCTGGTGGTGGGCGCCGAAACGGTGACCCGCATGCTGGACTGGAGTGATCGCGCCACCTGCGTGATTTTCGGTGACGGGGCGGGTGCGGTCATTCTCCAACCGGCTGACAAACCCGGGATCATGTCCACGCATATCCATGCAGACGGAAAATATGGTGACCTGCTGAAGTCCGACGTGGGTGTTTCACGGGGTTTCAAAGCGGAGCCTCGGGGCGGACTCAAGGTCTTCATGAAAGGCAACGAAGTGTTCAAGATGGCCGTAAGAACTCTTGGACGCATCGTGGATGAAACCCTGGAAGCCAACAATCTGACCAGGGAAGACGTCGACTGGCTGATTCCACACCAGGCCAACAAACGAATCATCTCCGCGACGGCCAAGAAACTGGGTATCTCCATGGATCACGTCGTGGTCACCGTTCAGGACCACGGCAACACATCCGCGGCTTCTGTGCCGTTGGCGCTGGACAGCGCGGTACGCAGCGACAAGATCAAACGCGGCGAGTTGTTGCTGCTGGAAGCCTTCGGCGGTGGCTTTACCTGGGGTTCCGCCCTGGTGAGGTACTGATGAGCGGCGCCCAGGAATCCCTCGCCATCGTGTTTCCCGGGCAAGGATCGCAAGCCGTGGGCATGCTCGCGGAACTCAACGCAGCGTTCCCGGTTGTCACGGAGACCTTTGCACAGGCCTCCGACGCACTCGGTCTGGATCTCTGGTCCCTGGCGCAAAACGGGCCGGAAGAAACTCTCAACGAGACGCAAAACACCCAGCCTGCGATGCTTGCGGCTGGGGTGGCTACCTGGCGTGTTTGGGAAAAACACAACGGCACTTCAGCTATTGTGATGGCGGGCCACAGTCTGGGCGAGTACACGGCGCTGGTATGCAGCGGGTCCCTGGATTTTGCCACCGGGATACAGTTGGTAGCGGAACGCGGCAAGCAGATGCAAAGCGCCGTTCCAACCGGCACAGGCGCCATGGCTGCGATTATCGGGTTGTCGGACGAGACCGTTGCGGATGTTTGCCGGCAATCCGCGGAGGGGGGGATATTGGAACGCGCGAACTTCAACGCGCCGGGCCAGGTAGTGATCGCAGGCGACAGTGCTGCGGTCGAACGTGCGACCGGCGCCGCGAAGGCAGCCGGGGCAAAACGGGCCATTGTGCTGCCGGTCAGCGTACCCTCGCATTGTTCGTTGATGCAAAGCGCCGCGGAGGTTTTGTCGGGCGTTCTCGAAGAAACAGTTTTCGAAACACCGGGAACACCGGTACTCCATAATGTTGATGTTTCCGAACACAAAGACGCTGCCGGCATCCGAACGGCCCTGGTGCAACAGCTCTGCAGGCCCGTGCGCTGGGTAGAGACGGTACAGGCGATGGCGGCGCGGGGTGCCGGGCGTCTGGTGGAGCTGGGTCCCGGGCGCGTGCTTACGGGGCTGAACCGGCGCATAGACCGCAACCTCGAGTGCCAATCGGTTAACGATCCTGCTTCGCTGGAATTGGCGCTGGCGGCTTAGAGGCGACGAGCGTGAACGAATCGGTCACACTGGATGGACCCTTGCTTGGACAAGTCGCGCTGGTTACCGGCGCCACCCGCGGGATCGGCAAAGCCATAGCCGAAACACTCGGGCGACGGGGTGCGGTAGTGGTAGGGACGGCAACCAGCAACAACGGTGCCGAAACGATTGCCAACGCGTTCAAGGAGCAGAACATCAAAGGCGCTGGACGCGTTCTCGACGTCAATGACGCGGCCGGCGTGGACGCGCTCGTCAAATGGATCAAGAACGAGTTCTCTACCCCGACGATACTGGTCAACAACGCCGCAGTCACACGCGACCGGCTCTTGATCCGCATGAGCGAGGAGGATTGGGAAACGATTGTCAATACCAACCTGCGCTCCGTTTACCGCTTGAGCAAGGCGTGCCTGCGGGGAATGATGAAGGCCCGGCAGGGGCGAATTATCAGCCTGTCATCGGTGGTCGCTTTGACGGGAAGCCCTGGACAGACCAATTATTCAGCGGCCAAGGCGGGGATCATCGGTTTCAGCAAAGCGTTGGCCCGCGAAGTTGGTTCCCGCGGTGTTACTGTGAATGTTGTGGCACCCGGGTTCGTGGAGACCGACATGACCAGGGACCTGTCCGGGGAACAGCGCAGTTACCTGCTGAACCAGGTACCGTTGCAACGATCCGGGGACCCGGCGGATGTGGCGGCTGCGGTGGCCTTTCTGGCATCCCCGGAAGCGGCCTATATCACGGGGGAGACACTTCACGTGAATGGCGGCATGTACATGTCATGATTTCGAGATACGGTTTTTAACTACTTGTATGGAATGGCTTTTTAATAGTCAAAAATCTGCTGGTAAGGCCGGGGTACTTTCAATAAAATGGCGGCCTCAGCAAGGATTGACACTACCTGAACGGAGGACTGCGCAGCCATGAGCAGCGTCGAAGAACGCGTAAAAAAAATCGTCGTGGAACAACTCGGCGTCAAAGACGAAGAGGTTACGGCAACTGCTTCTTTCGTGGACGATCTCGGAGCCGATTCCCTCGACACGGTGGAACTGGTGATGGCCCTCGAGGAGGAATTCGAGTGCGAAATCCCTGATGAAGAAGCAGAAAAGATCACGACCGTACAGCAGGCGATCAATTATATCGAGGCGAACCTGGGTTAGTCAGCGCGAAGTTTCGTCTGGAATGCGCCATGACCGTCCAGTGCGGTCGTGGCCTTTTCATTATGTGGACCCGGCATGAAAACATTTCCTGAGGAGACCCTGGGGTGACCAAACGTCGTGTCGTTGTAACCGGGCTGGGGGTAATCACCCCGGTCGGAAATGACCTAAAAACCGTGTGGGACAACGTAGTCGCCGGCAACAGCGGCATTGGCCCCATTACGCATTTCGATATTTCCGCGTATACCACACGATTCGGCGGGTCGATCAAGGACTTCGATATTACGGAGTACCTGTCTGCGAAGGAGGCCAAGCGGATGGATCCGTTCATCCACTACGGCATGGCCGCATCCATCCAGGCGCTCAAGGACTCGGGCATCCTGGATAGCGTTGAAAAACACGCTGATCGCATCGGTTGCGCCCTCGGCGCGGGGATAGGCGGCATCAAAACCATTGAAGATACGCATTCCGTGTATCTGAATAGCGGTCCGCGGCGGATCTCACCCTTCTTTGTGCCCGGAACGATCATCAACATGATCTCGGGGTACATATCAATCAAATACGGGCTCAAGGGCCCCAATATTTCCATCGTCACGGCTTGTACTACCGCGACCCACAACATTGGACATGCTGCCCGAATCATTGCTTATGGCGACGCGGACGCCATGGTTGCCGGCGGCGCGGAGTTTGCGACGACTCCGATCGGTATCGGCGGGTTCACTGCGGCACGGGCTCTTTCGACGCGCAACGATGATCCCGAAGGAGCGAGCCGTCCCTGGGACAAGGAAAGGGACGGTTTCGTGCTGAGTGATGGCGCCGCATCAATCATGCTCGAGGAATACGAGTTTGCCAAAGCGCGAGGTGCGAACATTTACGCGGAACTGGCGGGTTTCGGGATGAGCGGTGATGCATTTCACATGACCGCGCCGCCTGAAAGCGGCGACGGGGCGCGCCGTTGCATGGAAGCCGCGGTCAGCGATGCTGGAATGAATCCGGAGGACATTGACTACATCAACGCTCACGGCACCTCCACGCTGAGCGGTGATCGTGCTGAGTGCGAAGCAATCCGACACGCGTTCGGCAACACCGCAGACAAGCTCATGGTCAGTTCCACAAAATCCATTACCGGTCACCTGTTGGGAGCGGCCGGTGGAATAGAAGCGGTGATCAGCATTCTCTCGATCCGTGATGGAATCGTTCCTCCCACCATCAATCTCGACAACCCTGACGAAGGCTGTGACCTGGACTTCGTTCCGCACACGGCCAGGCAAACCGAAGTAAACGTCGCGCTGTCCAATTCGTTCGGGTTTGGCGGTACCAACGGAACGCTCGTTTTCCGAAAGGTCTGAACGCGCGCACGGCCAGGATAAACGAACCATGAGCGTGGCGATACGACGTCTGGACGTGTATCGCGACTTGCTGGACTTGCATCGCGCACGGCCCCGGCGCTATCCGTACCTTCTGGAAAGTGTCGCTCACGGCACCCCGCAGAGCCGCTTCGACATTCTGTTTGGGTTTCCCGGACACACGATCACTGTCGATGGTGCCAACGACGGTGATTTTCTTGACACGCTGAACCAGGAATGGAGGCGTGCGGCAACGACCGAAACGCTCGACTTGCCGTTGCCGTTCACAGGCGGCTGGTTTCTGTTTCTCGCTTATGAACTGGCCGGGCAGATTGAACCGGGTCTCAGGCTCCCTGCCGCATCGGACGCCTTTCCTGTTGCCTTTGCCACCCGTTGTCCCGCTGCCGTGATCCGGGATCACGAAGAAAGGGTGTGCTGGCTGGTTACGGAGGACGATCGAGTCGTGACCCTGGATGTCATGGAACGAGACCTGCGCGACGCTCGGCCGGGAATCGCCATGCCGGTGGGGTGGGCGCAAACCCTGGAAGACCCGGGCGCCGAATACTGCAGTTCAGTCGTTCGGATACTCGACTACATCGCCGCCGGCGATGTGTTTCAGGTCAATATCGCGCGTCGTTGGGTGGGACGGTTGCCCGGCGGCGCAGACCATGCGGATGTGTATCACGCCCTGCGCAAGCAGAACCCGGCGCCCTTCGCGGGGTTGGTTCGGTGGGGTGATGCGAGCATTATCAGTTCGTCCCCCGAGCGGCTTATTCAGGCCCGGGACGGCGTGATCCAGACGAGACCCATCGCCGGGACGCGGCCAAGGGATCCGCACAGTGAAAAGGATCGTGCTTATTCCCGGGAACTGATGGGCCACCCCAAGGAGCGCGCCGAGCACATCATGCTCATCGATCTGGAGCGCAATGATCTCGGCCGCGTTTGTGAGGCCGGTTCCGTGGAAGTCAGCGAACTGATGGTGCTGGAGTCCTACGCCCACGTTCATCACATCGTTTCCAATGTTCAGGGCCGACTGCGGGATGATGTTCTGCCGGGAGACGTAATACGCGCCGTGTTTCCCGGGGGTACGATTACGGGCTGTCCCAAAGTGAGGTGCATGGAGATCATCGCGGAACTGGAAGGGCGGGGCAGGGGTCCTTATACCGGGTCCATGGGTTATCTGAACCGCGACGGAAGCATGGACCTGAACATCCTGATTCGTACCCTGGTGGCTCAAGGCGCGGGACAGGGGGTGAGCCAGGGTGACGAACTGGAACTGATGGCGGGAGCGGGCATCGTGGCGGACTCGGAACCGGAACAGGAACTTGCGGAGACGCGCGCGAAAGCCCTGGGGCTGCTGTTGGCGCTGGAAGACCGGGGCGCGGCATGACCAAACCCACGTGCCTCGTCAATGGCGTACGCAGCGATGGCGTCCCCGTGGACGATCGCGGCTTGCACTACGGTGATGGGCTGTTCGAGACGATTGCCATAGAGAATGGGAAGGTACTGTGTCTGGCCCAACACATGCACCGCCTGCAAGACGGCTGCCAGCGGCTCGGCATTACCTTCCCGCCACTGCAGCAACTGCTTTCCGAAGTGCGCGCGCTGGCAGCTGGACAACCACAGGCTCTGTGCAAGGTGATCGTGACCCGCGCTGCCGGCAAGCGCGGTTATCGCCCGGGCAATGTGGACACGGGGCAACGAATCGTGCTGCTGTATCCCGGCGGAAACGCGCCGACCGGTGCGCCGCTGAACATTCGGGTTTGCGAGACCCGTCTGGGTCGCAACCCCGCCATCGCCGGGCTCAAGCATCTGAATCGTTTGGAACAGGTTGTGGCCAGTCGCGAATGGAACGACCCGGAGGTTGCCGAGGGGTTGATGCTGGATGACCGGGGTCAGGTGATAGAGGCCACCATGTGCAACGTTTTCGCCGTCAGGAACGGCATGCTGATTACTCCCGATCTCTCCCACTGCGGCGTGGCGGGGATCGTTCGCGACCAGGTGTTGGAACTGGCGGAACAGGTGACACGACGAAGCGCACAGATCGGTGACTACACCCTTGATGAGTTCCTGGATTGCAATGAGATCTTCCTGTGCAACACCGTCCGTGAAGTCGCGCCGGTCCGGCGTGTGGACGAACGGGAGTTTGTCCCGGGGCCTGTAACACAAGCCATGCGTGACGCGGTGTATCAGTTGCGTCGCCCGGAAACTGGTCGAAATCTGGACAGTGACACCCGGCGCGGGGGAGACTAGCCGGGTGAACGCGCGCATTCCGGTGGCAGCGATCGTGGCGGCTGCGTTGCTTTTCGGTTTTTTGCTGATGGCCGAGGTAATGCGCGACTTCCGCTCCTTCGTGCGCGAACCCCTGGCCATCGGACCTGAGGGAACCGGGCTAGCGCTTGCCCCGGGCACGAGTTACCGAGACATGGTGCGCCAGCTTGCCGCCCAGGGGCTTACCAGGGACAGCTGGCGCTGGCGATTGCTTACCGTGGACAACGATCTGGCCGAGCGCATCCAGGCGGGAGAGTACTGGCTCGAACCCGGAACGACGCCGCCGATGCTTCTCGATTTTCTGGTGAACGGCGCCGTACAGATGCACTCGTTCACCATCGTGGAAGGATGGACCTTCGCTCAGATGCGGGACGCCATTGCGCAAAGCGATCTTTTCTCACACATCGCCAGCGATCTGAGCGACCAGGAACTCATGTCGGAGTTGGGCCGGCCGGGTGAGCACCCGGAAGGCCGGTTCCTCCCCGAGACTTATCATCTTCCACGCGGAACCACGGATCTGGCATTCATGGAGCGCAGCATGACCGCGATGGCAGTTGTGCTGGAAGAAGCGTGGAGTGCACGCGATACAGGTTTGCCTTACGACGGTCCCGGGGACGTTTTGATCATGGCATCGATCATAGAAAAAGAAACCGCCAATCCCGACGAGCGATCACGGATCGCCGGAGTTTTTGTGCGGCGATTGCACAAGCACATGCGTCTTCAGACGGATCCGACGGTCATTTACGGCCTGGGCAGCGGCTTCGATGGAGATATTCGTTCGGCCGACCTCAAAAACGATACGCCATACAATACCTACACTCGCCACGGGCTCCCACCCACACCGATTGCTTTGCCCGGCATCGACGCGCTCGAGGCGGCCGTGCATCCCGCGGAGGGTATCGTGTTGTATTTCGTGGCGACCGGTGATGGCCAACATGTCTTCGCCGAGACCCTGGAAGAACACAATGGCAATGTCGCACGCTATCAAAAGAAGGGATCGAAGTGATGGCCAAAACTGCAGCGGGACGCTTTATTACCATCGAAGGGGTCGAGGGTGCGGGCAAGTCGTCTGTTATCGATAGCGTATCGGCGCAACTGGAGGAAAACGGGATAAGCGTTTGGCGCACCCGGGAACCCGGCGGCACGCACCCCGGAGAAGCAGTCAGGGACATTTTGCTGAACCCGGACTTTTCAGGCATGGACGCGCGTTGTGAACTGTTGCTCATGTTTGCCGCCCGGGCCCAGCACCTGGCCACCTTGATCCGGCCGGCGCTCGAAAAAGGCGACTGGGTGGTGTGCGACCGCTTCACGGATGCCACCTATGCCTACCAGGGCGGGGGCCGTGAAATGGATGAGCGAGCCATCGAATGGCTTGAGCGATTCGTTCAAGGAGACCTGCGGCCGGACCTGACGCTGTTCCTGGATGTTCCGGTGAATGTGGGGCTCGAGCGGGCCAACAGCCGGAGTGCACCGGACCGTTTTGAATCGGAACAGGCACTCTTTTTCGAGCGTGTGCGCAATCGCTACCTTGAACAGGCGCGCCGGGAACCGCAACGCGTACGCGTCATCGATTCCTCTGCATCTCTGGAAGAAGTCATCGTAGCGGTTCGCGCAATCGTCAGGCAGTTCGTGGAGGAAACACGAGCATGAAAACCCCGGCGCGACTGTTGCCCTGGCACGAAGGTCTCTGGAAGCGGTTGCAGGATCGCCGGCGGGGTGGAACGCTGCCACATGCGTTGTTGTTGACGGGTCCCGCCGGGCTGGGCAAGGAGCAGTTCGCCTTTCAGTTCGCCTGGTCGTTTCTTTGCGAACACCCGCGGCGCAACGGTTTGCCCTGCGGGGAGTGCAAGGGCTGTTCGCTAGTGTCAGCGAGCAGTCACCCGGATTTTTTGTGGGTCACGCGGCCACCGGCGAGCAAGGAAGGCACTGTCGCGGACCTGGACAAACGAACGATCCGCGTCAATCACAACGCGGAGCCACCGGAACGCAGCGGCAAGCAGATTCTGGTGGATCAGACCCGGGCGCTGATCGAAACCCTGGATCTCACAAGCTTGATGGGCGGCGGCAAAGTCGTTGTGATTACGCCGGCGGATCGCATGAACCGGAACGCCGCCAATGCACTGCTGAAAACACTGGAGGAACCCAGCGCCGGGACGCTGCTGATGCTGGTGGCGACCGAGCCCGGACGGTTGCCTGCGACGGTACGCAGCCGTTGTCAGCGCATTGCATTCACGCCGCCAACGCCGGCTTTGGCCGAACCCTGGCTGGAGCAGGCCTTGCCGCGTACCTCCCCCGAAAGACGCGTGGAGTTGTTGGCTTTGGCAGGTGGCGGCCCGTTGAGGGCGGTAACCTTGCACGACAGCGGCGCGCTGGAACGCCGCCAGAACGCGCGACTCCAGTTCGCAGAACTCCTGGAAGGGCATCAGGACCCGGTAGCTGTGGGAAGGGACTGGGCACGGGACCCGGGACCTGCGGAAGCTCTGAACTGGCTGCGTTATTGGTCTCAGAACCTGATCCGGGTCCGCATGGCCGGCGAAAAAGACATGCCGGGAACCGGTCCCTTGCATGAGGCCGCTCAGCGCGTAGACTTGAAATGGCTGTTCGAGCGCGTTGCGGATATCGAGGCGGCCCGGAATCTCACCGAGACCAACGTGAATCCCGGCCTCATGCTGATCGACCTGTTGAGCGCTTGGGTCCCCGCGAAAGGCACAGGAGCTGTTGCGACATGAAGATTGCAGGTAACGGAAACCAGCCGCGCCAGGGCATTCTGTCCCTGTCCATCAAGGACAAGGGTGCGCTGTATAACGCGTACATGTCTTTCGTCAACGCCGGCGGTTTGTTTATTCCCACCCAGAAGGATTATCAGATCGGCGACGAAGTATTCATTCTGTTGCGGCTGATGGATGAAGATGACAAATTGCCCGTTTCCGGCAAGGTCGTCTGGGTCACACCAGCAAGCGCCCAGGGCGACCGCCTTGCGGGGATCGGCGTGCAGTTCAACGATAACCACGACGGACAGATAGCGCGCGCAAAAATTGAAACGCATCTGACAGGGTCACTCAGGGCCGAACGCCCGACCCAAACCATGTAAGCGCTGGCGAAACGCGGAAGTACATTGTGAGGCAACAGCTCTCCCTTCACGGGGCAGGGCGGGGAGCGCCCGATGGCTATTCTTCTTCGTTCGCGGTCCGTTTCGCGATCTCTTTGGCAATCTCTGGGATCCGATACGGAGTTCCAGTCCGCACTGGTCAGGCTGGCTATCGCCGGTCTTGTCGCTGTTTACCTGGGGTGGGCGACCGCAACGGGTTACCATTCCATTCAGCTCGGGACCTATGTCGCCTTCTTTATCCTCTATATGGGTTTCGTTCTGGCCGTGCTCATCAGCATCGTGCTGGTCCCCGATGTGCCTTGGCGGCCGTACCTGGCTATTTTCGCCGACACCATGGCAGCGAACACGTCGGTGCTTCTGACGGGTGTTACACACAGCCCCCTTTTTCTCACCTACATCTGGATTATCGTCACGCAGGGGACGCGCTACGGGCGGGCAAAGCTCCGCGTGGCAGCCGCCCTGAGCCTTGCGGGTTATTGCGCGGTATTGGCCATCACGGATGAATTCCGCAACAGCACTCTCGAGGCACTGATCCAGATCGCCGCGTTGATCGCCTTACCCCTGTATCTCAACAGCATGTTACAGAGCCTCAATCGGGCACGGCGTGAAGCGGAGATGGCCAACCAGGCCAAGAGCGATTTTCTGGCGCACATGACCCACGAGATCCGGACCCCGTTGAACGGTGTTGTCGGAACGGCACGGGTGCTGGAGAGCACCAGCCTCGATCGCAAGCAACGCCATCTGGTCGAGGCTCTCAATGTTTCTGCCAGATCCCTGCGCGCCCTCATCGACAACGTGCTGGACTTTGCCAAGATCGAAGCAGGAAAACTCGACATCGTTGTGCGTCCTCTTAACGTCCGCCAGGTCGTGAGGGAGAGCGTGCTCACGCTCGAAGCGGAAACAAAGCAAAAGGGCCTGCGCGTGTCGTGCCAGATCGATGACAATGTACCCGGTGCCGTAATCGGGGATGAAAACCGGATTCGCGAAGTGCTTCTGAACCTCCTGAGCAATGCGCTCAAATTCACCGAAGCAGGAGAGATCCTCACTGAAGCCAGTTGTAGCGAACGCCCCGATCCCGACCACGCAGTACTGAGATTCGCCGTGACCGACACGGGCATAGGAATTCCCGCAGACAAACTGGATGAACTGTTCGAAAGTTTTACGCAACTCGAAAGCTCCGCTGGTCGCCGCTATGGCGGCACGGGTCTGGGTACCACCATTGCGCGCGATCTGGTACAGCTCATGGGGGGCAAGCTGGAGGTAAACAGCGTTCTGGGGCAGGGCACGACCTTCTGGTTTGATCTGGAGCTGGAGCTTTGCTCCCCTGCCCAAACCGATACGGAACTTGCGCACGGTTCTGAACTGGCCGAAGCAAGCTGGAAAGGAAAGCGTGTACTGGTCGGTGAAGATGATCCAATCAGCGCGCGGGTGGTTCAGGAATTTCTCGGGCGACTGGGCTGTGAAAGCGATGTGGCCCCTGATGGGGCCGAGGTGCTGTTACGTCTGGCTGCGGGCGGCTATCACATGGTGTTACTCGACATGCGCATGCCTGTCACCGACGGCGTTAGCGCCGCGCGCCAGTGGCGCGCCATCGAATCGAAAAACAAATCAGGAAATCGTTTGCCAATCATTGCGCTCACCGCCAATGCGACCACGCAGGATCAGAAGGCTTGTCTTTCCGCGGGAATGGACGGTTTCCTGACGAAACCCGTGGAACCCGAAGCCCTGGCGCGAGTCCTGGAGGACTGGTTTGGTTCGGGATCAATCCGACCCGACTGAAGGCAAGGCTTTCCAGCCTGGATCAGGTTTGAAACGTTTACCGTATTCAACCGCCAGTTTATCCAGTTCTTCGACCATATTGTCAACGCCGGCCTCACGCGCGTAGTTGATGGGGCCGCCACGAAACGGGGCAAAACCCGTACCGAAGATCACGCCACCGTCCAGCAAATCACCGTCGGCGACGATCTTTTCACGCAAGACTGCAACGGATTCGTTCAGCAAGGGCAGAATCAAGCGTGCCTCCAGATCGTGTGGGGGCGTGTAGTCGGCGGGCAAAGGCGGCTTGATCGCTTTGCCCTTTTTCCAGACATAAAAACCCTGGCCATCCTTTTTGCCCCGGTGTCCTGCTTCAATCATCTCGTCGAGGCTGCCGGGCAACTCCACACCCAGCGTATCGGACAACACCTGGCCAACGTAGGCGCACACATCCAGGCCAACCACATCGGCCAACTCGATGGGCCCCATGGGCATGCCGAAGTCCAGCGCAGCCTCATCGATGGCACGCCCGGGCACGCCGCTTTGCAACAACGACATGGCTTCCATCAGGTAAGGCATCAGGACCCGGTTGACCACGAAACCTGGGCTGCTGCGCACATTCAACGGCAACTTGCTTATCCTCCCGGCAAAGGCCGACGCGGCGGCGATGGTCTCTTCGCTGACCTGGTCCTGGCGAACAACTTCGACCAGGGGCATTTTGGCCACCGGGTTGAAAAAATGCAGACCGACGAAACGCGACGGGTCCGCCGTAGCGTCACGCAGGTCTTCCAGGGGAATACTCGATGTATTGGTCGCTACGATGGCGCCGGGCTTGAGCCGCGGCTGCATGTCCTGAAAAAGACTGCGTTTCGCTTCAGCATCCTCGAAAATCGCCTCGATGACCAGGTCTGCATGGGCGACACCATCGCCGTGTGGGTCAGGCGCGAGCCGGGACATCGCCTCTTGCACACGAGCCGGCTGACGCAGTTTCTTCTCGAACAGCTTTCGTGCCCGGCTTAATGCCGGCTTGATGTACTGCATTTCACGGTCCTGCAGACTCACATCCAGACCCTTGAGCACGCACCAGGCGGCGATATCGCCCCCCATGACCCCGGCGCCTATGACATGCACCCGGCGGATGGAAACGTCACTGTGTTTACCCGCCTGGCGCAGTTGTTCCCTGAGAAAGAAAACCCGAATCAGGTTCCTGCACGTGTCCGTGCCCGCCAGATCCACAAAGGAGTCCACTTCTTTGGCATACATGTTTTGCCAGTCACCCGCGTATTGCTCCCAGAGATTGATCGCGGCGAACGGGGCAGGGTAGTGATCCTCACGAACACGTGCCGCAGTGCGCTTGCGCATGGTGCCGGCCAGATAGCGGCGGACCTGCTTCACGTTGGTCAATTTCTCCATGGGCGATGCACGGCGGGGCCTCGGCTTTTTCAGGATCATCTGTCTGGCCGCTTCGAGCAGAAGCTCCTGCGGCACAACCTGATCCACGATCCCGAGCTTTTTCGCGGCGCTGGCGCGGTACGCGCGCCCGGTGAGAATTGCCGTCATGCCTTTGAGACCGCCGATGAGGCGGGGCAGTCGGATGGTTCCACCCCAACCCGGATGAAAACCCAGAAGCACCTCGGGCAAACCGATACGCGTGGCGTCGTCGGATGTGGCGATGCGGTAGCTGCAGGCGAGAGCGAGTTCGGTGCCCCCACCCATGCAGAAACCGTGAATCGCAGCGAGGCTTCGAAACGGCAACGCTTCGACTCGGGCGAACAGTTCCTGCCCGCGCTCGACGATGGTGCGGACGGTAGCTTTGTCGGTGGCGCTCTGGCTGATTTCCTTGATGTCGGCGCCGGCAATGAAACCGGTGGGTTTGGCCGAGATGATCACGAGGCCGCTGGCGGTATCGTCCTCGAGTCGGGTCAGGATGGTGTCGAGTTCGTCAAAAACTTCCCTCGAGAAGGTATTGGCGGTGGCTTCGGCGCGGTCGAAGGTCAACCAGAAAATATCGTCGGAATCTTTCTCCAGACGCCAATTGCGGAAACGTTCGATACCCATGGACACACCCCGGTCACCGGAAAAGAGGCAGATTGTAACCGCTGAAGCGGGAAACGGCCGCGCCGGGTTATGATCCGGGTCATGGCGGAATCGGGCCCCGAGGGCGAAAAAGCACGTTTCTGGCGGGCGTTTCGACAATCCGTCGTGATGGTGGGAGTGTTGTGGGTGATCGAGTTGGTCTCGAACACGGTGGTTGATCTCAAACAGTTCGGCGTCCTGCCGGAGACCTTCTCGGGGCTGGTGCCTGGCGTATTGCTGGCGCCTGCTCTTCATGGGAGCCCCGGACACCTTTTTGCGAACTCAGGCCCCCTGGTGCTGCTGATGACGGCGGTGCTGTTCGTGTATCCCCGGATCAGCAAAAAGGCGCTGGTGGCGCTGTATCTGGTGCCGGGGTTGGCCGTGTGGATGTTTGGGCGGCCCGAGGCGGTGCACATTGGCGCCAGCGGGGTCGTCTACGGGCTGGTGACCTTCGTGCTGGTATCCGGGGTCATACGGCGGGATCTCCGAAGCATGGCGGTCGCCATGCTGGCGTACTTCCTCTACGGAAGCAGCGTGGCCTGGGGGGTGTTGCCGGGCAAAGCGGGGGTTTCCTGGGAGACTCACCTGGCCGGGGCCGTGACGGGGGTCGTGCTGGCGGTGCTCTACCGGAACGTCGGGCGGGTGCCGCCGAAACGCTACGACTGGGAAGACGATGACGATGACGATGACTTGGACGATGGGCCTTTCAGGGATAACTCACTTTAGAAACGTGCGATAACTGGCGGAAAACACAGCGTAAATCGCTGTCACGGCGGACAGGGCCCTGGCAGAAGCGGTAGAGGCGCCGGTCCCCGCGCAGGTCTGGGACCGCCATCTATGCGTATAATATATATTATGTTAAATACCCCTGATTGAGTACAAACCCCGCCCTTGAGCCAGCCCCACAACGCCCCGTCGCCGCCCGCGATCTCAAGACAAAGGACTTGAACAAGTGTCCCTACGGCCCTGTAATTACGCACGTTTTTTGGCGCCTTTTTTGCCCCATAAGATGCCCGCGCCCTATCCAGCCGCCCCGACAAGCCATGCTATCCTTCGCCCACAACAGCGCCAGGGGGTTGGCTTTTTTGCAAACGAATCGTTTCCACGCGTTATGGCAGGAACTGCGCCGCCGGCGCGTTTTCCGCGTCGGTATCGGCTATATCGCCGCCGTGTGGCTCATCGCCGCCGGGGGCGCCGACCTGTTCGGCGCTTTCGGCGTCCCCGACTGGGGCCTTCGCCTCTTCGTCCTTTTGGGGGCCCTGGGTCTCCCGGTGGTCCTCTGGCTCACCTGGATGTTTCAAATGACCCCCGCCGGCGTGGTGCGCGACCACGGTGAGGACAGCCCCGCCACCATCCTCTCGCACCTCGGCGTTGACCATCTCCCGGGCGGCGTCGCCGCAGTCTGGAAGGACATGGACGGAACGGCCCATAAGCGCAGTTTCCGCTCGCGTTTTCGGATCGGACGTGACTCCCGCTGCGAAGTCAGGCTGGACAGCAGGCAGGTCAGCCGCACCCACGCGGAGATCTACCCGGACGATGGCGTGTGGTGGATCAGAGACCTCG
>Ga0114950_10000842_pt1 | contig 22100 bp, 19 predicted proteins | sample N075metaG_FD_83503 | JGI IMG/M metagenome (GOLD analysis project Ga0114950, IMG submission 83503) | Deep subsurface microbial communities from Kermadec Trench to uncover new lineages of life (NeLLi) - N075 metaG | ecosystem: Environmental > Aquatic > Marine > Ocean trench > Sediment | place... | reverse complement strand
GTGGCCGGCAACGCCACGGGCTCGCCCCGCGGCGGCTACTTCAGCCCCTACAAGAATCCCGACCTCGCGGACGGTCCGGAGGGCGAGTACCTGACCGACCGGCTGACGGATGAGGCTCTGCGCTTCATGGGGGAGCACGCGGGCGGCCCATTCTTCCTGTACCTCACGCACTACGCCGTCCACACGCCGATCCAGAGCAAGGCAGCCGAGCGCGCGAAGTACGCGGACAAGCCGCCCGACGGCGAGCAGAAGAACGCGAAGTACGCGGGCATGATCGACAGCGCCGACCAGAGCCTCGGGCGCGTGCTCGCGAAGCTCGACGAGCTCGGCCTGGCGGACGAGACGCTCGTCGTGTTCACCTCCGACAACGGTGGGCACGGGCCGGTGACGTCGATGGCGCCCCTGCGCGGCGCGAAGGGCATGCTGTACGAGGGCGGGATCCGCGTGCCGCTGGTCGTGCGCTGGCCGGGGCGCGTCGTGCCGGGCAGCCGCAGCGCCGAGCCGGTGATCGGGCTGGACCTCTACCCGACCTTCGCCGAGGCGGCGGGCGCGACGTTGCCCGAGGGCATGGAGCCGGACGGCCTGAGCCTCGTGCCGCTGCTCACGGGCGCGGGCGGGCTCGCGCGCCACGCGCTCTACTGGCACTTCCCCGCCTACCTCGAGGCGCCCAAGCAGCTCGGTCGGCCCTTCCGCACCACTCCGGCCGGCGCGATCCGCATGGGCGACTTCAAGCTGATCGAGTTCTTCGAGGACGGGCGACTCGAGCTGTACAACGTGAAGACCGACGTTGGCGAGACCGAGAACCTGATCGCGACCCCGATCAAGGCCTATAAACTGCACCTTAATCTCACCGCCTGGCGCGAGAGGGTGGGTGCGCCGGTGCCCGTCGAGCTCGAGCCGCGCTACGTCGCGCCGATCCCCACCGAGCTCGATCCGCTCTACTTCGCGCCCTCGGGCGCGCCCAGGCGGCGCGCGGACTACCTCGCGAAATATGCGCTGCCCCAAGCGCCCCCGGCGTCGAGCTCCGAGCGTCCCCCCAACGTCGTCCTCATCATGGCGGACGACCTGGGCTACGCGGAAGTTGGCTGCTACGGCCAGACGAAGATCGCGACGCCGAACATCGATCGCCTCGCCGCCGAGGGCGTGCGCTTTACCGACTTCTACGCCGGCGCGCCGGTGTGCGCGCCGTCGCGCTGCGTCCTCATGACGGGCCTGCACACGGGCCACGCCTGGGTGCGCGGCAACCGCGGGAAGCCGGTAGTCGGCCAGGTGCCGCTCCCGCTCGAGGCGGTGACCGTCGCCGAGCTCCTCCAGGCCGCGGGCTACACGACCGCCTGCATCGGCAAGTGGGGCCTCGGCGGTCCGAACACGACCGGACTCCCGAACCTGCAGGGCTTCGACCGTTGGTTCGGCTACCTCGACCAGTGGAACGCGCACGACCACTACCCCGACTACCTGTGGTCGGACGATGAGAAGGTGCTGCTCTCCGCCAACGCGGACGGCGTGGACGGCGTGCACTCGCACGACCTCTTCACCGAGGAGGCGCTCCTGTTTCTGCGCGAGCGTGAGCCCGACGAGCCCTTCTTCCTCTACGTGCCCTACGCGATCCCGCACGTGTCGCTGCAAGTGCCCGAGGACTCGCTCGCGCAGTACGCGGACCGGTGGGAGGAGACGCCGTTCGAGGGCGGGCACTACGCGGCGCACCCGAAGCCGCGCGCCGCGTACGCCGCGATGGTGACGCGCATGGACCGCGACGTGGGCCGCATCCTGGACGTGCTGGCGGAGCGCGGGCTCGCCGAGAATACGCTCGTCATCTTCACGAGCGACAACGGGCCGTCCTACGCGGGTGGCGCGGACTCGAAGTTCTTCGCGAGCGCCGGCCCCCTGCGCGGCCTGAAGGGCAGCCTGTGGGAGGGCGGAATCCGCGTGCCGTTCATCGCCCGCTGGCCCGGCCGCATCGCGCGGGGGACCGTGAGCGACCACGTCTCCGCATTCCAGGACGTCCTCCCGACGCTCGTCGAGCTCGCGGGCGGTCCCGCGCCAACCGGCATCGACGGCGTGAGCTTCGCGCCCACGCTGCTCGGGCGCGGCGATCAAGCGCAGCACGACTACCTCTATTGGGAGGCGCCGGTCGGGGGCTGGCGCCAGGCCGTGCGCAAGGGCCGCTGGAAGGCCGTGCGGACGAACATGAAGCAGCACTCGCCGCTGAAGCTCTTCGACCTCGCGGCCGACATCGGCGAAGAGCACGACATCAGTGCCGAGCACCCCGAGATCGTGCGCGAGATGGAGCGCATCCTCGCGTCGGCGCGCACCGAGTCCGAGCTCTGGCCGCTCGAGGTGAATGAAGACAGGTGAAGTCACTCGCGCGTACTGCGGCCGAGCGAACGATCGGTGCGCGCAGGACGAGGGCCAGCGGGCCGAGTCGATCCGCCTGAACAACATCTTCGCCCACTTCGGGGACCTGCTCGCCTGGCACCCTGGGCTGCACGTGATCCAAGAGATGGATGACAAGGGTCGGGAGGTCCTCCTGCTCCGCGCTGGGGACACCTCGGCGCCGGCAGCGACTTTCTACGTCGAGGCCGAGACCGCGCGCGTTCGGCGCGTGGACGCGTTCTCGTACATGCCCGGACCTGGCCGCGTGGGAACGCGCTCGAGCTTCGGCGACTTCCGCGACGTCTCGGGGATGCTCCTGCCGTTCCGCACCGAGGTCGAGGTCGCGAACCCATTCATCGGCACCGTCGTCACGACGGTCACGGACATCGAGGTGGGCGTCGAGCTGCCCGCGGGGCTCTTCGAGTTGCGCGAATAATCGTACAGGAGGTCGGGCTTCCGTCTATTCCGCTCGCCGCGATCCCCCCCGTCAGCCCCTGCCCCTCCCCGTCATTCATGGTCGGACCGAACGAGCCCACTGCATCCAAGCTGCCCATGGAAGATCGGATCTCGCCCATCGTCGAGGAGTTCACGTTCCGATCGCTCGAAGGCGACACCCTGGACCTCGACGCGTCCTGCGCGCGTTTTCCGCTGGAGATCCGCGCGGAGCTCCGAAGCCGAAGCCGGGCCACCTGGAACATCCAACGCTCGCTGCGCGCCGTGCCCAAACGGGTGCCCATGCCCACCAGCCACATCGGCGAGTTCGAGATCCGACGGGACAGCGGCGGTGTGGGTACCCCTCCTCGCGTTCCGACTCTCGCACGCGGCTGAGATCGACCGTCTGGAGGAGCCGATCCGCGCGCTCGCTGGGATGAAGGATCTGGGCGCGGCGGGCCTGCCCCGTCGGTGGGGCTGGACGGGCGCTCTTGCAACCCTACCCGGCGGGTCCCGGGCCTTCGCACTCCCATGATCTCCACCCCGATACCCCCCGGCGGGCCCCGAAAGCCCCCCGCGCCGGCCGGAAGCCTGCCTGGCTCGAGGTGCCGCTACCCGGCGGGGAGAGTTCCGGACGGCTCGAGCGGCTCACCCGGGAGCTCAACCTCCACACCGTCTGCGAGGAGGCCCGCTGCCCGAACATCGGCGAGTGCTGGCAGGGCGCTCACGCCACGATGACCCTGATGGTGCTCGGGGACGAGTGCACGCGGCGCTGCCGATTCTGTGCCGTGAAGACCGTCGAGGCGGTCGCGCCGCCCGACCCGGACGAGCCCGAGCACGTCGGGCGCGCGGTGGGGGAGCTGGATCTCGACTACGTGGTCATCACGAGCGTCGACCTCGAGGACGGTGGGGCGGGTCACTACGCGGGCTCGTATCGGGCTTCCGCCGTGGCCCGCTGCTCGTCGAGCCGTCGGTGCGCGTGACGCGCGAGCACATGCGCTCGGCGTTCGTGAGCACGAGCGGTGAAGTCCTGATCTCGCCGCCGTGTTTCCAGGCGACCAGGCCCGAAGGCGCGTGGACGCGCACCGAACGCGCGGAACGCGGAGCCGTCTCGCGCAGGGACGATTCGCGCCTGGAGGAGACCGCCGCCGCGGCCGGCGCGGCCCTCGCGCACGCTGGGTACTTCGGCCCCTTCGGCATCGATGCCTACCGTCACGCGCTGCCTGGTCGCGGAGGTGCGCACGATGTGCTGACCCACCTGAGCGAGATCAACGCACGTCTTACGCTGGATTGGGTCACGGGAATAGGTGCGCGCTCGGAAGTGATCGCGACCCTCACCCTATAATTCGATCGCTATTCCGATCGTCCCGATTGTCCGAGGCGGTGAACCCGAGCCCCGCGATGCACCGAGTAAACAGCCTGCCCACACTCCTCGTCTTCTTCCTCCTCGCGCCACTGAACTCCGCGTCGGCCGCCCAAGGCTCGCGCGCGGACTACGAGCGCGCCGACGCGCTGCGCGAGCTCGCGCGAGACAAGGTGCTCGATGCTGCGATCGACGCTCACTGGCTGCCGGACGCAGACAGTTTCTGGTACGTGCGTCGCGGACGCGAAGGCAAGCAATTCCTGCTCGTGGACGCGCAGCAGGGCGCGCGGGAACCGGCGTTCGACCACGAGCTTCTCGCCGCCGGCCTCACCACGGCACTCGCGGCTTCCGGCGCAACGGAGACGACATTCGACGCGCGCAACCTGCCCTTCCGCGAGCTGGAATTCGTCGCTGAAGGGCGCGGGATCCAATTCGAGCTCGAGGGCTACGAGTGGACGTGTCAGCTCGCGGACTACACGTGCGCCCGCGGGGACAAGCTCGAGCCGCGCGATGAACGCAGCGGACGCGCCGAACGGCGCAAACAACGGCGCGAGGCACGCCGGCGGCGGCTCGAGGGCCCGTGGACCGCGCCCGACGAGACTTTCGAAGTGCTCGTACGCGACCACGACATCCACTTGCGCTCGCTGATCGATGCGCGCGAGTTCCGGCTCAGCCACGACGGGACGGAAGAGCGCCCCTACGGCGCGGCGACCTGGTCACCCGACTCCCAGCACATCGTCGCCTACCGCATCACGCCCGGCGACGTCGAGGACGTGTACACGATCGAGACCTCGCCCACCGACCAGCTCGCGGCCAAGCTGCACTCCCAGAGCTACGCGCGTCCGGGCGATCGCCTGCCCGCGTACGAGTTGCACGTGTACTCGGTGGCGACGAAGGAGGGCCTGCGGGCGGACGCGGAGCCGATCGACTTCCAGGGTCCCCCGCGCTTACATTGGCGGGCCGACGGCAACTCATTCACGTACGAGAAGCGCGACCGTGGACACCAACGCGCGCGGGTCCTCGCCGTGGACGTGGCGACCGGCGCGGCCGGGACCCTGATCGACGAGCGGGCGGACACGTTCATCGACCAATACCACAAGCACACCCTCATGTACGTCAGCGACGGCGCGGAGCTCCTCTGGGCGTCGGAGCGCGACGGCTGGAACCACCTGTACCTCTACGACGGGGTGGCGGGCGGACTCGTGAATCAGGTCACCGCGGGCCCGTGGCTCGTCCGCGGCGTCGACCATGTCGACTCGGAGGCGCGCCGGATCTGGTTCAGCGCCAGCGGCATGAACCCCGGCGAGGACCCTTATCACCTTCACCACTACCGCATCGACTTCGACGGAACGAACCTCGTCACCCTGACCGAAGGTGACGGCACGCACCAGCTCCAATGGTCGCGCAGTCGCGCGTACTTCGTCGACACCTGGTCGCGCGTCGACGCGCCGCCGAAGAGCGTCCTGCGCGATGCGGATGGAGCGCTCGTGATGGAGCTGTCGGAGGCGAACATCGACGACCTGCTCGCGGCGGGCCTGCGCCTGCCCGAGGTGTTCCACGCGAAAGGCCGCGACGGCGAGACCGACATCTGGGGCGTGATCCACAGGCCCACGAACTTCGACGAGTCGCGACAGTACCCGGTGATCGAGCAGATCTACGCCGGGCCGCACGACTCGCACGTTCCGAAGAGCTTCCGTGCGCTGCACTCCGCACAGGCGATCGCCGAGCTCGGGTTCGTGGTCGTGCAGATCGACGGCATGGGGACGAACAATCGCTCGAAGGCCTTCCTCGACGTCTGCTGGCACAACCTCGCCGACGCCGGCTTCCCCGACCGGATCGCCTGGATGCGCGCGGCCGCCGAGCGCTACCCCTACATGGACCTCGAGCGCGTCGGGATCCACGGTGTCTCGGCCGGCGGCCAGAACGCGCTCGGTGCGCTGCTGTTCCACCCCGAGTTCTACAAGGTGGCCGTCTCCGCCTGCGGCTGCCACGACAACCGCCTCGACAAGGCCTCGTGGAACGAGCAGTGGATGGGCTACCCGGTCGGCCCGCACTACGCCGAGCAGTCCAACGTCACCCACGCCAAGAACCTCGAGGGCGAGCTCCTGCTCATCCTCGGCGAGCTCGACACGAACGTGCCGCCCGAGTCGACCTACCGCGTAATCGATGAGCTCATCCGGGCGGACAAGGACTTCGACTTCATCCTCCTCCCGGGCGCCGGTCACGGCGGCGGTGGTGCCTACGGCGAGCGCCGGCGACGCGACTTCTTCGTACGCCACCTGCTCGGAAGAGAGCCCCGTTGGGAGCCCTGAGCCGCACCCTTCCTGGAGAACCCCGCGTGAATCCCCATCTCCTCCGTGCGCCCGCGCGCTCTCGCTCCTCGCCCCCGCGCTCGCCTCGGCCGACGAGGAAGGTACGAACTGGCCGCAATGGCGCGGCCCGAACCAGGACGGCGTCAGCGCCGCGACAGGCTTGCCGACGAAGTGGGGCCTCGCGGAGAACATCATCTGGAAAGCAGTGCTCCCGTCGTGGAGCGGCGCGACGCCGATCATCTGGGGCGACCAGATCTTCGTCATGTCCCCCTCGGGCCTGACACCCGAGGAAGTCGAGCAGGCGGAAGCGGCGCGACGCGCGCGCGAGGCCCAGGGAGGGCGGACGTGGACGCCGCCGCCGCGGGGGCGGGCGCAGTCCGGGCGGCAACGTGATGCTCCTGCTCTGCTTCGCGAAGTCGAACGGCGAGCTCTTGTGGAAAGGCGAGTTGGACACCGGCAGCGAGCTGCACATGAAGGGCAATGACGCCTCTCCCTCGCCCGTAGCGAGCGGCAACCGCCTGTACGTGCGGACGGAGGAGTTCCTCTACTGCATCGGCGAGTAGGGCGAACGGTACCGTCTTGGTGATGGATTCGAGCTAGGAGCGCGAGCGTCGACCTACTCGTACAAGCGCGCGAGCCGGAGGAGCACGACCTCGAGCTGCGCGTAGTATTCGTCCTCGCCCAGCGCGCCCTTTTCGCGCCGCAGCGCTTCGACCTCCAATTCCAACGCGTCGCGCTCACGGCGCAGCTCGGTCGGGAGGGCGCGTTCACTCGCGCTCGGGACGAGGTGGAGCTGGTGCGCGCGCACGCCGTCGGCGAGGCGGCCGTCCTGCGCTTCGCGCGTGCAGCGGACCCCGCGGAACCAGGCCGCGGGCGTGCCCAGGCCGTCGCCGTTGTCGTCGATGAGCGCGTGTTCGCTCGCGAGGCGCGCGGCGTCTTCGTAGAACTCAGCGACGCCCGCGGAGGCGACGAGGAACGCTTCGAGCAGCGACACCTGGCCGTCCTTGTCGAGGTCCGCGCTCTCGTCCCCGATCGCGCTGGCGAAGTGCGCTCCGAATCGCGACCAACTGTACTCGTCCCCGCTCCTCGCCGCGGTCACGACGGTGCGCCCCGGACGCGAGAGCCGGCTCAGGAACGGGCCTGAAGCCGCGGCGCACACGATGATCGCCGTCGGGCGCTGCACGGGCTCGAGCCAGGTGGCGAGCTCGCGGGCGCTGACGTCCGGGCCGCGCAGGTTGAACTTGGCGCTCGTGCCATCGAAGGTCCCGTGGCCGAGCAGCACGATCCAGAGCGGCGCGTTGCCGGCCGGTTCGAGCGCGCCCAGGAGCAACCGCAGTCGGTCCTTGTCCGCCACATCGAGGCCCCACGGCGCCCCCGGTCCAACGCGCTCGAGCCGCGCCCCGCCCGCGGCGGCCGCCGCCCCCCAGCGCTCGGCCCAGCTCGCGAATTGCGCGCCGTACTCCGGCGTGCCCTCGGCGCCGACCACGAGCACGATCGTCGCCTGCCCGGCCTCCGCGGTGTCGCTCCGCCCCGGCTCCGTCCCCTCCTGCCCCGCGGCGGGGAGCGCAGAGAGGCCGAGTGCCAGAGCGGCGGAGAGCAGACCCAGGCGTGAACAGCACGTTCGCATACCGTCGGTTCTACCCGATTCCTCCCAAGGCATCCCAGGCGGCCTCGAGCCCGAGGTGTGCCAGGATCGCCACGATGACCGGTCGCTCGGTGATCAGCGCGATCCAGCGGCGGTGGGTGCGACACCCCTGCAGCGCAGGATATCCAGACCGAATAGACCTGGGCCAACGCCCCCCAGGGTTCGACCGCCGTGCCCTCGGGCTCCCCCAGCAGCCCGTCGAGGCTCGCGGGGCTCGCGCCACCCAAGTCCTCGGAAGCCGTGTTCAGGAGATCCCGCTCGGCGGCGTGCACCGATTCGGCTCCCTGGTCCGAGTACTGGGCGCCGAGAATGACGGCGCTGATCGCGATCGCCAGGACGGCAGCCTTGATCCTGTTGCGGTCGACCCACTCGCGGAAGTCGGATCGTCGCTCGTGCTCGACGACCGTAACTTGTGTGGGCTCCATATGTTGTGCCAGCTTGGAGTCTCTCGCCGCGGGTGGGAGGGCGATGGGGGGCTGACGGCGAGCGTGCGGCCCCACGGAAGTTGCAAGTGAGGGTGGCGCGGCTCGGCGTACGAATAGTGAGCACGAAGCGCCCGGTGGCCTGGCCGTCGCACGCGCGGCCGAGTACTCATAGGGGGCTGGCTCGAATCGCAACGAGTCGGACCTCGATCCTCCCGCAGGCCTCGGAATCGAACTGGGAATGCCCGATCTGGATACGATCTGGCAGCGGGGTACTCGGCACTCAGCCTGCGGTGCCCATCCCCTGTGTGTGGCCATTCATGATCTCAGTCTTCCTACTGCTCCCGACGCTCCTCCCGGCGGCCCCGCACGCTGTCCTTGCGCCGGCGCTCGTTCGCGCGCTGGGCGACGAAGCCTACGAAGAACGCCTGGCCCGCGCGGGCGAGGATCCCGAGAAGCTCTGGGAGCTCGTGATCTGGTGCGAGTCGACCGAGCGCGACAAGGAAGCGCGGACGGTCCTGCGCCGGCTCGTGAAGCTCGAGCCTGGACACCGCCGAGCCCACGAGAAGCTCGGGCATGTCGAGCACGAGGACAGGTGGTTTCCGACGCGCAAGAAGCTTGAATCGTTCCTCGCGAAGGAGAAGGTACGGAGAGCGGAAGCGGCCGGCCTCGTCAAGTTCAAGGGCGGGTGGGTGCAGCCCGAGGAGCTTCCGTACCTGAAACGGGGGCTCGTCCGCGACGACCTCGGTCTGTGGATCACGAAGCGCGAGTATCGCTGGTTGAGCCAGGGCTACGTCCGGCAGGACCTCCGCTGGATCCCGCCCGCCGAGATTCCGCAGATAGCGGCGGGACTATGGAAGTGCGGCGACGATTGGCTGCCGCTCGATGAGGCGAACCGGTTCCACGCCGACGTCGACCACATGTGGCGCATCCCCGGTCGCAACCTCATCGTCCGCACCACCTGCGACCGCGGGATTGCGCTGCGCGCCATCCGCGAGATGGAGGGTGCCTGTGATGATCTCGCGCGGATCTACGGTCGCGAACCCACGAATTCGATCGAAGTCACCGTGTTGCGAAGCGCCAAACAATACGATCGGTTCGCCGCGGGTCGCGCGGGGACCAGCGTCCCACAGACGGACATCACGGGCCTCGCAGCCCGCCATCACGCTTTCTTCACCGAGGGCTGGGTCGATGTCGAGGCGGACAAGTACGAGGGGATGGGGGCCTCGTTCTGGGATGATTCGACCGAGATCAAGACGCGCTACGGAGTCTGTTCGGTCCGGCACGCCGTGGGGCTCTCCTTCGTGGAGGCGCTCGACCCGAGCCCTAAGGCGATCGAGCGCGCACTCAAGATCGCGTCGCACGCGCGGGGCAAGGGCCCGCTCCTCGACGCCGCCTGGGTCGCCGTTTTCCTGGCGGAGAAACGCATTCCGCGCTGGTTCCGATACGGCGCGGCCTCCTACGTCGAGCGCTACTACCACGACAACAGTGTCGGTGGCGGCGACCCGTGGTGGACGCGCAAGTGGTCGACGGAGAACATCACGAGCAGCAGGGGCCTCGACACGCTGGATACCATCTTCGAGTTCGAGCTCGATGACGCGGGGCGCGAGTCGAAGCACCTCCTGAACGAGGTCGGCCTGGTGGTCGCGTTCGTGCTCGACGGCGATTGCAAACCCGTACAGGAACGCCACGAGATCCTCATGGAGACCATCCGCAAGGGCGAGGACCCCCGCAGCGCCTTCCAGGCGCTGGAAGAGGCGATCGCGAAAGCCGACGACGATCTCCTCGAGTTCGCGGGGCTCTGAGCCGAGGCTCACACCGAGCCATGCCCATGCTCCTCCTGGTCTGCTCCGCGCTGCTCTCCCCAGCCGAGGGCACACGGCCGTGAACCCTTCCGGCGCCCTCGCGTACATCGAGCTGCCGGACGTCCAGGGGCTGATGAACGCGCATGGCGCCAGGGACCGCGAGTACGGCCGCTCCACCGAAGCGATCCAGGGTGACCTCCTGGCTGAGACCTTCGGCGGCGAACTCGTGCTCGAGTTCGGGAGCGACGCCCGGAGCGAGCACGTGTTCGCGGCGATCATCGCGGGCATGGAGCGCGCCGCCTTCGCCCACCTCGGACTGGAGCCGGACCATTGATTCGCGTGGGACCCGCGGGCTGGTCCTATCCGGATTGGGAGGGGCGCGTCTACCCACGCCACAAGCCCCGGAACTTCCATCCGCTCGCGTTCCTCGCGCGCTTCGTGGATTGCATCGAGGTCAACAGCACTTTCTACGCTCAGCCGCGTGCAGAGCACTCGCAACGTTGGGCGGCGCTCGTCGCGGACCACCCCGATTTTCGTTTCATCGTGAAGCTCTTCCAGGGCTTCACGCACGCGCCGGTGCCCGAGGATCCGGCCGCGTGGCGAACGGAGGCCGAGACCTTTGCGCGCGGGATCGCCCCACTGCGCGACGCGCGCCTGCTCTCCGCGGTCCTCGTCCAGTTTCCGGTGACGTTCCAGCACGGCGCGCGCGAGGTTCGGCGCCTCGGGCGGATCCGCGCCCTCATCGACGCCGCGCCGCTCGTGCTCGAAGTGCGACACCAGTCGTGGTTCACGCCACCCGCGCTCGATACGATTCGCGGGCTCGGCTTCTCGCTCGCTTACATCGACATGCCTCCGGCATGGAACCATCCGCCGACCTGGCATGCTCCGACCGGGCACATCGGCTACGTGCGTCTGCACGGGCGCAACTCGACCGAGTGGTTCCGGAGGGGGGCATCGCGCGACGACCGCTACGACTACCTCTACACGGCCGATGAGATCCGCGCGGTCGTCTCGAAGACGAAGCGCATTGCGAGCGACAGCGACGAGACGTTCGTCGTCACGAACAACCACTTCGGCGGGCAGGCCGTCGCGAACGCGATCGACGTCCTGGCGCTCCTGCGCGGCACTCCCGTCCCCGCGCCCGAGGAGCTCGTCGACAGCTTCCCACACCTCGCAGCCGTGACCCGCACGGAGGGTCAGGGACGACTATTCGGCTGATTCCCGGCGTTATTTTGGCCACAATCCAGCCCACGTCGCATCCACTACCCGCCTATCGAATGAGAGTCGTCTGCATCAGCCTCGTCATGCTCGCCCGGCTCGCCGCCCCGGTCGCCCAGGCGGTTCCCCAGGATCCGGCCGAGTCTTCCGAGACGACGCCCGACACGTCACCACCCGGGGACGACGCGACCACGGCCAAACACCGTTGGCACATTCCCCGACGCAGCGCGCGGAAAGGCCCGCGGCATCCGACGCACCCACCCGCCGAGGACGGGAATCCGCTCGCGGGGCCGATGAGCTCCTTGAAGGCCCAGCTGAAAGAGCTTGGTAGCATGTACGACATCGAGCTCGCCTTCTTGGGGCACAAGGCGAGTGACGTGGACATGGGCGATGACTCGCTGACCACGTTCTCGTGGGAGATCATGGGTGACTGGAAAGTGCTGGAGATCGACGGTTCGAACGACGGCTTCTTGGCGTGGGATATCTTCGGTGGCGTGGGGCTCGGCTATGAGATCGACTCGAAGTCACTGTCGGCGAACGTCGGGACGATCTCGACGGTCAACCTGAGTGACTTGCTCGATGAACCGGCCATCGTGGATGAGCTCTTCTGGAAGCAAGAGCTGGCCGACGAGGACTGTTGGGGGGTCGGGGCGAGCTTCGACCAGGCCCTGGGCACGGGCGACACGGTCGCGGCCGCCGTGGCGTGGTCGGACCCGAGCGACAGCGCGGACGTGCGGTCGGAGACGCTCATCGAGGCGTACTACCAACTCGAGATGTCACCTTCCGTTTTCCTGGCCCCTTCGATCCAGGTGATCTTCGATCCCGGGCTCGCATCGGACGACGACACGATCGTCGTCGGCGGACTGCGCCCGAACATGCGGTTCTGATGCGTCGGTACTCGGGCTGCCGAAGGCCCCAGCACGAGACGACGACGTGCAGCAAAGTGGATTCCGAAGGCAAGCAGGCGCGGAGAAGCACCATGAGCGATACGCATGCGACGCTGGAGACGATCACCTACGAGGACGAGCCCGGACGCGTGATCCGTGTGCGCGTGGAGGGTCCCGAGGGCTACGAGCGCGGCGCGCCGCTGCCGTACGTCCTCGTCGTTCACGGCTTCAAGGGCTTCATGCACTGGGGCTTCTTCCCCGAGTTCTCGCGGCGCATCGCGCGTGCGGGGATAGTGTGCGTGGCCTTCAACGGTTCGGGCAGCGGCATCGGAGCGGACCTCTTGAACTTCACGGAGGAGGAGGCCTTCGCCCGGAACACGGTCACGCGCGAACTCGAGGACCTCGACCGCGTCCGAGCCCTCGTGCGCTCGGGCACGCTCCCCGGGATCGATACGGAGCGCGGGGCGATCGTCGGCCACAGTCGCGGCGGGGGGACGGCGCTCCTGCACGCGGCCGAGCACGGCGACTACCGCGCGGTCGTCACCTGGGCCGCGATCGACCGCGTCGACCGGATGGACGAGGCGGCGAAGGCGAGTTGGCGCGCGACGGGCTCCCTGCCGGTCCCGAACTCGCGTACGGGCCAGGTCCTACGCCTCGACGTGTGCGTGCTCGAGGATTGGGAGCGCAACCGCGCTCGGTTCGACATCCCGGCGGCCTGTGCGCGGCTCGCGGCTCCGACGCTCGTGATCCACGGCGCAGACGACGAAGCCGTCCCGGTGGCGGCGGCCGAGACCCTCTTCACCGCGCTGCCGGCGGCCGGGCGCAAGCGGCTCATCCTCGCCGACACCGGGCACACGTTCGGCGGCGTACACCCGCTCGAAACGGTCCCCGAACCCCTGGAGCGGGTGTTCGAAGCCACGCTCGGGTTCCTCGAAGAGCGTCAGTCCTGACAGTTCCGCAGGGCACTCACGCGGTTGCTGATCAGACCGTCGGCGCCCATGGCCTGGAGTTCCGCGGCGCGCTCGGGATCGTCCACGGTCCACACCCACACGACGAGGCCCCTGTGGGTGCCAAGAACCCCAACGTACCTATTGGCGAGGCGTTCCGGGGCGACGCGCGACGATCGTGAGCGCGCCGTGGAACTGCGCGAATGCTGATCCTCACGCTGATCCGGGCGCTAGTCAGCTCGCGGGCATCCTTGGCCTTGGAGAACGTGGCGTTGCGACAACAAGTCGCCGTGCTGAAGCGCACCGTGCCGCGACCTCACCTACCTTCGGGATCGACACTCGATCTACGGAGAAGGGTTCCGTGCGATGATGCGGCGGCTCGGTCTGCGACAGCTCGTCACGGCGTACAAGACGCCCTTCAGGACGTCTACGTCGAACGTCCGCTCGGCACGCTTCGCCGCGAGTGCCTCGACCACGTCATTGTGATGGGGAAGGAGCCCGCGCGACAGATTCTCGCGGAGTTCGCCACCTACTACAACGGAGCGCGGTGTTGCGCGGCGCTGGACGGCGACGTGCCTGCGCACCGCGAGGTCGAGATGACGGGTTCGGTCAAGGCGGCGGCCCACCCCGGCGGCTTGCATGAGGGCTATACGAGGGCGGCATGACCGGGCCTCACGACGGCGCGATGGAAGGTCTTCGGCACCCGCAGGCACCTTTCGTCGCGAGGTTCCGGAGCTCCGAGAGCAGACATGCCCTCGCGTGGGCGGCGACCCGACTACTCCGACTGCCTCCTAGCGCTCGAACGGCCCCATGTCGATGATCGGGGCGAGCCCAAGACCCGTGTCCGGAGTGCCGAGATCGTCGCGGAACCGACGGTCCGCATCGAGATCGAGCAGCACCGCATCCTGCGTCGATCCGTCGTCGTCGACATCCGCGAGGTCGAAGTGGACGGCGAAGTTGTTCGCCGCGTCGATCGCCGGCGAGCCCGGCCCGAGGCGCAGGTCCCGTCCGACCGCATCCACGAAGACGGGATCGAGGGCGAGGTTGCCCGCGCCGAAGTAACCGCCTTGGACGATGGAGTACGCGATCCGGACCCGGCCCTTGACCTGCGCCCCCACGGGCGCCTGGTTCTGCCACAGAATCGAGTTGGCGAGGTCCGCATGGCCCGGGTTGTCGAGGCTCGTCACGGCGTGAATCGCCCCGCCGCTGTCGCCGGCAATGTTGAAGGCGAACGTGCAGTTCACCCAGGTGCCCTTGCCCGCGGAGAACGGCCCACCGCCGAGAAACACGGCCCCTCCGCGGTGTCCGGCGTAGTTGTCATAGAACAGGCAGCTCTCGAACAGGACCACCGGCTCGACTCCGGAGCTGCCGCCCACGATCGAGTTCAGAAAGATGGCGCCACCGCGGTTCCCTGCGCTGTTCCGTGCGAAGACCGAGTGGAAGATCTTCAGGTTGATCAAATGACCCCAGATCGCTCCCGCGCGATCCCCGGCCCGGTTGTCCGTCACCTTGCACCACTTCATGCGGACCAAACCGGGCTGGGCGTGGAGGGCGGCGCCGACTCTCGCCCAGTTGTCCGTGATCGTGCAGCGGGCGAGGAGCAGCCCGCTGTTGAAGCAGCAGATGCCCCCGCCGACGCCGGCCATCGATGTTCCGTTCGCGTTCCCGCCCGTGATCTTGAACCCGTCGATCGTCACGAACCCGGGCGGGATCCCGCCGGGATGGAACACATGCACGACGTGGTAGGCGTTGTCGGAGGAATCACCGGGCAATCCGACGTCCCCCGAGAGCACCGTCGACTCGAACAGCCCGGCGCGCTGGTCCAGCGCCGTCTCCGTGCCGTCGAAACCACCGTAGGCGCGCACGGCTTGCGGCACGGAGAACGACACCGAGCGCGGGTTGCCCGGCTCGAGCTCGACCGTCGGATGGTAGGTGCCCTGCGCCACCCAGACCTCGTCACCGACCGCGGCGAGGGTAAGCGCCGAGTCGAGCGAGTCGAACGCAGTCGCCCACGCGAGTCCGTCACCGCCGGGCGGCGCCGCGGCGTTCACGTGCCACCGGGTCCGGGCCTCGGCCGGCACCGCTGCGATAACGAGCACGAAGAGTGACAGGCCGCGCTGTGCGTGACGTGCGCCGGACATCAGATGCGATTTCGTCATGTCGTCGCCTGGCTTCCGCCCGCGCGTGACCCGCATGAGATCGTCGCGAGGCACGCCGAGCGTACCACGAGTCGGGATCGGTGTCCGCGCGGCCGTGTCGCGCGGCGTCACTCGAAGCGCCGGACGTAGCTACCGAAGCCTTGCGTGAAGTCGCAGGCGACCGTGGACGTCCACGCCACGAACGCACGGCCATCGCGCGCCAGGGTCAGGATCGGCGCGACGGCGCACGTCCCGCCGACGTCCTGGATCACCACGGGCGCCCCCCAACTCAGACCCGCGACGTACCGGCGCACCCAGACGCTTCTCGTGCCCTCGGGACGCTCCTGTTTCTTCCAGGTCGGGTACCGCGACCGGAGCGGGTCCCCGTGCGCACGACCGGCGACCTGTCCAACGGAGTCGAGGTCGTACTCCTCCCCTGAATCGGCCAAGGCGGTAAGGCGATGGCGGGGGCCCGCAAGCGTCCACGCTGACCCTGGGCTATTCCTCCCGAATGATGGTGCTCATGCCGTCTTCCGCGCGTGCGAGTTGATACGTGCGAGCGTCGGCGCCGCCGGCGCCCGACAGCGCGTCCGCGAGGGCTCCCGGGACCGTCCCCACGAGGACCGGCGCGAAGGACGCGCACTTCGTGAGCGCCCGCGCGAGACCCGCTTGGTGGTCCTCGTCGAGGCTCTGGCCGGGATCGTCGAGCACGAGGAACTGGGGCAGGCCCCTCCGCGCCCGGCTGTCGGCGGAGGCGAAGAGCGTGGCCAGGGAGAGGGCGTTGAACGCGGCCTGGTTGAGGTGGCTCGTGATGGGGCGGCCCGCTTCATCGATGAGCTGGTAGGACACCTTCGTCGGCGTCCGCTTCGACTGGACGCGCACGCGGCCGCGCCCCGAGTCGCCCGTGATCGTGGCGAAGTACGTGTCGATGGACGCGTTGACCGCCGCGAGTTGCTCCTCGGCCTGCTCGTCCTCGAGGCTGCGGGCCATGTCACCCAGCGCCTTGATGTCGCTTGCGAAGTCGGCGGCCTCCTCGATGACGCGCTGGAGCTCCTGGAACTCGGGTAGGTCGGCGAGCTCACCGGCCGGGACACTCGCTCGCGCGCGTGCACCGTCCAGCTGGAGCATGAGCTCGAGCAGCTGGAGGCTCTCCCCATGGCGCGCGACGTGCCGTTCGGCGAGCTCGCAGCCCTCCGACACCTCCCGCTCCTCCGCGCGCCAGGCGCGCAGGACCTCGTCCACGGCGGCCCCTTCGCCCGTCCGCTCGGGGAGCTGGTCGCGGAGTCCTCGCTCCAAGGCGGCGACTTGCGCGCGAGCAGCCGTCTGGGCGCTCGCGGCGGACTCCACCCGGTCCAGCTGCGCTCGCAGGTCTTCGTCGCGCGCTCGGAGCTGCTCGAGCTCGGCCGCGCGGGCATCCGACCCGCGCGCGTCGAGCTTCCCCTGCACCACCTGCTCGAGGTCGCTTCGTTCGTGGTCGCACACCGGACACACGTGCGGGTTCGGCGCGCTCTGCACGACATCGAGCGCGTCCTGGATGAGCTTGCCGGCCGCGTCCAGGCGCCGCCGCTCGCCCTCGAGCTCCGTCCGCTTCTTCGTCAGCTCCGGGGCCGATCCGAGCTCCCGCTCGAGCCGATCCCGAGCATGCTCCGCGGCGCTCGCCGCCGTCCGCGCCGGCTCGAGGGAGCCGATCGAGGCCGCGAGCATCTGGGCCCGGCTGGACAGCTCGACCCGCTCGCGCGCGAGCGCGTCCACCTTGCGCCGCACCTCGCCGGACCACGCGCGAGCCCAGGCGATCCACTCGTCCGCGGGCGCGCTCGCCGGTGGGATCAGCGCATCGCCCAGGCCGATCCGCGCCGCGACCTCGGCTGCGTCGTCCAGGAGCTTCCGCTTGCGCTCCGCGAGCTCGGCTTCGCCCGCCTGCCCCGCCCCGACGCCGCTCTCTGCGAGCCGGCCCTCCAGCTCGCGCAGCACGAGCCCCGGCCGCTCGAGCGCGCGCCGTCGCTCCTCCTGCAATCGGGCCAGCTCGTCGGCGGCGCGCTGCTCGAGCTTCTTCACCCTCAGCTTCCGCAGGTCGTCGTTCAGCGTGCGAAACTCCTCGAGACCCAACATGGCGGCGATCGCGGTCGAGCGGTCGGCCGTGTCCGTCACGCGCGCCCGCGACTGCTCCTGGTGTTGGCAGAAGGAGCGCTTCCACGTGCTCCAGTCGGGCATGTTGTTCCACGCCAGCCAGTCACCGACCTCGTGACCGCTCAGCACCTCGTGCTCGGGGAGTTCCAGCTGGACGTCGTCCTCGTCGCGCGCCCTGGCGCCCACCGCGCGGCGGCGCGTCAAGCGCGCGCGCCCGCCCTCGACCGCGAGCTCCAGCGACACGCTGACATCGCCCGTCGCGCCGTAGTGCGCGAGCGCCCAGTCACCGCGCTCGGCGATGCCCGAGTCCGTCTTCTTCGTGGTCGGCTGGCCGAAGAGACACCACTCCACCGCGACGAGCAAGCTGCTCTTGCCCGCGCCGTTCTTGCCGACGAGCACGGCCAGGCCGCGGCTGAAGTCGAGCGTGTGGGTGCCGCCCAGGCCGCGGAAGTTCTCGGCCGCGAGCGACAGCGGATGGATCGGAAAAGGCGCCGCGCTCATGGGAGCACATCCCTGACTCGCCGCGCGGCCGCTTCGATGGCGCTGTCGTGCTTCTCCACCAGCTCGGCCAGCTCCTCGGCGCCCTCGAGCTGCCGCAGGATTCGCAAGAGCTCGAGCCGCTCCGCGACACGCTCACCACTCGCCTTCACTCGCTCTGCCAGGTCGCCGTGGACGTCCACTTCGTACTCCTCTCGGTCATGCGTTCAGGAAGTGTCCCGGTCGTCGAGCGGTTGGGCTGGCGAGAGCCGGCACCAGGTGTGCACGAGGCGCGTGGTGAGCTCTTCAGGCAGCTCGCCCGCGGCCGGCGCCGCCCGCATGCGCAGCTCGACCTCCGGCGCTTCCAGGATCGGCTGCTCGTCGGTGTAGCCTTCTTCGGCAAGGTACCTGGCGAGGGATTCCCTGCTCTTGTCGCGGAAGCCCTTCAGGCCTGGGTAATCGCGTTCTAGCAGCACGACGAGGAGCCGCTCTCCATCCCCCTGCTCAGCGCTCGCGATCTGCACGACGACCTCCAAGTAATTGTCTGTGATCGCTTTGCTGGCCTCGATCGCCTCGCGTCCGACCGGCCTTCCGCGGCCTTCCGCCCACACCTGGCAGTAGACCTCGAGCAGCCTGGTGCGCGCGTCCAGCTGCTCGCCGGCGCCGGGGCAGACCGCGATTTTCTCCGCCAGGGGAGCGGAGCTGCGCGCGAGGGCGAGCCACTGTCCGACGCTCTCGATCCGGTTCTGGAGGAGCCGGCGCAGGAGCCGTAGGTCGTCGGAGAGCAGGTAGTACAGGTGCTGGTCGAGGTGGCCCCGGCGCGGGTCGAAGCGCGGGATCGAGAGCGCGGCGCCGTACGCCTCGGCCGTCATGCCCCCGGGCTCCGGGACGGTGGGCAGGGGACGGACGGTGAGCGCGTCGCGGTCGCGGACGGCCCACTCGCGTCCGCGAACGGCGGCCAGGTCGATCACCGGGGCCCGCTCGCAGCCCTCTTCGCGGAGGGCGAGCTGGAGGCGCTCGGCGTCGTGCTCGTCGCTCGTGAGGTAGAAGATCTGACGGCCGTCGTCCTGCGCCATGCGCGCGAGGCTGCGCGCGATCGCTTGGAAGCGCTCCGAGTCGGAGTGGTCGAGGGCCTCGTCGAGAAAGAGCGGCAGGGGCTCGCCCTGCTCCGCATCCTCCACGAAGGCCAGGCGCGCGGCGAGCGCGAGCTGAACCCGAGTGCCGTCCGACAGCTCGTTCAGCCAGCGCCGCTCACCGCTGCTCGTCTCGAGCGCGCGGAACGAGGTCCCGTCTTCGCGCGCGACCTCGAGCTCGTAGGCGTGGTTCGTGAACGTGCCGAAGAGCTCGCGTGCCCGCTCGAGCACGCGCGGCATCTGATCCGTGTCGTGCTCGTTGCGCACTCGCTCGATCAGGAACTGGCCGGCTGCAGCGTGCATCGCCAGCTCGCGTCTTACGCGGAGCTGTTCGAGCTGCTCGTCACGCGCGGCGAGTGCCTCCTCGAGCACATGGCCGGCGCGTGCTGTCCGCACTTCGGACCGGATGTCCGCGATCTCGGAGTGCATTTTCTCGAGCTCCGCATCGTGCTTGTCGATCTCGCGCAGTCGCTCCTGCAGCGAATCCGAATCCAACTCGCCCAGCGCTGCCTGGCCGGCCTCGTCGAGATGCTTCTCCGTCCGGTCAATCTCATTCGAAAGTGCGTCGCGCTTGGGCCGAAGTTCTCGGTAGCGGTCGAGGTTGCTCAGGAGCGAACTGAGCCCACCGCGGTCGCCCACCTCGAGCTCCGCAAGCTTGTAGATGGCATTGGCGGCCTTTTCGATGCGCTCGAGGTCCGCGTCGCACTGCTCGAGGTGGCGCTCCAGGAGCGCCTGCCCTTTGCGTGTATCACGGAGAGTCCGGTTGCGACGCTCCAGGCTCTCGACGCCGGCCCGCGCGGAACTGGCATCGACCGGGGCAGCTTCCCCGTGGCACGTCAGAACCTCGGCGAGCTCAGCGATGAGCGCGGCGCACTGCTTCTCGAGCGACTGAACGCCAGCGGCCGCTCTCGCCTCACGCTCGCGGGCGGCCCGCAGCTGGTTCAGCGCCACGGCCGTGTCGACTAGTTCTACGTCCGGACGGATTGCTTCCAGGTGCAGTGCCTGGACCAGTTGTGCGCGGCGATCCTCCAGCTGCGCCATGTCGGCAACGAGGATCTCGCGACGGTTCTGGAGACTCTCCCGATCCCTATTTCGATCACGCTCGCGTTCCGTCGTGACCAGCAGGTCGGCGAACTCCTCATCGAGCTCCCGTGAACGCGCCGTGACTGCCTCGTTGGTCCACTCGGTGGGCGGCTCGAGGCCTTGGGGAAACTCGCTCCGGGCGTGCCCGCGCGCGTCGACAGTCGGCGTTTCCGGGCCGCGGCGCGCGCGCATCAGCCGCACCGCGATGAAGAGCCCCAGGCCGACACCCGCCACGGCGAAGAAGGTCCGCTCCACGGCAAAGCCCAGCCCGAGACCCACGGCGAGCAGCGCAGCCGCGAGTTTCTCGAGCAGGCGCGCAGGTCCCGGCGTCTCGTGCTCGGGCGCGGCGCCCACGGGGGGCGAGCGCAGCCAAGCCCGTAGCTGATCCACACCGCGCCGGAGCTGCTCGAGCTGTTGGGCAGCCTCCTCCGAAAAGCTCGATGGATCGAGCAACTGCAAGCGCTCATCGAGCGCCCCAAGCTCCGTCTCCGCGGCCTGGGCGTCCCTCAGGAATGCGAACAGGTCCGCGCTTTCGCCGAGGTCGAACTCGCTCGGCGATTCCGCGTACCCGCCGACGGCCCGGCTCGCCTCGGCGACCGCACGCCCCTCTCCCTTCCATTCCGTTTGGGCTTGGTCCCGCTCGCGCTCCTTGTCCTTCAGAGCCTCTGCGCGCTTGCCGGCGGTGGCCAGGAGCGCGTCATCGAGGGGCACCGTGAGCCTGGTTCGCCCAGCCTCAGTACGTTCATCCTCGATTCCCTGCGCCGTCTTCGTCCGGTCAGCACCCTTGGCTACGAGCTGGCGTTCCAGCTCCTCGAGCTCTTCGCCCTCCTTGCCCGAGAGGCGCTCGAGGGCACCCGGTAGAGCTGCGAGTTGCGTCTCGAGCTGTTCCAGCTCCTCGCGCCAGGCGTGCAAGTCGAGCGCGCTCCGCACGTGGCCGAGCGTGCGCACGGCACCCTCGGCCTCGTCCTTCTCCTGCTCGAGCTGGGCAAGCATGGCTTCGCGGTCGTGCAGGCCCTTCTGCCGCCCTTGTGCCTCGCCGACCGCTCGCTCCGCCTTGTCGCACGCCTGGCGCGCGCTCTTGCCCTTGCGCACGAGCGGAGCGGTTGCGAAAGCTTCGGCCACGGCGGTCAGGTCGTAGCCCCCGGACATCTGCTCGCGGATCGCCTGCGCGACGTCGTTGCCTGCGTCCCGCTTGGCATCCAGGAGCTCGCGCAGACCCAGGAAGAAGTTGTCGCTGAGGTGCTCCGCCGGCAGCCGCGGCGGGGGGCACTCACTCCCGTCGCGGTACCAGCGCCATGATCCGCCATCGCGCTCGACCGTCCACTCGCCGCCCTCGAGCTCGAAGCAGGCGGACGCCGTCACGTGCGCGCCCTGCGCCCCGTCCTTCCACAGCAGCGCCGCCATGGCGCGGCACAGGCTCGACTTGCCGATCCCGTTGGGCCCGATGATCACGTTCAGCCCAGCCCCCGGGATGTCGACGGTGAAGCGGCCGTCGATGCCCGGCAGGCTCCGGATCACCAGGCGTTTGAGCTTCACGGCGCCGCCTCCAGAGGCACGTCCGCGGCCGGGCGCTGGTCGAGGAGCGCCTTCAGCGCGCTCGTCCCGGACTGCAGCAGCGCAGCACCGAGCCGCTCGTCCGAGAGCGGGTCCTCGGCGTCGCGCAGGCGCTCGAGGCGGCGCCAGCACGACTCGTCCGCCACGCTGCGCAGCTGCTCGCGCGCCTCCGCGAGCAGCGTAT
>Ga0114950_10000840_pt1 | contig 22125 bp, 16 predicted proteins | sample N075metaG_FD_83503 | JGI IMG/M metagenome (GOLD analysis project Ga0114950, IMG submission 83503) | Deep subsurface microbial communities from Kermadec Trench to uncover new lineages of life (NeLLi) - N075 metaG | ecosystem: Environmental > Aquatic > Marine > Ocean trench > Sediment | place... | reverse complement strand
TCGCCATCTTCGAGCTCGTCCAGTTCATCCAGCTCTAGCTCTTCGGATAGCTCAGGACCACAGGCATCCACTTCATCTTCTACGGGTCGGGACTCTTCGTCAGGTTCAGCATCACAAACCAGCGGCGGCGACCAGTCCCAATCAGCGGGTGCTGACGGCGATAGTGATTCAAATTCAGGTGGGCAACGTGACACTTCCGCAGGCGATCTTGGTGTTGGCAATTCAGGCAGCCAGGGGTCACAATCTGCCGGTGGTGGTGGTGGCGGAGACGGAGACTACAGCCTGGATACACTACCTGATGGCGCCTTTGGCGGAAATGGTTCCTTTCCCCCCACAGGAGCTATTACAGCAGCCGAACGAACTGGGGCTTTGGATGATCAGTTACGTAGAGGATATGAAGTTTTTGATGGTCTGATCCTGGGCGAAAGAGAGCGTGCACAAACAGAAACGAACGCCAATCCCGGGGGCAGCACAGGTGTTTCAGCTTCCGGCAGCGGGTCTGCTACTGGTGGTCAGCCACAGACCTTGCCTGGTGGCGATCAGGAAGGTGTTGGACGTCAAGGTCAAGTGGTGTCAGCGCCGACATCCAGTTCTCCATCTGGGTCTGCAGAGACATTCTCACCACCGGATGATATTCCCAGTGGACGTGATGATGATGTAGTGGCTAGACAGATAAGAGAAGCAGCCATGCAAGAACCAGATCCTGAGCTTCGCGAGGCTCTGTGGGAAGAATATAGAAATTATACAGGTATTAGTGAGCAGTAATTATGAAACTAGTGAATAGATCTCTTATCTCTACGTTAATGATGGGCCTGATTGTCAGTGCCTGCAGTACTAATGTTGTGAAATCGACCACTTTCACACCGGTGATTCAGGATACTGAATTTACACCAGAGGAGTTGTTACTTGATATTGGTGTGGTGAATTTCGATCCTGGTATCGATGAAATTGACAGCGACGAAGAGGATACTACCAATCACCAGATAAGGGTTGCAGAATCACGATTCGCTGCTTTTTTGTTGACTGAAACTTTGCAGCGGTCGGGGAACTGGGGCATGGTAAGGGTGTTACCTAATAATTCTAGCCTTATGGATGTCATCATTAATGGAACTATCCTGCAATCCAACGGTGAAGCAATGAGGATCAGGATCAATGTCAAGGATTCTACTGGCAGAAATTGGTATACCCGCGAATATAACAAGGTAATTAGCCAATTCAGTTACGACCCGAACCAGCGCAGAATGAATGATCCGTTTCAGGCGATATACAATAACATTGCCAACGATCTGCTCATTTATCGAAAAGAAAATGTCACCGAAAACCAGATAACAGAGATTCGCAAGATCACCGAATTGTTGTTTGCTCAGCGATTTGCTCCTCAGGTTTTCGATGATTATATAGGTCAGAGTCGAGATGGCTACTATCAGCTTAAACGGTTGCCTGCGGAAAATGATCCCATATTGGAGCGCATTTACGATATTCGTGAGCGGGATTTTATGTTTATCGATACCGTGCAGGACTATTACGCAACTTACAATCGCCAGATGAAATTGCCCTATGATTCCTGGAGAGAACAGAGTTACTTTGAAACTATTACGTTGAGAGAACTCGAAATCTCTTCGAGGCGTCGATTTATTGCTGGTACTGCAGCAGTTCTGGGTGGCTTGGCCGCTGCGACTTCCGGGAACTATGCGGCTCAAACCAGCGGACTTGTTGGCGTCGGTGCGGGAGCTTACTTGATTAAAAGTGGTTTCGATAAGCGAGCCGAAGCTCAAATGCATGTGAACGCACTGGAGGAATTGGGCCTGTCCTTAGAAAACGAAGTGGCGCCAAAGGTGATAGACCTTGAGGACCGTACAGTGACCCTTACCGGGAATGTAGAAGAACAGTATAGCCAGTGGAAAGAAATACTTGCAGACATATACGCGGCAGATATCGGAGTACAATAAGCCATCCCGGTTAAACCCTGTTTTTAGAATTACATTCACCGGCAATGAAGCCCTATGTCTGATAATGATATTGAAAAGATAGAGCCGGTCGACTTCGATATAAACAAGTCTCCGCTTTTTACCGCCGACCCTGTTCAGGACCCGAGGAACAAACCATCGCCGTGGGTTTGGTTAAGCCTGGGTTTTTTGGCGATTGTCGCTTTAGCTGTAATATTTGTACTTCCCACAATAGTTTCAGAATACGAACTTCCCCTGGAACGCAGAACCGAAATAGCCGAAACCGGTACTGCTAATCCGTCTATTACACAGCCAACTCTAAATGCAGTTTCACCCTTTGATGCAGCCCAGAAATCATTACAGAGGAAAGAGGCGCAAGACGCCCTGGCTAATTTATTGGCGCTACAGGCAGAACTGGATTTACTAGGTGTAGAAACCTGGGCAGAGTTGGCTTATGACGAGGCGCTGAATTTTGCCAGGACTGGGGATGAGTCTTATCTGGTGCAGGAATTTATTGATGCACTCAATAACTATGAAGAAGCCTCCGTTGCGTTACAAGCACTGCTGAATACAGTGCCATCAGTACTCAGTCAGCACCTGGTAGCAGGTGAGGCAGCTCTGGTGGCCAACCAGTCGGCCGTGGCATTAGAAAAATTTGATATTGCTCTGAGCCTGGAGCCTGGAAATACACAGGCACTAGCTGGCAAAAGAACGGCAGAGACCCTAGACGAAGTTAATAGCCTTTTAAGTGAAGCCGCTGAGTTGATGGAAACGGGGGACCTTGAATCTGCCAGGGAACTCTATCTATCGGCCCTCGATCTGGATAACAGCAATAGCATAACTCAACAAGGCATTCAGCAAGTAAATCGCCAGATACTTGGAAAAGAATTCGCACAGATAATGTCACAAGGCTATGCCTTATTACAAAATAACCAGCCGGAGCAGGCGATTGAAACCTTTCAGCGGGCAGGAGCGCTGGGAATAAATCGGGATCAGGCGCAAGCCGCAATACAGCAGACCCAGGACGAAGTGGCGCGAGTGGAGATTGATAGATTTGGAATTGATGCGCGTAGCGCAGAGGGTGGAGAAAAATGGGAATTCGCCGTTCAAGCCTATAACAGCGTGCTTGATATAGACGCGAATTTAATATTTGCGCAGGAAGGCAGGGATTATGCCGAGAAACGTCAACGACTTGATCAGTTGTTGCAAGGCGCCGTTGCCAGTCCAGAAAGGCTTGCCGATGATAGCGTTTACCAACAAACACTTGATGTGTATTACACCGGACGTGCAATCGAGAGTCCTGGACCACGGTTACAAGGGCAGCTCGATCAGCTTGAGGGAATATTGGAAAATTCACAAATAGTCCAGTCCGTCGTAATTAAATCAGACAACGAGACTGAAGTTACCCTTCTTAGGGTCGCGGAGTTGGGCATGTTTGAGTCCCACAACCTCTCATTGAAGCCTGGTCATTACATTGCCGTAGGGACAAGAGAAGGCTATCGAGATGTTCGACAGGAATTCGTCGTGGGATTTGGCCAAACGCCGGAGTCGGTAATTGTAAAATGTGATGAAAGAATCGTAGCAACCAGAGGCCGTTAATGACATGGAAAGCATTGGCGAAAAAAACGTTAATGGGCCAACAGACCCTATTATCCCAATTGACTTTTCACCAAGTGAAGACAAACGGAAAAGTTTGTCTTTTCGATTGCGTTGGATACACCTGTTTCTAGCCTTATTCCTTACCGTTTCCGGTATTACGGTCTGGTTTATTCTAACCGCCAAATCTGTCTTCATTGAAATTGATCCTATTACCGCTAATATCCAGATTGAGGGTGGTCTCGCAATTAAGATGGGACAGCGTTACCTTGTCAGGGAAGGGGTGTACGATCTCACCCTGAATAACGAAGGTTATCATGATCTTTCTACCAGTTTGTTTGTCACCGAGCAGCAGTCACAAACCCACCCAATTCAACTACGAAAACTGCCAGGTCTGGTAACCATCGAGGTACTGGGGCTGGAAGGGTCGAGAGTGCAGATCGATTCGGTAGATATTGGGGTGACGCCGCTGATAGAGGCGACAATTGAAGCTGGTGAGCATCAATTAATAGTCACCCGGGATCGGTATCTTGCAACATCTGAACTAATCGTAATAGAGGGAAGGTCGATAAAGGAGCGATTTGAAGTTGAACTACTCCCGGCATGGGCAACTGTTAGCCTCACCAGCGAGCCATCAGGCGCGGATGTACTTGTTGATGGCGTGACAGTCGGCATTACACCCATCAATGCTGAGATTCTTCAGGGTGAAAAGGTAATTACCGTGAAGCTGTCAGGCCACAAAGCCTGGCAGGATAAATTCGTTATTGAAGCCGGTAAAGATTTGGTAGTTCCGGGAATAAGCCTCGAAGCGGCTGACGGTCTGGTTTTTATTCGTTCCAACCCAAATGACGCCGGTGTGACAATTGCAGGTGAGTTCCGAGGTCAGACACCACTTGAAGTTGCCCTGACACCTGGAGAGCGCCATGAAGTCACGCTTTTCAAAGCGGGCTATGCGCCCGCCAGTCGAAGTATCCAAACTGCCCCTGATGAAGAAGCTGAGCTGAATATTGACCTGGAGCCAATAATGGCCAGTGTCAAAGTGGTTGCTACTCCGGAGGATGCTGAGCTCTATGTCAATAATGAATACCGCGGGCTGGCTAATCAGACTATTGATCTGATGGCAGTAAGCCAGCTTATTGAAATTCGAAAGGAGGGGTTTGTTCCGTATACAACCGAGTTTACTGCTCGGCCTGGGCTTGACCAGGCTATTCAAGTCTCGCTCAAGTCGCTGGAGCAGGAACGGTTGGACCAGATAAAACCGGTCATAACAACAGTTGCAGGCCAAACACTTAAGTTGTTTTATCCAGGAACTTTCACTATGGGTGCATCACGGCGAGAAGCAGGCCGAAGACCCAATGAAGTCCTACGCAATATTGATTTGGTAAAGCCGTTCTACTTCAGCATATTTGAAGTGACAAACGGTGAATTCAAAAAATTCAATGCAGATCATTCGTCAGGCACTTTTCAGAGTCTGGCTCTGGGTTTGGATTCCCAACCAGTCTCGCAAGTTACCTGGCAAGACGCGGCACTGTACAGTAACTGGTTAAGTGAACAGGAAGGGTTACCTCTATTTTATCAAGTAGCGAACGATGAAGTTATTGGCTTCGATCCCGAGTCGACTGGGTACCGTTTACCTACTGAAGCCGAATGGGCATGGATTGCCAGGACCGATGGAAGTGACTCGATGTTAAGGTTCACTTGGGGGAACCAGTTACCACCCGCTGAGAATACGGGTAATTTTGCAGATATTTCTGCACAGGCGTATCTGGGCGATATATTGTTCAACTACAACGACGGCTTTATTGGTTCGGCCCCGGTAGGAGAATTTGCGGCGAACTATCACGGGGTTTATGACATTGAAGGAAACGTCGCTGAATGGGTGCATGATATCTATGGTTCAGTAGGCCGCCTGGGAGGTGCTACCGAAATTGATCCACTCGGGCTGGAGTCGGGCCAATATCACACCGTGCGAGGTTCTAGCTGGAGCCACGGTTCTATCACTGAGCTGCGGTTATCGTTTCGAGATTTCGGCGACGAGCCAAGGGACGACCTTGGCTTCAGGGTTGCCAGATACCTAGGAGAATAAGTGTTATGAAGCTGAGTAAATATGCGCTTGGTCTGGTTCTGATTTTTAGTTTCGGTTCCGTATGGGCAGCAGAAGCTACCATTCCACCTGTGCCGAGCGATGAGATTAAGAACAACGCAGAACAATTGGATACCGCTCCTGACATCGCAGACAGTACAGAGACTGAAGAAGAGCTGGAGACTGACGAAGTAGAAATTTCCCCAGCCAGAGTTATCCCGACTGAGCAAATTTCTCAGGATATAGGGGTTTCGTTTCCCATTGATATATAACGGATGTTGACCAGATAGATTTGTCCATAAAGGAATAGGGTATGAAGCAAGGCTTATTATGGGAACTGTTTTATCAGATTGTTGCGCTTGTTATTGCAGTAATTATAGTGCACTCAGTTTACGTTACAGTGATAAGGCCGAATGCAGAAGTTGTTCAAGAGCAACAAACATTCCTTCAGCAAAATGACGAAAGTTATATACCAGAACGATCAATATATATAATTTTGAAAGACTTCGAGCAGGAAACTTGTATTGTATTGTTTTTGTGGGCTCTGGCTATCATTGGACTGAAGACCCAACGCACTATTAGAGAACGTAATCTGCTTGAGGACAAGCTGGTTCAAGTTGCCGACGGCATGAGTATATTGCCTGAAGATTCGAGAAACTTTGCCAGGCCGGTGCAGGCGTTACCGGATATGCAGCGGGACTATCTGTTACCAAGGGCCTTGTTAGCAGGGCTACATAGGTTCCAAACAACACGCAGCATTCAGGATGTTGCCAATACAGTCAAAGATGTTTGTGACACAGAATCAGAAAGACTCGAAACCGAACTGACTATCGTGCGATATATTGCCTGGGCTATTCCATCGATCGGATTCCTCGGGACGGTAAGGGGTATCGGTCAAGCCTTGGGCCAGGCTTATCAGGCTGTTAGTGGCGATATAGTAGGTGTGACCGTAAGTCTTGGTGTGGCATTTAATTCAACTTTTGTTGCGCTGGTAGTAAGTATTATGCTGATGTTTCTATTGAACCAGCTGCAGTTGCTACAGGACCGATTAGTCTTGGACGCACATAATTATTGTAATGAAAACCTGGTACGTTACTTACAGGTTCCGCATACGGATCATCAAGTATGAGTTTGAAAGTTATTGAGCTGAACGACAGCGCTGTTACAGTCAGTGATCAGACAGGCGTGATTGTACAAAGTCCGGGATTTGCCTTAGTTGGAGATAAGGGTCTCGAAGTGGGTGAGGCCGCGGAGAGACAGGCTCGCATCAAGCCTACCAGCAGTTTCAATAAATTCTGGCATCAGCTCAGCATGGAGCCACTTAGCTATTCACTTGGCAACATTCGGCATTTCGCTGATCTGGCTTATGCGCATCTATTACATCTGGCAGATAAGGCAGAGCTGGACGGAGATGTAATTCTAGCAGTTCCTGGAAACTTCACCGCACAACAATTATCAATACTCTTGGGATTGACTAAACAATGTCCGTTCAATCCGGTGGGTATAGTTGATGCAGCCTTGGCCAGGACAATTATGCTGGCGAAGAATTCCTCCTTGGTTTATGCCGATATTCAGTTACATCAGGCATTATTGACCAAGTTTTCCATTACAGATGGGCAGCTGCAGCGCGAATCCGTAATTCAGATTCCTGAAGTTGGTATGCAAAATTTTATGGATCTGACAATGCAGCTGGTAACTGGCCTATTTATCCAACAATGCCGCTTCAATCCACAGCATAACGCTGAATCCGAACAACAACTTTATAACGAATTACCAGTTTGGTTGAGTCACAACACAGATGCCAAGAGTAGCCTGTTGATGGAAATCAAGACAGCAAACGCCGTGCACCAGGCCAAGCTCCCCTGGGAAAGCCTGGTACAAAAGCTTGAAGATTACTATGTAAAGATAAATAAGCAGATTACTACATTGGCCAAAGAGAATAATAGCCAGTTGCTGGTTTCTTCAAGTCTGGCAGAATTGCCGGACTACATTAAGTCATTAAAATCCTACAGTGACGTGCAGATAGTAACTCCCGAATCAACCGGACAAGCCTGTATCCAATTGCAGCAGTATATAAATAGTGCTGAGGAAGGGTTGCATTTTGTTACTAGGCTTCCAATTCTCGACGTCGATTCATCCAGCAACAAAGTAGTTGAAGTCAATACGAACAGTGAAGATGGGATCTCAACTAAAGAAAACAACCCCACGCATGTGTTGTTTGAAAGCCATGCTTTACCTTTGGGGAAAGTGGCTATTAGCAATGAGGGGACTGGTAATACGGCTAAGATAAACGGTAGCGGCATTAGAATGGCGCTGAGTGATATGCCAGACTACCTGGGTCAGATTGAACGGGAGAATGACCAGGTATTTATTGTCTGTGGTGAAGCTGGAGCGATTATTAACGGTGAGAAAGTCATAGGCAAAGTACGGCTGTCATTAGGAGACAGGATAAAATTCATTACAGAAGGAGCTGATGTAAGTCTGATAAGAGTAACCGATGGCAAAACGTAAACGAAATAGCAGAGACCTTAATCCGATAAGCCTGGCTTTTCTGGACGTAATGTCCTGTGGATTTGGCGCTGTGATTCTATTGTTTCTGATACTCGATCATGCATCCCAGGTGGAGGCGGTCGCTGGTAATCCAGACGTTTTGGCCGAGGTCAATTTGTTGCAGGATGAAATACTTGAAGGTCAATCCGGACTGGTACAAATCCGCAATACCTTGTCCGATGTCGACTTAGAGGTAGTTACCGCCGAAGGGCTTGCCAACCAAATTCAACAACAGCTTGATAATTTTCTTCAGGAACTGGCGGCGATGGAAAATTCCAGTCTGGCACGGATTGAAAGTATTGAACAGCTGCGGGCCGATATTCAAGCGCTGGAGGAAGAGTTGCTACGCCTTCAAGCCAGCGCACTTGAACAAGAAGGAAACAGTGTGCGTCAGCATCTCGGAGACGGTGACAGACAATACCTGACCGGATTATATCTCGGTGGCAATCGCATACTTATCTTGGTCGATAAGTCAGCCAGCATGCTGGATGAAACCCTGCTCAATATAATAAGAACGCGGAATATGTCTGACACTGCCAAGCTTAATGCGCGCAAATGGCAACGCGTAGTCAAGACAGTTGACTGGATAACCAGTCAACTACCAATAACCAGCCGTTATCAGGTTTACACTTATAATGAAGACACCAGTGCCGTGCTACCAGGGACCGAAAACCAGTGGTTAGAAGTGGCAGACCGAGACCAGTTAAACGCTGTAGTACAAGGTATCAAAACAACGGTGCCGGAAGATGGCACTAATATGGCACAGATGTTTGACGCCGTAGCGGCTATGTCACCATTACCGGATAATATTTTTCTCATTACCGATGGGTTACCGACCCTTGGCAGCGGTCGAAACCCAGGTCCTTTGGTCACGCCAAATCAAAGATTGGATTTATTTAACGACGCAATTGAACAGTTGCCTAACGGTATTCCGGTAAACATAATATTATTGCCCCTTGAAGGTGATCCCAGCGCCGCCGCTGCTTACTGGCAATTAGCGCAGTTCACCCGGGGCTCACTTATCACTCCGTCTAAGGACTGGCCTTAATGCGCAGGCAAAGAGAAACAGATTCTTTCAATATTTCCTTTCTGGATGTGATGTCTTGCGGGTTCGGGGCTATTATCCTGTTGTTAATGATTACCCGGAGTTCGGCGCCAGTCGTTATCGAATTCACCGATATTATTCCGCAAGGAACGGTGAATGAGCTTCAGGAACAGCTATTCGCCATTCGTGGAGAAACAACAACAATAAACCGTGAACTCAACGCCAAACAGGAACAGTTGTCAGCTTTTAAGGACAGAGTTGCTCGGTTGCGTCGAGAATTGACAGATGTTCAGGCGCAATACCAGACTTCAAACCAAATGTCTGACGAATCAACCCAGGAAGTGGGGCGCTTGTCTATCGCCAAGCAATCGCTAACCGAAGAAATGCAACGCCTTCTTGGTGATAGTTTTAACAGGGTAAACAACACGGTAGGTGGCATTCCTGTAGACAGTGAATACATTATTTTCGTCATCGATACTTCTGGTAGTATGTACTCATCCAGCTGGAATCGAATGTTGGAGATTATCGGAGATACCCTGAATGTGTACCCTGACGTCAAGGGTATTCAGGTAATGAATGATATGGGTGACTATATGTTTGACTCCTATCGGGGAGAATGGATACCAGACACCCCTTCGCGGCGTAATTTGATTCTTTCCACCCTGCGGACCTGGAACCCATACAGCAATAGTAGTCCGGTTGAAGGGGTTACACGCGCGATAAGCACATTTTACTCTCCCGATAAGAAAATCAGTATCTATGTTCTCGGTGATGATTTCCAACCTGGCGGGTCTATTACACAAGTACTGAGAACAATAGATCGAATTAACATTGAAGATGCTAACGGAGACCGACGGGTAAGGATTCATGGCATAGGATTTCCCAATATATTTCAGTTGAACAGGCGATTTCATCAAAGTGTATACCGCTATTCGAATCTTATGCGCGAGTTAACCCAAAGAAATGGTGGGACATTTGTAGGCTTGAACGATTATCGTTAAATTGGCACTAAATAGGCTGTAAAAAGTGTTTTGAAGTAGTACTGTGGAATAGACAGAAAATTATCGGCTGGTACTGAATTCTAAAACTATTCCCAGTTTCAACATGGATCGGCCGGTTTTAGATCGAAGGTGTCGAAACAAGGCAAAGGAAGGGATAGTGAGCAAGCTAATTAAAGTGAGAAACAGTAAGACCACACGAGGGTTATTGCTGACGGCTATACTCGCGTTTCTTGCAGCCTGTGGTGTCAGCAATGTCACTATTACTGGCACTTACCCCACTCCGAATATCGATAAATTGCCGTTAAAAATTGCGGTTTTATACGATGAGGCCCTAAGAGATTTCAGTTATATTGAATACACTGAAACGGGAAGGGAAGAATTTGATATTCGTAGCGGTCAATCCCACCTTGACCTATTTAATGCCATACTTCCAGCTATGTTTACTGAGGTAGTACCGGTTAACTCCATAGAGGAGGCGCAGAGAACTGGAGTGGATGCGGTATTTGTGCCAGCGATTGAAGAGTTTCAACTGGCATTGCCTTACAAGACCAAGCTGGATGTGTATGAAGTCTGGATAAAATACAATATGCGTCTATTTTCTACAGACGGAGAGTATATTGCTGACTGGGTCGTGACCTCCTACGGCAAGACTCCGAGCCAGGCATTCAGATCCAATGAAGCGGCTATCAATGAAGCCACTTCTATCGCATTGCGGGACCTGGCTTCCAGTTTCGTCTTTGACTTTTCAGATGTACCCGAAGTTCGGGACTGGCTGGCGAGTAAATAATTACCAGGTAAGCCGAAGGAGTATCCCTTCCTTACCGCGTTAAAGAGAGTCTGTATTTAAAACTAGTAGCCGAAGTTGTAATAAGAAAACGGTTTTATCTGCACACTTTGACGGTACTGAGAGATACGAGGTTGTTTATGTACAATTACAACAATGACGGCAGATCAGATTACAAATTAACCGGGATAACCTTTTTGCTTGGATTGGCTCTCGCGAGTTGTTCCAGCACTACCGTTGATGAGTTTCGTCTAGGTGAGACAGGAATTGAAAGTCACGAATCCATAGTCATTTTGGGTCGAAGACAGGCGAGCGAATACGAGACACGAGCGGAATTTGTTAACTGTGTGGGTAATAAAGTTAACAAAGGAGCAAACAGTATTAATGTGGTGCCGGAACAAGTGTTTGTCGATGCGTTATTCCCCTGGTTTGAACCCCGAACAGCACCACTGAGAACTCAGGATCTCGAAAAACTCATGTCCCAAAATGTAGTGGCCAAAAAAATCAAGGAGTTTGGAATTCGTTACATAGTCTGGGTTGACGGCTTTACAGAGACAACTGATCGGGCTGGTTCAATATCCTGCGCAATAGGCCCTGGTGGCGGTGGATGTTTTGGTTTCGGCTCCTGGGAAGATGATTCCCAATTTGATGCCAGAATTTGGGATGTAAATGCTATGGCTTCAGTAGGCACTATAAGTACCGATGCCACTGGGCAATCTTATATGCCAGCGATTTTTGTGCCAATTCCATTATTAGCCCGGGTTGAAGCCCACGCCTGCAGTAGCTTGGCTGACCAGCTAAAAATATTTGTTAGAGGTTCTTAGTTGCTATCATTGAAAAAGAGGGCTTTGTTTGAGTAATGTTTGAACTTAAGGCAATTTCAATAATGACTAATTTTTGTTGTAGCGAACTTCGTAGAAGCAACGTGCGAGCCTTAGCGCATGTAGGCCTCGCTATACTGATGTTGGGGGTTGTTTCTTCTTGCGCAATTAATCCTGCCACGGGACGAGGTAACCTGGTATTCATGACTGAGGCAAAGGAGAAGGAAATTGGCGCCGAAGAGCACCAAAAAATACTCGAGAGCATGGCATTGTATGAAGATGAGGAGCTTCTCGCCTACGTCACAAAGGTTGGTAATCAACTTGGTCTAGTCAGTCACCGTGACGAACTTGAATACCATTTCTATATTATTGACAGCCCTGAAATAAACGCCTTTGCCCTGCCTGGAGGCTACGTGTATGTAAATCGAGGGTTGCTGACATATACTAACTCCGAAGCAGAACTGGCGGCTGTATTGGCCCACGAGATCGGGCATATAACAGCAAGGCATGCAGTACAACAGCAAGCGCGTACCGGTCTGGCAAATGTAGCAACATCTGTAGGAGGCTTTGTTGCTGCCGTTGCTACAGGAAGCGGGTACATAGGTTCGCAGATTTCTGAAGTGACATCACTGTGGGCGCAAACTGGGCTGAGTGGCTATGGCCGTGAGGCAGAGCTGGAAGCTGACAGCCTTGGCGCTGAATATATTTATAACGCCGGTTATGATCCAGCAGCCATGATCGACGTGATTACTGTACTGAAGAACCAGGAAGATTTTAACCGCAAAGTTTCCGGTCAGGGCGGTGGTTACCATGGGCTGTTCGCAACACACCCACGGAATGACATTCGGTTACAACAAGCCATTATGAATGCCGGTAAGTTGGATTCTAACCAGATTCTGAAAACGGACGAAGAAGTTTTTCGAAAACAAATTGACGGTTTAATTGTTGGAGAAAGTCAACGGTCACAAACCAGGGATGATAGAAATCGCTATTATCAGGCACTGCTCGGTTATACCCTGGTCTTTCCGCCAGACTGGGAAGTAGCAGAAACTACTACTACAGTTACGGCTGTTGGTATTGATAATGATTCTCTCAGTATCGAGGTTCAGCGATTACAGGACAACATAGAACCCAGGGTATTCATCAGTGAGAAGCTGGGCATTACCGATCTGCAAAAATCCGAGTCATTATCTCAATATCGACTTCTGGGACATACCGGAACTGCAGAAACTAATGAAGGTGGTCTAGAGCGTATAGCTGTAATCTACCTCGGCCCCCGTGCGTACATATTCCGTGGGGAAATTGCCAATGGCGAGAAAGCGGCAGAAATTGATGACCTACTTCTAACAGCAATTCGTACCTTTAGAGCCATACAGAGTAATGAAGCGTTTCCCGGTAATGAACTAAAAATCAAGTATGTCCAGGCCAGTGAATATTTTGACTTCGCCACAGTGGCCAGTACTAGCAAGATAGCGAACTACCCGGAAGAAACTCTCCGTTTATTGAATGGCTATTATCCCACAGGAAGTCCGAACGAAGGCGATTGGATCAAGCTGGTGGAATAGCCTGGTTTCCTTGTATTGCTCAATAGTTAAAATTACCAGCATCTGAGAGCTTTCTTAGACCTCCTCTTGCAAGTCTCCAACAAGCAGAAAGTATGTCACCATAGGTGTCTATGTTTAAACGTGAGGGACCTCTGACTAATTCTTTAGTCGTTCTGCAAGTGTCTAACCAGAGAAATTAGTCAGGGCAACTCACTCTATTGTGGATAATCCATAGAGACAGAAATATGCAGGGTGAAGTCACTCTCCCGGATCAATTACAGGTAATTGTTGCACCCTATTGGCAGAGATTGGCCGAGTATCCAGACTTTAAAAACAGCTCCCTGGCAGAACTTCTTTCTATAGAAATAGATTTTTCCCAAGAAATAAATCAGGTTTGGGCCGCAAGCGACTTCGTGGCGAATGCAGTTTTATCTAATCCACTATTGCTACAAAGTATTTTTTCCCGGCGTTGCTCAAATAGAACCGCTTACTTTGAACGCCTGGAATCAATCCTGGCACCATTAAAAAAAATCACCGACTACAAATCCGGGATAGAACAGCTGAAGAGTCAGCTACGCAACTTTCATCGACTCGAATTCATCCTGATTATCTGGCGTGATATTTGTCGCTATGCCGAAGTACATGAAGTCTGTCAACAGATGTCGGAGTTGGCAGATGCGTCATTGCAGGCCACCTTGGAGATACTTCATGCCTGGTGCTCAAGTGAATGGGGTCAGCCGATGGCCCGTGGCAAACCTCAATCAATGGTTGTTATTGGTATGGGCAAACTTGGAGCCAATGAGCTCAATGTTTCTTCAGACATTGATCTCATTTTTGCCTACCCCGAAACCGGCACCACTGATTCAAACCAAGACATTGTTAAACCATTGACCAACCAACAATACTTTACCCGACTCGGGCAGCGCTTGATTGACACTTTGGATAGTACTACCGCGGAAGGGTTTGTATTTCGAATGGATATGCGTCTTCGACCCTACGGAAGCGAAGGTGCTCTTGCGCTGAATTTTGATGCCATGGAGGACTACTATCAGAGCCAGGGTCGAGACTGGGAACGATACGCTTTAATCAAAGCACGCATAGTCGCCGGGGATATTGCGCGGGGAACCGAGCTGCTTAAACGACTTAAGCCATTTGTATACAGACGATATCTTGATTTTGCCATGTTTGAATCATTGCGGGACATGAAACTGCAGATCGATAAACAGGCCAGGCGTGGAAAGCAACAGTGGGATATTAAACTTGGTTCAGGGGGAATCCGAGAAGTTGAATTTATCATTCAGGCATTACAACTTGTATATGGCGGTCGAGACATCACTCTCCAGCAAGCATCCATTTTAATCGCGGCAAAGAATTTGACTGACGGTGGATATTTACCTCAAGCGGTAGCACAGAGCCTTTTATCGGCCTACGATTTTCTTCGCAAACTTGAACATCGGCTTCAAGCTTTTGCAAATCAACAAACTCAGACATTGCCATCTAAGTTGGAACATCAACTGCGAATTGCCTTTGCGATGGGATTTAAGGATTGGGGAGAACTGCAGGCGGCGCTGAACAACAAACGCGATGAAGTAAGTAGCCATTTTCATGAAATATTGAAAACTGAATCAGATTCTCTCGAGGCTAAACCGCAAATGGTTGATTGGTCTCCTTTGTGGAATTTGGACCTTACTGATGAAGAAGCTCAGGAATTGCTGGGAAAGGCAGGCTTTGAAGATTCGGCCAGCAGCAGTGCTTCATTGCAACAGTTTCGTAAGGACAAGAAATTTTTGCTTCTATCGGCTGAAAGCAAAATCCGATTGAACACTTTTATGCCGGTATTACTGGAAGCTGTTTCCAATTCGGACAAGCCAAGTCTTTGTTTGAGCCGAGTATTACCGCTGGTTGAGGCGGTGAGCAGGCGTACAGCCTATCTGGTGTTGTTGCTTGAGAACCCACAGGCGTTGGAGCAACTCGTCCTCTATTGCACCGCAAGCCCGTTTATTTCTGACTACCTAAGCAAATTCCCCGTTTTGCTGGATGAACTGTTGCATGTGCTTGACGAACCACCGGAGAAAACCGCTCTAGTAGATGAGATCAAGCTGCAATTACTTCGAATCGGTGAAGACAACTTTGAAGACCAACTCAATTGTTTACGTTACTTTAAACAATCACACCAGTTACAGGTCGCGGCCGCCGAAGTTTCTGGAAAGATGCCCTTAATGAAGGTGAGTGACTATCTCACCTTTATCGCAGAAGTGATTCTGGAAGCTGTGCTTGCTCTATCCTGGCAGCACCTGGTTTCCAAACATGGCTTTCCCGTTCATACTAACGGCAAGTACGGTGAGCCTGATTTTGCTATATTGGGTTACGGTAAACTAGGAGGTATTGAGCTAGGTTACAATTCAGACCTGGACCTGGTATTCCTTCATCAGGCCGCGTTGGATAAAGACACCATTGTTAGTGATACACAAACTTCAATTAACAGTCGGGCATTTTATATTAAGCTGGCTCAACGAATTATTCTAATGCTTGGTACTTATACCATGGCAGGAAAGCTGTATGAAGTAGATATGCGGCTTCGGCCTTCAGGAGATTCTGGACTACTAGTCAGTTCAATTGAATCATTTCTGGAGTATCAACTTGGCAGTGCGTGGACATGGGAGCACCAGGCATTGGTCAGGGCAAGAGGCATTGCAGGGAACGATTTGCTATTGAAAAAATTTCTCGAAGTAAGAACCAAGACCCTCGCTCAAGAAAGACTTCGAGAATCTGTAATGGATGAAGTAGTCTCCATGCGTAACCGAATGCGTAATGAACTCAGCAGTAAATCAATATCAACATTGGACAAGCTGGCGTTTGAAATCAAACAGGGAGTAGGTGGCATTGTTGATATCGAATTCCTGGTACAGTACTTGGTATTGGTCCATGCTCACCGGAGTCCAGCGCTGTTGACTTATACCGACAACTTTAGAATCTTGGAAGCAGCGCAAGAGTGTCAATTACTTGATCAAAACGAAATGCAAACACTTATTGATGCCTATCTTGAATTTCGCTCTGCGTTGCACCAGCTAGCATTGCAAACCGAAGACGGTTTACTCTCAACCGAGAGTCGTCAGCGACTTCAAAGTTCTGTATCGGCAATCTGGGACAAACTATTCAGTCCAATTGCAGGAGCCTGAAAAGCGATTAACGACTCTGCCTCATATCATGATTGATTTAAAGAACAATCAAGTGCTTATTGTTGGACCGTCATGGATTGGTGATATGGTCATGGCCCATTCCCTGTTCAAGCTACTGTGCAACATTGATAAGCATGTTGAGATTACAGTTCTGGCACCAGCCTGGAGTCGGACATTGCTTGAGCGAATGCCTGAGGTTAAGCGTAGCATTGAGTTGCCGTTTGCACACGGAGAGCTCAAGATTCGACAAAGGCGAAAGTTTGCCAGGCAGCTAAAAGGGCAATTCGATACCGTCATTATCCTGCCAAATTCTTTTAAGTCTGCATTGATTCCCTTTTTCGCTGGAATTTCTGAGCGCATAGGCTGGCAAGGCGAGTTTCGCAATTTACTGCTGACAGATTGCCGGAAACTGGAGCCAACAAGTTATCCGTTAATGGTACAGCGATTTATTGCCTTAGGCCTTGAAGCTGGAGTGGAGCTGGATTTCGAAATACCTAAACCCAAGCTGGTAAGTAATAGGCGAGATGCCATACGGACGGTTGAATCATTAGGCTTGAATTATACCAAGCGCGTATTGATCATTTGCCCGGGTGCAGAATTTGGTGAATCCAAACAGTGGCCCGAAAGTCACTATGCCCGTCTTTGCAAATTGGCAATACAAGACAATTGGCAAGTCTGGATAATTGGATCAGATAAAGACCGTCTGGTTGCCCGGAAGATCAGAAGACAATTAGAGGTGAAAATAAAGGACTCTTGTTCCGATATCACTGGCCAGACATCACTGGGACAGGCAATCGACCTCATGTCCCTGGCCAGTATGGTGGTAAGCAATGACTCGGGCCTCATGCATATCGCGGCTGCAGTCGGTAGTCCGGTTGTCGCTCTTTACGGATCGACTTCTCCAGACTTTACACCACCTTTGGCAGAAAGGGTAAAATCTGTCACCACAGAAATTTCCTGTCGGCCTTGCTTTCAACGAAGTTGTCCCCTCGGCCACAAGCGCTGCCTGACCGAAATATCAGCTGACAGGGTTTACATTGAATTGAACCAGCTCCTAGATTTAGCTGATACCGGAGTTTCAAGCAGTTGCGAATATTAATAGTTAAAGTGTCTTCCCTGGGTGATGTTATTCATACTCTTCCAGCTGTGACCGACGCAAAACGCGCTAACAGGGATCTGATATTCGATTGGGTTGTCGAAGAAAATTTCATTGAGATACCAGCATGGCATCCTGCTGTTGATGTTGTTATCCCAGTGGCCATAAGGCGCTGGCGACGCAATTGGGCCAAGACATACTTCAGGGGAGAGGTAGGTAAATTCAAAAAGCACTTACAAAACGTTCATTATGATCTGGTTATAGATGCACAGGGCCTGATCAAGAGCGGGATTGTTAGCAGATTGTCAAAAGGGCTGACTATAGGGTTGAGCAATCGCACAATTAAAGAACCATTAGCCACACTTTTTTATAATAAAGTGTACTCCATACCATGGTCAGAACATGCGGTTGATAGAATTCGCGAGCTTTTTTCAAATGCGCTGAAATATAAGTATGACAAAGACCATGTAGACTATGGCTTAGATTTTAAACGTATTGGTATAAAAAAGGATGAGCCAAAGGAGAAACAACTGGTGTTTCTTCACGGCACTACTTGGAAAACCAAGCTATGGCCGGATAACTACTGGAAGCAGTTAGCTGAAATAGCCACCACAGCCGGCTATAAAGTCTTGTTACCTTGGGGAAATGAAAGTGAAAGAGAAAAGGCAGACTTGATTGCTGACAATGATAACGATGTCATTGTACTGCCAAAGCAATCATTAACAGGATTGGCTCGATATATAGCCAAATCAACCGGTGTAATTGCTGTTGATACAGGCTTAGGTCACCTTGCGGCCGCATTGTCCGTACCAATCCTGTCACTTTATGGGCCAACAGACCCTGGGTTATCTGGCACTTTTGGTCAAAGCCAGATGCATCTGAAGGCAAATTTCAGTTGTGCTCCTTGTATGAAAAAAGTGTGCGCTTACTCAGGCCCTGGTATAACTGATGAATTTCACGGTGAGTCATTTTTAGTTTCCCCACCTTGCTTTTCTACCCAAAATCCTGAGTCTGTCTGGAAAAAATTCAAACAATTGATTAATGATTCAGGGGATGAATGAAACTTGGATTCCTGATTTATTCCTACTTTCCCTATGGAGGGCAGCAGCGAGATTTTCATCGTATAGTGCAGGAATGTATTGAGCGAGGCCATGATGTAACTATTTATATATTGAAGTGGCAGGGCGAGCCATTAGCAGGTGCAACAGTTCGATTTGTGCCAGTATCTTCTATAAATCGCCTTCGATTATATAAACAGTTTACTCAGTGGGTCCTGAATGATCTTAAGCAGAATCCTTGTGATGTAGTGATTGGCTTCAACAAAATGCCTGGGCTAAACGTGTATTTTGCCGCTGATCCCTGCTTTGCGGAAAAGGCAGAATTTCAACGCGGTGCCTATTACAAGTACACACCAAGGTATCACCATTTCAGTAGCTATGAAGAATCTGTATTTGGCAAGGAAAGTAACACGAGGATACTATTTCTTTCCCCTTTACAACGAAGAGCGTTTGAAAAATATTACCCAGACTGTGGTGATCGTTTGTATCAGGTACCACCCGGGATTGATCGCGACCGGATGGTTACGGATGCCGCACCGGTAATTCGGGGAAAGTTTCGTAGTGAATTCAATCTTAAAGATGATGATTTACTAATCTTACAAGTCGGTTCGGGATTCAAGGTAAAGGGTGTAGATCGATCCCTACAGGCAATTGCCTCACTTCCTGAAGAAATAAGATCGCGAGTGAGATATTTATTAATAGGACAGGATAAGCCAAATCGGTACTTAAAAAGGGCTAAACAACTTGGAATTGAAAAGATGTTTTCTGTGCTGCCAGGCCAAGATGATATTCCCAGGTTTCTGTTGGGAGCCGACTTGTTATTGCATCCGGCTTTCAGCGAAAGTGCCGGATATGTGCTGCTTGAGGCAACAATAGCCGGATTACCCGTTCTTACTACAAGCTCCTGCGGTTATGCATGTCATGTAGAGAAGGCTGGCTCAGGGCTCGTGTGCGCTGAACCATTTAAGCAAAATGAGCTTAATGAAAATCTCGTAACAATTCTTACCTCTCCAGGGCGAGAACAATGGAAAAATGCAGGACTTGAATACGGGAAACAGGAAGAACTCTTTTCCCTGGCTAAAACAGCCAGTGATCTAATCGAACAATTCGGCAATGAGGCGAGGTCGGTGTAATGTTATTCCTCAACGACGAATTTAGTAAGAACTGGCAGGGGGACAACCCATTCACGCTAGTTCAATCAATTGAGGGAGAAGTTTATCGAAAGGTAAAAAGCCGAAGAACGTTAAAATTCTCATTAAACGGTGAAAGTTATTTTCTAAAACTACATATGGGAATTGGCTGGAAAGAGATACTTAAAGACCTACTGCAATTTCGATTGCCTGTGACGAGCGCAGAGAATGAATGGAATGCGATAAATCGATTGCGAGAGCTTGGTATTGACACTATGTCTGTGGCTGCCTATGGAAAAAAGGGAATTAACCCTGCAACGATAAAGTCATTTTTGGTCACCGAGGATCTAAGCAATACGGTCAGTCTCGAAGAGTATTGTTCTAAGTGGGCTGAAAAAAGGCCCCCCTACCCAATTAAAATGAAACTGATTGAAAAAATCGCATCTATAAGTAGGAAAATGCACGCTGACGGTATCTGTCACCGAGATTTTTATATCTGTCATTTTCTTTTACATAACCGCAATGACAATGTATCTATAGACAACGATCTGCGTTTATCGCTTATTGATTTGCATCGAGCACTAATTAAAAACAACCTGGGAAATAGATGGGTTGTGAAAGATATAGCAGGATTGTATTTTTCTTGTATGGATTTAGGATTGACCCAGCGAGATTTGTTTCGATTTATGCGTAGTTATAAAAACAAAAGACTTCGATTAACTCTTGAACAGGATATTGATTTCTGGAATCAAGTTAGCATAAAAGCAAATTCCCTCTATGGTAAATTAAACCGGCTTTAATTATAGACCAACATGAAAAGAATCAGTGGTGGAGAACTGGCGGAGATGGGGCGTGATATTACAGCTCCTTTCTTGTTGAGCATTCTGCCGGATATTGACTCCTCATTTGATACCAACAACAACCAGGCTTCAACTCAAGCTGATCTGGAAATCAAAAAAATCTTGCGGCTTCTTCCTGGTAAGCGACTTGTGGCTGTTGGTCAATGGGAAGGAAAGTCGGTAATTGCCAAGTTATTTTTTCAAGCGGGGCACTGGAAACGGCACATTCGAAGAGAGCGCAACGGTATTGAACTGATTTCACAGGCAGAATTGCCGACGCCTCAAGCACTACTTTGCTCGACCATGGCAGATAATCACGGTGGAGTAATGATTAATCAGTATCTGGAAGGCGGGCAGGGTGTCGGTGATTTGTTAGCGGAGAGCGAATTTCAGAATCAGCACCTTACGCAAGAAGTTTTGGATCTGGTCATAAAGTGTTATGCAAAAGGCCTGTGGCAAAATGATATTCATTTGAATAATTTCCTGCTCTATAACGATAAGGTTTACTTATTGGATGGCGCGGATATCAGGACTGAAACGGTGGCTAATTCGGTGTCCGAAAAGACCCGTTTAAAGAACCTGGCTCTTTTTTTTGCACAGTTTCCAGTCAAGCATGACCAACAATTGGAGAGGCTGATGTCCTGCGTTAGTTATCACGGTGCTGAATACATGAAAATTCACTCAGTGCCTGAATTGGCGGGTCTGGTAAAAAAAGCCAGGGATGGACGAATTGATGGCTACAACAAAAAACTCACGCGTTCCTCTACAGCCCACTATGCTCATCAAAGTGCATACAGTTTTATGGTATGTGATAGAGAAATCCTTTCGGATGACTTCAGTAATTTTGTCAATAATCCTGACCTCTACATTGAACGAGGGAAGATGGTTAAAGCCGGAAATACCTCAACAGTAGCTATTGTGGAAATTGGCCAGAAACACTATATGTTGAAGCGCTATAACATTAAGAATATTGTCCACGGGCTAAAACGTTTTATTGGTCAGTTATTCGGACATAGTCGAGCCTTAAACTCGTGGCGATTTGCATTGATCCTTCCCCTGCTCGGGATTAACACGGCTAAACCCTTTATGATGCTTGAAAAGCGCGTATTCAGATGTATTCCTCGTGAATCCTATATTCTTTGTGAAATAATTGACGGCCACGCGGTTTCAACGCTAATTGAAGATGAAAACCTAGGCTCATCCGAAAAAAGTGCCGTCATTTCGGCTTTCAGGGATTATTTCGGAGTGATGAGGGACACTCGCATTTCTCATGGGGATTTAAAGGCGACTAACTTTATTTATTCAAATGAAAAGCTGTATGTGCTTGATCTGGACGCAATGAAGCGACACAAAGGCGAAGTGTCCTTCAAGAAGTCATTCGGAAAAGATCTCGAGAGGTTTACCAAGAACTGGGCTGGTAGATTAGAGTTTGAATCCATTACAAAACAAGCTT
>Ga0114950_10000838_pt1 | contig 22144 bp, 14 predicted proteins | sample N075metaG_FD_83503 | JGI IMG/M metagenome (GOLD analysis project Ga0114950, IMG submission 83503) | Deep subsurface microbial communities from Kermadec Trench to uncover new lineages of life (NeLLi) - N075 metaG | ecosystem: Environmental > Aquatic > Marine > Ocean trench > Sediment | place... | reverse complement strand
CAGTCGGCCCGAAATTCATCCGGCCTCGCTGCGCGCAGATGCGGGCTACTGCTGTATCAGGCTCTGCGCCTTGAGCGCGTACTCGCGTGCCTTGACCGGGTCGCCCAGCCGACCGTAGAGATCGGCGAGCAGAAAATAACCGAGCACAAGGTCCTGCGTCTCGAGCGGTTCAGCGACCGCGGCCGTCACCATCTCGACAGCGTGAGCGAAGTTCTCGCCGCGGTTCATGTACATCCGCGCCATGAAAATGAGGCCGCGGGGATTCTCCGGGTCGATCTCGAGGACCCGCGTCAGGTGCCGCTCTTCTTCGACGCTCTGCCCAGCCCCCCGATAGATCATGGCGAGATTGAAGTGCGTCCCGACGTGATCGGGGAAGATCTCGATCTCCCGTAGGTATTCGGCCACGGCCTGCTGTGGCTCACCTCTCTCTGCGTGGATGCGAGCCAGCGTGAAGTGCATGCTGGGAAGCGAGTCGTTGATAGCCAGCGCCTGGCGGGCGTTGTCCTCGGCCGCCTGCAGGTCTTCCAGTTCGAAGTACGCACCCGCCAACCCCGAATAGGCCACGGCGTATTCGGGACTGAGGGCAAGGCACTGTTCGTAGTACGGGATCGCCTCGGGATATCGGCTCTGCAGGCGGCGGATGTTCCCCAGCAAGTAGAGAATGTGCACATTCGGGTCGATGAAATTGAACGAATCGAGCGCCGTCTTCTCGGCTTCTTCCACCAGCCCGAGCTCTAGCTGCGCATCTGCCAGCTTGACGTAGGCGTGAGCATCCTCCGGCTTCAGCGGTATCGCCTGCTTGTAAATGTCGACCGCATCCGCGAAGCGCTCTTGCAGCGTGAATAGCTGCCCCAGCGTCTGATAGGCCTCGAGGACCCCCGGATCTTCGCTGACGATCTCTTGCAGCAGCAGCTCCGCTTCGTCGTATCGCTCGGTTTGCATCAGCCAACGGGCGCGGATCGATTTGTTGTAGATGCCGATCTTTCCCCTCGGGCTCGCCAGCTTCTCCCCCGGGTCGTCGGCGCTCATCGAGAAGCTGCCGAGGTAGCCGAGGCTGGCCAGCCTCGCCATGGTCTCTTCATCTACCGCCATGAATTCCGCGCCGCCACCGTTCTCGCTGATCTCGCCAACGAGCTCGCCGGCCACCGCTTCGAGTCGCTCGAAGAGCTCGCGCTCGCGGCTCACCAAGTTGGTCGTCTCGCCCGGGTCTTCGACAAGGTCGTACAGTTCCGGGTCGGGCGACATGATCAGCTTGTAACGCTCGTCCTGGATGGCGGTGAGCTCGCTCCAACCGTAGTGGAAGCGGGCATAGAAGGTCTCCGAGTAGACGAAGCGGTGCTGCGTCCCGCCGCCCGATTGAAACAGCGGCACCAGGCTCTGCCCTTGCACGACGGCCGGAATCTCGACGCCGATCATCTCCAGGATCGTGGGCATCACGTCGACCAAAGACACGACCTCCGGTCGCTCGATCCCGTGGAACTGCTCGAAGGGCGTGGAGACGATCAGCGGCACGTGCGTCGCCGCTTCGTAGATGAAAAAACCGTGCTGCACCTCACCGTGCTCACCCAGGCTTTCGCCGTGGTCTCCCGCCAACACGACGAAGGTCTCCTCTTTCGTGCCGTTCACCTCGAGGCCGTCCAGCAACCGTCCCACTTGGCTATCGGTGAAGGCGATCTCAGCCAGATAGGGCGCCCGTGGGTAGCGGCTCTTGTAGGGCTCCGGTGCTTCGTAAGGGGTGTGCGGATCGTAGAGGTGGACCCACAGAAAAAACGGTGCGTCCCGCTCTCGTCCCAACCACGCCAGCGCTGCGTCGACCACCTCGTTGGCGGGCCGCTGGACCGCGCCCATCGAGATGAAACGTTGTCCGCTGAAGTCGAAGTCGTCGACGTAGGTGTCGAACCCTTGATCGAGCCCCCATCTCGAGTCGAGGACGAAGGCGGCGATGAACGCCGCCGTGTCGTAGCCGTGCGCGGCAAGAATCTCGGCGAGCATGGTGAGCTCGTCGGGCACGATGAATCCGCCGTTGTCCCGGACGCCGTGATACGGCGGAAACGTGCCGGAGAAAATCGACGTGTGCGACGGCAGCGTCAGAGGAGTCGGAGAATAGGCGCGGGTGAAAGTGACGCCGCGAGCGGCGAGAGAATCGATGATCGGTGTGTCGATTCCTTCGAAGCCGTAGGCTCCGAGGCGGTCGGCTCGAATCGTGTCGACCGTGATTAGCAAAACGTTGTACTCGCCGTCTCCCCGCAGCGACGCGAAGTCTTGCTGGCTCGAGCAACTGGTCAACGGCAGCAGCGAGACGATGGCAACCGCGCCCGACCCGATGATAGTTGGCGCAGATAACCGCAAGGTGTCAAAGCCTCTCAAATACCCTCGATCCGCGAACGACGCGCGATCTTTGCGATGAAGCCGCCAGTTTAACATTCGGTCCGAAATTCACTCGGCCTCGCTGCGCCGTTGAATCAGGGCTCCTGAGCGGATAGGTTGACACGGTTCCATTGTATATTCGGGCGAACCGATAACCATCCGATTCGACGTTGTGCATCAGACCATCGTCCCTACGTCACGAACGCGAGCGACGGCTCCTCTTGTCGTCGCCGCAGCCCTGGTAGCTGCTTTCACTTCGCCCTCTGTCGCGACTTCGCAACTCGTCGCCCGGGGCGACGAGGCCGGGATCCGTTTTCAACATGTGTATGGGGGGCCGGACAAAAGGTACATTTCCGAAATGGGCGGGTCGGGGGCGGCCTGGCTCGACTACGACGTCGACGGCTGGATGGACCTCTTTCTCGTCAACGGAATCGAGGGGCCGGCTGACCATCCTGCTGAGGCGACGGCAGCCCATCTGACGAGATCATCCCTGTCGTCAGGTAGTGTTCCTACCAGGTCCGAGACGACAGCGACGAGCAGCTCCCCGCAAGACGGGCATCGTCTCTTCCGCAACAATCGGGGACTGTTCGAGGAGGTGCCGGGGGCCGCCGGCGCCGGCGACAAAGTCTGGGGCAACGGAGTCGCCGCCGGGGACGTGGACAATGACGGCTTCGTCGACATCTACGTCACGGCGATCGGGCCGAACCGTCTGTATCGCAACAACGGTGACGGCACGTTCTCGCCATGGATCGCCGGCGTTGAGGATTCCCGATGGGGTGCCAGCGCTGTGTTTATCGACTGGGACGCAGACGGCAATCTGGACTTGTACGTTGCCAACTACGTCACCCTCGAGCCGCAAGCGAATGTGAGCTTGGACGACCTGGTCTGCAAGTACGAGTTTACCGGGGCAAGGACAATGTGCGGGCCAAGGGGCCTGGTGGGCGAGCGCGACGTCTTCTACCGCAACCAGGGAGACGGCACGTTCGAAGCTTGGCCAGGAGCAGAGATTGATCCGCAGGCAACCTATGGCTTTGCCCTTGTCGCCACCGATTGTGATGGCGATCGACGCCCCGATATCTATGTGGCCACCGATACGACAATGAACTTGCTCTACCGCCATGGACCGGCCGGTCTGCCGGAAGATTGGTCTCTCTTGAGCGGCGCCGGGTTCAGCGGCAGTGGCCTGGCGCAGGCGGGCATGGGGGTGACCGCCGGTGACTACGATGGCGATGGCGACTTCGATCTATTCGTGACGAACTTCCAGTTTGATAGCAACACCCTCTATCGCAACCGGGGCGATTGCGGTTTCGAGGACGTTACCGAGCCCTCTGGTCTGGGGGCTCCCACGGTTCCCTACATGGGGTGGGCCACCATCTTCTTTGATGTCGATGGCGACGCCGACCAGGACCTCTACATTGCCAACGGCAACATCTACCCCCAGGTCGATGACGCCAATGTCGAGACCTACAAACAGCGTGATCTCTTGTTCCTCAATCAACTTACCGAGACCGGGCTACCTCGTTTCATCGAAGCGCGCCAGGCCGGCGTAGGAGGACCGGGCATGGAACTGCTCGACGTATCTCGCAGTGTCGCCCTGGCTGACTACGACAACGACGGAGACTTCGATCTCCTGGTGACCAACCTCAACGGCGCACCGACTCTGCTGGCGAACGAGGGCCTCATGCGTTGGCCGTCATTGCGATTGACCTTGGTGGGACGGGACGGGAATCGCAGCGGTTACGGCGCCCGAGTGGTCGTGGAAGCGGCCGGAGTGCGGCAGTCGTTCGAGTTACGTCACAGCGACGGGTATCTCGGCAGCAACGACCCGCGGCTGCTTGTCTTCCTGCCCGGTGGGCGGGCCGATAGGATCGAAATCGACTGGCCTGGCGGTTCCTCGATGTTGTTGGAAAACGAAGCGCCCGGCTGGCTCGTCCTGCACGAGGAACGCGGCGTCATCGCCAGGAGGAACCGGTGATCCAGGGCCGTCAGCGGCCGCGTGTGTCGATCTTTCTTGCGCCGTGGCTGCTGCTGATCGTGTTCCAGGATCCGGGAGCTGCGGCGGAGCGTTTTCGCCGCGGCGTTGAATTGCTGGAGGACAGGGCAGTCGCGGCCGCGGTGGTGGAGCTCGAGGCCGCGGTCGCCCTCGATCCGGAGAACGTCTCGGCACGCTATCACCTCGGCCTGGCGTTGTTTCTCACCGGGCAGCTGGATGCTGCGGTGATGCAATTGGAAGAGGCGTTGAGAGGCGAGAGTGATACGGGCCGGATCCAGTTTTTGCTCGGTCAGGTCCACTTGGAGGCGCGGAGGTTCGAAGCCGCCCAGGACGCGCTAATCGCAGCCCAAGCAGCGATGCCGGACTACGCCCCGGTGTCCTTCCATCGTGCCGAGCTCTGCTATCGTCTCGGCCGGCTCGAAGGGGCCAAGGCGCGCTTCGCCGCCTTGACTCGAGATGCACCGGACTGGGTCGCGCCTTTTGTGCGGCTCGGAGCTATCGGGCTCGAGGAGGGGAATGGCGAAGAAGCTGGCGCCTGGCTCGAACAGGCGGTGCAATTGCAGCCTCGGAACCCCGCACTCTGGATGCGGTTGGCCTCGGCTCAGACCCTGCTCAGCCAGGGCCTGCGGGCGTTGGAATCGACCCGCACAGCGGTGGAGCTGAGCCCCGATTCTCTACCTCGACGGAGCGCGATGATGCTCCGAATCGTCGGTATGGGAGATGCCGAAGCCATCGAGCAAGCGATCGCCGACGTCCTCGAGATGGATCCTCAGCATCCCCACGCGAAATGGCAACGTGCCCGGTTGCGGTTCTCGGAGGGCGAACTGGTGGCGGCGCTGGCGGATGTCGAGGATGCGTTGGCCTACCTCCAGGACCCTGCGGCCGATGGCTCCGAGCGTGTCGGTCCATTATCCGATCCGTCCGCAGAGCCGTCGTCGGAGGCTCCCGAATTCAGATACGCGGTGCAGGCGGCTGGCTTGAGAGTCGAGATTTTGGCGAAGCTCTCTCGGCACTCAGAGGCCGTTGCTGTCGCCCGTGCCCTGGTGCGGGATCATCCTCAATATCCGCAGGCGCATTTCCTGCTGGGGAACCTGTTGATCCAACAGGGGGATCCGACTGGAAGCGAGCACTTGACCCGCTTCAGGCTGTTGTCGGAGGTCGGCAAGCGACGCTACCGCGGCTACCAAAACCGCACCGAGCGGAATGATCTAGAGCGTGCTCGTGCCGAGTACGAAGCGGCGCTTGACCTCGATCCAGAAGATTCCGGCTCGCTCCTGGGCCTCGCCAACGTGCTGCGCCGCAGTGGTAACGTGGCAAGAGCTTTGGACCTCTTGCAAGAGACCCGTCGCGCCGGCGCCAGGCCTGTTTGGTACAAGGAGTGGATCTTGGCTCTGGACGCGGCCGGTCGAGGCGAACAGGTGCAGGTCGCATGGCTCGAGGCGCAGGAAGCCGGCCTTTCCTTGGGGCCCGAAGTCTGGGCGGTTGTTTATGACCTCGATGTCGACTGCTGAGCCGTCTATTGCAACGCCGGCCTTCTTTGTGAGTTTTGCCCTGTCAAGCTGAAATCTGCACGATGACTTTGCCGAAAGCGCCGGCTTCGACGGCTTCGTGCGCGGCAACGATCTCATCGAGAGAAAAGCTGGGGCCGAAGTTGTGGGTGAGCTCGTTGTTCTCGAGCCAACCGGTGATGTCCTCCACCGCTTCGCGCTTCGCCTCGTCGGGCATGAGAAAGACGAGCTCACAGCGAAGCGTGACGTTGCGGTAGAGAAGTTGGTAGAAGGGCAACGCGGGCTCTTTGACGGCGTCCGAGGCATACGCGGCGATGACGCCATTCGGCTTCAGCACCTCGAGGCTCGTCGTCATGTTGCCGCCAAACTCGACTTCGACGATACGGTCGACGCCTTCCCCATCGGTGAGCTCGCGCACCCGCTCGGATACGTCCTCGTCTTTGTAGCGAATGATCGCATCGGCGCCGCATTTGCGCGCCAGCTCGGCCTTGTCGTCCGTGCTCACCGTCGTCAAGACCCGCGCGCCCCCGAGCTTGGCGAATTGCACGGCATAATGGCCGACCGTGCCCGCGCCACCGGTTACGAGAATCGTTTGATCGGTGACGGGCCCATCACGGAAGACGCACCGATGTGCCGTGAGCGCCGGGATGCCGAGACAAGCGCCGTCCGCGAAGCTCGCGGTCTCCGGGAGCAGCACCGCGAGATGAGCCGGCACTACGATGTATTCGGAGGCAGAGCCGAGGGTCCGTTGCCATTGAGCTTCGTAGAGCCAAACGCGATCGCCTTTACCGAGGCTGCTCACACCCACCCCGACGTCGTCGACGATCCCGGCGCCGTCGAAGTGAGGAACGACGCGCTCGCTCTCCAGCGCGCCACGGCCGCCGGCGCGCCGTTTCACGTCGACAGGGTTCACGCCGGAGGCAATCACCCGCACCCGCACTTCACCCTCTGAAGGCTCCGGCTTGTCGAGCTCTCCGGTCGCAAGAACCTCGGCGGCACGACCAAATGCAGAGTAAAACGCTGCTTTCAAGGAACACTCCTAATTGTCCTGGGTCAGGCTCTCCGTGTGACCGTCGATGGCGAGCGCTTGCCCGGAAATCTTGGCACCCTGATCGGAGCACAAGAAGAGAATCATCCCCACTATATCCGCGGCATCCACGAACGTCCGCATCGAGACCTGCTTCAGAAAGCTGGTGCGGACCTCGTCGGGCGAGACACCCCGGGAAGCGGCTTCGTCGCGGATGACGCGCTCGATGCGCTCGCCGGCGACGCTCCCGGGACAGATGGCGTTGACGCGGATGGCAAAGGTGCCGAGCTCCATCGCCAACGTCTTGGTAAGCCCGATGACGCCCCACTTCGAGGCTGCGTAGGCAGAGCGGAGCGGATAGCCGCAGAGTCCCGCGGTCGAAGAGATGTTCACGATCGAGCCGCCGCCGGCCGCTTTCAGGAGGGGCACGGCGCGCCGCACACAATAAAACTGCCCGTTCAAGTTGATGTCGATCGTGCGCCGCCAATCCCCGGGCTCGATGGCCTCGACGGGCGCTGTCGGGCCGGATATCCCCGCATTGTTGACCAGAACGTCGAGCCCTCCGAGCGTCTCGGCGGCTTCCGTGAAAAGCCGGTCGACGGCGTCCGGGTCGGCGACGTCGGCGACGGTCGTGCCGACGCCTTCGAGCTTTTCGAGCTCGGCCTCGTCGATATCGCAGACGTGTACGTGATCGCCCGCTTCGACAAAGGCTTCGGCGACGCTGCGCCCGATGCCGCTCGCGGCCGCGGTTACGAGAACCCGTCTCGCCGATGAGAAGCGGTATCGCTTGCTGGCGGCCCTCGAGATGCGTTTCATCCGTTCCCTCATGTTATTCGGACCGCGGCCTCATGTCATATACTGCGACCCATCAGCCATGCGTCTTCTCACGCTCCTGGTCGGCAGCTTACTCCTCGTCGTTGCGGTCGTCGTCGCCCTCCTCTTGACGCCCGAGCTCGGTGACGTCGGAGGGAAGCCGCACGAGCAGTTCTCGACGATGGCGAGTGGCGGGTCGGGGAGCGCGCGGCACGCCAACGTGTTGTGGCTCGGCGGCCTCTTCGGCGCCGCCTCGCTCGTCTTCTTCGTGGCGCTCATGGCCTTCGGGGCGCGCAAGGGCGCGTCGCTCCGAGGATTGGGGCGGCCCCTCGCCGCCAGCCTCGTCATCTGTCTGGCGTTCTGGGTGTGGCTCCTGGTGAGCTATGCGCGCACCATGGACGGCGGAACCGTGTCTTTTTTTGGGGCGCTCCCCGGGCCGTCGGCGATCATGCTCTACGGTTTTTTCCCGGTCACCATTCTGTTCAATCTGCTCTACGTCATCGGCTTCAACCGGTGGATCCTCACCGAGGAGGACTACCAGGAATACAAGCGGCTCGTCGCCGAACGTCGAGGCCGATCCGCATGAACGAGCTCAGAAACCCGATCATTCTCGGCAGCGTCGTGCTCTACATGATTCTTTGCATCGTCGTGGGTCTCTGGGCGATGCGGCGCACCCGTTCGGCCAAGGATTTCTTCATGGCCGGGCGCGAGCTCGGAATCATGATCACGGGCATCGCGATCTTTTCGAGCACGATGAGCGGCTTCGGATTCGTCGGCGGGCCGGGGCTCGTCTACTCGCTCGGAATGAGCTCGGTGTGGATGGTGATCACGGTATCCACGAGCTACGCGGCCGCTGACTTTCTTCTCGGAAAGCGATTGCGTCTGTTCGCCGGCGCTTTCGATTGCATCTCGCTTCCCGATGCGGTGGCGGCTCGCTACGGCAGCGAGGCGACGCGCTTTCTGACCGCCATCGCGATCCTTCTCGGTATCCTCGGCTATCTCGCGACGCAGACACTGGCGATGGCAACGGTGCTGCAAAGCATTCTCGTCGGTACGGGATATTTCCCCGCGGTAAGCCTCATTACTTGCGTCGTGATCTCGTCTTCCGTTCTCGTCTTCTATTGCGTGACCGGCGGCATCTTGGCCTCGGTATACACCGATATGTTTCAAGGCGCCGTGATGGTCGTCGGCGGCTTTCTCGTGTTCCTCACTACGCTCTACGTCTTCGAGGGTGGCGCGACGGCAGCGGTGGCGACGATCCTGAGCGATGATGCCGAGGCCGCCGGCCCCTGGGGCACCCTGGGTATGATCGGCTGCCTCTCCTGGTACTTCATGTTCACCGTGGGCGCGGCGGGGCAGCCTCAGATTCTCACCAAGGGGATGATGATCGAGCGCGTGCAGAACTACCGATGGGTGCCGCTGGTCACCGTCTTGGGCTATACGCTCACGGCGCTTCTGTGGGTGAGCATCGGCCTCGTCATGCGCGCGCTCGTGCTCGCAGGTGCGCATCCCGAGCTCGCCAGCGCCGACGCGGCCGCGCCGGCGTTCCTGCAGCAATACGCTCACCCTGTGCTCGCCGGCATCGTCTTCGCGGGACTTTTCGCGGCCATCATGTCGACGGCGGATAGTTTTCTCAACATCGGTGCCGCCGCCCTCGTACACGACATCCCGCGCGCGCTCACCGGACGCTCGCTCACCCACGAGCTTTTCTGGGCGCGCATCGGCACCGTCGCGATCGCGGTCTTCGCGGCGCTCTTCGCGCTCTATTCGTATTACGCGAACGCGCGGCTCGTGGCGCTTCTCGGCGCGTTCGGGTGGGGAACCTTCGGCGCCGCGCTGGTCCCAGTGATCGGTATCGGTTTCAACTGGAAGCGCGCTACGCCGCTGGCGGCGAGCGTCGCGATCACGATCAGCCTGGTGTTGAATTTCACTATCGAGGTCTTCGACATCCGGCTGCCCCACAATATCCACGGCGGCACGGTCGCGCTGCTCGCTTCGATGACGATTTTCTTTCTGATCTCGTTCTTGTCACCCCCTCCCGTTCTGGACCCGGACGTGGAGGCGCTCATGGAGATCTGATGTACGGTACCGGGGCCCAGCAACGTCACCGACGTCGCGGCGAACTTGCGTCGATTGGTCGAGGCATGGGGATAGGAGTCAGGTCGATGCGGGGACATCGACAACGGAGAGCAACACTGAAATCGCCCGAAACAAGCCGACGCTACGTGTCCGCCGTCCTCGTTGCGGTCGGGGCTGCAGCGCTTGCGCTCCTCACGATGACGGGCTCCACGGCATCGGCCGTAGGGGGCACGACGCAGCCACCCAGGGTCACGTTTGTCGAGGCTTCGGAAAACGCCGGCCTCCATTTCGACCATGTCCACGGTGGGACCGGCCGCCGCTACATGGTGGAGACCATGGGCTCAGGAGTCAGCGTCGCCGACCTCGATGGCGACGGTTGGCTCGACGTGTATTTTGTGCAGAGCGCCGCCACACCCGAGTTCCAATCGCCGCAAGCTCTACACAACGTCTTCTACCGCAACCGCGGGAACGGCACCTTCGTCGCGGCTTCCAGGATCTCCCGCTTGGATGATCCGGGGTACGGAATGGGGTCCGCAGCTGCCGACTATGACAACGACGGCTTTACGGATCTGTATGTCACCAACTTCGGAGCCAATCGGCTGTATCGCAACAACGGTGATGGCACCTTCAGCGACGTCACCAGAGAGGCGGGAGTGGGCGACGAGGGATGGGGTACCTCGGCGGCCTGGGCCGATATCGACGACGACGGCAACCTGGATCTCTATGTCGCCAACTACGTCGACTTCACCTGGGAGAACCACAAGTTCTGCGGCAGCGCGCAGCGCAACCTGCGTGCCTATTGTCATCCTGACGTCTACGGGGGCGTGGCCGACGTGCTCTATCGCAACCAGGGCGACGGCACCTTCGCCAACGTCGCCGCTGCTGCCGGGGTAGCCAACGCTCGGGAGGGTAAGGGGTTAGGAGTGGTCTTCGGCGATTACGACAACGACGGCGACCTCGACACCTACGTCGCCAACGACTCGACCCGAAATTTCCTATATCTCAACCAGGGCGACGGCACTTTTTTCGACAACGCCCTGTTGGCCGGCGTCGGCTACAACCAGGATGGCAAGGCCGAGGCGGGGATGGGCACCGACTCGGCAGACTTCGATGGCGATGGGCGACTGGACATCGTTGTCACCAACCTGGACCTGCAGACCAACACCCTCTATCAGAACCTCGGACAGGGCATTTTCTCCGATGTCACGTTTGCCACCGGCCTGGCCGAGCCCAGCCTGCTGTACGTCGGCTTTGGCATCAATTGGTTCGACTACGACAACGACGCGGACTTCGACCTCTTCGTTGCCAATGGCCACATTATCGACAACGTCGAATCATTCAGGGACAACGTCACCTACGCGCAACCGAACCACCTGTACCGCAACGAAGGGGCGAACTTCGAGGAGGTTCACCAGGCGATGGGGCCCGGATTCGAGCCCTTGAAGGTCTCCAGGGGCTCGGCCATCGGCGACCTGGACAACGACGGTGACATCGACGTGATCGTCACCAACAACAATCAATCCGCCGACTACCTCCGCAACGACGGCGGCAACCGAGCGGGCCACTGGATTCAGCTTCGGCTGGTGGGCCGCACCGCCAATCGGACGGCGGCCGGGGCCCGCGTGCTGGTCATTCCGCTGTCTTCCGGAAGCACACCCGGCGCCGCAGCCAGGGAGCTTCCGATCCTTGTGGAGGTGAAAGCGGGCTCCTCCTATTCCTCGTCTAGCGACCTGCAGCTGCACATCGGGTTGGGGGCGGCCGCGGAGGCCCTCCTGACCATCCACTGGCCCGGAGGCCGAGTCGAACGCCTGGGCCGCCTGGCAGGAAACCGAGCCTACGTCCTGCACGAGGCCCGCGGCGTGATCGCCCAACGCGGCCCGACATCTCAGTAACTCACCGGCTCCTGGCGACGCCTGCGGCGTCGCAGCTCCTCGACGATGTCTACGGCATCGCCCTCGTCGCCGCTCCTTGCACTCGCCGCCATCGCGTCGCCACAAACATCATCGTACTTATGGGACGGAGTACTAAGGGCTGAGAACGGTAAAGAGCCCTCGAGCACTTTCTTTCATCGAGAGATCTAGCGACACTGGCACCTGGCTATTTTTTTTCGCCGATCTGTAACAAGACGTTGGGAGGCGATGGATTGTCGAGGAGTACACCCACACGCGCCAGCTCGCGCCGGGCACCTTCAGTGAGTTCAAGCATCAAATCTGTCGTGCTGGCTTCCCTGATAGCCGCGACGCTCTTGCCGCACCCCGCCTTGGGCCGCGCCCAGATCCTCGCACAGTACTCTTCGGCCCCCGCTCTGTTGCAGCTCGAGCGTCATGACGACGCGCTGATCATACTTGCAGCGGCCGCACGGCTGCGGCCGCAGGAACCGAGCGTTCTGTACGCGCAGGCCTTGACCCTGACCAGGCTCCAGCGGTTCCGGGAAGCGATTATTTATCTCGAGAAGGCCGTCGCCGCCGACCCCGGAAACGCTGACGCCTGGATGCTGCTCGGCAGGCTGCTGACCCAACACGACGGCAGCCTCGAGGCGATCCTGCGGGCGACCGAGGCCTTCGAGCAGGCACTCGAACGGCGCCCCGACAGTGTGGAGATTCGCCTAGGGTTGAGCAGGGCCTACCGTCGCATCGGCCTTTACGAAGAAGCCCTCGAGCCGCTGGACGGGTTCGCAACGGCGGGGTCCGTCGCCTTCGGTTTGGAGCTGGCGCGCGCCCAGATTCAGATGCAGGTTGGCTCGTACCAAGGGGCCCGTGCAACTTTGAGGCATGCTATCGCGGAGGGGGCCGGCGCCTTGGCGTACTATCAACTCGGCATTGTGGAACGAAACCTCGGTGACCTCGACGCCGCACAGGCTGCCCTCGCAACCGCGACCCGGCTTCGCCCCCGCCTCCTCGAGGCCATCCTCGAATTGGGCAACCTGCTCATCTCCCGTCAAGAGTTTGCGATCGCCACGGAAACACTTCGGCACGCCGTGGAGATAGCGCCGGAGAACGCTGCAGCCCACAACCTTCTCGGACTGGCCATTCTGAGGACGGCAGACGCGGGCGATGCGGTGCCCTATTTCGAGCGCGCCCTGGCGCTCGAGCCGACCCTGGCCAACGCCATCTACAACCTGGCCCTGGCGTTGAGGGACCTTGGCCGCACCGAACGAAGTAGGGCCACGATGGAAAGATTCGCGATCCTGAACGAACAGCAGGAGGCTGATGAGATTGCCGAGAATCGCAGCACGGAGGTCGCGATCGTCAACGGCCGCGGACTCTATTACTACCGCCGGGGCGACTCGCAACGGGCTCGAGAGATCTTTGAACAAGCTCTCGAGTTGTCCCCCGAGGATGGCCTGGTCCACTTCAACCTCGGCCTCGCCCACGCCGCGCTGGACAATCATGTCCAGGCCGCTGCCGCTTTCGAGAGGGCCATCGAGATCAACCCGACCAGGCCGGATGCTTACGCCGCTTTGGCGATCGAATACCGAGCCCTCGGCCGCGACGAAGACGCCGCTCGTATGGAGGCTCGCTATCAGGAACTGCGGCGCGATGCGCCCGGACGGTGAGTTGCCCGATCACCCCAACGAGTGTGATCTTGACCGAAGGAGATACCGATGAAGAAATTGCCGATCCTCACCCTGTCTCTCTTGTGGTTGGCGTCGAGCGGCAGTTCTTTCGCTGTCCAGTCGAATGTGCCGACCCCGGAGTCGGTGCTCGGGTATCAGATAGGAGCCGACTTCAAGTTGGCTTCCTATGAGGACTCGCTCGCTTATTTCCGGCGGCTCGACGCCGCCAGCGACCGACTCCAACTCGTAGAGATCGGGCGGACTTCCTTCAACCGTCCATGGTACATGGCGCTCGTCTCTTCACCCGAAAACCTGGCCGACGTCGAGCGGTACCGGGAGATCTCGCAAAAGCTTGCTCATCCGCAGGAACTGACCGACGCAGAGGCACGGCAGCTGGCGCGGGAGGGCAAGGCCTTCGTTCACATCGACGGCGGTCTCCACGCCAGTGAAGTCGCCCCCGCACAACACACGATGGAGCTCGCCTATGACCTGGTGACGGGAGCCGACGATCCTGAGATACAGGCCATTCTCGAGAACGTCATTGTGCTGCTTTGGCCGTCCATCAATCCGGATGGCCAAACCCTGGTTGCGGATTGGTATGAGCCCAACGTCGGCACCCCTTACGAGACCTCCTCGATGCCGTGGCTCTACCAAAAGTACGTCGGTCATGACAACAACCGTGACGCGTACGCGCTCAATATGATCGAATCACGGGTCATCGAGCGCACCTGGCGCCACTGGGAGCCGCAGATTCGCTACATCCCGCATCAGTCGCCGCCCTTTCCGACGCGGATCTTTTTGCCGCCGTACGCGGATCCGGTCGCGAATCGGGTTCATCCGCTGATGTCACGGACCATCAACACCTTGGGCATGCTCATTGCGCAGGCGCTGGAGGAGCGTGGCCAGGTCGGTGCCGCCCATATGGAGACCTTCGACGTCTGGTACCCGGGGTACGTGGATCACTTGCCCAATCTGCAGAACGCCGTCACCTTCTTTACCGAGACGGCGCTCTTCGCGTACGCCACGCCGCGTTTCCATACTCTCAGCGACTTTCCCGACGATCGGCAGGATCTGCGCCCCGAGTCCCTCTACTCGAGCCCTTGGCCGGGTGGCTGGTGGCGTCTGCGGGATGCGGTCGAGTACATACTCACCTCCTCGCATGCCACCCTGGACTTCGCCGCGAAGTACAAGGAGCGTGTGCTGTACAACCGGTATCAGGCGGGCCGGGACACCATACGCAGGTACACGAATGATCCACCATACGCCTACTTCATACCCCAGCAGCAGAGGGACCCGGTCGCACCCGTCGAGCTGCTGCGGCGCTTGGCGTTTAACGGCATCCGGGTACATCAACTCCAGTCACCAGTGAGCATCGAGGGAAACACGTACCCGGCGGGAACCTGGGTGATCCCGATGAACCAGGAGTTCGCGGAGCTAGCCCGCAACGTTCTGGAGGTCCAGAGTTACCCTGACCTTCGAGTCTCCGAGGAGGCACCTCCGCTGCAACCCTATGATGTCGCGGGTTGGACCCTCGGGTATCAGTTCGGCGTTGAGGTGATCGAAGTGACGACACCGTTGTCCGACGATGTCCGCGCGGCGATGAATCCGGTAGAAGGGGAGGTTGCTGATTGGCGGCCGCTCTTCCAACAAAACGTGGATCCAGCGAGCCCCGACATCGATGCGGCGCCGTTCGACAGCGTCCCCGGCTTGGGATTCGATACCGATCCGGTGGCGGCGGGCATCGTGCCTCTCGCCGGGGAAGTGACCGGTTCGGGAGTTGCTCTGGCATTGAGCCCCGCTCAAAACAATAGCTTTCGCGCCGTCAATCGCGCCTGGCGCGAGGGCGGAAGAGTACGATTTCGCGATGGGCTTTACGTGGTCACGGGACTCAGCGACCAGGTGGCCGGCGAGCTGCATCTGCAAGCGGAGCGCACCGCTGCCTCCGGTACAGCCGTTCCGCAGCCACGTATCGGACTCTATCGGCCCTGGCGTCCGAGCATGGACGAGGGATGGACTCGTTGGCTGCTCGAGCAATACGATTTCGAGTTCACAAATTTGAGGAATGCCGACTTCCATTCCGGACCGTTGGGCGATCGTTTCGACGTCATCCTCTTCGCCGATGAAAACGCTAGGACGATCCTTCAGGGCTTCCAGCAAGGATCGGTTCCGCCGCGATATGCAGGCGGCATCGGCGACCGGGGCGTGCGCGCGCTGCGCGAGTTCGTACGGGCGGGGGGAACATTGGTTTGCTTGAATCGGAGCAGTGTTTTCGCAATCCAGGAGCTGAACCTGCCGGTCAAGAATGTCGTGGCGGATCTCGACACGCAGGAGTTTTACGTGGGCGGGTCGTTATTGGAAGTGGCTGTCGATACCGCCCATCCGGTGATGGCGGGCATGCCTGCCAAGGCCAATGTCTTCGTGGTGCAAAGCCCCGTGTTTACGACCACAGAGGGCTTCGAGGGGGCTGCCCTGGCGAAGTATCAAGAGGCTGGCTCGCCGCTTCTTTCCGGCTACCTCTTAGGTGAGGAGCACATCAACGGATATGCGGCGGCGTTGGACGTCCGCCACGGCGATGGCCACGTCGTCTTGATCGGCTTCCGGCCGCAATGGCGCGGTCAAGCATTCGGCACGTTTCGGGTGCTCTTCAACGCCGCCCTGTTCCACGGGGAGAATGCCGCCGATGCCAAGGGCAGTACGGACTTCTGGAGCCCACCGCCCGAGCCCGAAGAGACGGAAGAGACGAAGGAGTTCTTCAGCACCCTGTTAGGTCACCGGGAGGGGTGAAATGGCACAGCGTTGGCAGGTCATTCTCGGCAGTTTGGCAGTGGTCGCGTTTTTCTCCGCCGCATGCGCCGGCGGTACCCATGAAGACTTCGACATTCTCATCGAGAATGGAATGGTCGTGGATGGAACCGGAAATCCCTGGTTCTACGCAGACGTCGGAATTACCGGCAATTCCATCGTCGCGGTAGGAGATCTCGCCTCCAAGACCGCCCGGAAGACCATAGACGCCGAGGGGCTGATCGTTTCTCCGGGATTCATCGACGTGCACGCTCACAGCGAGCGTGGTTTCGGGGAAGCAGATTCCAGCGCCAATCTCAACTACCTGATTCAGGGTGTGACCACCGTCGTGACAGGACAGGACGGGGAAGGCACCTTCAAGGTTGCCGAGACCAAGGCGAAGTGGGAGGCGCTCGGTATTGGAACCAACGCCGTCCACCTGGTCGGATTTGGTGCCGTCCGAGAAGAAGTCATGGGGGTGGAACCGCGTGAGCCGACGCCGGAGGAACTGCAGAAGATGCGGTCGTTGGTTCGCCAGGCGATGGAGGAAGGTGCCTGGGGAATGAGCTCGGGTTTGGAGTACGTTCCCGGCCGGTTTGCCACGACCGAAGAAATCATCGAGGTGGCAAAAGTCGTTGGCGAGTTTGGTGGCGTCTATTCGAGTCACCAGCGCAACGAGTTCGATGGGGTGCTGGAAGCCACCCGGGAAACCATCAGAATCGCCGAAGAAGCGGGAGTGCGGGGCAATTCGACTCATCTCAAAATAGCTCGAAAGAACAACTGGGGGGTGATGGAAGAGATCGTTCAACTCATCAACGATGCTCGGGCCCGAGGGGTCGAGGTCGGAGCCGACATGTATCCGTATCACTTCGCATCGGGAGGGCCCATCATCCCAATCAGAAGCAATGCCGGCTGGGCCCCTTTCCATCTGCCGGACGATATGGAGCCGTTTGCAGAGATCAGACAAGAACTGAGGGACCGGAGCTTGTCTGATTCCGAGAGACAGACGTTGCGAGACCGCTATGTCGATGAGCTGGCGAAAGCTCTGTCCGACGAGTCAAAGCGGGAGCAGATAAGAGAATCGGTGCTTGTGGGTAGGCCAAATAGGCCAAGCTCCGTGGCCATAGCCGGCTGGGATAGTTATCTGGTCGTCGTGGCCAACAAGAACGCGGATTTGATCGGACGGATCCTCTCTGACATCGCCGAGGAACAGAACAGAGATCCGTTCGATGTCGCTGCAGATCTCGTCATCGATGAGCCGGACTTGTACGTCGCTTGTGGCGTCATGTCGGAAGACGACATGAAGCTTGCGATGCAGCAGGATTGGCTGATGTTCTCCAGTGACGGAGGAGCATGGCCTGCCGTGAAGGACTCCGACGCGCCGACGATCGGTCATCCCCGCTCTTTTGGTAGTCAAGCCAGAGTGCTTCAAAGGTATGTCGGAGAGCGGAACGTCCTGACGCTCGAGAACGCCATCCGGAAAATGACCTCCCTTCCGGCGCGGTTTCTTCGAATGAACGACCGCGGGCTGCTGCTGAGCGGATACAAAGCGGATATCGTCGTCTTCGACGCCGAAGCAACCCGGGAGCACGCCACCCACGCGGACGCGCGCCGCTACAGCGAGGGAACCCGCTACGTCCTCGTAAACGGAAAGATCACGATAGACGATGGCGAGTACAACGGTGCACTGCACGGGAAGCTTCTGACGCCCCATGCAGAAGGACGCGGGGAGTCAGCCAGATGAAAGGAGGAACGACGAGCACCGTCCTGGTCGTCATCGTCGCCGCTGTGCTTTCTGCATCGGCGCCGCTCCCTGCGCACGCCGCGGGGCAGGCGTACGCGAAGACGGAGGTCACGGCGCAGGTCGACGAGCTGTTCGCCCAATGGGATACGGAGGATTCTCCAGGTGCGACGGTCGGAATCTTCAAAGACGGACGGATCGTGTACGCCCGCGGCTATGGGGTCGCGAATCTGGACTATGGGATTCCCCTGGTGCCACAGTCCGTCTTGAGGATCGGGTCCATCTCCAAGCAGTTCGTGGGGATGTGCATCGCGATCCTCGCCGCACAGGAAAAGCTGTCCCTCGATGACGACATCCGCGCCTATCTTCCCGAGATGCCCGACTACGGCGAACCCATCACGATTCGCCACCTGTTGCATCACACCAGCGGAATCCGCGAATACCTCACCCTCGTCGATCTGATCGGGAAACCCGAGGGCAGCGGATTCGGCTATACGACCCGAGAGCTCGTCGCTCTCCTCGCCCGGCAGCAGGAGCTCAACTTCAGCCCCGGGACCCGGTTCTCGTACACGAACTCAGGGTATTTCCTCCTGGCGGAGATCATCACGCGGGTCACCGGAACAAAAGCCAGTGCCTTTGCCCAGGACAACATCTTTGATCCGCTCGGCATGAAGGACTCTCGCTTCTACGACGACCGCGACGCCATTATCCGGAACCAGTCCATGGGTTATTCGGCGAAGCCCGACGGAGGCTATCGGCTCGACATCCTCCGCTCGGAGGTCATCGGTGACCTCGGTGTCATCACCACGATCGAAGATTTCCTTCGCTGGGACAACAACTTCTATGACAACCAGCTCGGAGCCGGAACGCCGATATTGATCGAGGCGATGTCCGAGCGCGGACGAACAAACGAAGGAGAGGAGTTGTCCTACGCCTTTGGACTGGAATTCGGCTCCTACCGTGGCCTCAGGACGATGGGCCACAGCGGATCGGCGGTGGGATTTGTGGCGGACTTCTTGCAGTTTCCCGATCACCGATTCTCGGTCGTCATCCTGTCGAACCTGAGCTCGTTTCGCCCCGGACGTCTGGCCCGGCAAATCGCCGACCTCTACCTTGTCGATCAGTTTACCGAGACTCCGGTCACGGGCAACGAAGACCGGTCCCGACCCGGCGCCGCGCGCCCGGAAGCTGTAACCCTGCCGATTGAAGAGCTTGAAGCCTTCGCGGGTGATTTCTACAGCGACGAGCTCGACTTCTTTTACTCATTCGAGGTCAGGGAGGGCAGCCTGCAGCTCGAGCTCCGCGGAAATCGGATCGGCCTGGTTCCCTATTCCGGCGATCGCTTTGGTTGGGGTCGACGAGAACTGACGTTCCTGAGAAACAACAATGGTGGCGTCTCCGGCCTTACGCTGGACGTCGGCAACGTCCGGAACTTGCGGTTCCGAAGGGTCGAGAGCCGCGTTCCGAGGTGAAATATGTGCCATTTCGAGCCGTGTCTTTTGGCGAAAGCAAGCGTGCGATGATCGACGACCATCAGCTCGACGCGCTGGCTGCTTTCGTCTGGAGCCTGAGTCGCGAGCAGAAACGGATTGGTTTCACTGTCCCCGTTGCAGCGACGGATTTTCGATCAACGCCTGATTGACGATATCGAACGCGTTGAGCAGGTAGAACGGCCAGGCCCCCGGTCCGATGCCGCCGTTGATCTTCCAGGTGGCGACACGGACCCGGATGAAGGCGACCTGCATCTCGCCCATGACGCTGGAAGACCGCAGAATTCCGCCGTACGTCCGGTAGGACCAGATCTCCAGCTCGGTGGCGAAGTCGGTCCGGAGGTTGTCGGGACGCCCGAAAATGATCCAAACGCGGCCGCGATCCGACCTCCAGCCGCGAGGGAACCCCGAGAAACGCTGGTTGGCGGTGGCCACCCTCGTGTAAAAACCTTCCCTGAACGGATGTTGGTGGTCGCGCAGGTCGTCGTCTCGCCGATCCCAGAACCACCGAATGAATTCACCGCGTTCCTCGTCGGTCTCGAGCTCTTTCCATTCTTCCAGCTCTTCGCGCAGGAACAGATAGCTGACCGGGCCATTGCCCCATTTCTCGACGTCGCCCTCGAAGGCCGCCATCGCCTCTGCCGGATCGGTGGGCATTTGCACGCCCGACGTGGCACCTGGCGAAAATGTTGCAGCCCACGGGCCGGCGGACAGTACCGTGGCTGCAGCGGTCAGGGCGACAAGGTTGAAAGCGCGGCGTAGTGACATCGAAGGCTCCAGAGATTCCACAGAACCGACAGATTCCACCAGGTCAACGTAGCACAGGCGACACTCCGGATTCATCGAAGCCTCGGGCAGCAACGCGCGCCATAGAAGTCAGGAGACTTCTGGCAGACGACCGGTATTGTGCGGCATCATCCGAGCCCGGATATCTCATCGCGTCACGGCTGCACGAGCGCGGGCTGGCGGACGACGGGCAGAATGATGCGCGATGGATACGCGGCGGAGTGGAGCACGGTGTTCGTCGCGATCGCCCATTCGGTCGTCGTGTGGTTATCCTTTCCCGTGTTCAGATTCCGGCTCCAGCGCGGGAAGTTCGAACTCGATACCTCGATGCGAATGCGATGCCCGGGCCCGAAATAGTTGCTCGTCGCATGGAGGTCCAGGCGGATCTCGTAGACCTCGCCTTCTACCATCAGAACCGATTCGGCGAGACTGTCGCGGAAGCGCATGCGTCTCGCCGCCTCCTGGATGTTGTACGCGGTGCCGTCCGGGTAGACGTCGACCAGCTTCATCGTGAAGTCGGTGTCGGGGACATCGCTCGTCACGTACAAAATCGCCTGGAGCGGGCCCGTGACTTCGACGCCCTCGTCAAGGACATCCGATGTGTAGACGAGAACATCCTCTCTCATCTCGATCTCGGACTGATCGTAGCCGCCCGCTCCGGTGCTCATCCCGGTGCAGCACGCCTGGCCGCCCAAGGACGGAACCGGATCGGCCGGGTCGTACACCAGAACGTCTGAGAGCTCGCCACCAGGGGCTGTCGTCGACAGCACCCCATCGCCCATCCGGGTGTTGGCGTTGCCCTCTCCCCGGAGGTAGAAAGGCACGAACTCCGTTCCGGGAATCGGCCACGCCTCCGCGCTCTTCCACTCGTTGGCGCCCATCAGATAGTACTGGACCCGCGCCATCTCGGTGATCCCGGTGTCGTCGCCATCGAGCCAATGCCGGTACCAGCGGAGGTACAGGTCCTCGAAGTCGAGCCGCCACTCGCCCACGTCGCGCGCCCCGGCTCGGCTGTTCGCCGGGCGCATCCACGCACAGTGCGTCGACGGGGTCACGATGACGTACTGGTTGTCCCTCGCGCGAGCGGAGAGGGCGTTCTCCCGCTGCTGATTGAACAGCTGGAGCGTCTCGTTGACGCCGAAGTCGTACCACGAATCGATGTAGAGCGCCGGGACGTCGAAGCGGTCGTCGGCGCGAATGAAGTCGAGCGAACGGAAGTAGTCGGAGATCGGCGGGCTCGATGCGTAGTCCTCATAGTCGGTACCGACCGCACCGGACTCGGCCACGACGTCCACCACGGGAAGGCCACGGTATAGCTCGAGGCGGTCAGAGGAGCTACCGAGCATGAACCAGCCCGCGGTCTGCGCGAGCTCGAACGCGCCACCATCGAAGGACGTCCAAGGACGCCCGCCGATGTCGTACGCGGCCGAGGGAGCCATCGGAATCGCTGCGACATGATTGCGGTGCCGCTCAGCAGCGAGGGTGATCTGGGTCTCACCCCGATACGAGCAGCCGAAGGTAGCGATCTTGCCGTTCGACCACGACTGATCGGCTAACCACGTCGTTGTGTCGTAGCCGTCCTCGCGATCCGAGAAGCGGACCGTGAATTCGCCTTCCGAGTCGTAACGGCCGCGGGTGTCCTGGAAGGCGACCGCGTATCCCGCCTCGACGAACATCGGGATCGTTCCACCGTACGGGTACTCGCGGTCCTTCCCGTACGGCGTGCGTATCAGGATCGTCGACACCGGGCCGGCAGCGTTGGGTGGGAAGTACAAGTCTGTGGCGAGTCTGACGCCGTCCCGCATGGGGACCATGACGCCGTTCTCCTTGCGGATATCCGGCGACGCGACGGGCTCTTGGGCAAACCCAAAGGCTGGCACGGCTACGGCGAGCGCAAGCGCCGCCGCGACTAGCCCGCATTTCTCAACGGGCAGCGTAGCGAGCGAGTGCGAGGGCGTGTGAGGACAAGGCGCGCGCCGATTCGGGCGCGGAGACGTACTTTT
>Ga0114950_10000837_pt1 | contig 22165 bp, 18 predicted proteins | sample N075metaG_FD_83503 | JGI IMG/M metagenome (GOLD analysis project Ga0114950, IMG submission 83503) | Deep subsurface microbial communities from Kermadec Trench to uncover new lineages of life (NeLLi) - N075 metaG | ecosystem: Environmental > Aquatic > Marine > Ocean trench > Sediment | place... | reverse complement strand
GCCCGCTGCTCTGCCGCAAACAGATCGCTCATCAGCTACTTAGCCTCTCCTCCACCCGCACACTCCAGCCACCGACACCCAGCAGTCCTATGGCCAGCCCGGCCGTAATACCGACCGCATCTCCTACCAGGTCCATCCATTCAGAGGTGCGGTAACTGATCGTACCCTGAATCAGTTCTATAAGTATGCCGAACGCAAGCAGCCCCGCTGCTATTCTCCAGTATGACGTTCTTGCGTACTGCCCCGAAAACCACACGGCCAGAAATGAAAAGGCGGCGATATGCATGACTTTGTCCGATATCCTGAACTGAGACATTAGTTCGTCGAATGGCAATTTTGGCACCAGTGCGGCAATCATCACCAATACCAAAAGCGCGATGCCGGCCAATTGCCAGCGCCAGGGATAACGCAGGGCTATCACTCAGATAACCGGGCGTCGGCAACGATCGGCTTGCCAACAACATCAACATCGTCCGGTGGCGTGAATTGAAAGTGGTCCGCCGGGATCTCTTCATTGATCCGCACGTCGAAAAGAGCGATCAAGGTCGACTGCTGGAGATTGTCGGAAAAAATCATTCGACGAAGATTGCCGTCATCGAACCCCAACTCTATTTTCGTAAATCCACTGTCGGTGGAGCGTGGCCGCAAGTGAATCCAGATTGTGCCGCGGTCTGAAAAACTTTCTGTGTACTCAAAATCGTCCAAAACATTATCCGTGCCACCGAACAACAACGCGGGCGTGCCTCCAAGAACGTCGCGCTGTGCTTTTACGGTGACCTGGGCAAGATCAACGTCGTAACTCCAAATATTGAGGCCGTCGGCAACCATGATTTGTTCGTAGGGTGTGTCGTACACCCAGCGAAACCGCCCTGGGCGTTGAATCTCAAGCACGCCATGCGATTCTTCGATGACGATACTGTCGGCATCGATCAACGACTGCTCGAACCGGGCCGACATCGTTTTGACATCGTTGAGAAAAACGTCGAGAAGCACCCTGCCCTCATCGGTTTCCTCAGCGACAACGACCTGGCTTGCGATCGCAATCATTAGCAGACTTACACTTTTGAGCACTATTACTGACCTCTCCATCATGACCTGTGGCGCTTTAATCTTTGCCCGCATTCGGTATCAGGATCTCGCGCGAACCATTTGACTCCAGTGGCCCGACCAGCCCGGCTTGCTCCATTGATTCGACCATGCGTGCCGCCCTGTTGTAGCCGATCTTCAGACGACGCTGCACACCGGAAATCGACGCCTTTTTGGTTTCGATCACAACCTGCACTGCCTGGTCGTACAAGGGGTCCTGCTCGGCATCAATCTCAGCTCCGCGCGGGGAATCAATTCCGGCAAGCCCGGGTATTGGACTCGAAGGAGTCTGTAAAATTTCATCGAGATATCGCGGCTGACCGCTCTTCTTGAGGTTTCGCACCACGGCGTGAACCTCGTGATCCGAAACGAAAGCACCGTGCACGCGCGTTGGCAACGAGGTTCCGGGCGGCAAATACAGCATGTCGCCATGACCGAGCAGGTTTTCAGCACCCATTTGATCAAGAATGGTGCGTGAGTCAACTTTGGCTGACACCTGGAATGCGATCCGCGTTGGAATGTTTGCCTTGATCAGGCCGGTGATTACGTCGACCGAGGGTCTTTGCGTCGCCAACAACATATGAATGCCGGATGCACGCGCTTTCTGTGCCAGACGCGCAATCAACTCCTCCACTTTCTTGCCGACAATCATCATCATGTCGGCAAGCTCATCAATGATAACGACGATGAATGGCAACGGCATCAACGTCGGATGTTCGACTACTTTATCTTCGTCGAATAATTCCGGTGGCGTCCACGTTGGGTCATTGATCGGCTCACCGGCATCGATCGCATCCTGAACCTTACGATTGTAACCACCGATGTTTCGAACACCCAAAGCGGCCATCAATCGATAACGCCGGTCCATTTCGCCGACACACCAGCGCAAAGCGTTGGCCGCCTCTTTCATATCCGTCACAACGGGGGTCAGCAGGTGGGGAATTCCCTCATACACCGAAAGCTCCAGCATCTTCGGGTCCACCATGATGAGTCGGACTTGCTCCGGTTTCGCTTTGTATACCAGGCTGAGCACCATCGCGTTTATCGCCACCGATTTGCCGGAACCGGTGGTGCCTGCAATCAGCAAGTGTGGCATACGAGCGAGATCCGCAACGACTGAGTTGCCGCTGATATCTTTGCCGAGTGCCAAGGTCAACGGAGACGCCATCTCATCATAGGCACGTGATTTCAGAATCTCGCCCAGCGTAACCAGCTCACGATTTTCGTTTGGTATCTCCAGACCAACATAAGATTTGCCCGGAATCACTTCCACGACTCTTACACTGACCACCGAAAGTGCCCGCGCGAGATCCTTGGACAGGTTGGATATCTGGCTTACTTTCACTCCCGGCGCCGGATCGAGTTCGAATCGGGTAATAATCGGTCCGGGTGATACGGACACGACCTCAACCTCGATGCCGAAGTCTTTTAGCTTTATCTCCACAAGCCGCGACATGGCTTCCAGCGACTCTTCGGAGTAACCGCTAACCTGTTCCGGCGGATCATCCAGCAAAGACAACGGCGGCAGTTCACCTTCAGACGGCGGATCAAACAACGGCACCTGCCGCTCTTTTTCTGCCCTGGCGCTTTGCTCGAGCGGTGGGATGATTGGCTCTATCTTCGGCGGTGTTCTGCCCTCCTTGCGCTTTCTTTCTGTCTCGAATACCTCTTGTCGCGCTGCCTGCTGACGACGCCCTTCTGCGCGGTCTTTTAGCTCGTTGATCTTGAAGCGGGCTAGTTCATACAATTTCAAACTCCATTGGCCCAGTCTGTCCATGACACCAAGCCATGAGATTCCCAGGAATACAGAGACCGATGCGAGCCACAGGAAAAACAGGAAGATGCTGGCACCCAGCAGCTTCATCATCGATTCGAGCCCACCGCCAAAAATCTGGCCGATGATTCCGCCGGCGCTTTCGCGGAAGCCCGCCGGCGAGAAATGCAGAGTCGCCAGCGCGCAGCTGCTGATCAAGGTCGCAATAAAGCCGCCAAATCTCAGCGCAAAATCGGCGCGTGTCAATTCTTGTTTGGTCTTCTGCTCGCGATACAGCATCCAACCGAGGTAGAACACCATTACGGTAAACAAGTAGGCCGGGCGACCAAAGAAATTGAACAAAACATCGGCGGTGAGCGCGCCGAAGCGCCCAACACCATTATTGACCGTGCCGCTAGCGCTCGCCTGGCTGAAGCCTGGATCGGCTGCGTCGTAGGTAAAGAGCGCGTACCAGAGAATAAGTGCCAGTGAACCGAATACCCAGAGGGCACCTTCACGCAATGAGCTGACGACCTGCGCCGATAATCTGGCGGCAGGTTTTGCAGTGGATCGGGTTTTTGCCATACTTAAGGAAGTTGAATTTGAAAACGAAGGCAAATTATACATGAGCGACACAAAACATTGCCGGGTTCTGATCCTGGGATCGGGTCCTGCCGGATACGCTGCGGCAGTCTATGCAGCGCGTGCCAATTTGAATCCGGTCATGGTGTCCGGTATGGAGCCCGGTGGCCAATTAATGACCACCACCGACGTGGACAACTGGCCGGGCGACGTCGAGGGCCTGCAGGGCCCGCAGCTAATGGATCGAATGCTAAAACATGCGGAGCGTTTTAACACCGAAGTGATCAATGACCACATCAATGATGCGGACCTGTCCACGCGCCCGTTTGTCCTGAAAGGAGATGAATACACCTACACCTGCGACGCTTTAATCATCGCGACTGGCGCCACGGCAATGTATCTGGGTCTGCCGTCGGAGGAGGCTTTCAAAGGGCGTGGCGTGTCAGCCTGCGCGACTTGCGACGGATTTTTCTATCGAGGCAAGGAGGTTGCCGTTATCGGCGGTGGCAATACGGCCGTGGAGGAAGCGCTGTATCTCAGCAATATCGCATCCAAGGTAACGCTGGTGCATCGACGCGATGCTCTGCGCTCGGAGAAGATTCTGCAAGACTATCTGTTCCAGAAGGAGAAAGACGGCAAGATTGAGATACGTTGGGACAATGTCGTTGACGAAGTGCTTGGCAACGACAGCGGCGTTACCGGTCTTCGAATCCGCAGCACCAAAGACGAATCGATCACCACAGACCTGGACCTCGACGGCGTTTTTATCGCTATTGGGCACAGCCCCAATACCAGCTTGTTCGAGGGGCAGCTCGACATGAAGAACGGCTACATCACGATCAAGGCCGGCTTGTCCGGCGATGCGACCGCCACCAGTGTTGAGGGCGTGTTTGCTGCGGGAGATGTAGCGGATCAGGTCTACCGGCAGGCCATCACCTCGGCCGGAGCCGGCTGCATGGCCGCTCTCGACGCTGAAAAGTACATCGACGCGCTCGAAAACGATTCGGCAACAAGCGGCAGTACTTGAGTGAAGCGCTCCAGGGCATAAGGTCGAAGCATGCGAATTGAGGTTCACGAGAGTATGGCCGAACTCGATTCAATTGAATGGAATCGCTTGGCGAACAAGCGGTTTCCCTTCATCAGTCACGAATTTCTGGCCCTCGCTGAACGAACCGGATGCGTGTCAGAGGCGACCGGCTGGTCTCCTCGTCACATCGGTATTTACAATTCCCGCGATAAGCTGATTGCAGCGATGCCCTTGTACGAAAAGACACACTCCTGGGGCGAATTCGTTTTTGACTGGAGCTGGGCCCAGGCCTATCAAAGGGTCGGCCTCGAGTACTACCCGAAACTGGTGTCAGCTGCGCCGTTCACTCCTGCGCCAAGTTCGCGGCTGCTGACGCTAAATAATAGCCCCGAACTCGCAAGCAAACTGTTGGAACAAGCCATCAAACTCGCGAATGATGGCGGACTTTCATCGCTTCACGTCCTTTTCCCGACGCCGCAAGAATTACCGGCGCTGGAGAAAGCGGGATTAAAACTGCGCAAAGATTGCCAGTTTCACTGGCACAACCACGAATACCGTAATTTCGACGCATTTCTGGAAACCTTCAGCTCTTCGAAACGCAAGAAGGCCAAACGAGATCGGCGACATGTTGCCGAACAGGGAGTACGGTTTCGCTGGCTCGACGGTCACACGCTGGACGATTCAATTTGGCGCGACGTGTATCAACTCATCAGCAATACATTCTTGCAACGCGGTTCGATGCCCTACTTCAGCCTTGAATTCCTGATCGAAATATCCGCCCACTTACCCGACAGTATTCAGGTCGTACTGGCAGAGAAAAACAACGAGACCATCGCAACAGCCGTTTTCTTTCGCGGAACCGACGCGTTGTATGGCCGATATTGGGGCTGCAATACAGACATTAACGCGCTGCATTTTGAGACCTGCTACTACCAGGGCATCGATTTCTGTATCAAGAATGGCATCAGTCGCTTCGAACCCGGTACTCAGGGGGAGCACAAGATCAGTCGAGGGTTTTCCCCGGTAACAACGTGGTCGGCACACTGGCTGGCCCGCCCCGAATTCTTTTCGGCAATTGAACAGTACCTGGATCGAGAACAGGACTATATTGACCGTTATATCGAGGCAGTGAATCAGCATTCGCCGTTCAAACGAACTGAGCATGGCGAATGACAGGTCGCGCGCCGCGAATCGTCTGGATTAGCAAAGACGACCCGCCAGACGCCTTCCCTTGCGTGGATAAGGCGTTCGACGAGCCCGATGGATTGCTGGCAGCTGGAGGGGACTTGTCTGCCGATCGCCTTTTGTACGCCTATCGCCACGGCATTTTTCCGTGGTACGACGAAGGCCAGCCCATTCTCTGGTGGTCACCGGATCCGCGTTGCGTATTGCGTCCGAGTGAGTTCCATGTGGCGAGGCGATTGCGACGATCGCTGAATTCGTCACAATTTGAGGTGAGTTTCGATCATGCCTTTAACGCGGTCATCGATGCTTGCGCTGAGCATCGTGACGGGCAGCCCGGCACCTGGATAACGGCGGAGATGAAAAAGGCCTACCAGGTTTTGCACAGCGATGGTTTCGCGCATTCCGTGGAAGTGTGGCACGGAGATGCTCTCGTCGGCGGACTGTACGGCCTGGGCCTGGGTCGCGTGTTTTTTGGCGAGTCCATGTTCAGCCGCGAAAAAAACGCGTCCAAAGCCGCCATGCTCGTCTTGTGTAAAGAATTGATTGCTCGCAACGTCGAGCTGCTGGACTGCCAGGTCGTCTCGCCGCACCTGATGAGCCTCGGAGCAAGGCTGATTCATCGATCTGATTTCGCGGCCAGGCTGGAAAGTGCCTGCGAGCCAGCCACCCGTCTTGTGCTGCCCGGCGACATGCGACAGCCGATCAAGGATTACCTGTCACGAAGCGATAATTAAAGTCTCTGCCGCATTGCAATAGTGCCGCCGTTTCTGCACAATTCGCGAGCCCTAGCAACCAGAGATCACAGGACCTTGGCGAAAGAAGAAGCACTGCAGATGGAAGGCGTGGTTACCGAGACCCTGCCCAATACGACATTTCGTGTTGAGCTGGAAAATGGCCACGTCGTTACTGCGCATATTTCAGGAAAGATGCGCAAACACTACATTCGCATCCTGACGGGTGACAGCGTTACGGTGGAGCTGACACCGTATGATTTGAGCAAAGGACGAATCATCTATCGCGGAAGGTAAAAAAGGGGTCGGATCCAATTTATTTCTTATGCCAATCGGCATAAGAAATAAATTGGATCCGACCCCTTTTTTTTCTAATCCTGCGGCTGAAACTCCAGCTCTTTGATTTCTGGCTCGGCATTCAGCTTGAGCTCGCCATCGTCGCCAACACTAATTCGAACATGGCCACCGTCTGCCAGGCTGCCGAATAACAGCTCCTCGGCAAGCGGTCGTTTGATGTGCTTTTGAATGATGCGTGCCATGGGTCGCGCGCCCATCTTTGGATCATAGCCACGCTCTGCTATCCAGTCGCGGGCGTCATCATCAAGCTCCAGGGTGACATTGTTGTTGCTGAGCTTGACCTCAAGTTCGACTACCAGCTTGTCCACGACGCGCTTGACTGAAAGCGCATCCAACGATGCGAACTGAATGATCGCGTCAAGCCGGTTGCGAAACTCCGGCGTAAACGACTTCTTGATGATAGACATACCGTCGCTGGAGTGATCTTGATGGGTAAAACCGATAGATGCCCGACTCATTTCCTGTGCGCCAGCATTGGTCGTCATGACCAGCACGATATTACGGAAGTCCGCCTTACGCCCATTGTTGTCCGTCAACGTGCCATGATCCATGACCTGCAATAACAGGTTAAAGACTTCCGGATGTGCCTTCTCGATTTCATCAAGTAAAACAACAGCATGCGGGTTTTTTGAGACCGCCTCAGTGAGCAATCCACCCTGGTCGAAGCCAACATAGCCCGGTGGCGCGCCGATGAGACGGGATACGGTATGTCTTTCCATATACTCCGACATGTCGAAGCGAATCAATTCAACCCCCAGGATCATCGCCAGCTGACGAGTGACCTCTGTCTTGCCGACGCCAGTGGGTCCTGCGAACAGGAAAGAGCCAATCGGCTTCATATCTTCATTGAGACCTGAACGCGACATCTTGATGGCTGACGCGAGTGCACTGATCGCCTTGTCCTGACCGAAAATCGTCAGCTTTAAATCACGCTCAAGTGTCTTGAGTACATCTTTGTCCGACGCGGAAACGCTTTTTGGCGGAATTCGCGCCATCTTCGCGACAATGTTTTCAACCATCGTTACGGTAACGCGTTCTTCACGCTTATCGGCCGGCTGCAGCCTTAAGCAAGCACCAGCTTCATCGATAACATCAATCGCTTTGTCTGGCAGGCGCCTGTCATTGATATGCCTGGCAGCCAGTTCGGCAGCAACTTCCAGCGCCTTGTTGTCGTAGACAACATCGTGATGTTCTTCAAAACGTGTTTTCAATCCGAACAGGATCTGCACGGTTTCTTCGATGCTTGGTTCAGGCACATCGATTTTTTGAAAACGCCGCGCCAGTGCGTGATCTTTCTCAAAAACGCCTCGAAATTCGGTGTAGGTCGTTGAACCGATGCAGCGAATATCGCCACTCGCGAGTGCCGGTTTGATCAGGTTGGAGGCATCCATGACCCCGCCAGATGCAGCGCCTGCACCTATAACTGTATGAATTTCATCGATAAAAAGAATAGAGCCCGGGTCATCCTTGATCTCGGCGATAACCGCCTTCAGGCGTTTTTCGAAGTCCCCGCGGTATTTCGTGCCGGCGATCAGGGTCCCCATATCGAGCGCATAGATAGTGCTGTCCCGTAATACTTCCGGCACCCGCTCTTCGGTGATCAAGCGTGCCAGGCCTTCGGCCAATGCCGTTTTGCCGACACCGGCTTCACCAACATACAAAGGATTATTCTTACGCCGCCTGCAAAGTATCTGTACGGTTCGCTCGATTTCCAGCTCACGGCCGATAAGCGGATCAATTTTTCCGGCGATCGCCCGCTCGTTCAGATTGGTTGCGTACTTGTCGAGCGCGCTTTCGTCAGGCTCACTTTCAGACTCCAACGCCACGTTTTCGTTATCGCCATGATCAGTACCCGGCAATTGCGGCATGCCGTGTGAAATCAAATTGACGACATCCAGTCGCGTTAGATCTTGCAGTCCCAACAGGTAAACAGCTTGCGACTGTTTTTCACTAAAGATCGCAACGAGCACATTGGCGCCGGTTACTTCTTTTTTTCCGCTGGACTGCACATGAAATACAGCACGCTGCAAGACACGCTGAAAACCGAGCGTCGGTTGCACGTCCCGGTCATCTTCATTTGTGACCAACGGTGTAGATTCATCAATAAATTCAGATAGTTGTCTGCGAAGCTGCTCAACGTCAATATCGCAAGACTTGAGCAGCTTATGAATATGTGGAATGTCCAGTAAAGCCAGCAGCAGGTGCTCGACCGTCATAAATTCATGACGTCGGTCCCTGGCATTTTGAAATGCCGCATTCAGACAAAATTCCAGTTCGCTACTTAACATGGCTGTTCTTCGATAACACGTATGTGATCAGGACTCCTCCATCGTACACAACAACGGGTGCTGTTGCTGCTGCGCGTTTGTCGTAACCTGCGCAACTTTCGTTTCAGCGATCTCGTAGGAAAACACGCCGCATATGCCCTTGCCCTTCGTGTGCACTTCCAGCATGACGCGGGTCGCACTACTTCTTTCCATACCAAAAATTGATTCAAGTACTTCAACGACGAATTCCATTGGCGTGTAATCATCGTTGATCAATACGACACGATACAATGGCGGCTTCTTGAGTTTCGGACGCGCCTCAGCGAGCGCCAGGTCATGGCCAGTGTCGTCATCGATCATTGGATTGGGTGGGTTCTTGTCGCTCATGGAGTCATTATATATGGGCTGTTCCCACTGTTCTCCAGCCCTTATTCACAAAAATTGCACCCGGATGCCGTCAAAGCCGCCAATTTATTCAAGAAATAATTTAATAATTAGAGGTATATACTTGCCATATATAGGGTTTTTTGGTGTTCTGCACTTGTTCAAGGACCCTTGGAAACCTTATTATCCGTTAGTTGCGTTACTACTAGTGAATGCCGGAGCATTGTGCGCCGGCCGGGCTGCACTCGAACCATGATGAGCGATATGGCAATTACTGCAAAATGGTCAGATTTCAATGACTTGGATGGTGAGTATCTGCTCGCCGCGGCCAACGAGAAGTTGCCGCGGTGGTTTACGCTGGCCCTCGTTATCGCCATTGCCTGGCAATTGTCGCAAATCGTCTGGATGCTGGTACCGGCATCGTCTGGCGGAGACGTGGTAATTGCGCCACCAATGCAAGCCAGCTCCGGTACTGTCTCCCGAACCAGCAACCAGCCCAATGTGCACGCTATTGCCGATGCACATCTCTTCGGCGAGGCAAATGTCGAGGACGCCGCTCCCGTCGTCGCGCAAACCAGTGTTGAGAATTTGCCGGATGCACTTGTTGCCTTTTCGTTGAAAGGCACGGTCGCTGCAAGCGACCCAAACTCGTCATATGCGATTATTGCAGACAGCAACAAGGAAGAAAAAGTCTACAAGATCGGTGATCCCTTGCAATCAGGAACCACCATTCACGAAATTCGTCTTGATCTCGTCGTCCTGAATCAAAGAGGCGCGTTGTCGAACTTGAAATTGCCGAAAGACTTCCCAACCAGCGTGCCGACCGTGCGTCGCGCCACGCCCACAGTGAATCGCGCCGCGAGAAACAACGCCAGGAGCATTCAAAATGTTGTGACGCAAAACGTCAGCAAGCTTGCCGATGTTATCCGTCCAACACCGTACTTCGTTGGCGGGCAACAACAGGGATACCGGGTCTACCCGGGTCGTGACCGCAAGCAATTTGCTGCGCTGGGCTTAAGGCCCGGCGACTTAATCAAGGACATTGACGGGGCCGCCTTAACCGACCCGAAGCAGGCGATGGAAATTTTTAAGAACCTCGGCAACGCAGAACAAGTTTCGGTAACAATCGAGCGAAATGGCCGCCAGCAATCGCTAATTTTGAAGACAAGCCAACTGAACCTGGGTCAAAACGAATAGGACATGAGAATCGTAGTGCAACACCAAGCTAAAAAACTGTGCCGCGATTTATTGCTGACTGTGTGCCTCTTCGCCACCGCCTTGGCAAATGCGCAAGAGCCAACCATCACGCCGAATTATAAAGATGCTGACATCAAGCAGATTATCGAAGCCGTTGGTGCAGTGACCGGCAAGAATTTCATTATCGACCCGCGCGTGTCGGCAAAAGTGACCATGCTTTCAAGCTCGCCGATGTCGCCGGACGCCTTCTACGAAGCATTCTTGTCGATTCTCGAGGTGCATGGTTACGTCACTATCACGACGGGCGACGTTATAAAGGTGCTGCCCAGTGCGAGCGCGAGGCAATACCCCGGGCTAACCAGCACTGACGGCGCCGGAGCGGACGATATCGTCACTCAGGTCATCAAAGTTCAGAACATAAATGCGGCCCAACTCGTTCCAATACTGCGCCCGCTGATACCGCAATACGGCCACCTTGCGGCGCATCCAGGGTCCAACATGTTGATCATTTCCGATCGGGCGCATAACGTTCAACGCATTATGTCCATCATCCGCCGCATCGATTTATCGAACGATGACGACATCGAAATTGTGCCACTGGAACACGCATCCGCAACCGACATCGTTCGGGTTCTTACGGCGCTAATGCAGTCACCGAGATCGGATGGTGCGCCGGTTACCATCAACCTGGTTGCCGACGCCCGCACTAACAGTGTCCTTATCGGCGGAGACAAGAGCGAGCGTCTGCGACTCCGAACGCTGATTGCGCACCTCGATACGCCACTCGAACATGGCGGCGACACGCAAGTTCGATATCTCCGATATGCCGACTCGGAAGACCTTGCGACGAAATTGCAACAGCATTTCTCAAATCGAAAAACAGCAACTGCTGCCGGCGCCCCGACTGGCGGAATAGACAGCGATGTCACCGTTTGGGCAGACCCACAAAATAACGCAATCGTTATTAGTGCGCCGCCAAAGAAAATGCGTGAGTTGATGCTGATTGTCGACAAACTGGATATTCGCCGCGCCCAGGTGCTGGTCGAGGCAATGATCGTCGAAGTGACATCCGATAAAATTTCCGAACTTGGTGTCACCTGGGCGATAACGGATCCGTCCGGAAACAGTCCGATCGGTGTAACTAACTTTCCGGGATTCGGCGCTGGCGTTGCACAAATTGCAGGTGCGTTGGGCAGCGGCGGCGCTCCTGCCGACGCCGGTAGCCTGCTTGGCGAAGGCGGTACTATCGGCGTTGGTCGAATATCGGACACCGGCGTCAGTTTCGCCGCGATACTTCGAGCACTTCAAGCCAATGCAGACACCAATATTATTTCAACACCGACACTGGTGACGCTCGATAATGAAGAGGCCAGCATTAACGTCGGGCAGGAAGTGCCATTTGTCACGGGTTCGTTTTCCAATACGGGAAGCGTTGGCGGCGCAATAAATCCGTTCCAGACAATTCAGCGCGAACAGGTAGGCGTTAAACTCGTCATTACCCCGCAGATCAATGAAGGTGATTCCCTGTTGTTGAAAATATCACAGGAGATATCAAGCATCGCTGCAGCGGCCGAGGGCGCTGTGGATCTGATCACCAATCAACGCATTATTGAGACGACAGTCATTGTGGAGGACGGCGGCATTCTGGTGCTTGGTGGATTGATCGAAGATGTGTTGCGCGAAAGTGAGCAACGCGTCCCGATTCTGGGCAGCATTCCGTTTATTGGCGCTTTGTTTCGTGTTCGTACAACGGACAAAGTAAAAACCAACTTGATGATTTTTATCCGCCCGACAATTCTTCGTAACAAAGTTCAGACTGCGCTCGTTACTAACGCGAAATACAATTATATCCGCGAAGTACAACAGCAGGGACGCGGTGGCCGGGGCGGCCGGGTTTCTATCATGCCATTTGAAGACAGACCCCTATTGCCGGAATTGGAACCAGTACCGGCTGGCGCAATTGATCTTCGTGAGCTAGCGGACCCGAAGCCTGCGGATGACGTGCAACTCGACGTATCTCAATAGGCAGACATCCAGACAAGGCCATGGAAAGCAATACTGAAATCGTGCTGGAAACCGAAGGCGAATTAACGCTTGAGCCGGAAGTCCTCGAAGCCCCTGCCGTTCGTGCATTGCCCTTTTCATTTGCGAAACGCCACGGAGTTCTGATTCGCGAGATCATGGACGGCAAGGCAGATACGGTTTATCGCGAAGGCGCGTCTCCGGTAAGCCTTGCAGAGGCTCGCCGATTCGCAGGCATGCCGCTAAAGCTGACTCGCGTCACAGCCGAAGTCTTTGACACCCTGTTGCAACAGACCTATGAGCAAGGCAGTCACGCCGCCATGCAAATGGTCGGAGACCTGGACGAGCATACAGACTTGCTGCAGGTCGCCCAGGACTTGCCAGAACCATCGGATCTGCTTGAGAGCGACGATGATGCGCCGATCATCCGGTTTATCAACGCCATCCTGACCGAGGCGGTAAAAGAGAACGCCTCTGACATACACATCGAGCCGTACGAAAACAGGCTGGGCGTACGATTTCGCGTGGACGGCATCTTGAGAGAAATTCTGCAAACTCGCCGGGCATTGGCACCGCTGGTGGTATCGCGAATCAAAGTCATGTCCAAGCTCGACATTGCTGAAAAACGCTTGCCACAGGATGGGCGCATTTCGTTGAAAATTGCAGGACGAGCCGTCGATGTTCGCGTTTCAACCATGCCATCCGGGCACGGCGAACGCGTAGTACTGCGGCTGCTTGATAAACAGGCTGGACGTCTGGAACTCGGCTCGCTGGGTATGGACGAGCAATCCATGAAAGTAATGGACAGCCTCATCCACAAGCCACACGGCATTATCCTCGTTACCGGTCCTACCGGTTCGGGCAAGACCACAACGCTTTACGCCGCGTTGGCACGCATTAATGACAACACCCGCAATATCATGACGGTTGAAGATCCGATTGAGTACTTCATTGACGGCATCGGCCAGACGCAGGTCAACACCAAAGTCGAGATGACGTTTGCACGCGGGCTGCGGGCTATTCTTCGTCAGGATCCCGACGTCGTGATGGTAGGTGAAATTCGCGATCTCGAGACCGCACAAATTGCGGTCCAGGCCAGTCTCACGGGGCACCTGGTGTTGATAACAGTGCATACGAATACTGCGTCCGGCGCCGTGACACGATTGCGTTACATGGGTATCGAACCCTTCTTATTATCGTCGTCATTGATTGGTGTCCTCGCGCAAAGACTGGTGCGCGTACTTGATGATGAAACCAAGATTCCCTATGCCGCACGTGACTACGAATGCCAGTCGCTCCGGGTAGACCCGGAGTCGCCACCAACACTTTATCGTGCCGATGACGATTCCGGCGGCAATGGTTATCGCGGACGCACCGGCATATACGAATTGATCGCTGTTGACGACCATATGCGCACGATGATTCACGACGGCGTCAGTGAGCAGGACTTCGAGCGGTATGCCAGGACGAAAGGACCCGGTATTCGTGCCGATGGCCGCCGCCGCGTGCTCGCCGGCGATACGACTCTTGAAGAAGTCCTGCGTGTCACACGGTCCGATTAATGGGTGCCTTTGAATATGTAGCACTGGACAAGGCCGGCAAAGAGTCGAAAGGTCTGCTTGAAGGTGACACGGCGAAACACGTTCGACAGTTGTTACGCGAAAAACAACTGTTACCTGTCAAAGTTACAGAAATAGCGCAAAAAGAATCAAAACGTCAGTCGTCGTTCTCGGTTAGACGCGGCATGACTCCGTCAGAACTCGCGTTACTCACGCGGCAGCTGGCTACCCTCTCGCAGGCCGGATTGCCTTTGGAAGAAGCGTTGCTCGCAGTCAGTCAGCAAAGCGAAAATCCGCGAACGCAAAGTATATTGCTGGGTGTTCGCTCGAAAGTAATGGAGGGCCATACGCTTGCCGACGGCTTGGCCGATTTTCCGCAGGCCTTCCCTGAACTGTATCGGGCCACGGTATCTGCCGGCGAACAGTCAGGACATCTTGATGCCGTTCTTGATCGGCTTGCAGACTTCACAGAATCCCGTCAGATATTGCAGCAGCAGGTCAAAAACGCGTTAATTTACCCAATCGCGCTGGTCATAACCGCCATATCGATCATCAGCTTCATGTTGGCCTATGTTGTCCCGAAAGTTGTCAGTATTTTTGAGAACTTCGGCCAGGAACTGCCGCTACTGACCCGCATCATGATCGCATCCAGTGATTTTATCCGGGGTTATTGGTACGCAATTATTCTGGGTACGGTCTTCCTGATCTGGGGCATACGTCGTCTGCTGAAAAAAGAGGGCCCGAAGCGACGATTCCACCGGATACTGCTTAAGCTACCCGTTATCGGTACCGTGACGCGAGGTATCAATACGGCACGATTTACGCAAACGCTTAGCATTCTGGCAGGCAGCAGCGTTCCGATTCTTGAAGCACTGCGCATCGCGGCGCAAGTCGTCGTAAACGTCCCAATGCGCGAGGCCGTCGAAGAAGCCACTCTGCGTATTCGCGAGGGCGGCATGATCAGCAAATCACTGGCCGCCAGCAAACTGTTTCCACCGATGACCACGCATCTAATCGCCAGTGGCGAAGCCAGCGGCAAATTGGAAGAAATGCTTGTTCGTGCAGCTGAGGTACAGGAACGCGAAGTCGATGGACTCATTTCAACATTGCTCGGCATCATGCAACCACTGCTGGTCATCTTCATGGCCGGCATTGTATTGATTATCGTGCTTGCCATCCTTCTACCGATCTTCGAAATCAACAATCTTATCAAGTGATTTCCCGTCGCAACTTATTGATTTCTACTCTTTTTTCGAGTCTTGTCCTAAACTGTCGATAACTTCGTTGCATGTAGCTTTTTTTCGCGGTATACAGTTTATTAGGTCCACATTAATCATGGGCTCATTTGTTTTACTGATCCTGGAGTGAGGATAGTCGTGATGCAAAGTGATTCGAAAAATCCGGATTCGGCAGTCGACGCCGACGTAATCGATGAAGAAGAGGCCATTGAAACGGTCGAAACGGTTGTTTTGACTGAAACAGCATTTACCGACAATGTCGGGGATGTTTCTGTTGAAATCAATGTCGAAGAACTCGTTGCCAAAGTTGAGGCAGAACACGACGATGATGCAGCTCGAAAAAAGGCGATTCGGCAACGCCTGGAAGAAATCGCTGAAGATCAGTCCTTTGAAGAAACCTACGCGATTGAGTTCGACAAAGACTGACCCTTGGGCCCGATAACGACGAGACCACGACCAGGCTCGACATTCGCAGAGTTAGCCATTCCAGTATACTGACCGGGTATTCGACGGCCCGCTGGAAAATAACATGCAAAACCCCAAGTCGCCAATTGCGGCTATTGCCGTTGGCGCCCTCTCCCTGTGCCTCTCCCCCATTGCGAATGGAGGAGTGCTGGTTCTCAAAAACGGCGACCGGATTACCGGAGAGATCTCCGCTATCTGGGATCACGAAATAACGATCGAACCGACTTATTCTGATGAATTCAAGGTCGACTCTGAAGTCGTCGCCTAAATCGAGTCGGACAGGAAGTTCGACATTGAATTAGCCGATGGCCGTGAATTGTCTGCCACATTGAAAGGTGCTAATGAGGAAGGCGAGCAAATTTTTGTCGTTGACGGCAATCAGATTGCGGCACCATTCATGCAACTTTATGAACTCGACGAAATTGACGACCCTGTGGATTGGGATACCTACATTGACTTGTCTTCAGCCCTCAATCGCGGCAACACCGTTAGCTCAAATAATAAGCTGGCTGCCGATTCGACGCTGGTTATCGGCGATCATCGGCACATTGGCGATTTGTCAATTATTCGTGAGGATCACGATGGCATAGCGGCGAAGGAACAGGACTTGATCAGGTATAACTACAACTGGTTGTTCAGAGATCCCTGGTTTTTTAGTGCCGCAGTGAGCCTGGAACGTGATCCGATCAGGGATCTTGATCGAAGAGCCGTAGTCACGGCGGGTATGGGTCGGGACATATGGAACAATCCGCGGCAATTACTGAATTTTCAGTTGGGCGTTGGTGTCATCACCGAAAAAATAGAGAGCTCGAGTGAACTAAAGTACTGTTGTGCAATGGAGCTTAAGATACCGGCAGGACTTGTTCAATGAAGATCTCGAGATTTATCACAATGACTCGATCACGTATTACGTTGATGGCCGGGATAACACCATATTCAAGAGCACAACAGGCCTTCGATACGAGATCACCGATTTGTTGTATGCCAATTTTTCCATTGACTACGATTATGAAACAGATCCGGCTGCCACAGCGACCAACGAAGACCTGGCGATGCTGTTTGGCGTCGGTGTCGAGTTTTAGAGGGGGAGTGCCTTGGCCAAGTTCGTCGTGTCGTTGACATTGACCAGCTGCCTCATGGCAGCATCGTTGATCTTTGCAGATGAAATCGAGGTCGATGTAGATGATGATAGAGAGAAATGTATCAATGTTCGGATATTGAAGCGTACCGAAGTAGTGGATGATCAGCATGTCTTGTTTTACTTGTCTGGTAAGACGGTATACCTCAATAAACTACCCAATCTCTGTTCAGGATTGTCTCGTGAGCGACGATTTTCATACACCACATTCAGCAATCGTCTTTGCCGCCTGGATTCGATCCGGATTCTCTCCGACGTCGGTGGCGCTATTCATCAGGGCAGGTCTTGCCGTCTCGGATATTTCTACGTGACCAGCAAAGAAGAAATTGAGGCCGCACAGGAGAGAATGCAGGAACCGCCGCCGATCAAACAGCCTGAAGGAGCCGATGTAGAAGAAATCGAATAGCCGCGTATTTATCGGAAATTGCGTTGGCGGACCTGCAACTCGCCCAGCAAGGCGCTGTGATCATGCAGCTTTCTTGCAATGACGTGCACAACCTTTCCTTCTATTTGCAACTCTCCATCGACACCCATCAAACGTGCGTTTAGCAACGCATCGCGTTGTTCATCTGCCGTTTTCTTCCACACAATCAGGTTGATGAAGCCTGATTCATCTTCAAGCGTCACAAAGGTTACGCCACTGGCAGTGCCGGGACGTTGTTTGGTAATAACCAACCCTGCCACATGCACATGACGGCCTGTTGGTATCTTTTTCAGGTCAGCGGCCTGCACGTAACCATAACCATCCAGGTATTCACGCAGTAACGCGAGTGGGTGCCGCTCCAGTGTGAGGTCCAAGCTTTTGTAATCGGCGACAATATTCTGCCCTTCCGTCGGGCGCCTTAGCATCGGTGTCACTTCAACAGAGTCCATGGACGTGAAGAGCGGCGTTGGCTCTTCAACACCTGCAACAGCCCAGCGCGCTTTGTGTCGATGCCCGGCAATGGTCTTCAGGGCGCCTGCGGCGGCCAATGCATTCATCTCCCGCCGGTTAATTCCGCTGCGTTCCAGTAATTGCTGAATGCTTCGAAACGGCCCCGCAAGGCGCTCATCCGCAATACGTCGACCCGCATTTTCTGACAGGCCTTTGATTTGCCGCAAGCCGAGTCGAAGCACTGCTTGATTATTGTCTGATTTTTCCAGGCTGCTGTCCCAGCTACTGTGATTGACCGTAGCTGCCCGCACTTCGACGCCATGCCGCCGAAGATCCTGCGTCAGTTGTGATGCAGAATAAAACCCCATGGGCTGACTGTTCAATAAAGCGCAAGTAAACGCGGCCGGCGTATGGCACTTTAACCAGCAGGACACGTAGACCAATAACGCGAAGCTGGCCGAATGCGACTCCGGAAAACCGTATTCACCAAAACCAAGAATTTGTTTGAATATTTGCTTTGCAAAACTCTCGTCATAACCGCGCTCGCGCATGCCTGAGATAAGCTTTTCTTCAAAGGGTTCCAGACCACCACGCCGTTTCCAGGCGGCCATGGCACGACGTAACTGATCAGCCTCACCGGGCGTGAAGCCGGCGGCAACCACCGCAATCTGCATCACCTGTTCCTGGAAAATCGGTACGCCGAGCGTACGTTGCAACACTTCGCGGATCTCCTCACTCGGATACACAACCGCCTCTTCGCCATTGCGGCGACGTAAATAGGGATGCACCATGTCGCCCTGAATTGGCCCTGGCCGAATTATCGCCACCTCGATCACCAGGTCGTAGTAGCAACGTGGCTTGAGACGCGGCAGCATGGCCATCTGCGCACGTGATTCGATCTGAAACACGCCCATGGTGTCGCCATCGCAAATCATGTCGTAGGTTTGCGGGTCTTCAGCAGGAACACTGGCAAGCGTGAAATCACGGCCGTCAAAGTCTTTGATCAGATCGAAGCTACGGCGGATAGCCGTGAGCATGCCAAGACCGAGCACATCGACTTTGAGCAGCCCCAAGTCCTGCAGATCATTCTTTTCCCACTGGATAACCGTGCGATCTTTCATGGTGGCGTTTTCAACCGGCACCAGATCCGACAACGGCCCGTTGGAGATGACGAAACCGCCAACGTGTTGCGATAAATGTCGCGGAAACCCCATGAGCTGACGCACCAGGTACAAAAGCCTTCGAATAACCGGGCTTTGTGGATCCAGACCGGCTTCAATGACTCGACTGTCGTCAACTTCCTTGCCATCCCACCACTGCATCGAGCGCGCCAGCTTGTCTATCTGCAGACCGCTTAAAGACAGTGCCTTGCCCACATCGCGCAGCGCACTGCGCGGTCGATAGGTCACCACCGTTGCCGCTAACGCCGCACGCTCCCTGCCGTATTTTTTGTAAATATATTGAATGACTTCCTCGCGTCGCTCATGTTCGAAATCAACATCGATATCCGGTGGTTCGTTGCGTTCTTTGGAGATAAATCGCTCAACCAGTGTTGCCATGCGTGCAGGGTCAACCTCGGTGATGCCGAGACAAAAGCAAACCGCAGAGTTGGCAGCAGAGCCCCTGCCCTGACAAAGAATGTGTTGACTGCGCGCAAACGCGACAATGTCGTGAACTGTCAGAAAAAAGAATTCGTATTCAAGCTCTCGGATGAGTTTGAGTTCGTGTTCGACCAGGGCAAGGACTTTTTCGGAGACACCCTCCGGCCAGCGACGCCGCATGCCGATCTCGGTCAAATACCGCAGGTAACTCGTCGGTGTTTCTCCATCGGGCACCAGCTCATGCGGGTATTCATAACGAATTTCGTCCAGTGAAAAATCGATCCGGCTGGCAATGGCCCGGGACTCGTGCAAAAGGTCGGCGGCATACACTGTTTGCAATGTCGCCAGGCTGCGCAGGTAACGCTCACCATTCGGATACAGCGCAAAGCCCGCCTGATCGAGCGTAACGCCCTCGCGTATCGCCGTGACGGTGTCCTGAATGGCGCGCCGCTCCCTGCAATGCATGTGCACATCACCGCTGGCAACCAGTGGTAATTCCAGCGTGTCACCAAGCACCCGCAAACGCTCCAGTCGCTGGCGTTGCAGGCCATCGGCGAGCAATTCGACCGCAATCCACAAGCGTTTGTGAAACCTCTCCAGTATCCAGACATCCTCTGGCAGCAATGTCAGCTGACGTCCAGGAATCCACAACAGCAGGCAACCCGGCAGGCCGTCCGCAAAGTCATCGGCTGTGAGTTTGTAGCTGCCCTTCTCCGCCGCCCGCCGACCGCGCGTTATCACGCCACACAGCGCTGCATAACCTGCACGACTCTGCGCCAGTGCTACCAGCTTAAGGCCGCTGTCGAGTCGAAACTCCGAGCCGATGATGAGTTTTTTAAGACCGCAGTCCTTTGCGGTGACGTGTGCCCTGACAATACCGGACAAGGAACATTCATCCGTTATCGCCAGTGCCTCGTAACCAAGCTTCGCTGCCGTTTCAACCAGTTCTTCCGGGTGCGATGCACCGCGCAGGAAAGTGAAGTTGCTGAGTGCATGCAGTTCAGCAAAACCCGCCACTAGTGGTCCAACAAGGTTGTATTGATGGACCACTAGCCAAACATTCCGTGCAAATACCAATCCCTGTCTTTGCTGCGGTTTCGATAGATCCAGAAACGTGCGCCTTTTGGGTTCGCAGCAACAAAATAATCTCTGGCAATGCCGTCTTCGTCCCACCAACCGGTTTCCAGTCGCTCCGGGCCGTCTTCCAGTACCAGAACACCTTGATAGAACGGTTTGCCATCACGTACGGCGAGCGGTTGCGCCTTGCTCAGCAGCCATAACGGCCTGCGTACTTTTGCAAAATCTGCAGACAACGCCTCGCACTGTGGCAGACGGTCCAGCATCAACTCGGGGCGCCAGGCATAGTGTGGCCGGTGCTCTGCAACAGTCGATACACCGTGCACCGATTCAATGCCAATCCGTGCGCCCAAGCGCTCGATAAGATGCGCGATCGACAGATTTCGACGCTGCCTGTCCTTTTTCGTGAACTGCAAAACATCTGTTGCGGCCGACATCGGCTGTCCCTGGTCGGCTCGCAAACGGATTGCGATCGCCGCTGCGGGAAGTGGCAGACGCTCAAAGTGAATGCGCAATAAGTCGAGCCAGTGATCAACCGCCCGGTCCGCCTGCACGCAACCCAGTGGCAAAGAGGTTGCCGGATGTTGCAGATGAAAAAAACTGAACTGGATGCGTTGCACCGCAAGTTGCCGGGTCAATAAAAAATGTTCCAGTTTTTGCAGCAGCAGCTGGCAAACGTTCAGTATCAAATCGCTGTTACTGAGTTCTTCATCCAGCTCGTGATCGGCGACAAAATATTCCGGTGTGCGATAACTGTCACGAGGATCGGGCAAACGCCCCAGCGCACGGTCAAGCTGCAGTAAACGACTTACACCAAAACGTTTTGCAAAACCTTGCCGTGGCAATCGCAAACAATCACCCACACGTGAGATGCCCATGCCGTATAACGATTCGCAAACCGGTAACGGCCAGTCCAGGCACGTCAATGGCAACGCACTTAATGCACTGGTCAGGTTTGCTGCATCCTGAATGCAGATCCGGCGCCCTGCTTTTGTCAGCCATGTTGCAGCAAGCGGTGTTGGCGCAATCGCGAGCGATGCCGAAAAACCCTGCTCGCCAAGCCCCCTGGAGACCGCCTGGCGAAGTTTTTGCAAGCCGTCAAACAAACGCACGCTGCCCGCCAGCTCCAGCAACAAGATATCGGGCACTTCGATCACGACAAACGACGTAAATTGTTCTGCCCAGCCAGCGAGACTTAACAAGGTGCGTCGCTCGCATTGTGAATCGCGTTGTTCAAGCTCCAATGCCGGCAACAATGCCAATGCCGCATTCACCGAAAAGCCCGGGCGGATGCCTGCCGCAATCGCTGCATCGCTTGCCAGTAATACCTTGGGAATACCGTCCTGATCGTCGAAGACCGCCCGGGCGATATCCCCGCTATCCCGATGCAGCGCTTCGAGTGGCAACGCGGGCAAATGAATACAAAGCCATAAACGTGTAACCGGCGTTGCCCCGCTCGCTATCGTTGCGGGGGCTGTTTTAACAACCGGCAATTCCAGTGAAAGTGACTGTTGCCCTTTTACAGGGGGAGTTGGGCTTCCCCCTGCGGTAGCGGGCGGTTTATTGGCGGGCAGCATGACTTAAACAGGATATTGATCTGGTGGTCCAACAAGTGCGGCTGC